>Ga0209534_10001200_pt1 | contig 27682 bp, 13 predicted proteins | sample COG_07_FD_184751 | JGI IMG/M metagenome (GOLD analysis project Ga0209534, IMG submission 184751) | Pelagic Microbial community sample from North Sea - COGITO 998_met_07 (SPAdes) (version 2) | ecosystem: Environmental > Aquatic > Marine > Neritic zone/Coastal water | place: Helgoland, sampling...
TTATAAAATGTTTCAATTAATTGCGGTGTTATGTTTACGTCATCATTAGAATTTAAACCAAGTTGTCCGTAATTATTCCTTCCACAACTATAAACATGACCTTCATTAGTTAAAAATAAACTATGCCAATCACCACATGCTATTTGAGTTATCGTAATATCATCATTATAAAATGTTTCAATTAATTGCGGTGTTATGTTTACGTCATCATTAGAATTTAAACCAAGTTGTCCGTAATTATTCCTTCCACAACTATAAACATGACCTTCATTAGTTAAAAATAAACTATGCCTATCACCACATGCTATTTGAGTTATCGTAATATCATTAAACCTAATATATTGAACACTATTATGATATGTTTCAATTAATTGCGGTGTTATATTTACTTCATCATTAGAATTTAAACCAAGTTGTCCGTATGAGCCATATCCACAACTATAAACATGACCTTCATTAGTTAAAAATAAACTATGGAATGTTCCTGTTGATATTTGAGTTATGGTGATATTACTAATAGTTGGAATTGAAATCGGTACTATATGGTATGGGTAGAATTCACTTTCTACGGTGCCGTCCAAATTCCATTGCCTCTTTTCCATCACTATCCTGGCCACGGCGCCGTCGACATAATCTTCACTATCAAAACCAAGTTGCCCATAATCATTCCTTCCAAAACTATAAACTGTGGATAAATCTCCTAACTTATCTCGTGTTACATACTCTAATTTAAAATTTGTAGATAATCGTGCATAATCATCTAATACTATAGTACAATAATCAGTATCAGTATTATATTCAAACCAATTAGTTATTGTAGGTGTATTTACATAATAAACATAAATTTCTTGCTTTATTTCCTCATTTAAAAATATCGTGGCTTTGCCATTAAAGCCCCAGTTCCCATCAATAATTTTACATGTAATTCTTACATAATTATAAAAAACTTCTAGTGGTATATTAAAATAAATTTTTTTGTGCGGATTCCACGAATTCGCGTGTTGATAATAAACATAATATTCTGGGATTTCGTCATCATTGATAACTTGTTGTATTCTATTAAATTTATTAGAAACACCTACTCCTTCATTAAAGGAGTAAACATCAAATGCAAGGTATTCTGCCGCCCAAGAATTCCAATCCCAAAAAGCCTCAACAGTGTCTGAAATATATTCTTTTTGTGGTGAAAAATCAATCATTTTGTAGTCATCAACATTCTCCGCTCTATTTTTAAAATCAATTATCAAATTTGTAGATAATTTTGCATTATAACGTAATTCTATTTTAAAAGTATCATCTGATGTATAACTGAACCATCGAGTTACTCTATTTGTATCACGACCATATGACCTGTACTTAATATTATCGCCAATTACTATATTTGCATGTCCTATTGGCGAACCGCTTCCCATAATAATTTTATATCTAATTCTTACCATATTATAATTTTCATGTAGTGGTATATAAAAATCAATATTACTATTTTGAATTTTATAAACATAATATTCTTGGATTACGTCCTGCGTATTGTCAACTTCTATATGAGTAAATATATTATTATAATTGTCATTGTAAATTCTTATGTTATCTTGCCAGTGAGTTAAAGCTAGATATATATCTTCATAATTATTTAGTACTGAAAAATCAACTGATAACAAAATACCGGTATCCCCTCCCTCCGGATCCACCTCCGGATCCTTATCCTTATCGTCTTGTGTCCTACTTTTTAATAGTAATACTGAAAGGTCGCTCGCCATGGTGATTGATGATAGTTTATCTACTTTAAAATCTTTGCCTACAGGAGTGTAAATTTCTCGTGGTAATAATATATGTTCAGTAATTTCTGTGAAATGTGGTACTAGTTTGCTTTGTTCACCACATACATATACTGTTCCATCTTCAGTTAAAAATAAAGAAATAAAATTTCCTGCAGATACTTGTTTTATCTTTTTATAAGTAAATATATATGGGTCAGTATTATTAATCTGCACAATATCGGTTATCGTTTCCTTATTATAATCATCCTCAGCAGACCTACCTGTACCAGCTTGTCCTTTAGAATTATTACCGTTAACATAAACATTACCATCACTATCTAAAAATAAAACATGTTTATATCCTGCAGATATTTGTTTTATTGGTAGATTGCCAGGAAATTCAATTTTATAAAGATTAGTTATATCTTCATCTTCTGCATAAATATTTTCTCCTATATTATTGAACTTTTGCCCGTGATGTCCCATAAAACCCGAACAATATACCTCTCCGTTTGTAGTTAAAAAATAATTGATCAACTGACTCGAAGATACATTAATTATATTAATGTTATTTTCATAAAAATACTTATTTTTATGAAATTTATTTATATATGTACTTCGCGACTCTATGCCGAAAAGTTCTAAATCTGAAATACTTAAACCAAGGGAACCTGTATACAGCATGTTAGACCAACCAGCACAATAAACATCTCCACTTTCTGATATAATAAAACTTCGGTGCTGGTCGGCATATATTTCCGTTATTTTAATATGTTCACTATTATGAAATTCAATTATAGCAGGTTCCAATACAAATTCATAAGTTTCGCCATCAGGAACACCGAAACCAAGGTATCCTTTAGTATTATTTCCACAACCATAAACAATTCCATCTTTATCTAAAAATAAACTATGATTTAGTCTTCCTGCTGATATTTTCTTAATTTTAATACCTTTATTACTAAAATATACAATTTCTTGAGGAATTTTCTTTGTACCCTCAGAACTATTTAAACCAAGTCCCCCGTTAGCATTATATCCACAACTATAAACTTTTCCTCCTCGAGTTAAAAACAATGAATGCATGCCACTAGATGAGACTTCAATAATATTGTCATCAATATCATTCCACCCCTCGTCTTCGTTAGTTATTGTTGTTAATGGTAATGTGTTCTGGTCATACAACCCAAGAGCATAAAACCCATTATATCCAAATACCATATATTTATAATCGGTATTCTTATAATCTATATAATTTGAATTATCTCTCAAATGCTTACATGTTATCGAATAATAATTAGTGAATTTTTCAATATATTTAAAATGATTATGTATTATAGTTATAATAATACATAATATTACGAATATTAAAACAAATATAATATAATTAAATTTATTTTTCATTTTATTATATATATATATAAATATAAATTATTATTATATAATTGTGTTAAAAATAAAAAAAATATAGTAAATTAATATGCACTTTTATTATAATTATAACCAATATGATTAATATAAATAATTAATTTTAAAAATACATATTACTGTTATTTTTTATAAAAATATGTAGTTTTTTAAAATAAAAAAATAGTTTCACTATATCCACTATCTTTTTATCTGTTTTTATTCTTTACTCATTTTTCTTATCCTCCAACCCAACACCCTTTTTCTCACGCCACATCCTTCCTACCTCCCTCATCAAATCCTGACGAGACATCTCCGGATTCTCATCCTTCACTACTGGCATCGTCTCTTTAACATACAAGTTGTATGCGGTTGGTTCCCTCTTCTTCTTCTCTTCACCATCGTCCTCCTTCTTCGCCTTCTTCGCCTTCTTCACCTTCTTCTCACCCTTCTCTCCCTCACGAATCTCCTTGAATACTTCAGTTAGCATCTTTGCCAACTCGCTGCGGGTATATTCCTTCTCATAATCAACCTTCGAGTTGAAAGTAGTCAGAATACGCTCAGTTGTTGTCATCACTCGTTGTGTTGTTATTATTTACTTCATCACTTTTAATCAGTTTTTTTTACTTTCGTCACTTTTTTGTACATTTCTTAAAAATAGTACATATCTCTTTAAAAAATATAAAAATATAATTATTAAATATATTTTATAAAAATTAATATATGTACTTTTTGTAAAACTTATTTAAAAATGATGAAAGTAACATTTGAATAAAACATATATATTACTTAATTTTACACTTTTATTTGTTTTATACATTTATAAAATAGCATATATCATATTCTAACTATTATCTTTTCTATTAACAATTATCCTCAATCCATCGATTTAATCGATAGCTCTCATCTCTATAATATCTCCTCCAGTATGTTGGTAGCCCGGGCGCATTCGCCTGTCTATCACTCTCTACTGCTAGTGCCAACTGATTTTGGCACGACGCTCTCATGTAACATCTTGACCTATCGTGGTGCAATCCATTAGGGCAATTTAGGCATTCAGTTGAATCGCTATTTGGTTCTTGTCCATCTGGACACAGCGTACAATTTCCGCCAGTTCCAGCGTGTCCAGCAGGACAGTCCTGGCATTCAGTTGAATCGCTATTTGGTTCTTGTCCATCTGGACACAGCGTACAATTTCCGCCAGTTACAGCGTGTCCAGCAGGACAGTCCTGGCATTCAGTTGAATCGCTATTTGGTTCTTGTCCATCTGGACACAGCGTACAAGTTCCGCCAGTTCCAGCGTGTCCAGCAGGACAGTCCTGGCATTCAGTTGAATCGCTATTTGGTTCTTGTCCAGATGGACACAGCGTACAAGTTCCGCCAGTTCCAGCGTGTCCAGCGTGTCCAGCAAGACAGCGGCATTCAGTTGAATTGCTATTTGGTTCTTGTCCAGATGGACACCGCGTACAAGTTCCGCCAGTTCCAGCGTGTCCAGCAGGACAGTCCTGGCATCCAGTTGAATCTCTATTTGGTTCTTGTCCATCATTGCATTGTGAACATGTAATACCATACTTTCCACTTAGTGTAGTTTTACTACCATATATGGTAGTAAATTCTTCAATTTTATTAAAATATTTTATTATTATTGTAGTAAATAATAGTAATAACGATAGTATTAGTAAAATAACCAATAATTTACAAAGTGACATGTCGTCTAATAATTATAAGATAAAAAAAAATTATTTACTTGAAAAATTACTGATATTATTATAATATATTTTTCCATATACATTTTTTTGTACAAATTAGAAAAATAGTACATATCTCTTTAAAAAATATTAAAAATAAATATATTTACTCTTTTATTATCTTTATTTAGTAAGTAATATATATAATATGAAAAAAAAATAATTTAGATATATTTAATTTTGTAATAATTTTAATACATTAAATCGTATCAGGATGTTTATTATAATAAGTACCCCAGGGCCCCCAAGGCGTCCAAGATCTTTGGCATAATTCATAATCCCCACTACTGCCAACACGCCAACTGGTCGTTATGGGGAACTGTGGCTCCCGGTTGAAGTTATTAATGTTCCCGCAATCATAGGTCATGTCATGACACGTATAATTACTGGTTCCACCACAAGTACCTTTCCTATATCTATTCGCTCCACATGAATTCCCATCTCTACAAGGTGAACATACAGCATCACTTGTACTTCCAGCAGTACAACCACGACTTATATATTGTCCAACTGTAGATGCATTAGGACATGTAGTTCTACACGGTGTACATACTCTATTTTGGGTAGCAGAACAACTAGTTGATTCATATTTTTCACCCACACACTCTCTACACGGTGTACATACTCTATTTTGGGTATTAGAACAACTAGTTGTTTCATATTTATCGGTGCCACAAGATATACATTTAGAACAAGTGACCCCATATTTTCCATTTGTTCTATTATCTGGAACATATATGGTAGTAAATTCTTCAACTGTTTTAAAGCAATATTGTACTTTTATTATAATAATAATATTATAATTAACGTTGTAATTATAATATTTCTATTAATCATAAATCTATCTTAACTATATAATATTATTTTATTAATATTATGTAAATAAGATATATATTTAATACTATGGGAATGATAAAAATATTAGTATTGTTTTTAATAAACATTTATAATAGTAATTGTTTTATAAATTATTTTGTTAGTAAATATAATTGTTTTAGAGGTTTAAAAGAAATAAATATAATGAATGATATTGATAATATTAAATATTGTTCAATATTATCATCAAATGTTTATAATGATATAGGAAATATAACAGATTATAAATACAATACAAAAGTAAAAATTGTAGAAAAAAATAAAAGTATATATATATGTTTTAGAGGTTCGACGAATTTAAAAGATTGGAAAACAAATTTAGATAAATCACTTATAACAAATCATTTAGATTATGATATGTATAGCATTCATAAAGGATATTATAAAAGATATATATCAATAAGTGATAAAATACATAATTATTTAAAAAAAAAAGAGTTTAAGGAATTATATGTATGTGGTCATAGTTTAGGAGGAGCATTAGCAACAATATGTTGTTTTGATTTAGTTATCAATAATATTATAAAAAATAAAAAGATATCATGTATTACTTTTGGTTCTCCTAGAATTGGTGATACAAATTTAACTAAAATATATAATAAAAATAATATACAAACTTATAGAATTGTTTTATCTGGAGATCCAGTGCCAAAATTACCTTTAGATGGAAATTATATACATTTAACAAGTTCTTATTATTTGAAAAATAATAAAATTTATAATAAACCAAACAAACTATATGTAGCATATAAAAGATTAATAAGAAATATATGCGATGTTGATTATAGTTTAAAAAATCATACTATGGAAAAATATATAGAAACTTTGAATAAGACTTGTGGTTCTAATTGAATAAACATTATGGTTATTCGTGAGTGGTTGCATGCCAATCATCATAAACATCCTTTATTTTTTCAAAGCGCTGCTTGCTATTTTTTTTTATATCCTGTAAATCTTTAAAATCATTTCTAGATTTAGGCGTTTCATAATATCTATTGACAGATTCGGAAAATTGGTCTTTTATATTAATTTCATTAAATTTATTATAAGTCTTGTTTAATTTGGTAAGTAATATATTTACTGTATCTGCATCGGTTTCACTAGTTATTAATGACTTAATATCTTCAATATTTTCACCTAAAAATCCGATAATAATCGCTTCTATAATATGTTTAAATTTCGAAAATAATGACATCTGTAAATCTTCATCATCTATTATATGATTTATCATGTCAGATATAATATCCATGTATATATCTACAATTTTAACACCTGCAGTTATTAACAATGAACTTTGATAACTAAAATGTCGTTGCCGGTTCTCTATTTCAATAAATTTATTTAAACTTATTTTTTCTTTAATAAAATTATCAATTTCAGTATCTGTATATTTATGATAAAAAGGGGTTTCTATTTTTTTAATTGTTGTAATTATAATTTCCCACATATCATTAAATTCTTTATGATAATCAATATTATCATTAATATCGTGTAAACGAATATTGTGAAAAGGATTATCAGTACTATCTGCATCATCACATTCTTTAAACTCGAATGATTGTGGACTATCCATATTCATACAAAGTTTTTTATAAATATCATTTATAAAATAATTATTAAATCTAAAGAAAATATTTTTCACATTTATTATAAATATAGAATTGCTAAATCTTTTATTAGTATTATCTTCAATAATTTTAATAATGTTTTGTTGTTCATTATTAATATGTGTTAATTTATACATATTATAAGAAATAAGTGATATAAATATAATAATTATAATAAGAAAAATTATACCCAATATTAGAATTATTAAATTCATTTTATCCTAATATCTAAAAATAAAAAAAGTAGTATATAATTAATATGAAAGGGTTATTATTATTTAGTTTAGGGTTATTTATATCAAGTATATTAATATTAGTTGGTATAATTTTAATTTATTACAATAATACTATGTATGAAAAAACAATAGGTATAATCGACGAATCAGAATGTGCTTTAGATAGAAATATAAAAAATTTTGTTTATAATTGTGAAATAAAATTATATCATATAATAGAAAATAAAAAGTATATTAATTTCAAAAAAGTTAAAACATCAATAATACCACATAGAAAATATGACAATATAGATATATGGTATAATAAAAATGATCCAAGTAAAATAATAATGAATAATAGTTTAGAAAATGTATATATATATATACCAATTATTATAGGAATAATATTATTTATTTTAATAATGACTTTATTCTTAATTTTTGGTTTCTAATTTTTTAATTCTTTCTTCTAATGTTTGTATATGTTTAATAAGATATGGTATTAATGAAACATAATTAACAGATTTATAATTATCTAATCCATTTTTTACTAAACAAGGTAGAATTTTTTCTACTTCTTGAGCAATAAAACCCACATTAGATGTATTTGATTTATTTTTATCTTTCCAGTAAAAAGTGACCGGATTTAATTGTAATAATTCATTATTATAATGTAAGTTATTAATATTTTTCTTTAGATTAATATCCGATTTAGTTGTTGAAGAAAATGCAGTTATATCAAATTCTGCATGAATACCATTACAATGTATAAATCCTTCTCCAGTAACTTGATTATCAGAATAATTATATCCTGACTCGCTATTATTCATTATTAATTGATTATCCGAATTTAAGGTTGGAATAGCAGATGTATTCATTATTGTACCATCGCTAAAAATTAATTGTGGAATATGTAATGGTTTATATGAATAATTATAATTTTTAGATAATTCAAATATATTATCGCTATTATTTAAAAAAAAGCATAGTCTTTCTGAATTAACTTTAAAATATGAACCACCTACACCTTCTTGATCTGATGTAGTTTCCCACATTACATCGCTCCATTTTGTATTATCTCCGATTTTATTAGCGTTTGTATTATTATAAGACACGATAGAAATATTAGCATTATCATTATTTGCTTTTATTTCAATAATTGATTTATTTTCATATAATGAATAAAATGAGTTATTTGTTGATATTCTTAATAAATCTTCTGTATTTTTGTGTATAGGTAATATAAAATATTCTAGGTTGGTATTATTATATACATTTAATTTAAGCATATTATTATCAAATTTAGGAGCAAGTGATTGATTATAAGAATTATTTGAAATAAATCCAGCATCTATTTCATATTTATCATATAAATCATCCGATATAGCACTTGTAATGGAAGTACCATTACTAAATTTAATTTCATTAACATGTATAGTTAAATTATTTGATAATTTAGTGTAAGGAATACTTTCATCTGCTAAGTTTGAACCATTAAATTGTCCGTTTTGTATATCAATTCTTACTCCGTTATCGGGATTAATATGACTAGAATCTACAATACCCGTTATTATAACATCGCCAGTTATATAAGTGTCAGTCATTAAACTTGTATTAGCGTCATCTAAATTGATAATAGCATTTTGAATATATTTCGAATCAATATTACCAAATAAAGATGTAGTTCCAGAAAATTTAGTATCACCAATAATATTTGCATCACTATTTATTCTAATTTCTGCATTTCCAATAAATTCTGAATTTAAATCGCCAAAAATTTCAGTTCTCTCAATTTTTGTACCATCATATGTAATATTTTCACCATCATGAATTACAGCATTTTTAATAATACTTGTGCTAATAGGTGTTTGAATCTCAACTCTTCCTAATATATGTCCATCATCAACAATTGTTGCACTTGGTGCTATTATTGCATTATCGCCAATAATAGATGATTTTATATTTCCTTTGATAATAACCGAGTCTAATTTATTAGGAGATAAATTATCTATATTTGAACCATAGATAACGACATTTTCTGGGATCAATGAAGGATCAATACTTTTATCAGGAAAATTATATTGCATAGTTCCAGAAAATTTGAATACATCTGCTGTACCGGGAATAATTCCTGTTTTGATATGATTAGCATTAATAATTATAGCATCATGATTTATTAAACTAGGGTTAATAGAATCTTCAACCAATCCTTCTAATTTAACAGATTGAAATGAACCGATACCATTAAATTGATCTGGGGTCATTGTTATAGATGCAATTAAATTTGGATTTATCTTTTCTACATCAGTCGTGTTAATAATTACATTTGATAATTTAACAGAATAGTTGTTAATATTATCAATATCAGAAGGAGATAATGTTAATTCTCCAATTAAATTTGGATGTATTTTTTCAGTAAATGTATCAATAGTTACATTTGATAATTTTACAGAATAGTTGTCAATATTATCAATATCAGAAGGAGATATATGTATATTTGATAATAATAGGGGATTTAGTTTATCACCCAAGGAAGTAGTCAACTCTACTCTCAAAGAATTTTGAATATATGTTATATCATCTGGTGTAATTTGAATTACCTTTAGTAATTCAGGGTCAATGGTTTTTCCATTAAGATTTAATTCAACATCTATTGAATTTAAGAATTCATCGCCTGTTGCAATTTGATCTGCGGATAATGACATATAATTAATATAATATGGATTAATTTTTTCTTCTCCAAATAAATAAACATTTGTATTTGTTAATGCGTCTACATCTAAATTACTATTATGAATAAATATATTCTCTAAAATATTTTTATCAATAATACCATTAATTATTGCATTATTAATTTTAAAATTTTCATTGCCATAATCTAATATATTTGAAATATCAATATTAATATTTTCAAAAATACTAATATCAATATCTGTAGTATGCGATACTATATTTACAGTTCCTTGATTAGCATAAGTAAAATCAATATTTGATGAATAAATATTAACATTATTTAATTTATTAAATGGTATTTTAATTAAATCATCTGTTGATATAATATTAGCGTGTCCAATATTATAATCGTCTACAATATTAAGCATTTCAATATCAATAGTTATATTATTAATTGATGAAATATCAATTAAACCACTTGGACTCGAATCATTAATAATTCTTACATGACTATTTATATCACCGGTTATATCACTATAATTAATAGATAAATTCTTTAATTTACTACCATTTATAGTTCCGTATAATTTATCTGTGGATATAGAATTATCAGCAATATTACTGTTTGTTATACTTTGTAATGCAAATTTATTACCATTAATTAATTTTTTATAATAAATATTATTAGGATCAGTATAACCTTCATATGGTATTGTAATTAAACCTTGTGCATCAGGAATTAATGTACTATCATCTGTTAAATTTGATGATTTTCCATCATAACCGAATATATTATATGAATATATAGCATGATTTACAATAGAATCACTAGTAACAGTATTTGGAGGCACTATAATATATCCATATTCTGCTCTTTGAACTAAAGTGTTAACATAATCTATTACTTCATTAGAAGAAGTTTTAATAGTTTCATGTATATCATCTATATTTATATCTAAATTTAGTAAATCAAGAGAATTCATTTCCCATCTATCCAAATTAAAATTATAAGACACATATGCTTTCTTCTTTTTATTTTCAAGAGGTTTAATATTAGATTTGATTTTAATAATAACAACACCAGAACCACCTTTTCCACCAGTCCCATGAATAGTTGCACCCCCACCACCGCCACCACTATTGTGTGCCCCATCCATACCATTTGAATTAGTATTAGCAAGTTTTGATGTTTGTGTATCATAACTAATTCCATTTGAACTTTCAATTATTGTTTCAGAAGTAAAAGCACCAGCACCCCCCCCTCCTTCTCCACCATTTGGTATATTTGCTGCTATATTAATAATAGAATTTGTACCAAAACCTCCTCCCCCTCCCCAATAATATTCGCGGTTATCATTATCATTTATAAAAGTTTCAGACGATTTACCAGAATTAGGCAAATTATATATTATATTACCTGAATTTGTAGCATCAATTGAACCACCATTTCCTCCAGTATAAGGGGAGATTAATACCTCAGTATTATGGAATACGGTACTGTCAACTACTGTAGTACCACCATTACCACCATTGCCTTTTAAATATTCTGAGTCACTAGCTACGGAAGTGCCTTGTTTTCCACCATTTGCAATTTGACCAAATGCAGATGTACTATGACCATCTGCATTTGGGCCTCCTCCCTTCCCAACAATTATTTCATATTTTTTATTTAATTCAATATTGAAATTTTCAACAAGAATATATCCTCCTCCTCCTCCACCACCCGAATTCTTAGTCTCTGTATTACCCGCCCCACCACCGCCTCCGCCAACAATTAATATATCAATATTTGTATTTAATTGAAATTGTAAATTATATATGGTTTGTGTTTTATCACTATCATTATTATGCTTAAAAATAATATATTCTGAATATTGCGAATTCTGATTAGTTGTATCAGTTGATAAGAAATTAATATTTGATAAATAATAATTAGTATCAAATATAATACTATCATTAACTTTAGGACTATATATAATATCAATGTCTAAATTATTAAATTTTGTAAATGGTATATCAGGAAGTCTATCAATATCAATTGTATTACTAATAATTCTTTCGGCACCTATAAATTGTATATTATCATATACAAAACTTATATAATTAGAATAATTAGCGTCATTTATATCTATTGTTTCATTTATAGTATTAATATTATCATAAATTTGTAGATTACTAGATATAATATTATCAATAATATTATTAGATGTATTTTCAATTATATTTGAAAAATTATCAATGTTTGTATGTAAAATATTAGAAGTCTTATAAATAGTATCAATTAATATATTAGACAATTCAATTGCCCTATAGTTTAATTCCCACTTACTATCTTGCCAGTTATATTGTAATAATGCATTTTGTGGATTATCTATAGGTTCTGTATCAACAACTACTTCTTTTAAATTAAACTTATATCGAATTATTGCTAAACCATTAGCACCATTTCCCCAGTCACTTTCTAAGTATCCTCCTCCTCCTCCCGAGTTTTCTTTTGCATTTGCTTGTCCATCCCCCCCACCACCACCAATAGTAGGGTTTAATGTATTCGTGTTACCATCTCCTCCAAAATATTTTCTTCGAGGATAACTTGCTGTAGTAAAACCAAAATTATTATATATGTTATATAATTCATATATATCATTTGCATCTAGTGGGCTAATGTCTTTATTTATATTATATATTGATGAATTACGACCCCCATATATAGTAGTACCCAATACTGAAGAATTTGTTCCGGATGTTGATTGTGTTCCAGTTGCTGCATGTCCAGCCAAACCACCGGCACCAATAAGAATATCAAGTGTATCATCTTTATCAATTGAAATATCTTTGATGATTGATAACTTACCTCCTTCTCCACCTCCATGATCAAATGTTCTAAAATATCTATATTCTTGGGTTGCTTCATTAACAATAATCTTAATATAATAGTTATTTGATATAAAGTCTTCAACAAATGTATCTAATCCATCAGTGATATCAGTACCATCGCTTTTTTTAAAAGCATTTATGATATCAGTATATTCATTATTTAAGAAATTATAAGTACCATTTGATAATTTTGTTTGAATATATGTATTTTGATATTCAATTGTTGAACTACTTGTAGGACGAGTTAGTAATTCATACCAATTTAAAAAAGGTTTGACATAACCAGCACCACCACCACCTGCTATAATTAAAATATCAGCAGTTATTGCATCATTACATTTTAAATTAAAATGTTTAGATTCTTGATCCGCATAATCATTTGTAAGAACAAAATAAAAATATCTATTATCTTCTAAGGTTATTTTTTCACTATCTTCAGTATCTTTATATATTATTTCTGTACCTGTTTTATAATTTTGTTCTTGTAAGATGATATCGGTAACAATTACTACACCACTATTCAGTCTTGAACAACTAATACCAGGATGATCATAAATTTTCGAATAAATTTGTTTTGTTGGTAGTTCTGGAGTTGAAAAATTCGATATTGGTATTTTAGGTATCAATGATAAATCCAAAATGCCATTATCATCAACAAAATTACTATTAAGATTTGATGTATGAATATATGATTTAGTTAATTCATCATTAAATAGATTTAGTTTAAATGTATCAATAATATTAGTATAAATATCACTAACATTTATATATTCGTCAGCATCTTTATAAAATAAATTTTGTCCATATATATTACCATCAATAGACAATGTATTACTTATATTATTAATTAATGGATTTATTCCAATTCCTAAATTAACCTTATACGTCTCATCAGTTGATTTTATATCATTAATATAAATAGATAATGCATTTGTAGTACCATCAATACCATATATTTTAGTATTACCATATATATTTAACATATAATCATTCTTTTTGATAATTTCATTAAAATATTCTGGATAATTATATAAATATAAACCATCTGTATCCAAAGTTGCTGTATTTATTTTTGCATTATTATAAGGCACTCCTAACGATATTTTATGATTTTTGTTTGTTGAATTTCTTGCAAGATTATATGAATATGTTTTTATATATGGTTTAAATATCCTATCATAATATAATACATAACTGTCTTCGTGTAAATTAGTAACACCAATACTATCAAACTGTTGTTTTGCAATTATAATAGTATTATTAGTTTTATTTGTTTCATCCTCATCAAAATATCCAATAATTGCACTTTCATATTCTGTGCTTATTCTGGATGTTGCGTATTGATCAACAACCCATATAGTACCAAAATTTTCATCTGTAAATGTTGGTTCAGTTACACCTTTTGTATCAATACATATATTATAATTTTCGCCAAATGAAAGAATATTGTATTTGCCTAGAATATGTTCAACAATATGTTTAGAATTATTAGTATGCATATGATTATCAAATAATACATTTTTGTCGTCGTAGTAATTTATTTGAAATACATCACACGCTACACTTTCATTACCAATACCAGTTACACTTTTAAAACTTTTTTGCAAAATACTTTGTTGATATAATATACTAGTATTTTTATCAGATTTTAAATTAAATGAAGGATTAATTCCGTATATTGTAATAGCTGGTTTCAAATTATTATCATTATTGGTATTTATAGATATCATATCATTATAAAATAACTTTTTATAGTCATCACTAATATTATCAATATTATATAATAAAAAATTACTAGTATATTTATATTCATTAGAATCTTGTATGTAATATGTTGGTTTACTACCATTATCGAAAACAATATATGATTTAAATGGAATGCTATTTTTTACAAAATTTTTTAAAAATGGAGTTAAATTATTATAATCTATTTCATAATTATTTACATGTGGGTTTGTACTAATCATGTTAGTAAACATTCCTAAAAATTCAGCAGAGTTAATACGTGTATATTCGCCAATAATACCACTTAAACTAGAATAATCTACTAATTTCCATCTTAAACCATATATTGATGTGGTTAAATTTAATTGTGTATTATCAAATAATAAATTATTATTATTATTATAAATTTTATCAACTCTTAATTGAGATATATCAAATTCTTGTCTTGTATTAAATACAATACCCGCAATATTATTCAAATATAAATTATTTAAATCAATAGTATTATTCTGTGAATAAATTTCATTAAGTTCAATTTTATTTGTTGAGATTGTTTTATTAGGTGCATAAATAGAATAATTTGAAGTATTATCAAAAGAACTATAATCGTATATTAATGTACCATCATTATTAATATTAAATATAGTTGTGTTATTTGAAGTTAAATTTATAAAATTTGGTTTTTGAATTATATTTGAAGTATATTCTTTAAATGGTTGAACACATGAATTAAAAGAATCATATAATTCTAATGGAAAATGAATTGCAAATATTACTTTTATTTTTTCATCTAATATATAATAACTATTATCAGAATCATCATGTATATATTCGTTACAGTATATAGAATCTATGTTAAAATTATTCCAAACATTTTGGGCAATCTTAAAACTTTCAGTTGGTGTGTTTGGTACTGACGAATTAAATTCATCGTAAGTATTTCTTAATGTTGTTAGTAATGAATTTTTAGATGAATGTTGAAATTCCTTCATTACAATATTATATGGATGTAAATTAGCATAATCCATTTTATTACTTATTGTATTATTATCCCATACGTCGTCTATAATATCATTTATACTACTATTTTGAGGAATATTAATTTTTTTCCATTTTAAACCAGTTGCTTTTACTTCAACATGTCTTATAGAAGTAAAATTTTGAAAATATTCGTAATATGTTGTATCTCGAATGTCTTCATCTGTTAAACCTCTACTATTAAATAAATTAGATGTATATATATCAGTATCTGTAGCTAAAAGATTAATTAAATTAGTCTTAATTGTATTAATTGTACCATTGAATGATATTCTCTCTCTTTTTTCATCATCGGTTAGAGAAGGATTTAATTCAATAATAGGATGAATAAATAAATGTCTATATTTATATTCAATAGCATCTTCTGAAAGCTCACTATTTAATTGTTTATGCTGTACAATTTGTGGTATATTTGTAGATATGTCATCAATTTCAAGGATATATTCTTTTCCACCATTACTATTATCAATAATAGTATGAGGATAAAATATATGATATGAAAAATCTGTTTTCCAATAATAAGTCTTAAAATTATATTCAATTTGTTCTGTTTCGTATTGTAAATTATAATAGTTATAAAGAATATTATAAGTCGTGCTTTTATCATAAAGACTTAAAGATGTTGTATTTTCATTATAATTATTAACTATTTGCAGATTTAATTTTTTATAATCATAATTTAATTTAGAATTAATGTAATTACCATGTAGAAAATAATATTTATGTCCATCATTATTATAAAACATTTCATTACTATCTAATTTTTTTTCTTTTGGTTGATATATATTATCACCGATTAATACATAATTTTTCATATTTAAATTTTCAATATTAAATTGTTGCCATTCTTCTTGTGTAAATTCTAGTTCATGTAAACTATCAATTTTCTCTTGTAATTTAATTTGGAGGTCATTATTATCTATTAATACTCCATCAATTGGTATTTGTATTTTAGTACCAGATATTTTCCATTTTTCATAATGCGCATCATTTAAACCATAAATTAATTTATAATTATCAATATAATTATAATTATTTAGTAAAATATCGTATTCCATATTTTGTTCTTTGCTTGGAAAAATAGTAAAATATGGTATAGTTTTATCTAGAGTAGTCCATTTATAATTATTATTAACTTCATAATCTAAATTTAAATTAAGCAACGGTTTATTTTCGTTAATATTATTTGAATTGTTTATATCTAAATTAATACGATTGTCATTTCTATTTATATCTAATAACCCTTTATTATTGTGTAGATTACTTCCTATAGTAACATTTGCATACTTATTAATATTAAAATCATCGGAGTAATAATCACTTGAAAATGATACATAATTAATTAAATCATTATTAATATTAGCATAATTATTATAATTTGAATTATTTATAGTTAAATAAGACTCTTTATCATTATATAGACAATTACCCATATACATATATCCACTATTGTCAATTTTTAAAATTTTCTCATGTTTATCCTCATATATTTTATTAATTTCAAATAAATTTGATGTATTATAATTTAAATTATTATTATAAATAATAAAAGGAGCATCTGGAATATTAGTTTCTTCTTGTGAATCATCAGTAGTTTGTAAATAATTATTAAAACCAACCGTAATTTTATTAAAATTATTTTGTTCAATTTGAAAACTTGATATACTAATACCCTGACCATCAATACTATCAATATTTTTTGTAAGAATCTTATTAACAATTAAATCACAATTTATATTAATTTTATTAGATTCAACGCCAAAAATAAGACCATCCGATGTTATATCAGGATCTGTAGTATTATATATATTGAATGTATTATTATCAATAAAATAATTAAAGTTATAGTTTGATATATTAAAATTTGTAGTTTCTTTATCAATAAGTAAAATATTTTCATCATTACAATTTATACTAAAATTATTATCAAAAATATTTAGAATATTAGAATTATATATTATAATATCATTAGTTGTAATTTTTAAAACAGAATCATTTTCACTTAGCAATTCATTATGTTTTAAAATATGTAAATTACTATTAATTATGCCAAATCTATATTTATCATCAAAATTCACAGTTATATTGCTATATATATTATTAAAATTCGAATTATTTAATGTAATTAAATCTGAAATTTCACTAAAATTGTTTAAAATAATTCTATTAGTAATACCGTCATCGGTTCTAATTGATTTAAACCCACTATTGCCCCCTATTGTAATTGAAGCACTATTAGTTGATGTCATATTTAAAATAATTAATCTTATTTTTTAAATATATTTATTTTTTATATATTCGTATTTAAAAATAAAATATATTATATTATAATAGATTTATGGAAAATTTATCAAATTTAGAATTAGAAATTAGTAATATAAATAGTTTAGAAAATGTATTATTTATTGATTATTTAAATAAAACAGACAATTCTATTTTACAAGAGCGAGTAGAGTTAAATGAAGAATATTATTTAAATATATATGATTCATTTATAAAAGATGTTCCAGTATTTATATCAGATAAACATAAACAAATTCTGAAATATATTAATTTTGTTAAAATTAATAAAGATAAAAAAGTATGTATAGAATCATTAAAAAACTATTTTTCTAATAGTGAAAATGCAAAAAAATTTTTAAAGTATATTAGAACAAGAAAGAAGACAGTTTTAGTGGAAAAAAGCAAATGGACAGTAAAAAATGATTAAAAAAAAAAATTATATATAAATAATTATGACTGAAAATGAATACGATATTGTATTTAAAAAATATCTAGATTGTTCTTGGAAATTTGCCAATAATTATAATAATTATTCAAATGAATTAGAATTGTATAATAAAATAAAATCAAATAAAATCATTGAATATAAAAATTATTATATGGCAATGTCATATTGTGATAATACATCAACAAAATTCGCTTATAGAATAATAAATAATTCAATAACTTTACGAAATCAATACAAAAATCTTGAAAATGCACAAAAAAAATTAAAAGATATAGAAAACACATATAATAGTTTTTATAATAAACTATTTCAAAATTAATTAGCAATAAAACGCATCATAATATTCATTGTATATAATTCCTGACTTAATAATTTAAAAGCATATGGAATTCTAATTTGTGCAATATCAATATTTGCACAATTACTACATTTATATATATTTTTTTCTGGATTAACATTTGCATTAATACCGCAGTTTTTACATACAAATATTCTATAATTATCTGATACATCTAACATTCTTTCTTTTAAGAAACCACTCATACCATGTGATAGTAAAGCATCTCTTTCCATTTCTCCTAATCTTAAACCACCATTTCTAGCCCTACCTTCAGATGGTTGTCTAGTTAACATAACAATAGGACCATTTGAACCTCTGCTGTGTAATTTATCAGTTACCATATGTTTTAAGCGTTGATAATATGTTGGACCAATAAATATTTCTGTTTTTATTTGCTCACCAGTTCTACCATTATATAATATTTCGTTACCATATTTTTCCATACCAGATTCTTCTAATACTTTGGAAATACTTTCAACACTACAACTCGTAAAAGGAGTAGCATCTCCAAAACTTCCAATATGACAGGCTGCTTTTCCCATAATACATTCCATTAATTGAGCCATAGTCATTCTAGAAGGAATTGCATGAGGATTCATTATAATATCCGGAGTAATGCCGTCTTTTGTAAATGGCATATCTTCATTGTTATAAATCATACCAATAGTTCCTTTTTGAGCACTTCTACTAGCTAATTTATCGCCAATTTCAGGTTTTCTATTATTTCTCACTCTAACTTTACAGAAATTATATCCATCTGTATTAATATTAGTGTAATTTAAATCAATATAACCCTCATCATTCGCCTTCATACATGTGCTACTATCATGATTTATTTTTACCCCGTCTTGTTTTTTAGGCATTACTTTTCCAATTATGATATCATTACCATCGACATATGTATTTTTAGGAACAAATCCGCTTTCTGCTAATTTTTCATATGTAAATGTTTTTTTATTTACACAATTTACAGGTTTTGTAAATACTTCTTCTTCGCCAGTACTATGATTTTTAGTACATTGATCTCTAAATGCTTTATAGTAAGTGCTTGTAAATAAACCTCTATCTAATGAAGAACGATTAATCATAACACTATCTTCTTGATTAAAACCAGTATGTGTCATAATAGCAACAATAGCATTTGTACCAGATGGTAATTCATTACTATGAGTATATTTTGATAATTTTGTAAATACAAGCGGTTTTTGTGAATAATTAAGAATATTTCCCATAGTATCAATTCTATTATTAAAATTACTCATGTAGATACCAAGTGCTTGTTTACCCATTGCACAATTACTAACAGCAAATCCATTACCTCCAATAAAACTATGATTTTCACTTTTTACAGTAATATCTGAAATTCTTTTATTTTTTGATAACACCTTATTATTATATGGTATGAAACAGATATCACCTTCGATATATATATCTTTTTTCCATTCATCAAAATCGTTATATTTTTTGAAAATTTTATAATTATTACAATTCTTTGAAAATTGTTGATAATCGTAAAACTCATTAATTACAAATAATTCATTAAGTAATTTATAATTATAATTAATATTATAATATTTTAAATAATAACTTAAAATTTGTTTATTATTAGTATTAATAAAGTATTTAAAATAATAATCTTTAATATTCTCTTTTTGTTTCTGGTTCAAATATTGAATTATAATATCTGGTTCATAAATATTATGTTCAAATGTATTTGATAATACATTTTGATTAGTTTCAATATTTAGATAAGATGAAAGAAATTCAAGTTTAATTTCTTTGTTGCATTTAGTTAACCAGGTAATATCATTGCACAATTTTTTCATTAAAATTACAAAGTTAATATCTAATATATTGTATTTTTCAAAACCAATATATTCAACATCTTTAATATATTGTGTTTTATCAATATCATTTGTAAAATTCAATTCATTAACATAATAATAACCACATAATCTAGCAATAACTAAAATTTTATTATTATAACTATATAATGGAATAATATTTTTAACAAGTAAATCATCATTAATAATATCTGTATTATCTAAAATTTTAATTGAACATTTATCGTGATTTATATTGTTATTTTTTGATTTTGTGTAAATACCCAAATATGTATTTTTATCAAAATCTTTAACTTCTAACCATCCTTTCTTTGTAATAAATTTATGATCATCAGTTGCTGTAATTATTCTTCCAGAAACTAAGTTAATTTTATATACTAGTTTTGTTGTTGCTCTATTATAATGATTAATAACATTAGTATATTCAAATATTTTATTTATAGGGTTGAAACATACTACTTCATCGCCAATTTTAATATTTTTAATTTTTTTATATTTTCCATTACTCATTAATACAGTTTCGTTTTCATTTAAACATTGATAACAATTTCTTGGGGATTGATTATGATCACTAAACGGAATATTAACTCCTAAAATACCATTAATTACACTTGGATGAATTTCACAGTGAGTATATAATGGACTACACGCTGTTCCTTTCATACCTTTGTATAATTCTTGATAATTAATAGCGATCATTGAATTATTTAGTTCATCAGAATCTAAATATTCAATGAATCCTTCTTCATAATTTTGATCAATAATTTTCTTATCATTAAAATATCCAGCACATGGTGCAATAAAAGTATCGAACCCTTTATCTTTACTAAATTCTTGCCATGAAATATTTAATTTTTTAAGAATTTTAATAATTCTTAATTCTTTTATACCAGTATCTTTTTCACAATCAACAATAAGAAGTGGTCTAAACATTCTACCAGCTTCAGTACTAATTTGAATAATTGATCCTTTAATATTCCAAACAATAGATGTCATTGGATAAATAATTCCGGTTCTTTTATAATTTTTTAATTTATTATATAAATAAACAGGATCTTTATGATATCCAATAATATCGCCATTAATTTGTACGATAACATTTTCTTTACTTCCAATATTTTTCAAATAATCGTTGTTATAATATTTGTCAATATTTTTAACATCCAAATCTTGTAATAATTCTCTTATAAATTTACTATTCATTAATAATGAAATATTTGTTGTTAATGCCATATTTTTAACAAGACCAACGGATGCACCTTCTGGAGTCTCTGCTGGACAAATTAAACCAAATTGCGAATTATCTAATTTGCGAGGTTGAACTAATTTTCCATTTTTTTCCATAGATGTATTAATTCTTCTTAAATGTGATAATGTACTGGCATAAGACATTCTATTTAAAACTTGTGAAACACCTTGTTTAATATTTTGAAATGTTCCAATACTTTTAATGCCCCAATTACCAGTTGAAAGAGAATATTTTAACCATGAATCTAATAATGATTGTTTGAAATATCTATGAATATTCGCATTAGTAATAATATCGCATGTAGAAATATTACCATTATTTGCTCTCCATAATCCCAATTCTCTTTCAATTAATGATTTAATTTCTTTTGTCATTTTGCTATAACATTGTCTGAATAAATTACTCATTAATATTCCTGGACTATCTATTCGTTTATTCATATATGAATCTCTATTATCATAATTATCTAATTTCAAATGAACTCTAATAATTTTTCTTATCATATAACCGAGATAAATTGCTTTTCTCTTATAACTTTTACCTACATGTGGTAAGAAATCATTCTTTATGTAATTGTTTAAAATTTCTTGAACATCATTATGATTATATTTGTTTGTCCCAGTCATTACTCTAATGATAACATTTTCTGCTTGTTCTTTTGTATGAATATCACAAGCGTCTTCACAACAAGCCATTAATTCGTATGTAATTTTTCTATTATTTTCATCATCAATATCATAAACAATATATTTAATAATTTCCTTATCACTATTAATTCCTAAAATTCTAAACATAATAAATACAGGGATTTCGCTTTTAATAAATGAAGTATTTAAACGAATAATTCGTCCCATATGATTTATTTTACCTGTCATATTGAGACTTGTTGTTTTAGGTGGTAAATAACTATTATCGCTCGATGAACGAATTTCGGCATAAATACCATCAGTATTATTATTTGGTGGAAATATTAATGTTTTATTTTCATTAATTCTATCTTGAGAAATTAATACTTTTTCATTTCCATTTACAATAAAATAACCACCATAATCATATTTGCATTCATTATTATTTTCTTCACCAATTCCAGGAACTTGTTGTAAAAAACATGCCTTTGATCTAACCATAATAGGAATTTTGCCAATATAAACATTATCAACAGTTTTATCAAACTTTTCAATAACTCCGTCTCCATTAATTTTTTCAATAACTAAATGAACATCTACATACAAACAACTAGAATAAGTTAAATTATTCATTCTAGCAATATGTGGACTCATTGCGCTCAATGTTCCATCTGGTAAATGATATGATGGTTTTGTTAATGATGGGTTAATAACATTTAAACTAATCTTATAATTTTGTAGAGAAGTATCTATTTTATTATAAGAACCAATTTTAATTGGATTAAAACCAGTAATAATATGCGATAAAGTAGTTACTAAAAACTTATTATAACTCTCAATTTGATGTTTTACTAATGGATTACATGCTTCATTAGAACCACTTTTATTAAAATATTTATCAAGAATATCCCAAGAAATATTATCAATATTTTCAGTAGTCATCAAATTATTAATAATAAAATGATAATTATAATAATTATTCATTTTTTATTTTTATATAAAATTATTTATAAATCATTTTATATTCATTTTCGTTTTCATTTTCAATTATAAATTTATTTTTAGTATAAAAATTTAATAAATGTCTAGTATTCTCTTTTAGTTTATCAATATATAAATAAATAGGTCGATTTAAAACTCTTTTACAAGTATCTAATATCTCAGTTGCAATCCCTTGATTTCTATACTGTAAAGATGTACATAATTGATTTAGTAAATTATTATATATTCCAATAAATCCTATTATTTTATCATTTGTAGTATAAATAACCGCATATTTGTAATCTTTAAATCTATTTGTTTTAAAAGATTTATTTATCAAATCATTGCATTGAATTATCTGTTTATTATTTAAATTACTTATAAGTTTATGAGTAATCATAATTTTAAATAATATTATAATTTTAAATAATATTATTTACAATTATAACCCGAACCGTGTTTTCCATAAAAAATCTATTAATTGAAAATTTTGATATGTATCAATATAAAAAAGTACATATCATATATTTTTTTTAAAAATAAAACATTTTATTAAATAATTTAAAAAGACCATATATGTACTTTTTTTATTATTTAAAAAAAAAATGATAATTATAATATAGTATTAATTATGAAATTATTAATAAAATGTTTTGTTTTTACAATGATAGTTATTGATACAATAGGATTTAAATTGAATATGTGTAATAATAATTTACAATTAAAAAAAAAAACAAATTCTTTTGATAGAATAATTTATGCTAAATATTTAATTCATAAAAGAAAATCAAATAAAAATTTAAAACTTAATCGATTAATCAAATATTTTAATGAAAGTGTTGATGATATTGATAATACATGTACAAAATTACAAAACAATATATATGAATATAATAATAAAAATGCAAATATTAAAGAAATTATAATAGGAAATAATATTCATATTGATGTTAAAAATGTCAAACATGTTATGATATCAACTAATGATGATAACATAACAATAGAATTAGATAAAAGTTATAAAAATATAATAAACAATGATATTAGTTTATTATCAAAAAATATCAAAGAATTAGATACATTATTAAATTTATTAGATATATTTTTGAATATCATAAAATAAAAGTATATAAGAATATATATATATATATATATGACAAGAGCATGTAAATAGATTACATATTTAATATTATTTATTGATATTAACAAAACATTTTTTTCATTTCATATTATTATGAAAAAAAATACTTTTTTTTATATTAAATATAACTCATAATTTTGAGTACCTTGTCATCATGCCCGAGCGGTCTAAGGGGTCAGACTTAAGATCTGATGTGCATAAGCACTCGTGGGTTCGAACCCCACTGATGACATAGCAATAAATTTGTTATATTTATTTTAATAATTTTTTTTATATTAAACATAACTCATATTTATGAGTTGTCATTGTGTCCGAGTGGTCTAAGGAGGCAGACTCAAGTTCTGCTGTGCTTATGTACGCGTGGGTTCAAATCCCACCAATGACAAAAACTAAATATTTGTGTTATATTTAACTTTTTGTTTTTTTCTTACTAGCATAGAAACACAATAATGGTGTATCTTTATCATTTTTAAGATAATTATGTTTGTATACATTTGATTTTATCAACTGATTTTTTGAAATTAAAGAAGATATATTATTATTATTATAAGATTTAATAATATTACACATTTTATTTTTATAATCAACTAATTTTGGTATATTTAAATTTATTTTTTTAGAAGATATCGTGTTTGATAATTTTTCTAATTTCCATCCATTTTCAGTATTTTTAAAAACAAAATTATAATTTTTTATTGTTTTTGAAATTAATTTATTTTCAAAAATTTTATCTTTATACGCATTAAATAATTGTTTATATGTAACATATACATTGAATTTATTATCATATCTAATTGTAGCATATCCGTATGCATTATATACATAATTATTTGTGATTTGCATTAATTTTTTATTTGGTGATTTTAATAAATTTAAATTTCCTTCTTTTTTTTCTAAATCTGGTGTTCCGCCACCAGTACCTGCAATAACGGTTCCTAAATTACTATTTAATAATGCAATATTAAAATTATGTACATCTGCACATAAATATATAGTTTTATAATTATTTAATATTTTGATTAACATTTCCATAATGTAAGAATTATCAGGGTCTTTATATATATCGGCTAATTTGTGATATTCGCTTTTTTTATAGGCAATTAATGGATTATGTCCTACAACAAATAATAATTTAGGATTATATTGTAATAATAATTTTTCAATATTTTTTACATAAGATAACACTATATTACTTGTTATAGTATTATAATTTTGTATACTTTTAATTTTATAAGTATAATTATCAAATAAATTAGTATTTATATATAAAGTATATACATGTTCATTCATTTTTTTAATTTCAGGTTTATCTATACATGTTAATAAATGTATATTATTTATTTGTAAATTATTTATTTGTATTGTTTTAACATCTTCTAATGATGGAGGTTTAACAAAACTTATATTATTTGCAATATTATTTATAACATACTTTTGTATTTTTAACATACAATCCTTTTTAATATTATTGTGTGATTTGTTTATTATTAAATCATTCGCCTCGTCGTGATTTCCCAATATTATATCATAATTTTTTTTTTTATTTTTAAATAATAATTCATATCCACTCCTTAAAACATGTAACGGATAGTATTTATATATATATTCATCCTCATTAAATTGCTGAGAATACCAATTATCACCTGCTATAATTACAAGTTTATGATATTCCTTATTTATTTCATTTATAACAATATCTCTAAATATTGGTGTATTTAATGCTGATTTCTCACAATCTATATGATTCCAACATCCAACTAATATAAAAGAATTAATAATATTTTTTTTTTTATTTATGATATAACTATTCTCGGTTTTTGAAAACCTCTTATTTGTATATGATTTTTGTCTTGTAAGTTTATTTGGTAATGTATTTAATTGTTGTGACTTATTTCTCTTTAATTTCATGGGAGATAAAACATCAGACATATTTACTAAAATATACTGATATTATAATTTTATGTTAATGTGTTTCTAACGCATCAAGTCTTAATAATATTGGTGCCAATGCTTCATTTATTTTAGTATCAATATAAGATATTAAAGATGTATTATAAGGCATATCAGAATCTGTATCTATTACATCAATACTATTTGCAGTTATATTACCTATAACAAATAAATTACTTGTCATTGTAACGTCATGATCAATTAACTTAATATTATTTGCAAATAAATTTTGTAAATAATTACTTGTAACTTCTATATAATTGCTACTATTTATTTCATTTAAATTTATATCTTGTTGTAATATATTACTTGTTAAATCTAAATCATAAATAACTGTATCAATTTGTTCTTGTACATCGCTAGTTAAATTTGCAATATAATTTACAATATTAAAATTAATATTATTTAGATTACCATTAAATGTTATATCACTATTTACAATTAAATTATTAGTAGTTAAATCACTTTCAATCTCTAAATTATGTAAAAATTTGTAATTCTGAGAATCAAAAATTTCAATATTACTTGTTAGTTTTTGTAATTGTAATATATCTAAATCATTATTGTCTATTTGTTCTTGTGCATTAGTTGTTAAACCAGATATATAATTAAAAGTAGTTGTATCTATATCATTTAAAGTATTTATAAAACTAATATTATTATTAACATTTAAGTTATTTGTAGCAATATCATTATTTATATTTAAATTATTTGCATTTAAATTGCTTTCAACATGAATATTAGTTAAAAATTTATGATTAGTTGAATCAATAATTTGTATATTACTTGTTTTATATTCTAAATTTAATATATCTAAATCATTTGAAATTATTTGCTCTTCTAAATAATTACTTGTTAATTGTAAATAATTACTCATATTAGTTTCATTTAAATCAATAT
>Ga0209534_10001215_pt1 | contig 27446 bp, 19 predicted proteins | sample COG_07_FD_184751 | JGI IMG/M metagenome (GOLD analysis project Ga0209534, IMG submission 184751) | Pelagic Microbial community sample from North Sea - COGITO 998_met_07 (SPAdes) (version 2) | ecosystem: Environmental > Aquatic > Marine > Neritic zone/Coastal water | place: Helgoland, sampling...
TGAGTGGTGGTTGGTGTTTGAGTGGTGGTTGGTTGTGTAGTAGGAGGTATTGGATTTGATACTAAATATATTTGATTTTTCCAACCATCTCCACTTTCTGAACAATTTGTTTCTTTGCGGTTTTGATTATAAGTATTTTCTGTTGTTTTTCCTACCCAACATTCTCCTCCAAATTGTAAACCAAAAATATCATAACCATTATTAAAAGCAGCATCATTACATTTTTTTATAGCACTTGAATATGGTGAAGTTGACCCGTGTAAATATATAGGAAAAGTTCTAGGACTATCATAATAACAACCTAAGTATTTATAATCAATACCATCTACATTTTTTATAGTATAAGGATAGTCAACTCCATTTCCTAATGATGTTTCATATATTTCAAAGTTTTCTGTTTTAAATTTATATAAATAAATAATAATAATAAATATTATAAATATTGAAATAATTAATTTAGTATTTAACATTTTAATTAAATTTTATATTATATAATTAATTTATATTAATATATAATATAAAATTTAAAAATTAATAAGAAAAATAAAAAATTTATTAAAATAAAAAAAAATTAAAATAATTTTACATAAACTAAATAAATTTATTATATTTTAGTAATATTTTTATAATTTAATGAGAACAATCCATACATTGAAAAAATTTTAATCCATAACCGTCGTGGTCTTTTTCATTACAAATACTATTCATATTATGACCTAAAACCGTAAAACACGCTTCTGCTTGTTTAGTTTCTTTAGATTTAGTGTCATCTTTATTTTCTTCAGCAATTGTATCAATTGTATCCACAATTTTATTTAATTTTGGAGTAAATAATTTATTATATAGTTTATTTAATTTATTTTTTTCATTCTTTTCATTCTTTTCATTAGTTTCACCTTTATTATTTGTTTTAGGTGTGTCATTTGATTGTGAAGACATTTTTATACTGTGTTTATCAATTTATATTTATTATTAATTTAAATAATAAAAATCAATTTTTATAATTAATTATAAAAAATTAATTTTTAATATTCTATTTATTATATATTATTTATTATATATTATTTAATACACATTAATAATTTTCCCAATTCCTTTTGTTAATCCTTCTCTAAATAAAAAAAGAGAACCTGGTTCTATTACTTCTGGTTTATACATAAATTTAAATCTCACATTGGCTTCATCAAATGACCTTAAATATTCTTTATCCATTTCTAATATTTTAACACATTGTGATATACCTTCACAATTAATTGTAGGTTGGTATTTTTTAGTAATAGTTGATGGATTATGTAATATTTTTATTTTCGCATCGAATTCACTTACACTATTAATAACACTTAATAATCTCATTCCTTTTTTTATCATTTTACGTTTTAATACTGTTTTATTACTATAAGGTTTAATATTAAAACAGCCTGATTGACCTGCGTATAATACATCTACACTTTCTTTAAAATTATTATGTATATTTTTTATAACAACTTTATAATAATTATGTAAATCACTTTCATTTTGTTTCGTGTCATTTTGTTTCGTATCAGTTTTTTTATGCTCTATTTTAGTTGCTATTTTTGTTATCATTTTTTTAGATAATTTAGATTTATCAAGTATAACATTATTTTCATCACGTAAAAAACCATTTCCATTTGGTCCAAGATATAATATATCACCTTTTTTTACATTACCTGTTTTCATAACACCACTAATAACTAATCCTATACCATGAACAATATAAGATTTGCTTACTATAAAATTAGTGTCAGCATTATATACATCTTTATATTTTGTATAAAGTTCTAATTCTTTTATAAATGTTTTTACAAGTTCAACCCCATTGCCAGATACATTACTTATAGGAAATAATGGAACTGTTTTTGACCCTTTTGTAAAACTAGATTGTATTTCTTTTCTTTCTTCATCATTACTAATGACACACGTATTTAAACCCATTTTCTTTTTATAATAAGTATTAATATAGTCTAAATTCATTTTATAAATATTAGGAGGGCATAAATCAGTTTTAGTATAAACAATAAACATAGGTATTCTTAATGTATATACTAAACTGATATGTTCGCGTGTCATTAATTGTATTCCTGTATTCGCATTTATTATAATAGCAACATAATCTATTAAACATCCACTAATCCCTTTTATTGTTGTTTTAAGATATTTTTCGTGTCCTGCTAAATCTGTAAATTCAATAATTTTATCTTCATTACGTATGTAATGTTGAACTACAACACTTGTTCTTCCACTCTCTAATTCGTGTTTATGTTTCATTACAAATGACCTAGCATAACCTCTACCATTATCTAATACATTTTGTGTCATTACACCAACAAAACTTGATTTGCCAGCATCAATATTACCACCAACACCAACTCTTATTTCAGGTATTATTTCAGGTATTATTTCAGGTATTAGTGTTGAATTTACTACAGGGCTAATTTCTTTTTCATTTATTAATTCTTCAGTCATTTTATTAATTTAGTTTATTAAATTAAATTTTATTTAGTATTTGTATTATCAACTATTAACTATCAACTATCAACTATCAACTATCAACTATCAACTATCAACTAATAGTAAGATTGTATTTTTAATTAAAAAAATAATAGTAAGATTAATAGTATTCTTAATATTATTTTTAAATTAATAAAAATTTATAATTATCATTTTTATAATAATAATAATATTTATTAATATTAATATATAATAATTTTAAAATTAATTATATAAATTCAACTTATATTTAAACTAACTCATATTTAAATTAATTTATATTATATTTTAAACAATGTCTTGCAGTGGTAGAAAACTTAATAAATTATCAAAAAAAACTTCCAATAAAATTGCTAAAAAATCAAAACGTTCTCTTTCTAAAAAAACTCAACGTGGTGGTGTATCAAATGCCTGTGTTTTAGATTATACAAATGATAAAGCAATTTATAGTGGTGCTGGTGAAGCAAATGCTCACAATTTAAATCCTCAAGCATCTCTTGATTTAGATAATAAATTTATGAATTATGGAGGTCCTATTCCATTAGAACAATCTGGTGGTAGTAATTGTGGCGATGATGGTGTAGGGACAAGTCGCCCTAAAACTGAAACATTTAAACAATATCTAAAAAATTTAGATGCTGATTTAACCTTTAAAGGTGGGTCTAATTGTGGTTCCCATCAGGTTAAACAAAATGGTGGGTCTAATTGTGGTTCCCATCAGGTTAAACAAAATGGCGGGTCTAATTGTGGTTCCCATCAGGTTAAACAAAATGGTGGGTCTAATTGTGGTTCCCATCAGGTTAAACAAAATGGTGCGGGGTATATTGTTGATACATCTCAATATGTTGGTGGTCAACCTATTTATAAAGCATATGATGATAATGCTCCTCCTGCTATTATTGGGGGTCAAATTGTTAGCGGTCAACCAGACCAACCCGTATGTGGTAATGGTGCTCTTACAGGTGGAAGTAAAAAAATCAGACGTAATAAAAAATCTAAGAAATCTAAATCTAAGAAATCTAAATCTAAGAAATCTAAATCTAAGAAATCTAAATCTAAGAAATCTAAATCTAAGAAATCTAAAAAATCTAAATCTCAACGTGGTGGTGATTTTGTAGCCATTGGTTCTAAACCTGCTGATTTTTCAACTGCGTTTGATGGTCCCAAAGGTGTTTTTAACTATCCTGATGATATGATGACCCGTGAATTTGGAGAAAAACAACCTAACTATAGTGTAAATGCTATTTAAATCAATAATTTTTTCATAAAATTATATTTTTCATTTTTATATTTTTTATATTTATAATATATATTATAATAGTAATACTAAAAATTAAATACTAAAAATGGTAGATACACCTGCAACTATTTGGGATACTATTAAAGCTCTTTGTATTGTAGTATTCCCGTATATAAAATGGTTTTATGTAGATTTTATATTATTTTTTGTAATTCCATATATAGGATTACCTATGTTTTTCTTAGGTATATTATTAGCATTTGCTTTTGCTGGCGGAACACTCTTATTTATGTTTATATTCTTCATATTTATGTATTATTTTATAAAAGGGACGATATTTAATTCTAATCCTTTTCCAAAAAAAAAATAAATAAATTAATAGAATAGAATAAATTAATAGAATATAATAAATTAATAGAATATAATAAATTAATAGAATAGAATAAATTAATAGAATATAATAAATTAATAGAATAGAATAAATTAATAGAATAGAATAAATTAATAGAATATAATAAATTAATAGAATATAATAAATTAATAGAATAGAATATAATAAATTAATAGAATAGAATATAATAAATTAATAGAATATAATAAATTAATAGAATAGAATAAATTAATAGAATATAATAAATTAATAGAATATAATAAATTAATAAAATATAATAAAGTAATAAATACATACTAAATTATAATAATTAATTTAATAATGTCAGATATAAATATTTTAAATAATGGTATAGATATGATAAAATTATTTTCTGATAAAGAAGGGTTTAAAGAACAAGGTAAACACTTTAATGATAAAAATAAAAATATTAATATAAATAATTTTACAAATATAGATAATAAGATAATAAATGATAATAAATTAAATAATACATTATCAAATGATAATGAAATACAAAATTTAACAAATCCTTCTATTCGATATGAAATGAATAGAATAGAATTAAATAATTATAGTGATATGTTATTGTAAAAATTGATTTTTTCTTTTTCCTTTTCTTTTTATATTACAGTTTAAAAATAATAAAATAGTTTATCAAATAGTATATTATATAATTTATCAAATAGTATATTATATAATATATTAAATATTACACTATTTTTATAAATTTAATTTATAGTTAGAATGACTTCTTTTATTCCTAATGAGGAACAAAAAAAGTGTATTCTAGATATAACTAAATTTATTAAAGAGTATAAACCTTATAGTAAATTATTAATTAATGGTAGTGCTGGCACAGGTAAAACAACAATTATTATTTCAACACTTATCAATAATTTAATAGAACAATTAAAAACCCATATAAAAGAAATAGAATTATGTTATGATATTAAAAGTATGACTGAAGTTTTACAAAGTATAAATGAGTTTATTATAACTGCTCCTACAAATAAAGCAAAAGATGTATTAGTTAATAAATATAATAATTATATTGAAGAATTAACACTACATAATATTAAAGACACTAATATAATAAATGATAATAAAATGAATGATAGTAATTCTAGTAATTCTAGTAATTCTAGTAATGATGCTATTATTAAAAAAAATAATGAAACATTATTTTCTAAAATTCTTATTATTTTCTCAAAAAAAATTACATTTTTAACAGTGTCTCAATTATTAAGTATTAGTCGTGTAATTAATGAAATGGGTGAAGAAGAATTTACAAAAGGAAATGAAAAAAAAATTGGAGATAAATATAATAAAGCACTCTATTCTAAAACATCTATTATTGTTGATGAATGTAGTATGATTGATACTCCCACAACTAAGTTATTAAATATTATTAAATGTCCTATTATTTATATTGGGGATTTTTGTCAATTACCTCCTGTAAATGAAACTATTTCACCTTCTTTTGAAATTAATAAATTAAGTGAAAGCAACCCTAAAATTCATACTGTAATGATGTCATTAAAAATTGTTGAACGATGTAAAAGTGATATTACACTTATTGCGAATAAATTAAGAGATAAGATTTATAATATAATTCCATCATTTAATTTATTAACTCATCATATTGATAATGTTGATAATGTCATTTTATATAATAAAAAATTTGGTAGTTGGGTGAGAGCCTATGTCAAAGATATAAAATCTAAACAAAAAGATTTAAAACTAATTCGTAAGACATTAAAATTAGATAAAACTAAAACTACTACTGAAATTGAAACAGATTTATTAGTAGAAGAAAAAACTAAAGACAAAGAATGTATAGAAGCAGACACACAAAAAGAATTATTTGATACAATGGCTCTAGCGTGGACTAATAAATGTTGTAATTTATTAAATACCAAAATTAGAACTCATTTATTTGAAGATATAGAACATATTGAAAGTATATATATTATTAAAGGTGATAAATTATTAATAAAATCTCCCTATTATAAATATAATAACCATCTATTTTCAAGTAGTATTGTTTATGTAGCAAATTTAAAAGAAACTACTTATAAACCATTAAGTTTTAGAGAATGGTGTAATGTTATTGTTAATATAAATAATGAAAAAACTGATGAGAAAAAAACTGTTTTTAATATTGATATTGATAGTGTATTAGATGCTGATGTATTAACATTAACGAATGTTAAAAAACAATCTCAAAATGGTAAAAGTATTGATGATTACTTTAAAATTTCAGAGAAATGTGATATGAGTAATGATAATGGTAATGATAATGATAATGATAATGGTAATGATAATGGTAATGATAATGGTAATGTTAATGAAAAAGATAAAGATAGTAAGAATAAAGATGATATTATTAAAGAAGCGAAAGATTTATTACTCTATCGTAATCTATTTTATTTACATCATAATTTAAATGAACGAATTACTACTAATAATTATGTATTTACTGATGAATTATCAATTAAGTATAATTTATTAATACCTAATTATAATATTTATAATCTTTCAAAAATAAGTTCTAATTATGTTAAAACATCTATTTATACAAAATGGCATATGTTAATGTCTATAAAATTATTTGGAATACCGAATGATAAGATTGGATGTAAAAAATGCTCTTTCTTTCTAACTAAGTTTATGAGCCAAATGAATACTTCAATTTATATTAAAGATTTTATTGATGCTACTGATAAATTACAATTTGATATGGTTTTATGTGATTTAGTCTCTTTTTCTTCAACTGAAAAAACAATTTCTAAACATATTCCTATTTTAAATATGAATAATGAAGCAAATGTAGAAATTATAAAACAACTTCGCACTATTATTAAAAATAGTTATGAAGTTAAATTATTACTTTCTCGCAATGAAGAAAAACAATTGAATTCTATCAATAAATTATTAAATGAAGAAAATGAGCATAGTAGTGATATTAATGATACTACTTCAAGTTCAAAATATATTACTTTAAGCCAACTTTTTGGACATTATATGAGCCACGTTATTACATCCTGTTATCCTGAAGTAGATTATGGCTATGCTCTTACAGTTCATAAGTCCCAAGGTAGCACGTATGATGATGTCTATATTGATTATGCTAATATTTTGTCTAATAGTCGAGATGCTGAGAAATTAAAATTATTATACACAGCAATTACACGTAGTTCTAATAAATTACATCTCTTTTATTAAGATTATAGTATATTTATTAAGATTATAGTATATATTACTTATTAAAGTATAAGTTTATTCTGGATACTATTTATTTTTTATTTATTTTATAAAAATTATAAATTATTTTATTTAAACAATAATTATTATTTTATGTAAAATAGTAAAACTAAAAATTGAAATTTAAAATTATAATTAGATATATAATAAAAAAACGAGTTTATACAATTTACAAAGTTAAGTTAAGTTAATAAAAGTTAATAAAAGGTGTATTTAAATAATAATAGTATTACGAATGAGTGGCGATACTAATATGATGGGGTCTTATACTTTATTTGACCATATGATTGTTGCACCTTTTAATCATATTGTCTCTTTTGGAAGTCAGATTCCAGAAGAAATTGGAAACTATATTAATGAAATTAATCAAAGCACTGATGAAACTTTAACTAAAATTTTAAACTCTAATAATATTACTGAATTACAAGACATTACTATGGATTTAAATATTACTTTTTATAATAATGTAATGAATTTACAAATATATACATATATTTCATTGTTTTTAATATCACTCACACTTTACGGAGTAAATAAATGTGTAAATTATTATTTACACTCTATTTATGAAAAAGAATTTAATCATAAAAAAAAAGAATATAATGAACAAATTAATACTATTTTTCATAATATTAATATAAATACTAATAAAATTACATCAGGTATTTTCTTAGATAGTTTAAAAGAAATTGAAATTAATAATAAATATATTGTTGAACATATGAAACATAATAAGTCAAATAGTTATTATATGTTATTACGTATTAAAACACGTATTCCAATTGATATTATTGAAACAAAATATAATTTACGAAATGAAAAGAAAAGTGAAGGAAATAAAATTAATTCACATACAAATGATAATTATATGTTAATGAAATTTAATTATGATTATGAGAAATTTAAAGATAATGATATTAAATTAAAAGATATTATTATTAATAATATTAATTTTCTAAATTATTTATCTAATGATGCCTATAAAAATAAAGATTTTGTTGTTTTAGCAATTAGTAATTCTCAACAAAATTTTAATACATCTGAATTCTTTAATGGATTATTTAATATTAAATATGAAAATTTTAATATTAAAAATGTAATTGTAAATAAATCAGGATTAATTGGGTTTACATTATTACTTCCTACCAAAAAAGTATATGATATGTATATGGATGTATTTAATGATGTTATTTTTGAATCAACTGCTTATAAAATTAATAATGAAAATACTGAATATTGGTATTCTAATGATTTGAAAGAAATTATGTAAATTATTATTAAATTATTATTAAATTAAAAAATTATAACCAAATTATAAAAAACTTAATATAAAATTACTAAACATTTTACTTTATTTATTAAATTTTTTTATTTTTTATTTATTTTATAATTTTATAATTTATAAAAATTGAATTTAAAATAGTATAAACATAATTTATTAATTACTATTAATTATAAAATTAGTAAAATAATTATTATTTAAAAATGAAGGAATTTTTTGAAAAGGCAAAACAATTAATTCAGGAATTAATTGTTCTTAGACATAATCAAAGTGATTGGTTTATTAAATTAGAACGAAAAAAAGAGTCAACCGCTACACAGTTTAAAATAAAAAATTATATGAAATGGGTTGTATTATTAGATACTCAAATAAACAATAATAGTAAAATAAATACAATTAGTGATATAAAAACATTAAAATTTACTGAGAAACTTGAAACAAAATTATGTGAATTATTTGATAATGGAGACATAAAAGATATTGATGAAACAAAATTAGAGATTATTAAACTTGAAAAAGAATATAAAAATAATAATAGCACTAACACTAGCACTAACACTAACACTAGCACTAGCACTAACACTAACACTAGCACTAGCAACACTAGTAATACAGAAAATAATTTAAGTAATAGTATTGTAAGTATAGATAGTTCAATTGATGATACTGATGAAATAATTATGAAAGAAACTGAAAATGAAAGTGATAAGATGAGTAAATCTATTAAAAAATTAGAGACTATTAAACTTGAACCTAATAAAAAACAAAAAATAGAAAAAGTGAATAATAAACAAAATACTGATAGCACTAAAATTAATACTATTAATTTAGAATCTATACCTAAAATAATGGCATCTATACCTCGTCCATCTGATACTAGAGGTGGTTGTATTTATGACCTACAATTATTACATGGCGTTGGACCAAAATCAGCACTTCAATTATATGAAAAAGGTATTACATTAGAAGGTTTAATGAAAGAATGGATTGATTTAATTACTAAAAATCCAAAGTATTCTATACTTTTAACGCAAAAAATGGATAAACCATCTGATTATACAACTGAAAAATGGAATAGTATTGAACATTGGCAAAAACATACTATTCTAGATACTCATTTAAAAAATACATTAGAAAATGAAACTAAATTATTATGTAAAATACATAAAAGCACATTGGTGGGTTTAAAATATTTTCACGATATAACTCAAAAAATACCTAGAGAAGAAATTACAAAAGCAGAAACAATACTTACACGTGTAGCCGAACATATGAATAAAGATATTAAAGTAATGTTATGTGGTTCATATAGACGAGGTCGTGATAAATCAGGAGATATTGATTGTTGTTTATTTCATCCTGCGATTAAAACACTAGATGATATTAAGACAAATAAATATAATATTTTAGCAAATTTTGTAGAAATGTTAATTAATGTTGATTTTATCATAGACCAATTAGATATGGGATTACAAAAATTTATGGGTATGTGTATGATTAAACAACCCAATAAAAAACATAATGTGGCTAGACGCTTAGATATTAGATTTATGCCATATGATAGTTATGGTTCAGCCATATTGTATTTTACAGGCAGTGCTAATTTTAATACAGATGTTAGAAAAATAGCAATCGGGAAAGGCTATAGTTTAAGTGAATTTGGGTTTAAAAAGAAAAGTGATAATACATTAATCCCTTGTGCCACGGAAGAAGATGTCTTTAAATTTTTAAATATACCTTATAAAACACCAAAAGAAAGAGATATATAGAATAAATATATAAAATATGTATTAACTATTTACTTATAATTTTTTTATATTTACAGTTATTATAATAACTTTAATTAGAGATATTGTTGATAGAATTTATTTTTTTCAGGTTCACTATATTTTAAATATTCATTAAAAACAGCTGCATTTGTTTGATTTATATTTTCTAAATATCTTTTCCAATAAATAGTATTTATTTGTTCTAAAATATAATTATTTTTTTCATCTTTTGTATCTTTAATACTATTAATATTATTAATAATCTTTTGTATTTTGTTTTCATTAATATCTTGAATTCCAACATTAAGTTCATTTAGTCTATTAATATAATTATTTGCTTGTTCACCTGTTATTATTTTATCATTATTAAATTTTTCAAATGTTTTTACGGGTTTAGTTTTAATAGTATTATCAAATGTTATCTCTTTATCATTATATATAAAAAAATACATTATAAAAAATAGTAATACTATTATAAATAAATACAATAACATCATATTTATATGTTCTTTTAACATTTTTATTTATTATATTAACTTATAACTATAATTTTTTATTATATTAATTTATTATATTATATAAATATTTATATTTTAAATAATATATAGTTTTTATGCTTATTTTATTTTTTAATTAAGGAGTAGTTTAATAGTTTAATAGTTTAATAGTTTAATAGTTTAATACTTATTTTAGAAAAAAATAGACATTATTAAAAAAATAATAAAAATTGATTTTTTTATTCTTTAATAAAAATAAGTGTATATTTATAACTATAATTTAATTTATTTACATAGAGTAAATTATAGTTATAAATATAAAACAAAAAGCAATTAAGTATTTAAAATAGTTAATATGCAATATCAAATAATTATTTAGATTATTAGATTGTGGTGAGATGTTAATTAAGTTTTAATTTATATAATTATCGAGTAGTTTTTACTGATTACGAGTATTTTACATATAATTAACTTAAGAAATTGAGGTAGTTCTATTATTTATACTTGTTTATTTAGCAATTAACAAAATATAATTAATTATGAATCTAGAGAAAATTAATACTTTTAATAGATTTGTAATCAAATAATAATTACAACTTAGGCTTTTATACTAAAGTATAAAACATTTATCTTTCCAATTTTTTTTATTTTTTATTTTTTATTTTTTATTTTTTATTTTTTATTTTTTATTTTTTATTTTTTATTTTTTATTTTTTATTTTTTATTTTTATTTTTATTTTTATTTTTATTTTTATTTTTATTTTTATTTTTATTTTTATTTTTATTTTTATTTTACTTAATTATTTATATATTATCTAGAGATTTATCTAAACAAGTGTTAGTAATATTGTTATATTGTGGTGTATTATATAATTCATTTAACATAATTTCGGCATATTTTGAATCTGTAATAAACGTATTTGGTTTTGATGCTTTATAAACAACATCTATTTGGTTAAGTGTTGGTTCTAATTTATTATATGGTTCTGGAGATTGATTACTATTACTATTACTATTAATAATTTCATTTTGATTTCTATTTTGAATAAAATTCTTAGGTATAAATGTTATTTCTTTAATATCATTTTCATTTTTCAGTTTTGTTTCTAATTCATTTTTATAATTTTCTCTTATATATTTGTTATGTTGTTTATAGTTAAGATTATTTTTACTTATTATATTTATAAATAAATCTACTGTTCTAGACTTATTAAAATTATAAGAACTATATATTATTAAAATGGATATGAATAAAGAGGATTGAATATAATTATTCCACATACATAAATCTAATATAATAGTTATAACTAAAACTAAAAGTATAAATGATTTATGTTTTTTTATATTATCAATTCTATTGAATAAATTATAAATTATAATCAATACTAAAGTTTGGTATAATAATTGATTAAATGAATTAAATTCATTAGAAGCATCTTTTAAAACTATATTAAACTCTTTTTGGTTCATTTGAATATTTATAATTCTATTAATATATTTATAATTCTATTAGTATATTAATATATAATAATTTAAAAATTTATAAAAGTAAAATAATAAAATTTTATAGACTATTTTGTTAAATAATAATTATATACTTTAATTATTTAACAGAATAACATATGTAAAACAATGTATAACCCTAAGAAATCAGTAGTATTGACTTTCTTAACACCAGGAAAGATTTTGGCAACACTGTCATTAAAAATAACACTACCAATAAACATAACGAAATAGATAATGATAAATAAGACAAAAAAATAGATGAGTTGTTGACCGAAGGACATCTCTTCTAAAGTAGCATTTTTATTTGTAAAGGCAGATTTTCCAGATAATGTATTTGAAATACTATTAGCCATAGATTGAATAGATGAGACAGATAAAGTCATTTTTAATATAATATATATACTTGAATTAAATATAAAGTTTAAAGTTGATTAAATTAAATAATAATTTATTATTATTAAGAAAGAAAATAATTTTAATTAAAACTGAAAAAAATAAATAAAAATTAAATTAAATTATTATATTTTATTATCATTATAATAATTAGGTCTAATAATAGGAACAGAAATGCCAGGTAATAATTTCTGTAAGTTCATTAAATCTTTTATTATGTTTTCTAATGTTTTATCTTCTAAAAATTCATAAAATTCACCATATTTATCTTGCTTATTTTTTTTAGTTAATGTTTTTAAAAAGTTATCAACTTTTTCAAACATATCTAACCCACCTAATATAATTAAATCTAAATGTTCTGTTTCACTTGTTAATTTACCCGCCATTGGATAAGGTTTTGTTATATCATGAGATGCTGGTATTCTAAGTAATTTAAATATAAAGTCTATATCTTCTTTACTAACCGCAGTTTCTATTAATGTTATATATTTAGTTATAATTCTATAAATATAATAGGCTAAATACTGTTTTGATAAGACTTGAGTATTTATTAAACTTTTTTGATTTTTTTCACTTTTTATTAATTCATAAATATTATATATATTAGTCTTAAAATTTTCCATTTTATTAAATTATTGGTATTTAACTTTTATACTATATACATATATTATTTTAGTTTATTATATTATTTTAGTTTATTATATTATTTATAAATACTTACCATCTTTCATAAAATGATAACATAATTCTTTTGATGGCTTTTCTTTATAATTACCGTGTATTAAATGATTACAATGTAATTTACAATAATTTGTATTTTTATATTTATTTTTTTTACATTGTTCTCCTATAATATAGTTTTCACTAAATAGTTCATTATTAATATCATTAAAATCTATTACTTTAAATACGTTATCTATTTCTCTAACCTTTTTTTTTGTGTTTTTATCTAAAATACTATTACTCCATACTCTAGCACAACATTTATTTTTAGAATTAATTTTTTTTATATAAATTTTTTTAGTTTGACTAGTAGATTTATACTTTTTACTAGATTTACTATTTTTAGTTAAATTAGTTTTAGTTAAATTAGTTTTAGTTAGATTAGTTTTTATTAAGTCTAATTCTTTTTGTATATATTCTTTTTTAAATGTCTTTGGATTATTTTTACTAATAACTGTTAATAAATTTATAAGTTTATCATTTATAATACTATCTATTAATTTATCAAATAAAATTTGATTTTTAATTATTGTATTGGTTATAGTATTAGTTATTGTATTGTCTATTGATATAGTCATTATAAACTATACATTATTTATTCTAATTTATTTCTCATTTTATTTAATTTATTTTTCAATTTTTAATATTAGTTAATTTTATTTTGTTTTATTTTATTTAATTTTATTAAAACTAATTAAATATATTTTTAATAAATTATTACAAATTCTTTTAAATTATTATCTAATTAATAATTAATAAAATAAATATATTTATTACTCATCGCTAGATACTATTATTAATTATTAAATATTAAATACTAATAAAAATGGTTAAAATTGTTAAACAAATGATGCGTTCACTTCGTAAAGCCATTACATTAGGTAGCAAAAAACGTTCTACTAGAAAGAATACTAAAAAAACCTACAACCATAAAGGTGGTGCTCTTTATAGTTTTAATTTACTTGATAAAATTGGTGGCTTACCCGCCCAATTAGGTCTTAATGGAACTGTTGATGGCGATTGTCCTAAAGGTAATATTACTGATTTTGGACATAATAACTATGCTATTGCTAAAGGTGGTTCAAGAAAGAATAAAAAAGTTAAAGTAGTAAAAAAATCTAAGTCTAAGAAATCTAAGTCTAAGAAATCTAAGTCTGGAAAATCTAAGTCTAAGAAATCTAAGTCTAAGAAATCTAAGTCTGGAAAATCTAAGTCTAAGAAATCTAAGTCTAAGAAATCTAAGTCTAAGAAATCTAAGTCTAAGAAATCTAAGTCTAAGAAACACTAAATTATTTTTATTATAAGTAATAAATTATTTAATACATTATTAATTTATACTTATTATTAGTTTATAGTTATTATTATTATTATTATTTTTTTCGTTTTATTTACAATTATAGATTATATATATTATATAATAAATCAATTATAATTACATAAATAATTATAAATACATAAATACTTCAACTCTATTAATATTAATATAAAGGTAAAAATGGAAGATACAAATGTTGCTATTTTAGTTGATGCTAAAGAAGAATATACCAAACAACTTATTAGTATATTAAAATCGTGTATTTATCAAGGTGTTAAAAGTATTTATATGGATGCCAAAGATATTTGTCATCAAGACAATACTCCAGATAATGTATTAATTACATTTCAAGATTTATTAAGTCGTATTCCTAAATGGTCTCAAGATATTATTAATAAAGAATTCGAAAGAATATCAAATGTAAGTAAATGTGATTATATTGATGATTTATTAAAAGTTGTTTATGTTAGTCATATTAAAGTATTAACTATCGTCCATAGAGCCCAAAATAATAAAAAATTATCTTTAAAAATACCAAGTGGAGGACATTTTATACATCTTTGTTATATAGAATGTGCTAGAGAATTCTGGAAAGACCCTTATTTATTAAGCGACCGTGGAAGCAAATTCGAACAACAAAAAAATATGAGGGAAAGTGAAACAATGATTGCCGAATGTATCAATGAAACGATAAGAAAACAATTACCAGTTAGACATATCTTAAAAGAATTTTTAAATGAACCTGATGAAGATATTAATGAACAATCAGATGATACTGATATTAAAGAACCTATCAATAAAAAATACCTTAAAAAATTAGAAAGCGTTGTTAAAAAAGAATTAAAAACAACACATACAAATGAAAATAATGATATTAATATTGAATTAATTAGAAAAGTTATTAGAGAAGAAATGCAAGGTCAATCAATAGATACTAAAAATAACACAAAGATTGAAAAAGATTTAGTATCAAATGTTATTGAAAAAATTGTCGAACAATCAACTGAAGATAGTGTTGAAGATAGTGTTGAAAAGAGTGTTGAAACTTTTGAAAATAACAATGAAATGAATAAATACCCTATTGTTGCTCCTATTGGTGAGCCTATTGTTGCCCCTATTGTTGAGCCTATTGTTGATGAACCTGTTGTAGAAGTTAAACCTGAACCTGTTGTAGAAGTTAAACCTGAACCTATTGTAGAAGTTAAACCTGAACCTATTATAGAAGTTAAACCTGAACCTGTTGTAGAAGTTAAACCCGAATCTGTTATTGTGGAAGATAATGAAATTTCAAATACCAATCTTGATAGTATTTTAAATGAAAATACTAATAATAATAATAATAATAATAATCATAATGAAAATCAAACTAATGATACATCAATGTCTATACAAAATGATGATAAAATATCAATTAATAATATAGATGAAATTAATTTAAATCTTGATGAATTAGATGTTGATAGTGAATGTGAAGAAATTGATATTAATGATTTAAATAAAATACAATTAGATAAAAATAATAATGAAGTTAATACAAATAAAGATACTAAATACATATTTTTTGATGACGCGAAGAAACTATAAATAAAAAAATATAAACATAATTATTTTTAAATGTCTAAAGGTGTAATAATTATAATAGTTTTTATTATTCTAGTTTTTATAATTTTTATTGATTTGTTGGTTTTATAATAATAAACGAACATACCAAATCTTCACTTATTTTCATAACTGCTCCATCATTACCGCAATTACCACAATAATTAGGAGCACTAAATACAGTTACTATTTTATTATTATCATTAAATTTATAACCATCAGAAACTAATTGATGGGCTCTACACAATAATTCTAAATTGTTATTTTTTAAAAATCTAAAAACGGCATTATCACTATAAGTGCATGAAATACCACGAGAACTTACTCCCCAATTATCACTCGTATTCCCACTAGGGTCAGACCATAATAAATCGCACATTAAACCACCATCAGGAATATTCATAAATCTATTTATTTTTTTAATATCTTCAATCTTATTTAAATGTGGCGATATACCTCCATGCACGCAAAATATTTTTTTACTTATAATAGCACACAAAGGGATAGTGCACAATACTTCATTAATCTTATTAAAAACCATTTTACCTTCAGACCCATAACGCTCTTCACATTCATTAAGAAAACCATACATCATATTAACTTCAGGACACTCATGATTACCTCTTAAAACATATGTATTTCTAGGGAACATTATTTTCATCGCAAAGAGTAAAGCACATACCTCTATACTATTATTACCTCTATCTACATAATCTCCCATAAATAAAAAAGTTTGGTCGGGAGGTAATCCAGTCATCTCTAAAAAATGTATCATATCACTAAACTGCCCGTGAATATCACCAAATATATTAATAGGTGAATTAATCATAAGCACATTTGGTTCATTTTGAAATAATGGTTTTACTAAATCGCATAATTTTACTATAACATTTGAACTTATATTAAAACGAAATGGTTTATTTTTTTCACTAGGTTTTTGTTTATACAATAATGCCATTTGTTTATTAAATGTTAATAAATGATTTATAAAATTTATAAATTGTGAATGATTTACATTATTTTCATTATTCATTTTTAGTATAGTTTTATAGTTTGTGTTATAGTTTATAGTTTGTGTTATAGTTTTATATTCTATATTATGTATTTAAATGGTCTAAATAAATAAAATATATAATTAAACTATTATAAACTCATCATTATTAACTATAAATAAAATAGTTATAATAAAATAGTTATAATTTATTTATTAATTAAAATATTTATAATAATTATATTAGAAAAATATAATAATATTATATATTAAATAGTAAATAAGAATAGTTTAAATTAAAAATATAGAAAAATAATAAAATATAAAGATGCTAGAAACAAACTTACTTTTTATTTTTATACTTCTCATTGTTGTATTAGGTCTTAAATTATTTTTACAAACTACAAGACCTGGAAAATGTAATTGTGCTGGTAAATGTAATTGTGCTGGTAAATGTAATTGCTCTAGAAAATGTAATTGTAATAATAACACTAATTTAAAACAATTGCTAGAAAAAGATAAAACATTAACAGAACAAAAAATAAATAAGGCTATAGAAAAAGGTATTATAGAAGGATTTGATACATTAAATGAAATTGATGCCAATATTATTTCTTATATTAATAAAGATGAAAAAATAAATCTTATGTTTTTTTATAAACCTGATTGCTCTTATTGTTCTGACTTTTTACCAACCTGGTATAAAATAGTTAATCATTTACCAAATAATATTATGTATGAAGAAATAAATGTAAATAAAAATGATGAGACTAATAAAAAAGCAAATGACTATAAAATTACAAGTGTTCCAACACTTATTTTAACCAATGGAAATTCTAAAACAATGTATAAAGGTAATCGTTCTTATAATGATATTACACGTTTTTTAACAGAAAATGGCGTTAATCTTATTGATAGAACTTTTGAAGATTTTGATGATACAGGATATGGCACTGAAACTTTACCTACGGAACCACAAAATCCACATTGTCCTGCTATTACATTTGATTCTCAATTAGAAGTTGCTAATGATGATTATATGTATCAAATCTTCAACGCAAGAGGTCAATATGGCTACGCAAAAGGTGGCTATAAAGAAAATAAATTATTAAGTCCTTTTGCTGCTGCTTATTCAACATTAGACTCTTATTTATCTAGTTTACCTGATACTGAAAAAATGGCTGAGTGTGCTACTTTATATAGTAAAGATATTAGAGGGTTTGGTTTATGTGATACTGAAAAATTAGATGACATTTTAAGTTATGGTGAAAAAGTTAAAAATGGTGAAGCCAAAATTAGATTTCAAGGAACTAATTATGATAATAATAAAAAAGTAGTTAGTGCTATTAAAGAAGCGTGTGAGTTATAGTGAGTTATAGTGAGTTATAAATTATAGTTATATATAAGTTGACATTTTTCTTGTTATATTATTTATTTCATTTTTAACTTCATTTTTAATTTCATTTGTAATATCTATTTCATTCATATTATTTATACCTTTACATTTTTTTAGTTCAATCTCATTTTCAGAATTATAATTTTTATCACTAGATATGTCTTCTATTTCTTCAGTGGTTTCATCTGTGGTTTCGTCGGTGGTTTCGTCAGTGGTTTCGTCAGTTGTGCTATTGGTTTCGTCAATGGTTTCATCAGTGGTTTCATCTGTGGTTTCATCAGTGGTTTCATCTGTGGTTTCATCAGTGGTTTCGTCAGTGGTTTCATCTGTTGTGCTGTTGGTTTCATAAATATAATTAGAAAAATCTAAATCATCACTATCACTTAAACTATACATTTCTTCATTATTAATATCATTCGTTTCATTATTAGTTTCATTATCATTCGTTTCATTATTTTTTTTATTCATATCTTCATAATCACATAAAAACATATGATAACGTAAAAATACATTACTAATAAATAGTCCTTCTTCATTCATTTCATTTAATAGTTTATATTTTAAATGTATAGTTGTAGTTAAATACTCATATAAACCAGTATAATATAACCATTGAATAAATAATAATTGAGATTTAGTTAAATAATGAGTTTCTTCTCCAATAGTTATAATTGTATCTGGTATTTGTGTATCATCTAACGTAAATTCACTAGTTTCTAAACAATAATGTTCTCTAATTTTATTAAATAAAACATAACTATTGTATTTTTTCTTTTCACCACTTATAACAGACGATATAAAATGACCTTTCTTTTTAAATATAAAATAAAGAATATAACATCTATCTAGAGAATGTAAAGACAATAGATTTTTAAATAGATTATTTTTATAAGTATCATTGTGACTGTGGGTTAAACTTTTTAATACTTCTCCTGTATAATGTGAATATGTATGGTGTGTTATAGCATCATCGCACTCTTCTTGATTTTGAATTTCTAAATGTTTATATTGTAGAGTTGATAATTTATAACAACCATACCCACACATTACATAAAACATAAATGGAACTATTAATAAAAGTGTCGACGTTGATGTGTTATTACCATTCATTTTAAATTCATTTTCATCATAATAAAAACAATAATCATTGCAATTCATTTTATAGGTTTTTAGTTTTTGTGTTTGTGTTTAGTCTTTGTGTTTTTATAGTTTAAATTTTTTTATTTATATTTATTAATTTATAATATTTTGTATATTTAACAATAACGCATAATTAAATAATTATATTAATAAATAATTAAATTATTATCTAAATTAATTATAACTAAACTAAAGATTAAAACAATAGAAAATAAAGATTAAATAAATATTAAATTAATAAATATTAAATTATATAAAATAATTATAAAATGAATGCTAAAGTAAATACAATAATAGAAACATTTGATGATATAATAGAAAAAGTTGATAATATAATAGAAAAATTTGAAGGCATTAGAAAAGATAACTCTAGATTTATCTTTATTATTTTACTTATTATTATTATTGTAGATTGTTTAATGGATTGTTTTATGTGAATGAGGGTAAGGTAATATTTAGTGAAAGATGAGGTTAGACTTTTGTGTGGGGGTTTATTGGGATAGTATTAAATTATAATTTAAGTGCGTGTTTGGTTCTTTTATGTTTTATATTTTTAGATTGTAAGTTAGATTCTTGTTTATCTTTATTTGTTTTGGTTTTTCTATTCTTTTTCTTAGTTTTTAGACGTAGTTGAGAACTATTTTGTTTTTTTGCTTTAAAATGTTGTTTAGGAGTAATGTGTTTTTGAGAAGAATTGAAAGTTAAGAAACGTCTAGAGTTTTGTAATGAACCACCTAAAGTTTTAGCAGGTGTAGATGTTGTTTCTGCACGTATTTTAGCCATAATAACATCTTCAGATTGAAGACTAGATAAACTTGCGATTTGATGGTCTATATATTTTATTTTTAACATAATAAAGATGAACTCATAAAAATTGGCTACTAAAGCCCTATTACCTAAATTTATATAATTACCTTGTTGATTTCTCTTTAATAATACATCAATAAACTTTTCAGGAATTGCTGTTCTTTTATCTTTACCAGAAACATCGGCTTTATCATATTGATAATTTACAATTTCATTTAATCTATGTAATAATTTGGGTAGTGCTTTATCACGGTAGAATTTAAGAGTAAATGTTTGGGCTAATTGAACATAATGAATTGGATTGTAATATGTTTCTGTTCCTACATCAGAAATAGTATTACCTGATTCTGGAGATTTATTTGAATTACTTATTTTTGTATTGGAATTTTTTGATTTTGATGGTTTTTCAGTATTTCTTATATTTTTTACACCTGTTAATTCTACTAAATCTTTAGATGGTATTAATAACATTCTCATTATTACATCTCTCACACATTGTTGTTGTTTTTTCTTATCACCAGAAGAAGGTTGAAACACTTTGCTATATATTGGGTTAGTTCCTGAAATATTATTTATATTATAAAATAATGTTGTTGATACATCAAAATTTTGTGCTACAGGAACACTACTATCACCTCTTAAAATTTGATTTTCACTATAATATACTGTTTCGTTTTGACCGTGTGTTGTATTGAAAAAACCGCTATATTTATTTAAATAGGCTTCAATAAATCCTGGATTATTTAAAGTATATAATGTTGTTAAATTCTCTAATTTACGAGCACCAAATTCTTCATCTAATAAACTAAAACACCCTAAATCACGTTTTAAATAAGGTTTATGCCCTAATGTAAAAACACTTTGATATTTATCTAATAATAACATTAACGCTTGTAAATTTAGTTTAGTATATAAATTTAAGTTTTGTGCTTTATAATCAAAAGAGTTAGATGTTTTTTGTTCAAAACTTCTTCTGTAAATGGGTTGTTCTTCGTCATTATATTTATTTAATGTTATGTCAGTTGGTGTGAATAGGGCGCTGAATACATATGTATTAGTTGTGTCTGGTGGTATTTCTATTAATTTTAGATTTTCAAAACGTGTGTATACGTTTGATTTTTTTGTTAATACTGCTGTTGTTAAAGGTTTTGATTTCATTTGTTTAATTACTCTCTCAAAACGCTTTTTTATTTCTTCTGCTGGTGCTGGTGCTGCTGCTCCTCCTGCTGTTATTGTTGTTGTTGCTGCTGCTGCTGCTGCTGATATATCATATAAATATCGTGTTTCATATTCTACAAATTTATTACCGATTGATAAAAATTCTAATAAATAATGTAAATTATCAGAAGATGGGTCTTTTAATTTTGATTTTAAATACTCACTATAGTTTTTATTTAATTCTTCATTTTGTTTTTCGTTATTTAATTTATTAATATTTTCAAAATGTTCTTTTATTTTATCCCATAAGTTTTGATTATATATTTCTGAATAATCATATTTAGTTATCATATAATTTATTGGTATTAATATTGTATTTTTTTTCTCTTTATAAAACATAAATTCGGGTTCTTTTTTTATTTTGTCATAATTAGTTTTAATTGAGGAAATATCAAAAAAATCTTTTGTTTTTGTCCAGAAAGATCGTTCTTTAAATATTTTATCTTCATTTATATTATTTGGTTCTCTTAAACAATCTATTAATTTAAAAAATACACCATAAATTAATGCGTTTTTCTTTAATTTTCTCATATTTTCAGGTGTCATTTGTGAATTAGTATTATCAATATTACTATCATCGGCTAAATAAATAATTTCACAATTTTTAGTGTCAATAGTATTAAATTCATTTATAATTGTATTTATTTCTTCTTTTATATCATTTAAGTCTTGTCTCGAAATAGTAGAATTTTTATTATTTTCTGTATTACTATTTATATTATCCTTTTTCGTGACATAGTCAGCATCTTTAGTTAAATCAGACATTATATCCATAACTAACATTGCTCTTAGGTTATTAAAATTAAGAATACTTGCTAGATTGGTAAGTATTTGTCTTATAGTTAATTTATTGTCCTCGGTGTCGTCGTTGGTAATATTACTTAATACTGTGTTAATATCAACAATACTAGTTATAGACGTGTCTATCATATCTTTTATATCAATAATTATTAGTCTATTATTTGTTAAATTGGTTAATTTTGTTTGTGCATCGTTTAGTGTATCTTGTGCTTTGGTTAATGCTTTTTCTGCATTGTTTTGTTTATTTTTTTTTATTTCTAATTCTGCTAAAAAAATAGTACGAGCAGGAGTAGTAACAGCAGCAGTAGCAGCAGTAACAGCCTCAGTAGCAGCAGTAACAGCAGTTTCAGCAGCAGTAAGAGCCTCAGTAGCAGCAGTAACAGGAGCATTAGCAACTGTAATAAGATTATCAATATAAGTCATATCAATACCATCAACATATGTTTTTATTTGTTTGACTTGTTCTTCTGCGTTAGTTGGTATATTTTGTGCGGCTGTTTTAAAAGTTTCAATAGGTTCAGTATTTTCTTTATCAATTATAGTTTTTGCTTTCTGTGCGATTAAAAGAGCATCTTGAACACCACAACTTTTTGGTTGCTCGTCATTAAAAATTGCTTTGTATGCGTTTGTGTAATTTTCTTTTAATTTGCTTAATAATTCAGTTTTACTATTTATAAATTCTGGTTTGTCTTTAATTTCATTGTGTATATATAAAAATAAATTTATTTTATTATGTTCTGGATAATGTTCTATTTTTTCTCTTAAAATTATATCATCTTTTAAATTAATGCTATCTAATGGCTCTCTTTTAAAACTTGTTCCTAAATTTTTTGTTTTTGATAAAATAGTATTCTCTTTAATATAGTCATTGTATTGTTTTTTAAATTCTATAAATATTTTTTTAATATAGGGTATATTTGTTATATATTCTTTTAATTTATCTGTTTTTGACAAACCTTGAGATTTCATACGAATATATATATATAACAATACTAAAGAATAAAGTCCTTCATAAACGTCATTTAATCCAGCAAAATTTATTTCTTTTTGTCCATCAGCCATTTTATAAAAAAATCCTCCAAAATCACCAGCAATAATATCAGGTTCAGCACCAGTATAGTCTTTTACTAACTTTTTAATTTTATCAAATTGGGCTGTGCGTAAAGTTTTTTCTTCATTGTTTTCATTTTTATATGTATTTGCTGATTTTATCATTTCAATGTCAAAATGTTCGTCAGCACCTGCGTTATTATTTAAACTTATTAACTCGGTTGAAACAATTCTTAAACAATTTGGGGGAAATTTGTCGGGGCGGGCACCACCAGCGAAAGCGACGCCGCTTTCGCTGTCGCTTTCGCTGCCGCTTTCGCTTTCGTTTTCGTTTTCGCTGTTCAAAAAAACTGGTTTGGGTGCTACTTTTTTTTTAAATAGTAGTGCTGCTGTTTGTGCGGCTGCTTGTTCTGCTGCGGCTGCTTGTTCTGCTGCTGTTGTTGTTGCTGGTACTGGTACTGGTGCTGGTGCTGCTTCTCCTTGTGCTGCTGCTGCTTGTGCTGCTGCTTGTGCTTCAGTTAGTGCTTTTTCTGCTGCTGTTTTTGCTGCTTTTGCTGCTGCTTCTGCTGCTTCTGCTTTTGCTGCTTCTGCTTCTGCTTTTGCTGCTTCTGCTGCTTCTGCTGCTGTTTTTGCTGCTTCTGCTGCTGTGTTTGCTGCTTCTGTTGCTGCTTCTGCTGCTGTTTTTGCTGTTTTTGCTGCTTCTGCTGCTGCTTCTGCTGCTGTTTTTGCTGTTTTTGCGTCTTCAGTGTTGTTATCTTTTACTAAGTCTATTGCTTGATTTGCTATGGTTATTGCTTCAATTGATGTGGCTATTGCTGCGTCTGCTGCTACTTGTGCTGCTTGTGCTGCTTGTGCTGCTTGTGCTGCTTGTGCTGCTTGTGCTTGTGCGTCTGCTGCTGCTTGTGCTGCTTGTGCTTGTGCGTCTGCTACTTCTCGTCCTGCTTCATTTATCTTTTCTATCAATATGTCTATGATATCACCTATATTATTATCATTATCGTTTTTATAAAATTCATACCACCCTTTATCTAAATAATCTAAAGTAATATTTTTTAATTCTTTTATTATTTTATTTAATTTGTCCACATTATAGCCACTATTTAATCCATCAAATAACAATTTAAAACTAGTTAAAACGGCATTTAGATCTAATAAAATTTGTGTAATCATATCATTATTCATATCTTCTTCAATTTTATCCAATTTCATCACATTTATAAACTTATCAAAACCTGTTTTTATTTCATCATAATTAATTTTTTTAATATCCATTTTATTTATTATTTGATACAGAAATAGTATAATATTAACTTTATACCATTTATCTAAAGCTATTTTTTTACTATTTAAATAAGTATTCAAAACTTCATATAATTGTATGATAAAATCAATATAATTTAAGTCAAACTTTTGATAAATTTTTTCTAAAATTAAACTTGTATGAAAAATAGGAGATAAAGCCAAAATTTCTGTCATTGCTTTTCCATTATTTTCATTCCAATTATTAATTTCTCCTTTAAATTTATCAACAATAGCTTTAACTTGTGTGTTTTTTACATTAGCATCAGCAACAGTTTCCAAGATTTCTTTCATTGCTTTTCCATTATTTTCATTCCATTTAGTAATATCTTTGTTAAATGCTGTAACAATAGCATTAATAATACTAGGTTCTAATATCACTAATTTTATTATATTTTCTTTATTATCATCACTTATATCATTAATAGTAATACTTTTAAAAACTGCTTTAATTTTCTCTTTTCTTTTCTCTGGTGATTTATAAGAAGTATCGATAGCCAATGTACTTATTTTTTTAGTAAAATCAGTTTCTTTATTTATTTCTTGATTTTTGTCAGCATTATTTTCTGCATTATTTTCTGCTGTAAATGTTTTAATAACATCGGGGGTTAATTTTTTTTCAGGAGTATTATCTTCATTCATAAAAAAAATATTAACAGACGCAAAACTTCTACTGTATTTAGGGTCCATACCTTTTGCGATATCTAATTGAAAATAATCAGTTTGGTCTATCCCACCTTCTTTTTCATAAGAACGTGATTGTATGATATCTTTTCTAATAAAAATAACATTAAATTTTGTATTTTCACCTTTTTCATTTTTTGAATATCCTGAAAATGCTACTGGTATAAATGTTATTTCTGGGTCAATACCTTTATATTTAATTTTTTGTGTTTTTAACATAGTTGAACTACAATTTTGAGCGCAAATAATATGTGTGTTATTAGCAACATTTTTATTAATACTATTAAACTCAGTACTTTTATCAGTATCAACAAAATTAATATTTATCACATTCAAATCTTGTTTTTTAAAATCATTACCATTTATTTTTTCGTATAATAACACATTAGGAATGACTTTAAGTCTTTCGCCTTTGTCATCAATAAATTGTTTATCATCAGGTTTTAAAACTGATTTAAGGGCTTTTTCTACTTCGTCTTTTGTTTCAGGTGTTGTCAAACTTTTACTTTCAGTATCTAAACCTCTAATTAATTTTTCAAAATTATCAATAAACATAGGTTCTTTGACTAAACGGTCAATATATTGTTGTTTTACAAAAATATTTTTTCTAGTTGTTCCTTTAATTGATTGCCAGAAACCTTTTTTAGCAGGTAAATTATAGCGATATAAACGAATACAATAAGCACTTTCAAGATTTCTCATATTTTGTTTAATAAATTTTATTGTTGTTTCCACTTCTTTAATTATTTTTTCAAAACTTTTAACACCTTCTTTCATTTTTTTTTCATATTCTTTCATTTTTTCTTTATCTTTCATTAATTTTTTAGCAAATTTTGTATTTTCAAAGGTTGAAAACAATTGTTTTGCGTTTTTATTAATATTATTCACTTGGGTATTAAAATTACCTTTTTCTTTTTCTATATTACATTCGGCTTGGTCAAACATTGCCATTATATTTGTAGGAGTAGCATTTATATCATCATCATAAATATTTAAATTTATATTTTTTCTAATGCTTTCATTACATTTTACTAAACTTGTAAATTTTTCAAAATACATTTTAAATTTCATAAAATGTTTGTTAAATTTTGCTTCACGCTTACGAAATTTACCTAAAGGGCATAGCAATTTATTACGAGTTCCATAGACATTAGTATGAAATGCTCCTTCTATTCCTTTTGATATTCCTAGTGTAGCAATAGCAAGACCTGTAGATGTTTTTTCAACAATTTCTCTACCTTTACCACAACCAGTGCTCAAATCACCAGTATTATCAAATAAACTTATTTTTTTAATTTCTTCACGTATTCTATCTTGCATTTTTATGACATAATATATAATAAAATCATGTGTTAATCTATCATATTTGTCAGAAAATAACCTCTTCCATTTACTTCCACTACCAAATCCAATATATTTTTTTGCCATACGTTTTAATACTTCTTGGGCGTTGGTGCCAGATAATGTAACTGGAACATATTCACCAGACGTATGTAATAATTTTTCTAATTCAACAATATCATTAATCATTTCGTGTATTTTTGCTACTTTCTTATTTTCTTCTTCTTTA
>Ga0209534_10001217_pt1 | contig 27426 bp, 29 predicted proteins | sample COG_07_FD_184751 | JGI IMG/M metagenome (GOLD analysis project Ga0209534, IMG submission 184751) | Pelagic Microbial community sample from North Sea - COGITO 998_met_07 (SPAdes) (version 2) | ecosystem: Environmental > Aquatic > Marine > Neritic zone/Coastal water | place: Helgoland, sampling...
TAGATGGTCGAACATTACCAATTAGGTCTGAACATTCTGCATTAAACATGCTGTTGCAATCGGCTGGGGCAATCCTGGCGAAGAGAGCAACAGTCATATTCTACGAAAACTTAACCCGCATGGGCTATGAATTTGGAAATGACTACGCACTTGTGGCGCATGTCCATGACGAAATCCAAGTCATATGCAAAAAGGAGTTAGCCGATATTGTCGGACAAGAAGCAGTCAAATCTTTTGAACTTGCTGGGGAATACTACGAACTGCGATGCCCGCTCACGGGTGAATACAAGCAGGGTCAGACATGGGCAGACACTCACTGATAAACAAAGAAGTAAACGTAACAGTCGTAGACGTGATTTAGTCACTTATAAAGGTGGCGTATGTGAGAGATGCAATGCCTCTCCATTATATGTCGCCTTTGACTTCCATCACAAAGACCCAGAGCAAAAGAAATTCCCATTATCCCAGCGTAATATGGCTAGAAAGTGGGAAGACCTCATAAAAGAAGCAGACAAATGCCACTTACTTTGTGCCAATTGTCACAGAATTGTTCACTTCAAACGTGAAACAAAGTTCTTAAAATAAACATTAGTTTAATATTAAACCAAACCCATAGGATATATATGACAGAAATTGATTTAGACGTAGCTGTAGTACATGCCATGTGCGAGTGCATAGCATCTTTAAATAAATCGTGTTTAAAAAATGATGAACACATGAAGCAAATCACGCACACTGCAGCGAGTATTTGTTTGAACACGATGTTAGAAACGCAGAAAAAACCAAACCTCCTTCACAGTATAGATGGAGGTAAGATACAATGACAAAGTTTCTAGTCGATGCAGACATTGTGGCCTTCAAGGCTGCAACTGCTGCAGAACAGCCTACCAATTGGGGTGATGGCCTATGGACGCTTCATGCCTATGAACAAGATGCCATGGAATACTGTCTCAATTACTTTGCTAACCTACCTAAGATACTGGGTGAAGGTTACACATCCCTATATTTAACTGGGAAAAAGAACTGGAGAAAGGAAATACTCCCATCATATAAGGCCAATAGAGACGATAAGCGTAAGCCTATGCTTCTTCAGTTTCTGCGTAATTGGATGCAATCGCAGTTCAATGCCATTATCATTGAGGGATTAGAAGCAGACGACTTGCTAGGCATTACTGCTACATCTTCAAGAGAAGAGTGTATTATTGTCTCAGAGGATAAAGACCTCAATACAATTCCATGTAAAATTTTTAACCCCGCTAAAGATACAAAAGCTAGAACAATTACAGAGTTCGAAGCTGACTATAATCACATGATGCAGACCCTTTGTGGTGACGCTAGTGATAACTATTCTGGATGCCCCAGCATAGGGCCAAAAACTGCAGAAAAAATTTTAGCAGATTGTGAAACAAGTGCAGACCTTTGGGATGCAACTTTAGCAACTTTCAAAAAGAAAAAATTGTCAGAAGAGGTGGCTCTTATACAAGCGCAAGTCGCTCGTATTTGTCGTGCATCCGAATACAATTTTGAAACAAAAGAGGTAATCCCATGGACACCAAAATAGATGAAGAAGTGATTAATCCGCAACACTATTCAAACTACAGAATAGAACCTGCTGAATACATCATGCTTAACGGAATGGAATTTTGGAGAGGCAACATTATCAAGTACGCAAGCCGTGCAGGTATGAAGCTGTATCCAAACCAAACACAAGTGCAATCAGAAATAACTGACCTGCAAAAAACAATACGATATTGCGAAATGCGTATCGAACAATTAGATTAGGAGTGTCTAGTAACTATATGAATACATTCGACGATTATCAAAAGGCTGCAGAGACTACTGCAATATACTCAAAGAAGACTGCGCTTGAGTATTTAAGCCTTGGACTTGCTTCAGAAGCAGGTGAAGTTGCAGGACACATTGCCAAATATTATCGCTCAGATAGACCCTATCCTATGGAAGACATCTTAGCTGAGTGTGGAGATGTTCTTTGGTTTATTTCAGAATTGGCTCGTATCCATAACAAGCCATTATCAGAATTAGCAGCAGAAAATATCGCCAAACTTCAATCCCGAAAACAACGAGGAAAACTGAAAGGCAATGGTGATAAAAGATGAACCCAAATCACAATCAACCTTATGGCCCATCAATGCCTATCTCAGAAGAAATTGATAAAGTTAAATACCGCCAAACAGGTGAAGATTTTTACTCAAAAGTTGTGCGTATTGCAGACGCTCTCAAGGATGATGCAGGGCATTTTGAAGACTTTAAAGATGCCATGCGATACATGCGATTTCTACCTGCAGGTCGTGTGCAAAATGCGATGGGTGCAGCACGTCAGACTACGGCTTATAATTGCTTTGTGTCTGGCATTATTGGGGACAGCATGGATAGCATCATGCAGCGTGCCACTGAATCTGCTGAAACAATGCGCCGTGGCGGTGGCATCGGATACGATTTCAGCCGCTTGCGTCCACGAGGTGACCGTATAAAATCCCTTGAAAGCCAAGCCTCTGGTGCAGTTTCTTTCATGCAGATATTTGATGCAGTCTGTCAGACCATTGCAAGTAGTGGTGCAAGACGTGGCGCACAAATGGGGGTTTTAAGAATTGACCACCCAGACATTGAACAATTCATAACTGCAAAGAATGATGGCAGTTCACTAGCGGGATTTAATATTTCCGTTGGTGTGACCGATGAGTTCATGGAATGCCTTGAGCAAAACAAACCTTTCCCATTAAAATTTGATGGTAAGGTACATCGTGAAGTAGACCCTGTAGCCCTTTGGGATATGATTATGAGGTCGACTTGGGATTGGGCTGAACCAGGCGTATTGTTTATAGATACCATTAATAATATGAACAATTTGTACTATTGTGAAAAGATTGAAGCGACCAATCCGTGTGGCGAACAACCTCTTCCACCATATGGTGCTTGCCTTCTAGGGTCATTTAATCTGACTAAGTATGTGGTCGAAGGAGAGTTTAGCATACAGCAGTTCATGAGTGATATTGGAACTGTGGTCAGAGCAATGGACAACGTGGTTGATAGAACCATTTATCCTCTTGAAGCACAAAAGACTGAGGCAAAGAACAAACGGCGCATGGGTTTAGGTATAACAGGTTTAGCTAACGCAGCTGAAATGTGCGGCTATCCATATGCATCTGAAGAGTTCATGGCTTTTGCTGAGTTAATCTTATCTACTTTACGAGACTATACATATTCAGCGAGTGCTGACTTAGCTGCAGAGAAGGGGTCTTTCCCTTTATATAATGCTGAGAAGTACATGCAGAGTAAGTTCATCCAAACCTTACCAGATTGGGTGAAAGAAAAGATTGCAGCCAATGGTATCAGAAACTCACACCTCACATCTATTGCACCAACAGGTACTATATCGTTGACTGCTGACAATGTGAGTAGTGGAATTGAACCACCTTTTGCTCTCTTCTTTGATAGGACTATCCAACAATTTGATGGTCACCAAGTTGAACGAGTAGAAGATTATGCATATCGACATGGTGTGCATGGGCGAACTGCTAATGAAATCTCAGCACAAGACCACCTTGCGGTACTCGCTTTGACTTCGAAATATGTAGATAGCGCAGTCTCAAAGACATGTAATGTTGGAGATGGCGTGAACTATGACGAATTCAAAGAGCTATATTTTGATGCATGGAAAGCTGGATGCAAAGGCATAACTACCTTTCGTGCATCTGGAAAAAGATACGGAATTTTGAATGAAGTTCCATCCAAAGAAACACCTAAAGCAGAGGCTTGTTTCATTGACAAAGATACAGGTCAAAAGAGCTGTGAATAATAATAAACTACTTAGCTTGTCCCTATATGGGGCAAGTTTTGTTAGTTGCACTAAAGAGGAATACATATGTTTCCACACGTTTCGAATGAACTAATAGATGAATTGAACAAACGCTTCCCAGATAAAAGTCCAAGTCTTGATGAAAACTATCAAGAACTTATGTGGCGTGGAGGACAACGCTCAATTATCGATTTTTTAAATACAATACATGAAGACCAATTGGCTTCATCATTAGGAGAATAATATCATGTGCTTTGGAGGAGGAAAATCCGAACCCCCAGCTCCAGCCCCACCGCCCGCCGCACCACCTGCGCCAAATCCAGTCATGACAAATATGTATGACCCATCAACACCTGAGAGTGGTGATGCAGCAGAAAAAGGTGCAGTAGCTGATAAGGCCGCTGGTACATCACAACTAAGAGTAGACTTAGACCCTACTTTATCAAACATAGATAAGAACACTGGTCTACAAATTAACAAGTGAGAATTAAATGAGTATAGGAACAGCAGAAGCTCGTTACCGACAACTCGAACAGACAAGACAATCTTACTTAGATAGAGCCAGAGACTGCTCGGAACTAACAATACCATCTCTCATTCCACCTGATGTCCACAATGAAACAAGTGATTTATATACTCCGTTTCAGGGCATAGGTGCGAGAGGGGTAAATAATTTAGCATCCAAATTGTCACTGGCTCTCATGCCACCCAACTCACCATTCTTTAGATTCATGGTTGAGCCTTATACCCTTAAAGATTTGGCTCAAGATGATGCTGCTCGTACACAAATAGAGCAACAGCTAGGTGAATATGAACGGGCGGTCATGTCTGAGATTGAAACATCTGGCGACAGAGTTGCGGTGCATGAAGCACTCAAACACTTAATCGTTGGTGGCAACGTGCTTTTGCAAGTTGGTGCTGACAAAACACGAGTAGTACATTTAGATAGTTATGTTGTATCTCGCTCACCAAATGGTGATGTCTTAGAAATTGTTATTGTAGAGCATGTCTCACCTAACGCATTAGACAAAGCGACTGCTGCTAATATCTCTGGAAAACTCGAAGGCGATGAGAAGACCGTTGAGGTCTACACTCATATTGAACGCAAGAATCAATTCTTTACCGTCTATCAAGAATGCAAAGGCTCAGTCGTTTCTGGGTCTAAGGGTAAATATAAGAAGGACAATGTTCCTTTCTTACCTTTACGCTTCTCACGCATTGATGGTGAAGATTATGGTCGTGGGTTTGTTGAAGAACTACTTGGCGACTTACGCTCACTTGAGGGATTATCACAAGCTATCGTTGAGGGCGCAGCCGCAGCTGCAAAGGTTCTCTTCATGGTTAATCCTAACGGTACAACTCGGATGCGAACAATCGCTCAAGCTGAAAATACAGCAATTATCGAGGGTAATAGTAATGACGTATCTGTATTGCAGATGGAAAAATTCAACGATTTCCGTGTGGCCTACCAAGCTATGGGCGGTATTGAGGAACGTCTTTCCCAACAATTCATGCTTCAGTCATCTGTTCAGCGTAATGGTGAGCGGGTAACCGCAGAAGAAATTAGGTATCTCGCTGGTGAACTAGAGGATACTCTGTCTGGGATATATTCAATTTTATCTCAAGAGTTCCAGTTACCATATGTGAACCGTAAAATAGACGTACTGACCAAAGCTAAGAAGCTACCAAAATTACCAGACAGTATTGTGAAACCAACAATCGTTACTGGTATGGAAGCACTTGGACGTGGGCATGACTTGCGTAAACTCGATATGTTTATCCAGGGAATGTCACAAGCACTAGGGCCAGAAGTATTACAACAATATGTAAACCTACAAGATTATATCAAAAGAAGAGCCACAGCTCTCGGTATCGAGACTGATGGTTTAATCAAATCACAAGAACAAATCGCTCAAGAACAACAGCAAGCACAGCTGCAAGCTATGGCTATGCAAGCAGGGCCATCAGCCGTTCAAGAGGGCGTAAAAGCATTAGGAAATTCTTATGTCGAAAACCAAAGACAACAAGGCGAAGGATGAACCATCCGTAGAGCCTGACAAAAAGCCACTGGCTGCACCTTCCATACTCAAAGGAAATCCCTTCCCAACTAAAAGGGAAGATTTCTAAATGGCAGAGAGCATCACAATAACAGAAGAAGATACTGGCCCAACTGCACCTGTTGCTGAGGATAACCCATCTGAACGACCTGAGTGGTTGCCAGAAAAGTTTAATTCAGCTGAGGATATGGCAAAGTCATATAGTGAACTTGAGAAGAAGATGTCTGCTCCAAATGAGCAAGCAGCTGAAACAGAGACACCACAGAGTGAACCTGTTTCATTTACCAAGTTTGCCGATGAATATGCTGAGGCAGGTGAATTGACTGCAGATAGTTTTACGGAACTTGAAGGCATGGGTTATCCAAAAGAAATGGTGGAGACTTATATTAAAGGAATGCAATCCTCACAGACTGCAGACGCTAATGAAGTTATGGCGACTGTTGGAGGTAAGGAAGGTTATGAAGAACTGACCGATTGGGCTAAGGCATCACTCGATGTCAAAGAGCTAGAACTCTATAATAATATGGTCAGTGGTAGCACTGAAAACGCTAAGATGGCTGTCGAATGGCTGTCTTCAAAGCGTGAAGCAGTTGAAGGAAATGAGCCAAACTTAATACAAGGCAAGGCATCAGCTGCACCCAAAGATGAATTTAGAAGCACAGCGCAAGTTGTAGCAGCTATGAAAGACCCACGATATGGCAAGGATACGGCATACACCAAAGACGTTGAAGAAAAGCTAGGGCGTTCATCAGTATTTTAAAAATATCTCTGGCGGGGCATCAGTCCCGTCAATTTATCATAAGGAATAATCATGCCTAAAAAAACTGGCTTATATGCAAACATCCACGCAAAACGTGCAAGAGGTGGGACACCCCGCAAGGTTGGCTCAAAAGGCGCACCGACTGCAAAAAATTTTAGAGCTGCAGCTAAGACTGCAAAGAAGAAGTAACTAACACACCTCTTTAGGTGGTTGAGACTATCGACAATGAACGACAGAGCCATATGCGTATGACAACCCTGATTAGTAAGAGCGAAAGTCATTCTTAAATCTTAAATTATCATAGGAAAAGATAATGACAAACGTAACTCCGTCACGCCTCGGCGCGGCAAACCTTGCGGCAGCTAACTACACGCAAACAAATGCTTTATTTCTTAAAGTCTTTGCTGGTGAAGTTTTAACTGCCTTTGACGAAACAAACGTAATGAAAGACTTACATGTTGCTCGAACAATTTCGAGTGGTAAGTCAGCTTCATTCCCAGTGACAGGTAAAGCTAACGCTGCATACCACACTGTGGGTACGCCTTTATTGGGTACACAAGCGATTAAACATAATGAAATCGTTGTAAATATCGATGACATGTTGATTGCTGATACATTCATCGCAAACATCGATGAAGCAAAGAACCACTACGATGTACGTGCAGAATACTCACGTCTATTGGGTATGGCTCTTGCGAAACAATTTGATGTTCGCTGTTTACAATTAGCTGTATTAGCGGCTCGTGCCTCTGCAACCATCTCTGGTGGTAACGGTGGTTCAGCTATTACTGATGCAGATGCTAAAACAAACGGTGCATCATTAGCAGCATCAATCTTTGAAGCAGCTAAAATCTTGGATGAGAAAGACGTTCCTGAAAATGAACGTGTAGCCATCATGAAACCCGCACAATATTATAACTTGGTACAAACTACTGATGTTATTAATCGTGATTGGGGTGGAGCAGGTGTCTACGCTGATGGTAAAGTATTACGTGTGGCTGGTATTGAGATTGTGAAATCTAACAATGTACCATCAACAAACGTATCAGCAGTAGCTGGTGAACAGAATACTTACCACGGTAACTTCTCAACGACTGCAGCTGTTGTAATGCAGAAGCAAGCGATTGGTACTGTTAAGTTAATGGACTTAGCAGTTGAAAGAACATCTGGTGACTTCGAAGTTATGTACCAAGGTACATTAATGGCTGCGAAGTACGCAATGGGCCACGGCATCTTGCGTCCTGAGTGTTCAGTAGAAATCAAAACTGCTTAAACTTTTTTGGGTTGGCCTTTATGAGGTCAGCCCATTTTTTTATTTTATGAGGACATCATGACAAAACCATCGTCCATGACCGTACTAGAGGCGGTCAACGTCCTGTTGACAACAATTGGCGAAGCACCTGTGAATACACTTACAGGTAACCAAGTTACTGATGTGACAATAGCTAACCAAGTTTTAACTGAAGTGAGCCGTGAGGTACAAGCACAAGGCTGGCACTTCAACACAGAAGACAAAGTTGTCCTCAGCCGTAACGAATTTAATTTTATCGTAATACCTGCAGACGTAGCACGTATCGATACACCTGATTACAACACTGTAATACGTGGTGATAAACTATTTAACTTAGACACACGCAGCTATGAATTTACCACAACTGTTGAAGCATCCATTGTTTACTACCAGGATTTCTTAGAACTTCCTGATGTTGTGAAGAAGTATATTACAACAAGAGCTGCTCGTATCTTCTCAGACCGAATGCTTAACTCAGAAACCATACACAGAATGGTATCTCGTGATGAGCAAAAAGCCCTGATTGACCTAAAAGATTTTGAAGGGGACACAGCGGATTTCAACATGATGGATAGCTATTCAGTATCTCGTGTAATGAACCGTGGGAATAAACGTAGGATACTTTAATGGGAATGATAAGCTCTGCTATCCCCAACTTGATACAAGGCATATCGCAACAATCACCAGCTCTGAGGCTCTCGTCTCAGGCTGAAGTGCAAGTTAATGCGTTTCCTTCGCTGGTTGAGGGACTACAAAAGCGACCACCGCTTGAACATGTGGCTATTATGAATGCATCCGAAACAACGGGGTCATTTACACAATTAATAAATCGTGATGCAAATGAACGCTATTTCATGTTCATAAATGCAAGTAATCAGATTTCTATCTATGATTTAGCAGGGAATGCCAAAACTGTTACTTATCCAAATGGCACAAACTATTTAACCTCAAGTACACCTGCTACTGACTTTAGAGCAGTGACTGTTGCTGATTATACATTCATCGTGAATTCAAACCAAACGGTTGCAATGAGTTCACAACTTACACCGATATATCCATACACTGGTTTGATAGCTGTAAAACAAGGTGATTATAATCAACGATTTACAGTTTATCTTGATGGTAGTGTAGCTGCGGATATTACTACTTCTGAGACTGACCAAGTTCAAACTCGTACAGATGACATCGCTACACGCCTGGCATCAGCAATAAATGGTCAATCAAACTTCACTGCACAAGCAGATGGTTCAACAGTTGTCATAAATAAAACTGGCAATGCATCTTTTGACTTAGCTACTTATGATAGTTTGGGAGATACAGCATTAAGTCCAACTGTAGGAACAGTACAAAGATTTGATGATTTACCAAGACAAGCACCAGATGGATATATTGCTCACATTCAAGGTGACCAAACAAACGATTTTGATGATTACTATGTAAAATTTGTAAGTGATAACGGGACACAAAGTAAAATTGGTACTGGTACTTGGATTGAGTGGGCAAAACCAAACATCGAATTCGAGCTGAATGCAGCTACTATGCCTCACTTATTGATACGCCAAGCCAACGGTAGCTTTACTTTTGAGCAAGCAGATTGGGGTGATAGGGCAGTTGGAGATGAAATCTCTATTCCTAATCCTTCATTCGTGGGTAAAAAGATAACAGACGTTTTCTTCTTTCAAAACCGTTTAGGTGTATTGGCAGATGAAAATGTAGTTATGTCGAGGACATCAGATTACTTTGATTTCTTTGGGACAACTGCAAGAAGTCTGTTGGATAATGACCCAATCGATGTTGCAGCAAGTCACGTTAAGGTTTCAGCACTTAAACATGCGATACCATTTGACCGTAAATTATTACTCTTTTCTGACCAAACTCAGTTTATTTTGAAGGGTGGAGATTTCATCACACCTAAGAATACATCGATAAGCCAAACAACAGAGTATGAATCAAGTACAACATCCAGACCTGTTAGTGCTGGCAGTGTGGTTTACTTCCCGTCTACGAGAGGTGGATTTACCTCAGTTCGAGAATACTACGTTATTGATGATACTGACCGTTCTGATGCGCAAGATGTGACAGCTCACGTAGCTAAATATGTGCCTGATAGTGTTTATAAGATGGCGACAAGTACAGCAGAGAATGCTTTGGTTGTCCTCAGTTCACAAGAACCCAGTAAAATATACATATATAAATATCACATGGCTGGTAGGGAAAAGGTTCAATCTTCTTGGTTTGAATACACCTGCACTGGCGCAACAATACTAAGTGCTGAATTTATTGAGAGTTCATTATTTGTTGTGGCAAACAAAGCAGGTAAAACAATTCTATTCCAAATGCATTTCGATGCAGGTCGCTTTGATACAAACCAATCATATGTAACCAGGCTTGATTATAGATTAACAAACACTCAAGTAACCAAGTCATATAATAGCAGTACAAATCGAACAACTATCACCACACCATATGCGCTTACAGCTCCTGTAGTTGTAACTCGTGGTTCAAGCCAAGGAAATATTCTCCCTAATATCTCTGTATCTGGTGCAACTATTGTTGTGTCAGGCAATCATACATCTACTGAATTTTATGTGGGTGAGAGATATTCGATGACATATGAGTTCTCTGAACCAACCTTGAAAGAACCAACTGCAACTGGGGGTCGTGTTGCCATTACTGGTGGACGATTACAAATAAAGCACTGGTTGCTTCGCTATCAAGACAGTGGTGATTTCACAGTAAAAATTCAACAAAAGGGCAGCTCTACTTCAAAGGATTATGTATTTACAGGCTTTGTGGTGGGTGATGGCACAAGTACATTAGGTGCAAATGCACTCACATCAGGGGATTTTAAGTTTCCTGTTATGTCAAAAGCTGACCGTATTAGAGTTATAATCGAGAGCAATAGTCATCTCCCATGCCAATTCTTATCGGCAGAATGGGAAGGAAATATGCATCTCAGGTCAAGAAGAGTTAATGGATAAATTACTTACACCAACCACGGTGGAAGACGTAAGATACATAGCTCCAAAACTTAGAACAGCAGATAAGAATGAATGTCAGGCGGCAACAGGTAAAGAGCCGCTAGATGTCCTGTTGGCAAGTTTGGAAATAGGTGACCTCACACTGACCCTTCGAACACCACAAGGTGAACGAGTTGGGTTGTGTGGGGTCGTTGCGTCTCACCTAGACAACGCAGGTATTATTTGGATGTGTGCAACAGATGACATCTATCAACATCAAATGACCTTTCTGCGTAACAGCAAGGCAGCTCTGGCTAAGTTAAGCCAGGGATATACTGTCTTATTTAACTGTGTAGATGCCCGAAACACTGTCCATATGAAATGGCTTGAATGGATGGGCTTCACGTTCATCAACAAGCACGAAAAATATGGGGCTGAAGACAGGCCCTTTTACGAATTTCTAAGGATAAATAATCATGTGTGAACCAATGACAATGGCTGCTGTAGCAGGTGGTGGTGGAACAGCTGCAGCTGCATCATCAGCATCAATGGCTATAAAAGGCATATCTACGATTGCGCAGGTTGCAGGGACAATAGACGCAGCAAACAAAAAGAATGAAGCTGTCCACCGTAACGCCAATGCAGCCAAAGACGCTTACTTTTTAAAATCTAAACAGGCAAACTTACGAATTGTCCAAGAACAAATACAAGCATCACAACAAAAAATGGATGCTGACTTAAAGGCAATGCGCTCACAAGGTACAGCAATAGCTGCAGCCGCAGGGGCAGGTGTGCAAGGTGCAAATGTAGAACAGCTGGTAAATGACTTTGAGCGTTCTGAGGGTGTACTTACAGACCGTATTTCTCAACGCTTAGATGGTATGAAAGCCCAGAACGAAATGGACAAACTTGCATTCCAATCTGAAGCGCAAAGCAGAATTAACTCAATGCAACCTGAGAGTTTTACAGAAACATTATTCAAAGTTGCTGAACCAATAGCTGGTTTCGGCATCGACCATTACGATACGCAAGCGCGTCTCGCAGCAGTATAGGGGTATAATTAATGGCTAGAAGAGTAGTCGGAAACCCATTCGAGAACCAATTGCCCACAGTAGCAGCGACTGCACGTCCTGTAGATACATATGTTCGTGCTGTTGTAGAGAAAAGTCCACTTGAAGGATTAGCCAAATTATTAAGCAATCTTGAAAAGAAAGCTGTTCCCGCACTTCAAAGAGAAGAAGAGAGAAGAGCAAATGCTGAATATGCTGAGGGCGTAGAACTTTACAACAAAAACCGTATTGAAATGGGGCAAGCCGTTAAAGATGGTCTTATCGATGAAGGTGCAAGTCCATATCTGAGAAAAGGGTATAGAATATCACATCTCAGTGCGATGGGCGCACGATATACAAATGAACTGAGCAATGCTTTAGATAACCAAGAGCTTTACAAGAATGGTAATCCTGAAAGCATCTCAGATTTTACGAATAAATTTTATACAGATTTCCAAGAAAATAACGGTCTTGATGACTATGAAAATCTTGAGGTAGCTGAGTATTTCTCAGGTGCAGCATCAAAAGCAAATGAAGCATTCCGTCAATCTTGGACTGAGAAAAACGTGGCATGGCAGAAAGACCAAAACTATGCTGCATGGACAAATGAAATAAGCACATATGCAGATGCAATGTTCTTAGAAGATGACACTGATTTAGAGCGTGTAATCAAAGCAGATGGTATGGCTAAGTGGCTTAACAACAAAGCTAAACTAGCTGAAATAGATGGAATGGACAGAGAGAAGGTCAATAAGACTATAATCGATTCCATTGTATTATCAGCCTATGAGTTGAAAGACCCAGATGTTCTTGATGTACTTGATAGTGTTGTAACAGGTACAGGTAAGTTAGGTGGAAGCATTGCAGCTCGTGAAGCTGTTTTTGATGCTCGTGCCAATATATCAACGATTATTGCTAATGAAGAAGTGGCAGCAGGTAAGGCACTCGCACTACAGCAGAAGAAGTTTGTGGCGAATGCAGAGACTGACATTACAAGCCTAATTATACAATCAACAGTATCAAATATTACACCTGAGAAATTAGTAGAACTAAACGGTCAGGTTGATGCTGTCATGGTTGAGCTGATGAAATCAGGACAACAAGGTAACAGTGATGCTTCTAGTCTTTATAGAACCCTTGTTAAGTTTCGACAGGCGCAAGCCAAGGTCGGTGCTGAAAATAGAGGTGATAAAGATGACGCATTTGCAGCTGTCATGTCACAGCTTGCCTCTGAATCTAGCATAACTGATGTATATCAATTACTTACAACTGCTGTTGAAGATGATGTTATCGACCCAAAAGACTCAACCACGCTGCTTAGTCAGTGGAAAACTGTTTATGGAACAGGTGAAAGCCTTGATTTCTTAACGCCAAATTCACCATCTAAAACTGTAAAAGGTACTCTTTTAAAAGCTATTGATGGCCTAAATACATTTGACATCGCTGGTGGTTTAAAAGTTCGAAATGCCAGTAATATGTTTGATAAAAATTACATGGAACAAAAAGTTCTTTGGAAACAGGCTAATCCAGGTGCAATGTTTACAGATGCTGTTCAGTATAAAATTGCACAAGATGCTGCAGTATTAACTGAAAGGTCTTTCATTCCATTAGATGACGCAGGTGTTGCTATATCTGACCAAATAACAAATGAAAATGAATTTGATGATACGCAGCGAATGCTTGCAGAAGAAGCAGAAGCTGCAGCTAGAGAAGCAGCAATTGTTTCTGCATCACAATCAAATTCTGGTGAAACAACATTAACAACAGATGAAATGCTAAACCAAATAGAGGGGGGTAACTAATGGCAGATGAAAATGTGCAAGAGTTTAAAATCCTCAAAAGTCCAGAAGAGCTACAACGAGCCAAAGATATTCTCATTAAAGGTGGTGCTGGTTCAGTTCCAACATTTGAAAAGATATATGGTGCTGGTTCTGCAGAGAAAGTCATAACAGATACATATGAGTTACCTGCAGCACCAGAAGAACAAGGCATATTGGGCAATATATTTGATACTGTTACAGATATGGGTATTGGTCTTGCAGATGGCGTAGAGACAGCAATCAATGAAACTGCACAAACAATTAATAGTGCAGGTGAGTTTCTTGAAGATAAATTCAATACTGGACGACTTGTTTGGGAAGATAATGATAATGACGGTAAGGCTGATAGCCTTATACCTACTTATTATGACAGAGAGAAAGTTGTCGCCAATAAAGACAAACTAGGTCAAGATTTTATAACAAGTGCTGTTGAGAACATAGACCTTATATCAGAGCCAGAAACGGCTGCTGGTGGTATTGTTAAAGGTATCTCACAGTTTGCTACATCATTTTATGCACTTGGAGGCGGAAAAAGCCTGGCAAGAAGTATAGGTATAGGTGCTGTAGCAGATGCGACAGCCTTTGACCCATATGATGCAAATATTTCAAACTGGTTAGTTGATAATGATTGGGCAGTCCCATATTTAAATGAAGCGTTAGCAACTGATGCAAATGATAGTGAATGGGAGAATAGACTTAGGAACTCTGTAGAAGGTGGTATTCTAGGTTTAGGTGTGGAAAGCGTTGTAGGTATAATTAGACTTGCTCGTGGTTCTCGTAAGGCAAAAGCTGAAATTGAAGAAAATGGTGTAGTATCTGATGAAACATTGGCAGAAATTGCTGATGCAGAGACAAGTATTAAGCCAGAGAGTGAACTTGAAGTTGATGCAGATGTAGAACCAGTAGCGGTCAAACCAAGTGATATACCGCCAAAGGTGAATACAAAGTCACCAGAACAACCAAAAGCACCAAAAACCTTTGTTAATATGGATTTCGTGCGTAACACGATTAATAAAGCCAGAGTAAAAGATGAAGTTGTTCCAATCGGTGCATTAGATGCTGATGGCAACGATATGGGTTTATTTAACTATGATAAGATGGATGGCCCACCTGATGCATTTAAAATTATGGAAAGTGTCCAGGAGCAACTCAAGGCAAGTGATGTTGCAAAGAGTTTAGGCTTAAATAAAGAAGAAACCCATAAGCAAGTCTATAATGACTCAGTTCAACAAGTTGCAGACTTAATAGGAGGCAAATCTGAAGATATAGGTAAAACCTACTTAGATGCTGCAAAAATCACTGCGGATAGCGCACAAAAGATTGTGTCTGGTAAGATGGTTCTACAATCAACAGGTCGTAGAATTAACCAATTAGCTGACATAATTACTAAGTTGCAGCGAACAGGGGATACAGACACAGCCATTGAGAGACAGCTAGTCGACTTAATGAAAGTACATGCTGATGTGCAAATGGCTGTTAAAGGAATACAAACTGCAACAGCTCGTGCTGTTTCAGCAGGGCGTATCAGAACTGCAGATGCATTAGACGATATAGCCTTAGATAGGCTGGCACAATTTGGTGGCTCAATGACAGTTAAGAAACTGGCAAAGCAAATCCAAGGTGCTAAAGGTAATCCAGCTGCGCAAGCTAAACTTATAGAAAAAGCAAACTATAATAAGGTGTTAGGGGTCATAAATGAAGTATGGATTAATGCTATACTCTCTGGCCCACGTACACATTTCGTAAACCTTGGTTCAAACACTTTCAACTTATTAGCACGACCTGCAATAAGAAGTGTTGGAGGTATCTTAACAGGTAATACGCAAGTTGCTGAAGAAGGTGTCAGACAATATGTGTATCTTCTCAATGAAGTTCTTGAGTCTGTGAAATACATTGGAACGCTCGGTCATCAAAGTAATGATAGTGCAATCGCAAATACATTTCGCTCATTTCGTCAAAATGAGGGTGTTCTTGATACTGCTACTAAGTTTGACCCAAGTATAGGGCCAAAACAGGCAATATCATCTGACAGAGGTGGGATTGTTGGCGGTGGAATAAACTTTCTAGGAAAAGCCGTAACACTATCTGGGCGAACACTTACTGCTGAAGATGAGTTCTTCAAGCAGCTTATCTTCCGTTCACGCCTAAAATCTATGGTGACAGCGCAAGCACGTAGGATGGATGCAGATGGATTAAAGGCTCTTGGCTATAAAAGCAGGGATGAATACATCAGTGGTGAAGTAGGCAAGGCTATTAATACTAAAGAGAACCTGGCTGAAAAATGGGAGAAGATGGTCAAAGAAGGTAAAGTGCTAGATGATGAAGCCTCAAAAGCTGAATTTATTAGGCAAAATACTGGGTCGTATAATCATACAAGTGAAACAGCAATCAAAGCACTTGATGAGGCTCGTGAGACTACATTCACTACACCACTTAGAAGTGGTACATTTACGGCGCAACTTCAGCAGGTAGTCAATAAATTCCCTGCGTTGCGACAGGTAATGCCATTTATTCAAACACCAACAAACATATTACGAGTTTCATTTGAGCGTTTGCCCATTTTAAACTTTGCTATGAAGCGTCAGCGTGAACTGATTAGAAACGGTACACCTGATGAAAAAGCTATTATCATAGGTAACCTTACTTTAGGTGCTGGATTTACTGCATATGCCCTTAATTTAGCCATGAATGGCAAGATTACAGGGGGTGGCCCATCTTATACGACTGATACTAATGAGGCAAAGCTGTGGAATGCATCGCCTGATTGGCATCCGTATTCAATCAATGTTGGTACAAATGAAAACCCAGAGTGGCTTGAGCTAAAGCGTTTAGACCCACATGGTATGGCTTTTGGTATTGTTGGTGATATTTATGAAATGATTGAGCATATGGATGAACCTGATGCAGAACTGACTGATTTAGTTGGTATGGTAGCAGGGGCATTTGCTAATAACGTCATGTCTAAAACTTATATGATGTCATTAAATGATACGATGCGATTACTTGACGGAAATACATCAGGTAAGAAAGTTACTAATACGTTAGAATATAGGCTTGCTTCGATGATACCTTATTCAAGTTTATCATATGAAATGAACAAGAACCTTAATGGGCAAATGACGGAACTGCGTACATTTACTGACAAGGTTAAATCAAGAATATATGGCATGGATGCATCAGCTGTTAAGCATGATTGGCTAACAGGTGAAGCGATAGATTTGCCACAGTATAAACTTGGGTTCATCAGGCAGAAGAAATTGGATGCAGAACAACACGTAGCAGCAGACGTATATACGGAGTTGCGCAAGTTAAGTCATCCATTTGTAGGGCCACAGAAAACTATAGGTGACGTACAGCTATCTGCAAAACAATATCAAAGATTCAATGAGTTAGTAGGTACTATTAATGTAAGAGGACGTAAAAATCTAATACAAACCTTAGACAAACAAATTAAATCAAAGCGATATGCGCGGTTAGCGGATATGGCAGAAATTAATCAAACTCGTTCTTCAGATGATGGGCGTGTAAAGCATTTGAATATCTATATTCAACTCGCAAAACGTAAAGCAAAGTACCAGTTGTTTAGGGAATATCCTGAACTTCAAAAGGCTGTTGCTTTTAACAGACGTTCCAGAAGTCTATCAAAGGCAGGTCGCTCATCTGACCCCTTAATAACTTCAATATCTGATTAAACTATTTACCCCGCTACGGCGGGGCTTTTTCTAACATAGGAGATATGGATGGCATCCATTATAAACTATGTCGCTGACGGGTCGACAAACCAGTTCCAAATCCCGTTCACATACATAAACCAAGCAGACGTGGTTGTAACCGTAAATGGAGCAACTCCAACTTTTACATTTTTGAATTCAACAACGATTAATATAGCCGCAACACCAGCATCTGGTGCTAAAGTTATTATTAAGCGTGTAACACCATTGAATGCTCTTGTAGATTTCACTGATGGTTCAACACTATTTGAAGCTGACTTGGACTTGGCTCATCAACAGAATAGACTGATTTCTGAAGAGAGTAGGGATAGAGCTGACAGTGCAATAGCTACAATCAATGCAAATATTGATGATGTGAATACTGTTGCAGGTATTGCATCTAACGTAACTACAGTTGCTGACAATACAGCCAATGTAAATTCAGTTGCAAACAATATGGCAGAAGTGCTTACCGCAGACGATAACGCTGCTACAGCAACGACAAAAGCAGCTGAAGCATCAGCCTCTGCTAGTACGGCATCAGCACAAGCTACAATTTCAACAACTAAAGCAAGTGAGAGTTCTGCAAGCGCAGCTGCTTCCCTGGCATCAGAGAATGCTGCGGCTACTTCAGAAACAAATGCTGCAACAAGCGAAACAAATGCAGCAAATAGTGCTACTGCATCAGCAAATAGTGCATCGGCAAGTTCATCTAGTGCTACAAGTGCGAGTGGAAGTGCAACGACAGCAACTACAAAAGCATCAGAAGCCTTAACTTCAGCAAATAATTCGGCAACGAGTGCAACAAATAGTGCAAACTCTGCAACTACAGCTACAACAAAAGCATCTGAGGCATCAGCATCTCAAAGTGCAGCGTCTACATCTGAAACTAATGCATTAAGTTCAAAGAATGCTGCAGCAACATCTGCAACCAATGCGGCTACTTCAGAAACAAATGCTGCAACAAGCGAAACAAATGCAGCTACAAGTGCATCAACGGCTACAACTAAAGCTAGTGAGGCATCTACTTCAGCATCAACAGCCACAACAAAGGCTACTGAAAGTGCCACAAGTGCTACTGCCAGTGCTAATAGTGCTACTGCATCAGCAAACTCTGCATCAACGGCTACAACTAAAGCAAGCGAAGCATCTGCAAGTGCGGCTACAGCATTATCTCATAAGAATGATGCACAGACAGCAAAGACTGCAGCAGAAACTGCAGAAACCAATGCAGAAACTGCAGAGACAAATGCAGGGGCAAGTGCAACAGCTGCATCAAATTCAGCTTCAAGTGCCTCAACTTCAGCATCAACTGCGACTACTAAGGCATCTGAGGCATCCACATCAGCGTCAACTGCTACATCAAAAGCAACTGAAGCGGCTACATCTGCAAGTAATGCAAGCACATCCGCATCTACAGCTACTACAAAAGCAAGTGAAGCAAGTACATCTGCAACCAATGCAGCAACTTCAGCATCATCAGCGCAAGCCTCGAAGGATGCAGCTTTGTCTGCATTAGATTCATTTGATGATAGATATTTGGGACAGAAGAGCGCAGATGTGACTGTTGATAATGACGGTGACAGTCTGGTTTCTGGTGCGCTCTATTATAATACTACCGACGACATCATGAAGGTTTATGATGGTAGCCAATGGGTTGCAGCGTATGCTTCTTTGTCAGGTGCTATGTTTGGTGCAAACAACCTATCTGATGTTGCATCTACAAGCGGTGCAGTAGCCAACCTTGGTCTAGTAATTGGCACTAACGTACAGGCATTCTCAGCTATTCTTGCAAATACTACAGCGTCCTATACGACTGCTGAAGAAAGCAAATTGGCAGGTATTGAGGCAAACGCAACTGCAGACCAAACAAATGCAGAAATACGTGCAGCTGTAGAAGCGGCTAGTGACTCTAATGTATTTACTGATGCTGACCATACTAAGTTAAATGGTATTGAAGCATCTGCAACTGCTGACCAAACTTCAGCTGAAATTAGAGCATTGGTTGAAAGTGCAAGTGACAGTAATGTGTTTACTGATGCTGACCATAGCAAGCTAAACGCTATTGAAACAAATGCTAAAGATGACCAAACAATAACTGCTGGTTCTGGCTTATCAGGTGGCGGTACTGGCGATGTAACACTAAGCCATGCTGATACAAGTAGTGTGAGTAACAGTGACAATAGTGGTAATACATTTATACAAGATATTACCTTTGACACATATGGTCACGTTCAATCAGTAGGAACAGGCACTGTATCTGTAGGGGATGGCACATTAACAGTACAAGGTACTGGTGCATTAGGTGGGTCAGGCACTTTTACAGCTAACCAAAGTGGAAACACTACAATTAGTATTAGCCATGATGATACATCAAATCAGAGTTCTTCAAACAACTCTGGCAGAACATATATCCAAGACGTAACACTTGATGCATATGGACACGTCACTGGTTTAGCTACAGCTACAGAAACAGTCGTAAATACTGACACAACCTATTCTGTAGGTGATGGGGGCTTAACTCAAAAGAACTTCACTACTACTCTTAAATCTAAGTTAGACGGTATAGCAACATCAGCTAATAACTACTCACACCCAACAGGTAATGGTAATAACCATATTCCTAGTGGTGGTTCTTCTGGACAAATACTTGGATATTCATCTGCTGGTACAGCTCAATGGACAACTGCTGGCGGTGGCTTACCTGACCAAGTAAATTGGGGTAGCCCTAATCAAAATTTTACTTCTGGTTCTGGCTCTTGGACTGTACCTAGTTCTATTGGAGATGATGATTTTGTAACATTTTATCTTGTAGGCGGCGGTGGCGGTGGTACTAAGGATGGTGCTAATAATAAAGGCGGTTCTGGTGGTACTGCGACATTGTTTAATGTTCAAAAGAAATACTTACCTAGCAGTATTAGCTATAGCATAGGTTCAGGGGGTGCGGGGTCTTATTGGTATCTTGGCGGCGGTGTGGGAGGTACTACTACATGTACTGTTTCTGGAAGAGTTATGAGGGCAGTTGGCGGTGATAATGGTAACTCTCATACACAAGCAAGGAAAGAAGGCACAAACCAAATGATAAGCTCTGGTGATACAAGTCTTCTTGGTGTTGAGCTTTCAACTTTTGGCGGTGGTTCAGTTTATTGGGCACACAATGGCTCTGTTTATTCATATACTGACAATACTGGGGATGAGAGAAGGCACGGCGTATTTGGCGGTGCGGCTGGTGGGTTTAGGTATTCTAATTCGCAGAAAGCAAATGGTACTTCTACTTATGCGGGTAATGGAGGTTCTGGTGGTAGCACCGGTACTGGTTCTGCTGGTCAAGCACCCGGTGGCGGTGGCGGTGGTTCTGGTTCTAGTGGCGGCGATGGTGGAAATGGTGCAAATGGTAGTTTGCGAATTTACTATTAAATAAAAGTACATAAGGATTTAAAATGTCAAATTCAGAAGAAATAGCAACAGAGCTATTGAAAAAAGAAAGAATAATAGCTCTTACAGAAACAGACCATTGGTGTTTGTCTGACCGCACACCAACCTCGGAACAACTTGCCTACAGGCAAGCTATAAGAGATATGCCAACAACAATTTCGGGTTATCCAATTATAGACCCGAATGATTGGCCTACTAAACCTAATTGATGGAACAAAGTGAAGGTTGGCACATTTCCAGAAGTGTCCCCGCAACTTTGCTGTTAGGTCTTTTAACACAAGCTGCTGCAATCGTTTATGTAGTTTCTATGATGATGGCAGATATAGAAAAGAACCAGCAAGACATCGTTGAATTTAATCAGCGAGTTTCAAAAGTAGAACAGTTAGTACAGACACAAGCTGTCGCAATGGCACGTATAGATGTTAATATTGAACATATACGAACTGCTGTTGAAAAGATGGCAGATTGATTAGGCTTGGCCTAGCACTGACATCCTTATTACTCACAGCATGTATCCCCGAAATTAGAGTTGATACTCCGATAGCTTTCCCATCGAGCTGTCCAATGGGGGATACTGTCTGTGAACGTAATCTAAACGCTCAAACCCTTGCCTACATTGGTTTTCCAGAAGCAGCCAAGAGATTGATGTGTGAAGATTATAAAATACAAAAAGTAATGGATGAAGAATGTGTAGATACCTCTTTATCACCTTTATATTAATACTGCTCGGAAAGGGTGCGTATGCAAATGATGTAAATGGTGATTTCAGCAATAATTACCAGGATAGCACTGTAGATTCTGGTAATGCCTCAACAACAAATAATTATAATGCAGCTGGAGCAGCTAGTGCTTCACCAGTAATGTCAGCGATTTCACCTACAATGATGGGTGGAGGCGGCAACGATAGCTGCCTATTACCCACTACCTCTGGAATACAGGTAACAATGTTTGGGTTTTCACAAGGTACAATGCAACAAGATGAACATTGTAACCGTAGAAAGAACGCACGATTACTTGGCGCACCACAGCAAGTAGGTGGATTAGGGCTACAAGTGAGTGCCATATCGGTTCTCTGTAGTTCACCTGCCACTCCAAAATCTGAGAAAAACTCAGGTCAGAGTGTATTTAAAAGCATGATGCTTGCCTCAACACCCTGTCCAATAATGGACGTTGTGACGGGCAAAATCCTCATGGGTAAAGACGCAATCGATAAATATAGACAGCATCCCCAAATCTACATCGTTGGATATGAAACTGACAAAGAGTTTTGGGACACTCTTTTACGAATTGGAGAAGATTTAAGTAATGAAGAAAATAAAGCAAAAGTTGCTTCTAACAGTAGGGACACTCGCTCTATTAGTGAGCGGTTCAGGACTACTCGCAGAGTCACCACCACCACCCGACTACAATCAGACGGGCGCACAGAAAATAACGGAACTGAAGGGAACGATTGATATAATTAATAATCGTTTGCTCGCAAGTGGACAGCTGACAAATGGTGCAGTTGGATATGCTACAGTAGGACGAATTATAATCGATGATGCCCTAGAAGGCGGTAAGATAACTGATGCTCAGTTTGTAGCTTACAAAGCTGCATTAGATAAAGTTATCGCACACGATTACGCTACAGCTCAAAATGCTACTCAGCTGTTTACACAAGAGCATACTGCAGCGATGACACAACTGACACTAGCAATAGATTTATTAAGCAGTGCTACATCAGTTCTAGCGACAGCAACATCAGTAGCTACAATAGCTGCAGAGGCAGATACAAAGCCAGAGCAGGTTGCACTACAGGATATGCTGCAAACAGATGAATATTCTATCCAGGCATCAGAAGTAGCTACATATAATAATGCTTTGGACAGTGTAGAGAATTATGCTCAAAAAGCTGGTGCATTTATGGCAGCAGCAAACAATTCAGATTTAACAGCATCTATTGATGCATATACGGCTACGAATAATTTGGTCGCTGGGAACTATACTGCAATCACTTATACGCAAGCAGCTGATGAATTTATCATTACATGGGCAGATGCTGGAACTGGTTGGTCAGGATATTTAACGGATGACATGAAGGATGCCACTGCAATTTATGGTGCAAATACATATATGCAGCAACACGGCACACCCATAAAGGATATGTAAATGGAAGACACCGAACTTAAAGTTGGACGTTTTTCATTCAAAGGGTGGTACATAGCTGCTGCCCTTCCAATCTTATCAGCGATTAGCGGTACGATTTATTATGGATATGACACCTTAAACCGCTTCTACGATGTAGAGGCAGGTATAGATTTAGTTGTTTCAGAATCTGACATGTTCAATGTGAGAGCATCTGACTTCAACTCAAGAATTCAAACACTAGAACAGGCGGTAACAGACAATGATGTTAGAGGTCTTAATACACGTTTATCAACGATTTCTACACAGATGCAGACAATTCTGGAACAGCAGAAAGCACTTCTGGAACTGCGTAGTATGGTTGAAAAATCAAGCACTATCACTGACCAAATCGGTGATAAACTGGATACGTTCCAAGTTGAAATAGATGATATTTGGAAGGCTTACGATAGTTTAGCCGACAATCCACTAAAATAATAAGGATACAATATGCTACAAGCATTGATTGGCCCAGTCGCTGGGCTATTGGATAAAGTTGTGCCTGACAAAGATGTAGCTGCGAAACTCGCACATGAGATTGCAACTATGTCAGAAAAACACGCACAAGAACTCTCAATTGCGCAGCTGGCAGTAAACAAAGAGGAAGCCAAGGGAAATTGGTTTCAATCTTCTTGGAGGCCAGCAGTTGCATGGGTTTGCGTAATAGGCATGGCAATTAACTTCTTAGTTAGCCCGCTTTTATCACCACTAGGCGTAGTCGTACCACAAGCTGACACATCAGTCATGATGCCAGTGCTTATGGGTATGCTCGGACTTGGTGGCCTACGTTCATTTGAAAAAACAAAGGGTGTAAGTAAATGAGAGAAAATTTTAACAAATGCCTAGAAATGGTACTTGAACATGAAGGTGGCTATGTAAACAACGAAAACGACAGGGGTGGTATGACCAACCTTGGCGTTACTCGAAGAGTATATGAAGATTGGGTTGACCGTCCTGTATCTGAACAAGAGATGCGTGACCTGACACCAGAAGACGTAGCCCCAATATATAGAAAAAACTACGCTGATAGAATTCACTTTGATTCACTTCCATCTGGCTTGGATTGGGCTTGTCTGGATTGGGCTATTAATTCTGGAGCGAGTAGACCTGCAAAAGCTATACAACGTGCAGTTGGTGCAACAGCAGATGGTGTTATTGGGCCAAAAACCTTGCAGCTCGTAGCTGAAAAAGACCCAGAGTTCATAATAGATTACGTCTATACAGTCCGACAGTCGTTCTATGAAAGTCTGGATGATTATAAACACTTTGGCAGAGGTTGGTCACGACGAAACAAAGAAACGCTACACCAAGCTATGGAAATGGCAAAAGGGGGCAAGTGATGACAGAAGCAGAACTCATGTCGTTGCTACATAAAACATTAGCTGAGAACTTACTGATGCGTGTCAAAGACCCAGAAGCAAAGTCAGCTGACCTCAATGTAGCAAGACAATTTTTAAAAGATAACGGAATAGATGCACTTCCAGCAGAGGGTTCACCACTGAGTGAACTCGTAGGTACGCTTCCAGATTTTAGTGATGCAGACTTTGATGTGAGTGAACTCAAGGCTAATTAATGTTTACAGCAAAAACTTCGCTGGGCTTGCCTATAAAGCAAGACCCACTCTCAGACTTCCGTAAATTCTTATTCGTAATATGGAAACACCTTAATCTACCAGACCCAACAGTGGTGCAGTATGACATCGCAAGAAAACTACAGCATGGTGAGAAGCGTATGATTATCCAAGCCTTTCGAGGTGTAGGTAAGTCGTGGATTACCTCTGCTTACGTTGTATGGCTGCTATATATGAACCCACAATTAAACATATTAGTGGTTTCAGCATCTAAATCACGCTCAGATGACTTTACTACATTCACGCTGCGTTTGATTAACGAAATGGATATATTGGCCCATTTGAGGCCAAAGACAGACCAAAGGCAGTCCAAGATTAGCTTTGACGTTGCACCAGCTGCAGCGTCTCACGCACCATCAGTTAAATCTGTTGGTATCAGTGGGCAACTTGCAGGTTCTCGTGCAGATGTCATTGTTGCAGACGATATTGAAGTCCCAAACAACTCGATGACGCAAGGCATGAGGGATAAACTGTCAGAAGCAGTTAAAGAATTTGACGCTATCTTGAAGCCAGATGGACGTATTATCTATCTTGGCACACCACAGAACCAAGAAAGCCTATATAATAAACTACCAGACCGTGGTTACACAGTGAGTATATGGCCCGCACGTTATCCAAATCAGGAGCAATCTATAGGATATGGCACTAAGTTAGCCCCTATGATTGCCAATAAGCTGCAAGCAGATAGCAATTTGATTGGTGACCCAACAGACCCATACCGCTTTTCTGACTTTGATTTGTTAGAACGTGAAGCATCCTATGGTCGCTCAGGGTTTGCGCTGCAGTTTATGCTCGATACCAGGCTATCAGATGCAGAACGCTATCCACTCAAGGTTTCAGACCTCGTGATTATGGATATACCAGTGCATGAAGCACCTGAGAAAGTCGTTTGGTCATCAGACCCACAGCATATCGTGGAAGAATTACCCAATGTTGCTTTCAACGGCGACCACTATCACAAGCCTATGTTTATGTCAGAAGACTTCATTGAATATACAGGCTCTGTGATGTCCATAGACCCCTCTGGGCGGGGTAAAGATGAGACGGGGTATGCAGTCATAAAGATGCTCAATGGCTACCTATACGTGCGCAGATGCGGAGGTGTAGCAGGTGGGTACTCGCAAGAGGCATTGGAGAAACTTGCGGTCATCGCAAAGGAAGAAATGGTTAATGAGATAATCGTTGAGAGTAACTTTGGTGACGGTATGTTTAACCAACTGTTTCTACCAGTATTGACCAAGGTACACCCAGTGACGCTCTCTGAAGTTAGGCATAACACGCAGAAGGAACGTAGGATTATTGACGTTCTTGAGCCTGTAATGAACCAACACAGACTTGTGGTAGACAAGAAGGTTATCAAGAAAGACTTTGATAGCTGCCAACATTTACCACCAGAGCAAGCCTTGCGTTACCAGTTGATGTACCAATTGACCCGTATCACAGCTGACAGAGGGGCATTAACCAATGATGACCGTTTAGATGCATTGGCGATGGCCTGTCAGTATTGGGTAGATGCCATGGCGCAAGACGTAGAGCAGCGCATGTCTATCCGAAAGGAAGAACTTATGATGTCAGAGATACACAGATTGAAAGACCAATCGAATATGGGTTTAGCTGTTATATCAGGGCATCAGGCTGTTACTAAAAGTTTACGATGGTAAATACTTTCCTCTCCTTATTTATATGACCAATTTTGAAGGTTGCACTTAAAGGGAGAGGGAGTAGCTCTATAGGTTACCTAAATGTCTATTTTAAATATAAGACAAAAGAGGGAATGTCCCTATAGCAGAACTATAAGTAGCAATAATTTAGAAGTAAAAATCTGAAGTGCTTACGATAAAAGTCTGGTCGCAAAATTCCCCCTATAGGGTTACCGTTTTCAGCGTCTGGCGGGCTTATTTACCGTCATATTTACCGTTAAGGATACCTAGGGCTATATAAAACAGGGGTACGGGGGGTATTGGCAACAGTTTCCAGAACTGTTACCAGCTGTTTTTTCATCAATGTTCATGCTTTGTTCACCATGAGGGCGATTCTTTCGCTCGCCTGTCTCTCCTCTATCGTTTTCGAAATCATTGTTGATTACATTCAGAATAACCCAATAAAACATGGTGATAAACTAATTGATACCCATACACTTGACTTCTAATCATCAGCGAGTTAGTTTTTAATGGTGAGTTCATTTCGAACTTATAATTTAACAGTAAGGAATACATAATGGGTTACATGAAAGATAAAATGATTGAAAAGAATGCACTGGAGTTTTTCCTGGAGTCAGCCAGAGCAGGGACGCTAGATGAATACTATCCAGGCATGGTAGGTAAACGCACTAAACGGGAAATGCTTGTTGATACTCGTGGCAACACTGAGACAACTGAAGGTACTATCCATATGTTTGACGGTGTGCAGGTATTTGTACCAGACCAAATATTCATGCTGACACAACCAGTTGTCGAGCCTATTGGCACTGATTATTATTTGAAGAATGATTTCCAACAACAGCAAAATTATACTCTAGGGATGAATAGTTATTTTGACGCTGATGCTGATTTTTATAGCTAAATACATTCACCATTGATTAGAAAATGAAAGGCTTAAATAATGGCAATACTGCATACACAATTATCAAACTTAAACCAGGGGACACTGTTCCGTACATCAACTGATGGGACGTTTTATTGTCTCGATGGTTACAACAGGCTTACACGCAGAATGAACATCACTGCAGCTAACG
>Ga0209534_10001223_pt1 | contig 27323 bp, 23 predicted proteins | sample COG_07_FD_184751 | JGI IMG/M metagenome (GOLD analysis project Ga0209534, IMG submission 184751) | Pelagic Microbial community sample from North Sea - COGITO 998_met_07 (SPAdes) (version 2) | ecosystem: Environmental > Aquatic > Marine > Neritic zone/Coastal water | place: Helgoland, sampling...
ACGGCAAGTTTTTGCCTTTTTTTTCATTTCTACCCTAAAGAATTGCCGCTTCACCCCGACTTACTACCTGTACGCGGCAAGAGCCTGCCGCTTTTTGAAAAAGTGGCAATTCTTTTCCTCTATTTAAGGGCAGAAGGTTGCCGCAACAATTATAAAAACAGGGGTCTGTTATGAGTATAGTAGTGAACACAAACATTGGTTCTTTGAACGCACAGCGATCACTCGCTGAATCTTCTCGGGAACTATCTACCGCCATGGAACGTCTTTCTTCAGGCAAGAAAATCAACAGCGCAGCTGACGACGCTGCGGGATTTGCTATTGCCGAGAGAATGACGGCCCAAATTCGGGGTCTTAATATGGCTACCAAGAACGCTAACGACGGCTTGGCAATGTTATCAACAGTCGAAAACGCAACGAACGATGTCACTGACATGTTGCAGCGTGTCCGGGAACTTGCTGTGCAAGCATCCAACGACACAAACTCCACCACTGACCGTCAGTACCTTCAAAAGGAAGTGGACTCTTTGTTGAACGAAATCAACCGTGTCGCATCTCAGACTGTCTACAACGACAAAGTAGCGTTGGACGGAACATTGACTGGCCAACTTCAAGTCGGAACCGGTAATGGTCAAAACATCTCCTTCAGCATCAAAGCTATAGACACCGACACACTTGGCCTGACGGGCAGCAGCGCGGTCAAAGCGGTAGATACCATCGCTTACGCTGCTCTCGACACTGCCATTGAGGCGGCCACCTCCGGAACGGACGCAGTCGTTTTGTCTTTTGCGGGAACGACTTTAACTTTTGCTGTAGAAGATACAGGTGACACTGCTGGCAGCATTAGCAAAACAGCAGACGCCGATACAGTACTTGCCGACATAACAAACCACGCCGATTACGCTTCAGCGACCTTCACTGTTGCTAAGGATAGCTCGGGCAACCTAGCGCTTACAGCAAAGACTGGTGGAGAGAACGCGGTACGAGCCACATCAAAAGTCGGAGCAGCTGCCGCTGTTAACGCTACGCAAACGACTGCGGGAGCTAACGCTGGCGCAACAAGCGATGCATTCACTGCAGGATCTACTCCTAGCGTAATCGCCACAACCGCCGGCGATAACATCGTGACGAGTGCCGGCGCCGCTCAGACACCAGAAGCCGGAGCAGACAGCGTTCTGGGACTCTCGGTTCTAACTGCTAAGGATGCAGAAGCTGCGTTGACAAAAATCTCTGCTGCGCTTGAGCAGGTGGCCGGCAGCCGTGCCGAGTCTGGCGCTATGGCTAACCGTCTCGAGTACACAGTGTCTAACCTGATGAACGTTGCTGAGTTTACGACTTCTGCTCGGTCTCGCATCGAGGACGCGGACTTCGCGGCTGAGAGTGCTCGACTGGCGAAAGCGCAGGTACTGCAACAAACGGGTACCGCAATGTTGGCTCAAGCCAACGCGGCGTCCCAGCTCGCCATTCAGTTAATCCGATAGGATTTTCGCAGTCAGTTAAACGGATAGGGTCTGACCGTTAACTGACAAGTGCCTCTACTTCGCATAAGTTAAGTAGAGATCTTTCTCTGGTCAGGGGCTCACGACCCCTTTGGCTGAAAACGCTGAAGAGCCCCTGATCCGGGGCCTGGAAGAGCAGGAGCACTTGATATTGAAAAGGCACTCACACTAAGACTAAACCTCTGAGTGCCTTTTTTTTCACAAGTCTTACCAACCGCTCCCGCCCGAAAAATAAATTCTAAAGTTTTATCCTCTAAGCCCGATTAACTTCTTGAACGCGGCAATTAGTTGCCAGCAAAACGGCTAAACATAGCCAATCTGCCCAAATTTTGCCGCTTTCGTGCCGGTTTTGCCGACACAAATAATGTAGATAGCTAAAGGGGTTTAGCAAATGGGAATGGTCTTAAATACAAATGTTGGTGCGCTTCAAGCGCAGCGCGCGTTGACTGAGTCTAGAGCCGAAATGGAAAAAGCTATGGAACGCTTAGCCACCGGTAAGAGAATCAACAGTGCCGCTGATGACGCGGCGGGATTAGCGATGGTTGAACGTATGAATGCCCAGATTAGAGGCCTTTCAATGGCAACAAAGAATGCCAACGATGGGATAGCCTTAATTAAGACCGCGGAAAACGCGTTGGTAGAAGTCTCCGGCATGCTTCAGCGCATGAGAGAACTGGCTGTGCAGGCCGCTAACGCCACTAATTCAGATACTGAGCGAGCATTTGCCAACAACGAGATAAACCAGCTACAGCAAGAAGTCTCAAGAGTTGCGGCAAACACCAGATACAACGGTACACAAATTCTCAACGGCACCTTTAGTGCAAAAACACTTCAGATTGGCATGATGAGTGGAGAGGATATCGCCTTCACCATCGATTCTATTGAAGCTAGTCTTCTCGGTGTATTCGAAATAACCAGCCCCGTACTTCGGCCCAACGGTATTTCCAGCTCTACTTACGCCAATTCAACCAATGCCATCGATGCGGACGATTTAACCATTGTGGGCAATGGCAACTCTCGCACCGTCACAATTGATACTGCGGAAACTGCAAAATCGGTTGCTACCAAAATTAACGCTGTTGCAGGTGCGACCGCGGTGTTGGCGCAAGCACGAACCACTGCAACACTGCGATCAAGCTCAGAAACAGACCTCTCTTACACCATTAAAATTAATAACGTGGAAACGGCGGCATTTGACCTATCTAGCGCCGGGGTGACGGACGCTGTAACCAAAATAAACGCCATTACTACAACCACTGGTGTGATGGCAGCAGCAACAACTGATGGGCGAGTTAGGCTTATTGATGTGGATGGCGACGACATTACGATAGAAAATACCAGTACCCAAACTACCTTATTCGTTGGAGCTCTAGAAAATGATGGCGCTACGGTTGCAGCAGGGGGTGGAGAGGATAATTTGGCTGCTGCCGGCGGCTCAGATTTAACCACAATCTCTGGCAGCCTGCGCCTTACATCAACAACCGGTTTTACCGTCACGCAATCTGCATCCACTACATCGCAAAAAGAAGTATCGACAACTGCCGACCTCATTACTGGCGCAATCGCCGCTGCATCAGCAGGCAATACTTACAACGTGTCATTTATGGGTACCTCTTTAGACTTTACGCTGGAAACCACTGATACCAACACCGCCGGCATAATCAATATTACGGGCGCAAGTAGCGCCACAATTGTAGCTGACATTCAAAACCATAGCGGTTACGCGAATGCAGACTTTACGGTTGCGGCAGGTACCGGCACGGGAGTACTCGTTTTTACCGCCAAGCAGAATGGCTCTGGCGCTGCTGCGACCACTTCGCTTAACGGTGCTTCTGCAGTCACTCACACTCAAACAACCGCCGGAGGTGGCGGCAACAGCTACTTCACCGACGGTGAAGTAACGGCTACTTTGGGTTCAATTTCGAGCATTGCCATTACCACAACGATTGGCGCAACTAATGCGCTAGCTGTTATTGATGGTGCGCTGGATACAGTATCGAGCTTGCGAGGCTCCCTCGGCACATTGCAAAACCGCCTGGATTACTCGGTATCGAACCTGATGAAGGTTACTGAATATACAACTTCAGCGAGATCAAGAATTGCAGATGCAGATTTCGCAGCAGAAACTTCTCGCCTAGCAAAAGCTCAGGTTCTACAACAAGCAGGCGCATCCATGCTAGCCCAAGCAAACGCTTCCACGGATACGGTGTTGCAACTCTTGCGAGGATAAGAATTCGTTGAGGGCCACCTACCGCGAGGTCCTCAGTTTTATAACAAAGCGGTTCTAGACGCCCAGCAATTTAGCCAATAATTCTAAATGCGCTGGGTTTTCGGCTATTTTGCCAAAATGAAGGCGGCGAGTATTTTATCGCGCCGGGAAAATACGGAGGGCTGGGTGCAGTTGCTCCGAGGAGATGAAAATGTCCGTTGAATCAATAAATCAAAACACTGTAATTGCACAGCACGTGAATGTGCCCGCGGTAAAACCAGCAACAGTACAACCGGTAGAGCAAAAACCCCAGGCAGAAAAAGTACTTCCTGCGGCAAAAATCAGTGAATCGAACTTACAAGAAGAATTGGGTAAATCCATCGAACAGATCCAAGTCATGATGGACCTGCGGCAGCGTTCGGTTCAGTTCACTACAGATACCGAGAGCGGCAAAAGTGTGGTGAAGGTAGTCGACGGCAATTCCGGCGAGGTAATCCGGCAGATGCCTGCTGAAGAGCTGTTATCGTTTATGCGCAACTTGACCCGGATGATGGGTACTTTTATTGATAAAAGTACATAAAATCGATGATGTGGCTAAAGGTAGGGGGCTTGTATCCGACTATTTAAGTAGGTACAAAGTGCAGGCCCCAATTTTGCTTGTGCGAGAACATCTTGGAAAAGAAAAAAATGTCTAGAAAGTCTGCACTTGCGCAATACAGTAACATTGACGTGGAAGCAAAAGCCGCGTCAGAGAGCCCATCACAACTTATTTCTCTGCTGTTCGACAAGGCATGCGTGTTGTTACGCCAGGGTGATGAAGCACTCAGCCGCGATGACTTCGAAAGTTTTGACGCGGCAACAACTCACGCCTTACAGATTGTCATGGCACTGCGTGGCGTCTTAGACATGGAGCGCGGTGGTGAGGTAGCCCAGAGCTTGTACGATACTTATACCTCCATTGCGGCTAGTTTGTTCAAAACCAAGTCGACGAAAGACGCGGAAAGTTTAGGCAAGCTTTATTTAGCAATGTCTGAGCTGCGCGAGGCATGGCAGCAGGTTCCATAACCTACCGCAGAACTGCTCTAGCGCGTTACAGCTCCTGAGTGCCTTTGACCATTAAAAATGGACGAGGAGCTTCGCGGTCTATTGCTCTGCAAGAGCGAGCCCCATTCAACGTATAAATCACACAGGCCTTGCCAGTGTTTGCATCAACGCCGTGACTCCAATAATTTTCAACCAAGATATTTGGAAAGGCGTTTGGATTTAACGCGGGATTCAAACAGTCCTTCCGCGTTATCCCGGCAAACTCGGAATAGTTAGGCAGCCGCCACTGGGCGCCAGCTTTTTCGGCAATTTCAGCAATATAACTTTCAGCCTGAGCAAGAGGCAACAACGCAGGAACCCCTACACAGCCCCGTGGCGTATGGCGTTGACCCACTGAGCAACGAAACCACTCCAAGCCGGTATTCTTGTCGCGAATAACACCACGCTGCCTATCCTCAAAGTGACCTAGCCCAGAATCCGCTAAATGATCATTGCATGACACGCTCACTCGAGAAAAGTCACAGCTTGCTAAAAACATGCAGGATAGAAATAGAGCAAAAAAGCGCGCAGGTAGCGCCTTCACATAAGCACTAGAAAATTCGGAGATATTCATTAGCTAACTCTCTTTAATGCTGTTTTATCGGATACAGCTGGCTTTGTTAAAGTATACACTTCGTTAACCGATTGTTTACATGACGGATTTGTCTCAGAATCACCAACAAAGCATCCACTCGGAGTCAACATGGATATTGCAACCGTTATAGGTCTTATAGCAGCGAACGCGCTAATCGTATGGGCAATGGATAATGCTGCGGGCATAGATGCCTTCATCGATACTACGTCTATCGCTATTGTTATGGGCGGTTCCATTCTTGTACTGCTAATGCGTTCTAAGATGTCAGACTTTATCGGCATGTTCGCTAAAGTATTCATGAAAATAATAATCTTTGGTGTAGACAAAAAGCCTGATCTCATCGAGCAGATCATTGAAATGGCCAACATTGCGCGGAAAGACGGCCTCATTGCGTTGGAAGGCCAAGACATAAAAAATGACTATTTAGCTAAGGGGATTGGCCTCTTAGTAGACGGCACTGCCCCAGATGTTATTGAAACAAGCTTAGCCAATGAACTAGATTTAATGAAAGCACGGCATACAAATGCAGCGGGCATGTGGCGTTCATGGGCAGATATTGCACCGGCGATGGGTATGATCGGTACGTTAGTTGGCTTAGTAGGTATGCTGCAAAATATGAGTGACCCGAAAGCTATTGGCCCAGCAATGGCTATTGCGTTACTTACCACATTATATGGCGCGTTCCTCGCCAATGTTATTTGTAAGCCGGTGGCTGAAAAACTTGAGGGCTACTCTGGCGATGAGCAGGAGAACTGTGAACTCATTATCGAGGGCATCATGGGTATTCAATCTGGTATGAATCCAAGGTCCCTATCTGATTTGATGGCAACACGATGCTCTCCGGCTGAACGATCAGCACTAGAATCGGCGTAGTAGAGCGCTTTTCACATGGCTGAAACAGAGCAAGAAACAGTTCCCGAGGATGACTTGCCCACCGGCGAGGGCGAGGCAGTCGAGGCGCCCGAAGAAGAAATGGTCGACAATGACCTGGATATTGAGAAGCCGAAAAAGGAAAAGAAGGAAGAATGCGAGCCCTGCGAAGTAGGCGCACCTGCTTGGATGGCAACGTTCGCAGATATGGCTACATTGCTTATGGCATTCTTCGTACTCATTTTGTCCTTCGCCAGTGTCAACGTGCCCAAGTTCGAGCAAATCGCCGGATCTTTAAGCCTGGCCTTTGGCGTGGCCAGAATTATTCCTAAAGTTTCCATTCCCATGGCTGAGACAATTGTCGCCAGCGACTTTACACCATCGGAAGCAGCGCCAACCGTCATCCCAGACGTCACCCAAAGCGTAGAAGACTCAACGCTGGAATTTGTGAAGCAACAGACTAAGACAGAACCTAATCCGGCAGATGTTCAAGCAGACTACCAACAGGCTCTGGAAGCATTGGCAAACGAGATTGAACAGGGCCAAGTAGAAGTAAAAATTCAAGGGCAAGAAATTGTCGTTGAATTAAGAGATGCATCGAGTACCGATGAAGCTGGAGCAATGGGCCTAACCCCAGGCGGACGCATAGCTCAAGAGACTTTGGAGGTGGCCAAAGCCGTTACAGACTTACAGCGTCAACTAAATACCGCGGTCGCGGTTAAGCGGCAAACTCCTGGAGAGCAAAACGCTGAGGGCACTAGCGACGAAGCCAGTAGCAAGTTCGAGACAATCAAAATGGCTTTAAGCGAACAGATCAGTCAGGGCTTGGCTGAGGTTGAGCTAGACGGTGACCAAGTCATCATCAGGCTCGGACAGCAGGACAGTTTTGCCTCCGGTAGCGCAGACTTGCAGACGGGTTTCACTCAGACGCTAACCGATGTTGGTAATGCAGTAAGCTCGACCGGGGGAATGGTTCGAGTTGAAGGCCACACTGATAACATACCTGTAGCCTTTAGCGAAAGATTCCGCTCGAACTGGGACCTTTCGTCCGCTAGATCTGCAGCGGTAGCAAATTTCTTATTGGACAATAGCAACTTGGAAGCGGGCAGGGTAACCATTACCGGTTTGGCGGACAGTGACCCCATTGCAAACAACGACACCGCGGCGGGTAGAGCGCAAAATCGCAGAATTGAGGTGATCGTCGATGGCTGAAGCAGAAGATCCCATTGTTGAGGAACCTATAGAGCCAGAGCAACCTGTCGCCGAAGAACCTCAAGAACCAGAAGAGCCCAAAAAAGAAAAACCGCAAGATTGTCCTGCCTGTGAAGCGGGAGCTCCAGCGTGGATGGCCACATTTGCTGACATGGCAACACTGCTAATGGCGTTCTTCGTGCTTATTCTGTCTTTCACTGAAATGGATACGCCATCCATCAACAAAGATATTTCGGGCTCGATGTCCAGTGCCTTTGGCCTACAGCGTGATGTCCCAACCGTAGAGCCGCCTATGGGTACAAGCATGATTGCAGATGCGTATAAAACTACAAAGTCTGTTCCGGGCAGAGAAGCTGTAGAGGAGACAACGGATCAACAGCCAGACCCAGAAGTGGAGTTGGACACCAGTGATGACGTTAACACAGAGCAAAATATTTCCGAAATGGAGAGCTTAAAAAGATCCTTAGCTAGAGAGCTGGCTTCCGGCAAGGTCGAAATTACGCAAGAGAATGGCAAAATTGTCGTCTCCGTAAACGAAGATGCTTCCTCCGTTGAGAGAGAGAACGTCTCCGATAGCAACAGTGATGGTCGTATTGAGCAAAGTGAGTTGGAAATTTTTGCCAAAGTTGCAGAGGCCCAAGCGTTCATGGAAACCGAGCTTGAAGTAGAATTTTTCAATTCGGACACTGAAGATGAACAATTACGCCAGGCGCGTAAACAACAAGAACTTGATGACAAATACCAAATGCTCAAAGCGGACCTAAGGTCCGAAATCACCCAAGGCTTAGCCCAAGTAGAAAAGGTCGGCGACCAAATAATGATCAGCTTGTCTGCGGCCAACTCGTTCAGGTCCGGTTTCGCTGAGTTACAACCAGGATTTTTAGACACTCTGCGCTCAGTAGGCGATTCGGTTGTTGCCGCTGGCGGCGAAGTGCAAATCTCTGGTCACACAGACAATATTCCTATCGCATTCAGCCAACGCTTTGATTCAAATTGGGATTTATCAGCGGCTCGAGCGGCTTCCGTGGCTGATTTCTTTTTCGCTAACAATAATTTAGACAGCAATAGTGTCAGTGTATTTGGCTATGCGGATACAAAACCAGTAGCAGACAATTTGAATGCTCAAGGACGCGCAGCTAATCGACGCATAGAGATACTCATCGACGGCTAATTTTTCTGACGTCTCGTTGCAGAAGAGGTTTCTCTGGGGAGAACAATGACAGGAATGAAGATAGATAGAACAAGGTTGTATCACGCGCTAGAGTCTCATGAGCCTGACGACCAACTGGGGTCTATCATTAGCATTACCCTGGTTGGGTTAATTGGAATTAACCTGATTGCCATTATTTTGGAGTCTATTCCAAGTTACGCTGCGGCTTACGGCGATATTTTCACTATTGTGGAATACGTTTCCTGTTTCATTTTTGCCCTCGAGTACATTGCTCGAATTTGGGTATGTGTAGAGGCTCAGACCAAGTCGCAACTTGCGCAAACTATAGCAACGCCCTCATCTCAGTTGGCGAAGCGACTGCGCCATGTCACGCGGCCTATGGCAATTATCGACCTATTAGCCTTTCTGCCATCAATCTTAGCGCTGCTATTTCCTGGGGTAGACCTACGCTTCCTGCGCATACTAAGGCTCTTTCGAGTATTTAAGTTAACCCGGTATTTCTCTTCTCTTGAAGTATTGCTCAACGTTTTGTACGACGAGCGTAAGAGCCTTATGGGTACTTTCCTGATCATGTTGATCGTTCTGACACTGGCCGCTTCTGCATTGTATTTGGTAGAACACGAGCAGCAGCCCGAAACTTTCGGTTCTATTCCACAAGCAATGTGGTGGGCTATGGCGGCGCTCACCACGGTAGGTTACGGCGACGCAATTCCTATGACGGCGGTGGGTAAAATTCTTGGTTCTATTGTGACTATATTAGGTATCGGCATGGTGGCCTTACCCTCGGGTATTCTTGCAGCAAGTTTTTCAGAGCACCTGCGCTATAAGCGCGAGTCTTTGCAAAACCACATCGATCAGGCATTTGAAGACGGCGTTCTGACAAAGGATGAGGCCAACGGTATTATCAATATAGGCACAGAGCTGGGCCTGAGCGAGGAGGTAGTAGATCAGCTGGTACAGCGAACCTCGCAAATGTTGGTGGAAAATAGAACAAATATCACCGATGCTCAGCCTGCGCCACAAGGAAAAGATCCCAACGACAAACAATGAACAGTCAGCAAAATAAAAATAACATCAACTGTTGGAACTGCCGCCACTTCAACACGAGCTGGGACAAAAATTTCCGCTATAGATGTGTGGCGCTGAATTTCAAAAGTAAGACCCTGCCATGTATTGCAGTCAAGAACGCCGACGGGCGAGACTGTCTATCCTTCCAATCAAAAATAATAAGTGGCGAATAATGCCCAATTAGGAAACACGCAATATGGAATCTAAGAATCAACAACGCGCGGAAATGGTGAAAACCGGGATACTACAATTTTTCCTCGCCATTGCTTTGGGTCTAATAGCCTCCATAGTTGCAAATGCATTTGTCGAGGGAGCCAGATGGTTTGAGAGCTATCAAACCGCCGATGGCATGTTTACCGCCTCTATCGCTGGCATGCATTTTTCTTTCAAGATCTTTGTCACCATGAGCTGCGCAGCGGTGCTAATTATCTTGGTACGCAAATTTTTGGGTATTACTGCTTGGTCTGGCCCGGCAGATAGCATTTATGCGGTCCAGCAAAGCAAAGAGCCATTAGACATTCGCGTGGGTGTTGGCTCTACTCTTGCTGCTTTTATCAGCGCCAGTGGTGGAGCATCGGTGGGTCAATATGGCCCCTTAGTGCACTTTGGCGCGACAATTTCGCAAATTCTACTCAAGCTAACCAAAATTAATGTCGATAAAAACGTTTTTCTTGCATGCGGCGTAGCGGCAGCCATTTCCGCAGGTTTTAACGCACCTATAGCAGGTGTGCTTTTTGCGCACGAAGCACTGTTAAGGAGATTTTCTGTCGGCGCCATCGCGCCTATTGCAATCTCGTCTATTGTTGCTTATGCCGCAAACCAGTATTTATTCTCTATTGAACTGGCGTTTTTAGTACCTGACATGCCAATTCCTGTAGGTCCGTTAATCCCCTTTCTACTAATAGCCGCGCCACTGTGTTCCTTAACTGCAATAGCTTATATGTCCGCTTTGCGTAAAGGCAAAGCCATGGCTACAGCCAGCGGTTGGAGCTTTCCTCAGCTCGCCGTTTTATGTGTGGTTGTAGCAGGATTTATCGGCATGATATTCCCAGATGTATTGGGCTTAGGTAGCTTACAAATCAACCAAATGATCAACAATGAGTTCACGCCAACCTACTTAGTTGCCCTGTTGATTGCGAAAATAGTTATCACCGCGTTATGCCTTAACGCAGGATTTTTTGGTGGTGTATTTGGACCTGCACTATTTGTCGGTGCAGCTATAGGTGGCGTAGTCGCATACAGTGCTGGGTTATTTGGACTGGCGCCAGAAATGACAACAGCTATTGGTGTTGCTTCCATGGCAGCAGTTTCCGCGGCAGTTATCGGCGCGCCACTAACCGTCATAATGATCGTAATAGAACTGACCGGTAGCTACAGTTACGGCCTCGCCTCAATGCTCTGTGTCATACTTTGCTCACTCATCACCTACCGAGCCTTTGGCTTATCTTACTTCGACCGCCAACTCTTGGACCGAGGTATTGATCTAAAGCTTGGCCGTGAACATATTGCCCTTAGCCAAACTACTATCGATGAGATACCAAGCAGCGATTACGTAAAAGTTACACCTGATACCAGTGGGCAAGCGACTTTAGATATGTTGAAAGCGGCCCAGACCACTGAGGCCTATGTCTGCGACAATCAAGACGTACTTCTAGGTAAGGTCAACGTTTTAGATTTACAGGGTGTAGTGACACTCACAGGCATTATGGACAGGACACCTTTGTCCTTCGATGGCCAGGATTCACTCACCCATGCGATGGAAAAAGCCAGCGAGTTTGTCGGTGAGAGTATTCCAGTGGTTGATCAAGGGCGGTTAGTAGGCGCCCTTACAGAAGGGGACCTGTTCAACAAGGTGCTCTCTGTGCAGGAAGAACTGCGTAAGCAATAATCTGAGCTTGTGATTTATTGTCTACACAGACCGCGCTCACATAAGCGCATTGATATAGGTAAACAACATGAAGTTACTCCTTCGGCTTAGCATAGCTGCGAGCCTGACCTTCGCTACGCAATTGGTCTCTGCCGCACCTTTTGAGGCCGGACTCAACGCTATGGATAGAGAACACTACGCCACGGCTTTTAGGGCCTGGAAAAAACTCGCCGACCAAGGTGCAGCGGAAGCCCAAAACAATATTGGCTACCTCTACGAACAAGGTCGCGGCGTTAAACAAAGTTACGCACGGGCTATCGAATGGTACGAAAAAGCGGCGGCGCAAAATCTCGCTGAGGCGCACCATAACCTCGGTATGCTTGCCTTTGAAGGCTACGGTATGCGCCAAGACTACTTGGCGGCGAAGCGGCACTTTACGGCAGCAGGAGAACTCGATCAGTCTGATGCTGAATATATGCTTGGCCTAATCTACTACCAAGGCCACGGCGTGAAAAAGAACCCTGCTCGTGCAAAAACGTATTTTTTAGAATCTGCATCCCATGACAACGCCAAGGGACAATTTATGGCGGCCTTTATGTTTCAAGCAGGCGAAGGGCATGCCGAGAATAAACCTGAGCCCGTTAAGGCATTTATTTGGGGCAATGTGGCACTAAGAAAAGGCTACAGCGATGCTGAATCGATCCTTAGCTTTAGCCGAATGCAGGTAACGGAGTCGGTTCAAAACAAGGCCTTAGAGCTAGTCAGCGCCTGCATTGAAAGCAACTACGAGCGTTGCCCAAAGTAGCTCGTAGAACACTCGGTCTAGATGAATTTAAAAAATTCGAGAAAGTCCCTAAAGGAATTCTAGATCCTTCCGATTAATTAGAGGTAAGTAATAGTTTACAGGTTGTTAGGTGTCTAATTTCACACAATACGTAAAATCGTTAGTAGTTTTCGGCGAAGAAAGACAGCAAGAAATACGCTGGTTGTTCGACGCCTTGGACAATAGCTTGGCGATTGCACAGAAAAACGCCACCGTTCAGCGCAGTTCTTCTGCGGCTAGTTCGCTCAGACATGCAAAGAACTTGTTGAGTTTTCTCAATCGTTGTTTTGCTGACCTTCCAGACCAGCAGTTAGTTGCCCACTTAGAAGACTTTTTTGCAATGTTAGATCGAGCAGTAGATCAGAGTATTCAGCTGCCATTAGAAGAAGATTTAGAAGAAATACGTGAGCTAATTGCGGAACTGCAAAAAGGTTGGGAGACATTACTTATGCCTTCAACCACCGTGCCTAAAGAAGATGACCGTAGCCACATGATGAGTATTGCTTAAACCCATAAACTACAAGTATTCGAATAGGCTTAAGCGCGCCACTTTAGCAAAAGATGCCTGGGTCGCCTCTAGTCTGGTCATCTCTTCATTAAACCTTGTAAGTGCTTCTGAATAGTCTAAATCGACTTCACCTGACAACAGCGTTTCCAGCCTAATTTTGCTGTCTGCATTCATCTCAAGCTGTGTGTCAGCACTTTGAATTTCACTACCTACTCGCCCAATGGCTTTGGCTACCCCTTCGTGCAAGTCGCCTAGCTCACCAATGGCCCTACGGATATTTTCGCCGTCGTTACCCTGCAATGCGGTAACAAAATCTTCTAGGGCAGTAAAAAAACCAATGCCTTGAGTCGTGCGGTCTACACCAGCTACCGTTTGCGTTGCAACCACCGCCTCATCCGCAGCGCCAGCAGCCACAAGTAGCGGAACGTTAGCCGCTGGAATAGCCTCTTTAGTCTTTGCCTTAAATAGCAACTCGCCGGGGCTATTTGGATTTTCTGTGACCGTGTATTTGAAATCTACATAAGCCGATGCATTAGCGCCGCTAGTTAAGTCACTAATCAGCCGTGCTGTGGTGGCGGGAGCGCCACCTGTGTAATCGTAGGTCAAAGTCGTCACACCATCTGTAATGGTAGTAACGCCGTTATAGTTAGCGATGGTGCCTGGTGCCTGGGTATATTCACCCGCTACAGCAGCCACAAGTTCGCGCTCTGCGGCTCCAAATACATCTAGGCCATTACGGTTTTTAGTCAGGTCACGAGTGTCGCTAACGCTAACTTGTATTTGCCGAGCGTCGCCCTGATAAATCACACTGCCGTCGGTCAACGTGGTAAACGGCTCTAGCCCGGTATTGCCGCCGGCAAAAATGCTATTACCCGATACGTCCTGAGTGTTAGCAATATTGAGTAATTCTTTTTTCAGTCCGGCTACTTCTAACGAGACAATTCGCCGGTCTTCTATTGATAAAGTATCGTTAGCAGATTGAATAGCCAATTCTTTTAGCCGCACGAGAATATCGGATCCGGACAATAATACCGTTTCTTCTAATTCATAACGTTGTTTCAGATCACCCAAAAGACCACTATAAGTATCTGTTTTAGCTATAGCTCGATCCAGATTTTCAACCGTAGCGATCTTCGTCGGATCGTCGCTGGGTCGGACCATAACCTTACCGGTGGCAACCTGCTCTCTTGTTTTAGAAACTTGAGATTGCGCTTCTTGGATATTGGCTAAAGCCCGCTGGTAATTTAACGAAGTGGAAATTTTCATATTCTATTGTTTCTCACTATAGACGAACAATTGTGTCGAATAGTTCATTGGCAGTTTGCACTAGCCGCGCAGAGGCTTGATAGGCTTGCTGAAAACGGATTAAGTTTGCGGCTTCTTCGTCTAAATTGACGCCTGCTACCTGGTCTCGAGACTCAAAAGCTTGGTTATATACCACTTGCAAAGCTTCTTTCGTTACCGTGGCTTGCCTAGTGGTTGTTCCCGCAAGGTTAATAAGGTTTAGGTAAGACTCTTGAAAGGTTTCATCGTTACCTAATAACTTTGCTGATTCGAGGTTGGACAGGCGAACAATATTTTCGTTGCTACCAAAGCCTTTCTGATTATTGTCAATCTGAAACTTATCACCTGAATTGGGTGTGCCATTAAGGGTAACTTGCAGGTTTTGGTACTGTATAACCTGACCCGCAGTGTAGGAGCGCTCTGCAACAATGGTATTAGTCACAGTATCGGTAATTTTGTATTGGCTATCTGAGGTAAACTCGATGTCCAAAGTGCTATTACGTAGCTGTAATGGATCAACTTTTTGCTGTGCGTAACCAGCTGTGAGCTTGGCTGTATCACCTGTAGTACCGGTGCTAAATACGATTAAATCTTCTTTCAGGGCTGCGCCGATATTAACCGTAGTATTTAGACCTAACGTAGCTAGATCTGTAGTGCTACCGGTGCCGCTAAGAGTCAAAGCAACTGTCTTCCCAGAGGTGTCGCCAGCAGAGCGATTGGCTTGAATGACAAACCCTGCTGCTACATCCCCAGTCAGCCTGGTTAACACTCCGGCACTACTACCAAAACTAATGGTGCCGCCATTGAGATGTTTGAGTATCAGCGTACCGTCAAAGTCTAAGCTTGCCTCTACATTTGTCGCGGCCGTGCCAACCTGTGGAGGCCCTGGAGCATAGTCAGCAGAAGCTGCGGTTTTTGCATTGATCGCATTGACTAACGCTGCGGAACTAGTAAACGGTGTAGAGTCGTTGATTGCTACGCCGTTTATAGTCAAGAGGCCGGTAGTTGGCGAAAGCTCATTCGCTGGTACGCGGATAATATTTTCTATAGTCACCGAAACGGGCAAACTATTTGCGGCAATTTCAGCATCTAACCAGGTTTTCACGCCTGTCGCCGTCAAGCTTTGGCCCGCAGCTATTGTTAATGGCCCAAGTGCCTGGCCACCAAGTTTCAATGCGCCATTTGCAACTAGGTCCACACTAGACGCGGTGCTATTAGTGTAGGTGCTAACGGATTCGCTGCGGATTGCAGCTTCCTCAAGAATTACCGTAGAACCATCGTCCAGAGTGCCGGATACAGACTGACTAGTTGCGCCAATAGACCAACTCTCTCCCATATAGGCAGTGTCACCATTAAGGTACGTGTTTGAGTAGGTGCTATCACTAACAAAACCATTTTGTGCGTTAAGCATCACTGACTTTTGCGCTGCGCTGAGATCACTACCAAAGAGATGACGCCCATCTCTTGTGAATATTTGTAGCTCTGCGGTGCTGGAAGCTGTTTTTGCAAACGTGAGGGCTAAATCTTTAGTCCCGGCCGCTAGGAAACTCTTAGCAGTGGAATAGCTTGCGTCAACGGTTATACCTGCAGATGCATTATTATTATTTACAACAATAGTGCTCAGTTCTGGAACTGTGCTGACATTAGCAGCTGGAGCAACAATACCGATTGTTGCCTCAACATCACCAAGATTACTGATATTTTTAGAGACGCGAAACAAATCTCCCGCAGCTAGATCTCGACTATTGGTGATCGCTAGCGAGATAGTCTTCGCCCAGCTTTGTTTGCCAGAAAAAGCAATTTGATCGCCGTCTTGGGCTGCGCCATTTATAGTTATTGCCAGGCCGTTGATGCCCAGGGTAGGGGGGTTACCTGTGGAGGCATATTTAGTACCACTGGTCAGGTCTGTGGCTATCCAGCGCTTACCTGCTTTGTCGTATAGCAACTCCATTGGGCGCAAATTCGCGGATGATTCAGTTACGACAGTGATAGTAGGCGAAGCGCCGCCTTTAGCGTTTGAATAATCCAGCGTAAAATCCGGGGGGCTGACAAACATCGCCTTGCCCGGCTTTTCATTCAAATCCATACCACGAGCATGGGTTGCGTTAACTTCCTGAATAAAGACCTTCGCTATATTGTCTAAATTCGCGATAGCCGGAGCCAGCATTTGATCCCTAAAATTGATTATACCGCCCAGCTCACCACCTAATAGTCCAGACAAGTTTACCGGTTCGCCGTAAGGGTCTAGTACCACTTCGGCGCGACCATTATCGCTTGCCAAAAAGCGTACTGCTATCGGCGTAACCTTTGCTCCGTTGACTACGGATGTTTTTGATGATCCATCACCAATTGTAACTGCAACCGTTCCGTTAGCAGATTCTCGCACCGAGACCTTTGCTAAGGCAGACATTTCGCGCAGGAGTTTGTCTCGGCTGTCCAAGAGGGCAGCCGGTTGTTTGTCTATATCATTGGTTTTCTGCAGCCCAGTATTTACCTGGGCTAACTGGTCGGATAGGGCATTAAATTTGGCGCTGACACTCGTTGCTAGCGACTGTGTTTCTGAATCTAAACTTTCTAATTGCAAGGACAGCGCATTGAAACGCGAAGCCAAAATTTCTGACTCGGTAAGCACCTGAGTGCGCAGCTGCTCTGAGGAAGCATCAACGCTCAGAGTTTTTAGGCTATCAAAAAATGACCCTAGCGCAGGTGTTAATGAAGCGCTTTCGTTACCCAACACGTTGATCATTCGCTCTGTGTGATCAATTAGCGGCGATTGAGCACTAAGATCACTGCTGCTAGCTCGTAGCGATGCTTCAACCTGACCATCATAGGAGCGACGCACGCCTTCGGCTAGAGCACCACTACCCAAATAGAATAAGCCATTCTTGGTCGGCGTATTTTCCGCGACATTTAGATCTTGGCGAACGTAACCTTCAGTATTGGCATTAGCAATGTTGTTACTGACAACAGATAGTGCAAGTTGGCTATTGCGTATTGCAGCACCACCGACGGAAATAAGGTCTGTCATAGCTTGCCTCGATTACCGGGTAGGGCTAAACCAGTATTACCTCTTGGGCGTTGGATTTCGTACAACGGCTTATCCGTATTGACGGCAAACGGTTTGCTTTCTTCGTTCAACGGCCTAACTTCAGGCTTCTCTGGTTGACCCATTTTTTGCGCCTGCATTTGTGTGTTCAACACATCAGCCACACCAAACATTCCGCCTTTAGAGAGCTCTACGGCGATCTGCTGATCGAACATAGATTCGTATGTCTTTGATGCCTGGGAATCAAGTAGGCCCGAGCGTTCAGTAGCCTGGCGCATAGATTTCAGCATCATGTTGATGAAGATCGATTCAAATTGCTGGGCCGCTTCTTTAGTAACCGCCTCGTCAGCCATTTTGGAATCTGCACGCATTTGTGCCATATGGCCAAAATCTAGTGCGCTGGTTGTGAAATTTGAATCAGACATCGTATCGACCTAAATCACCAATAACTCTGCACGCAAACTGCCGGAACTCTTAAGCGCTTCCAAAATGGCAATGAGCGAGGATGGGCTGGCGCCAACCTGATTTACTGCTTCTACAATGTCGCGTAAATCTACACCTGGTTGAAACAGAAACATGGGATTAATTTCCTCTTCCACCGCAATCTCGGCATTCTCAACCACAACGGCTTCTCCAGCCGCATCGCCAAATCCTGCTGCGTTTGGTTGACTCACTTCGTTGGTGGCAGAAATGGTCACTGAGAGAGACCCCTGGGTAACGGCTGCTGCCGTTACTTTAACTGTACGACTAATTACCACGGTGCCCGTGCGCGAGTTAACTACCACTCGAGCTTTGGGTTCACCTGGCACCACATCTAAGTTTTCAATCATAGATACAAAGCTGACACGCGATGCCATATCCTGAGGCGCTCGGACTGCTACTGAACGCGCGTCTATTGCACTGGCAGTACCTTCTCCGAAATTCTCGTTGATCGCTTCTGCAATAGCACTAATGGTCGTGAAATCGCCTTGATGCGCATTAAGGACTACATGCTCTGAAGTACCAAAGGGTGTGTTTACTGCTCTTTCCACTAACGCACCATTGGGCACTCTACCGGTGGTTGGAACACCAATGCTTACTTCCGAACCCGCTGCGTCAACTTCTACCCCGGTAGTTGTAAGCGAACCTTGAGCGAGTGCATAGATTTCCCCGTCAGCGCCGCGAAGTTCTGTCAAAATCAAATTTCCGCCGCGCAAACTCGAAGCAAGGCCTATTGTCGCTACACTAACGTCAATTGTCTGGCCTGGTTTAGCAAAAGGTGGCAGCGTTGCGGTAACCAGAACGGAAGCAACGTTATCTAGCTTAGTTTTGTCGTAAGCAAGGCTAGTTGCGCCACGTGAAAATAGGTCGTAGTTAGACACTGGTCCATCGACAGCGACTCCCAATTTGTCTAATACGGTTTTAAGGCTTTGTGCGGTAAACGAGATCTTGTCTCGGTCACCTGTACCAGCCAGGCCCACAACTAAACCGTAACCTATCAATTGGTTGGAGCGCGCTCCGGCCACCGAGGTTAAGTCTTTAATACGATCAGCATACACTGGTGCAGCTATAAGGCTGCTGATAAGCCAAGTGAGAAAGAAGAATTTTTTCATAATTAGAACGGCCATATTTTGTTCAGCGCACTGGTACCCCAAGGCACCTTGGCTACAGATGCGAGGTTACCGGCACCCTGATAGGAAATCTGTGCATTGGCTAGGCGCGATGACAAGACCGTGTTGTCTGGTTGAATATCACTTAACGAGACAACGCCAACAAGGCGAATTGTCTCACTGCCTTCGCTTAGGGTAAGGCGTTTTTGGCCCTGAACTACAACACTATTGTTTGGTAGCACTTGGACGACAGTCGCCGCTACTGCGCCATTAAGGGACGCTGCTTGATTGGCTGTGCCAGATCCTTTTGAGTTGGTTGTTAAATCACCAAAAGGTGTAGCTTTCAAGATTTTCTTGGTCAGTGAAGAATCTAAGGTAAAAGCGCCTTGCAGTGCTTGCAATGGACTATTAGATCCTTCTCTTACCGTCTCAACACCACTTTGTCTTTGCGCTTGAGTAGACTCTGTCAAAACTACCGTAATAATGTCGCCAACCTGATAATTCTTCTTGTAACCAAAGCGTGCACTAGCGCCATTATCATTAAAGATAGAACCCGTGACAGAAACCGGTCTGACAGGTACTAACGGCGTAACAGGTTCAAACGCAGCATCTTGTATTAGTGCGGGTACACCCTGTGAAACACAGGCGGAGCAGGTGGCCATCACCGCTGCTGCGCTCAAGAGCTTTTGTAATGATCTAAAAATTAGCATCATCGACCTCTATAGATTCTGGTTAAGGAAGCGCAGCATGGAATCCACGGCGGAAATTGCCTTGGAATTTACTTCGTAAGCGCGCTGGGTTTCGATCATGTTAACTAGCTCTTCCACTACGTTGACATTTGAAGCCTCTAACATGCCTTGGGCAATCTCGCCCGAACCCTGTTCACCTGGAGCACCAACTAATGGTGGTCCGCTAGCCTGAGTTTCACGAAATAGGTTACGTCCCAGTGATTCAAGACCCGCAGCATTTACAAATCTGGCAATCTGAATCTGGCCGAGCTGCTGATTACCACCGCCGTTAGCTAGTTCAACACTAACGGTGCCGTCAGCGCCTACGGAAATTGACGCAGCTTCCTGGGGAATCGCAATCTGTGGCTGTAATAAGTAACCCGCCGAGTTCACCAGCTCTCCTTCTTGAGAAAGCTTGAAGCTACCATCGCGGGTGTAAGCCAAAGTGCCGTCAGGCTGAAGAATCTGAAATAGCCCTGGTCCTTCTATGGCTAGATCAAGAGAATTTTCTGTGGCAATCATGTTGCCTTGACCCTGCATTTTTTCGGTAGCGACAATACGCGTGCCAGTACCCAGCATGAAGCCAGTCGGTGCGAAGTTGTCGGCGCCTGTTTGACCACCAGCTTGTCTAATATTCTGATAAAGCAAGTCTTCAAAAACTGCGCGGTCACGCTTAAAACCATTGGTATTAACGTTGGCTAGGTTATTTGAGATAACACTCATGCGTGTTTGCTGAGCATTTAGTCCTGTTTTGGCAACCCAAAGAGAAGCATCCATATTCTTATTCCTAAACTACTGAGCTTATGCCAGTCGCATTAATGTATTGTTAGAATCGCCGAGATCGCCGAGTTCTTTGACCAGTTTCATTTTCATTTCGAAAGAGCGTGTGCCGTTGATCATATCGACCATTACGTCCATTGCGTTCGCAGAGCTGCCTTCGAGCTGGCCACTAGAAACAGAGACCTCTTCAGGACCCGATTGAAAATCTCCAGGCGCCTGACCACGCACTTTAAAGAGACCGTCTTTCATTTTTTCTAAATCAACCGCACTGCTGTCTCGCAGCATTAATCGCGCTATTTCCACAGTCGCGGTAGTCTCATCATTCGGATCAATAGCGTAAATTACGCCTTCGTCTGAAATACTAAGTAGCTGATCTTGAGGTACTGCAATAGCGCCACCACCATCATTAAGGACTAATTGCCCAGTAGTTAACGCAAGGTCACCATTTTGGTTAGGTCTTATATCTCCGCGACGGGTAAATGCCGTTTGGCCTTCGTCGTTACTCACACCTAAAACCGTGGAGCCGTTCATAAAGATATCCATATCATTACCGGTTGCAATTCTGCTTCCTGGTGTTAGATCGACAATACCTTGCGCAGCATTACCGGCTAAGAAACGAGTTTTATACCCGTCGCCGTCTACCCGGTAAGATTGCAGTGCCATTTGGTAAGCTTTCTTAAAACCAAATGTCGAAACGTTTGCAAGTTCATGCACAGAGTTTGTTTCTTGCATGCGTTGAGAGTTAATCGACGCAACTGCTGTATATATACCTTTATCCATGAGTGATTAACCTACGATCGGATATTGATAATTGCTGAGGTCAATGCTGATGATGTTTCAATCGCCTTAGCATTGGCTTGGAAGTTTCGTTGTGCTGTGATTAGACCTACGAGTTCTGTTGTCAGGTCTACGTTTGATCGCTCCCTTGCACCCGCTCTAATCGTTCCGAATCCAGCAGTACCGGCTTCACCGAATGTCGCCGCACCAGATTTTGCGGATGATAGGTAGGAACTGTCTCCGTTTTGGCGCAGTCCTTCGTTACTTGGAAAGGTCACTAAGACAATCTTACCAAGTGAGTCCTGAGAACCATTTGAATAACTGGCTACAACCAAACCGTCGTCACCAATGTCTACGCCGACCAAGTCACCCTCAGGGGAACCGTCTTGAGATTGGGACTTAACTGCGAACGCTTGCGAAAACTGCGTAGTACCCGTGTAATCAATGGTCAGGTTCAATGCGCCACGACCACCGGCCAGGAACACTGTATCCAATTGGGCGCCACCAGAAGGCGACACTAAGTTACCTGATGTATCGAATGTTAATTCGCCCTTATCGAGGAAAATTGGTGACCATTCCGGCAACGTTGAAAACCCGTCGGCGCTAGCTGTTTCGACACCAAACTCATCGATATATTTTTGTACAGCAACGTTATTCACAACGTCTGCGGATTGAGAAGGCTTGATCCAAGTTGTGGTTGTACCACGACCAGAGCCTATGTTTGCTAACCCCCAGGTTGCACTACCAGATACTTTAATAAATGAGTCCGTGCCGGTACTGCCTGTGGTGAAAACAAGACCATTGGTATCAGCGTCGTATTTTACCTTTACGCCAGAGACTGTGCTGCCGGTGTCAGAAGCAAGCTTATTAATGCCTTTTTCCAGTTCAACGATAAAGCTGTCCAGTGTATAGCCAGCGCCAGTGGGTAGTACGAGAGTGCCTTTTACATCATCGACGGATACTACGAAGGTATTGTTAGATGCATCAACGGAGAAGTTATTATTTACGTTTACCGCAATACCAGAACCTTTGGTAATCGCTGGTAGAGACGCTACACCGCGCAAGGCCGATTCTGACGGTGTTATCGAGTATTTGGAGTCTGCAGCGCCAGTTACTTCAAAGCCCATAAAAGTGGCAAAATCTAGCTGCGCAGTCTTGTCCACTACACCATCACCGTCTGTGTCTGTACCTGTAGGGACACCGGTAACAGCGTTATAGGAGGGTACGGAAAAATCTACGGATACTTCAGACACATCACCTGTTGAACCTGAAGAGAAAGAAAACGTTTGCTTAGCGCCATCGTAAGCCACTTTAATACCGTAGCGTTGTTCATTGGCTACGCGCTGTAGTTCGCCGTTAGGCGTTACGGTTTGTCCATAAAAACCTTGGGCGTCGATAGCTACAGCAGTAGGCGCTGCCCCAAACAAATTATTTGTAGAGGCTGCATCTACGGTCATGGTATCTGCAGATGATACGGGCAAAAACTTGAAGCTTCTTTGCGCTGTATCGTAGGACACAGTTACCTTATTTGCGCCCAATACAGTGTTAACCCGAGCTTGTACATCATCGACAATTTGTTTGGTAGTCGCTGTAATTTGACTAGCACCGGTGTTAAAGGTTGTACCCAAATCAATTGCAGCTACAGTGGTCGCTCCGCCAGAAGTAAAGTTAAGGTTGAAAGTTCTGTTACTGGCGGTGGTCAAATCAAAGTAGCGTTCATCGCCAAACTTTACGTTAAGTTGGTTCTGCATGATCGAGGCAAGTTCAACACCAGTAACAGATCTATTCTGTGCTTTCAGGTCTGAGAGATCGATGGTCACTGGATTTCCAGAATTATCGACATCAACGGCCATAAAGTTGGCAAGGTTCTCTGCAGTGAACGCGGAGGAATTAAAGTTAAAACCCTGGTCGGCTGTTAAATCGTTAGGTAGCTTAGAGCCCTCAATTGTCGCTGGGACTGATGTACGCACATCTGTTAAATCGTCCAATGAAAATTTCTGGGTCTTTCTGTTAACCAGCAAATCTTCCACTTCAGAGAAAGGTTTAAGCACACCATATTTGTTTACATATAGCGCCTCATCATTGCTATTTGTCGCTTGCTGCAGCGCCGGATTCACCTGATCGTCGCCAACAAAAACGTAGGTTTGGTATTTGTTGGTTGGCGAGTTAGCTGTCGCGTTCGCTGTCTTTACATAATAAATTGTCGCTAGGTAAGAGTTACCTCCGCTGTCGTACACACTTAACGCCGTAGACTTGTTGTATGTATTTGGATTATTTCGATTGAAAGGTACGTCGATAACCCCGGCATCTGACGGCAAGTTCAAAGCCAATTCAATAAGAGATGTTTCTGTTGCTTGTCCTGAGGTGGATACCGGAATTGCAAGTCGGCTAAGTTTTTCCAAATCCGCTTTACCGGAGGAGTCAACTGCAGCTGCTAACAATGCTTGCCCAGAAGAGTTAACGACGTTGAACTGTTCGTTCAAGACAAAGCTACCGTTTCTGGTAAAAATATCTGTCAGTCCATCAGCCGACTTTAGTGGGAAGAAACCTTCCCCAGAGATCGCAAGGTCCAAAGTGTTAGAGGAGAATTCTACGTTACCTTGGCTAAACTCTTGACGTACTTCTTTCAAAGATACGCCCTGACCAACTACCGACGTGGACTTCTGCAGGGGCGAGGTGGCGAAGATGTCACCAAATGAAGCCCGTGATTTCTTAAATCCACTGGTACCAACGTTCGCGATATTGTTACTTGTCAGCGCCAATTCGGTGGTCGCAGCTTTAAGTCCTGTGAGAGATGTATAAAACGACATTTACTATGCTCCAATAAAATAGTTGTGAGTTGTTACTCAGAAATTCTGGTGACTTCGGAAAGCGCCATTGTTTGGCCGTCACTAATCTCGACAAGTACCTGTCCGAGGTCGTCATTCCATGACACTCCTTTGACTTTGGTCTCACCAAGTACAGGCACTACCCTTGTGTCATCACCTTTGCGAGCTTGCGCGCTAAAGAAGTATTCACCTGCAGGAGCAGCTTCGCCGGCAAAGTTGCCGCCGTTCCAAGCAAAGGAAACCTCACCTGCAAGCTGCGGACCTAAATCCATAGAATTCACTACTTGGCCGGTTTTAGCGTCGATCACACTCAATGTGAGTTCATCGGCAGTGTCAGTTAAGTTGGCAAAACCGCTCTTAACCTGACCGCCACCCTGTGTAATGGTCGCTCCATTAACGAATACGCTCTTACCAATAAGGGAAGCGCCTCGCATGATCTTTTCACCTGACTGGGAGCTTACAAATTGATCCAGCGAATCCGACATCTTGGTAGTTGCTTCTAGGCTTGAAAATTGCGCAAGCTGGGCAACAAATGCCTCGTTCTTCATAGGGTCCAATGGATTTTGATTTTGTAGTTGAGCTGTAAACAGCTTCAAAAACGCACTTCTATCCAGATCTTCTTCTACCGGTGCCGCAGCAGCGGCGCGAAGATCTGCAGAAGTACGAATACCGGATATACTTAGTTCACTCATCTACTCGTCCTATTTCTTTAGCATTTCTACCGTGCGCATCATTAGCTGCTTCGCGGTATTCATTGCTTCAATGTTGCTTTCAAACGAACGCGCGGCAGCGGTCATTTCTACTAATTCATTCATTGGGTTTACATTCGAAGAGTAGATGTAACCGTTCTCATCAGCCTGAGGATGATTAGGCTCATAAGTTGCTGGCGTTGTGCTTTCGTCTTCGATTATTTTCTGTACACGAACTCCACCTTCAGACTCTCCGCGCCGAGTGTTTACTTCTGAGGCCAAAATGGTTTCGAAGACTGGTCGCTTGGCTTTATAGGCCGTTTCATTGCTATTGCCTGAAACCTCAGCGTTGGCAATGTTCGAAACAGCTAGGTTCATGCGGATGACTTGTGCGTCCATTGCACCGCCAGCTACACCTAAAATATTGTCTAAACTCATAGCTCTTGCTCCTTAGAAGTTCTATCTACTACCCGCGTAGAAGTTCCATAACCAGCTGATTCATCTGGTTGGCTTGCGCCAACATAGATGTGCCTGCTTGCTGGAGAACCTGATTTTTCGCTAGTCGAGCCGACTCTAGTGCAAAATCAGCGTCCAATAATCGTGAGCGAGAATCAGCAGTTTTTTCGGCGATATTCATTAAATTTGAAATTGTGTGTTCCATGCGATTCTCGATCGCGCCAAGGTCAGACCGCATCTGAGCAACTTTGTCTAGAGCGGCGTCGATTATAGAAATCGCGTCACTAGCACCTGCTTCTGTGCTTATCTTTACTTGAGTCAAATCAACTAAAGTGGCCGTTTGAGAGCCATCTTTAAAGTAACCAACCTGGTCCCCAGCGACTGTTGCGACTAAAGCGCCCTCAGTAGTGACATTTGCGTGAGCTGAGAGCACTGGTTGGTCGGCAGTTCTAATTGCACCGGCGGTTTTCGCTGTAAAGGTAAACCCAGTAGAGCCGCTTGCTGTAATCTCGTAATCAAAACTTGAGTAGTTAGCGTCCGCCTGAAAAAGTGCAACTAATTCAGCAGTCGTAGGCGTTGTACCACCCTGGGTAATTGTTAGTGTGGTCTTTCCATCTGATAAGGAATGACTTTGACTTGCGTACTGCGATAGAGTTCCATGCGCTTGTGTGAAAACTGCCTTTGTTGGTCCGGTTTGTTCTACGGAGAAAGAATTCGCGGAAACGAACTTCAACGTGCCTGAAATACGGGTAGCGTCCGCCGAGGCTCCAGCTACACCAACAGCTGTAGCCGCTTCGTCAGTCACATTAGCGTGTGGAGTTATCGTTGGAACTTCAGCTGTCTGAATTGCACCAGGCTCTCTCGCCGTATACGTTATAGTAGACTTTGACCCAGCTGCGACAATAGCGACGTCGTACTTAAAGCTATCGTAACCGGTAGCGCTTCTAAACCCTTCCTGCAACTCTAACGATGTTGCGTTAGCATCGGCTGTAAATGTTAACGTGGTTGAACCATCCGTCATCGTGTGTGTCTGACTGTTATAGTTAGCTGTTGTGCCGGCATCTTGAGTAAACGTGGCCAAGGTGTTAGTGCTGGTCGCACCTTCTCCAAGCCTTATTGGCTGGCCGATTGTGTTTGTGACTAAACCATCTTCTCCTAGCTTTTCAACTACTAGGTCTACGAAATCGGTTCCTACCTTTGTGTTCTCGATAGTGATGTCATCACCATCGGCATCAAAAAGTACTACCTTATTGTTTTCTACCTTAGCAGTTACGCCGGACGAACCCGAAATACGGTTCACTGCGTCGACCGCATCGCCAACGTCTGTATTAGAGATAATAAAGTTTCCTGTTTGATAGCCATTGACTTTTATGTTGTAGGTGCGTGCCGTCGTGTCACCCGACGACAACGCTGCGTAAGTCTTGGCATAAGCTTTAACACCCGTCTCCGCGGTTAATAGATTTACCTTTTCAGCGACTTCCTTAGACGTATCCTCCGACGACGACTCTACTAATTTAGATCCTAAATAGCCGAAAATCTCAATATCTTCAGCAGTCGTCATTGGATTACTTGGGGCGGTGGCCCCTGGTGTTTCTGGATTCAGACCGTTACCGACAAGAGTATGTGCGCCAATTTGTTTTGCAGCGATTGAATCAACGGAAAACGTAATATGCTCCCCTTCCTCTATACCAACTTGAAGTTGCTTGTTAATAAACGTGCCGTCCAAAATAAGAGATCCGTTGTAGCGAGTATTCGCAGAGATTCTTGTAACTTCCTGAATCAGCAAATTAACTTCGTCTTGCAAATAGGTTCTGTCAGATGCGCTATTGGTGCCGTTGGCAGCCTGAATGGATAGTTCACGCATTCTTTGCAGCATATCCGATACCTCAGCAATGGCACCCTCGACAGATTTGGTCATTGCTATACCATCACTTGAATTCTTGATGGCCATATTCAGGCCTTGGATCTGGGCCGTCATACGCTGAGACATCGCCAAGCCCGCTGCATCGTCAGATGCGCTATTGATTTTTGATCCTGTAGAAAGCCTTTCCATCGCAGTGGTCAACTCATTTTGAGAACCTGCGATAGCGCGTTGAGCCGTTAATGACGGTACATTTGTGTTAATTAGTAATGACATTTTCCTAACCTACTTGTTTAAATATTTTTTATTCGCCGCGAAGCGCTCGTTTAATTCCGCCAATTCTGTTTTCCAGAAATTGCAATGTTGCTGTATATCGCGCTGAT
>Ga0209534_10001225_pt1 | contig 27310 bp, 21 predicted proteins | sample COG_07_FD_184751 | JGI IMG/M metagenome (GOLD analysis project Ga0209534, IMG submission 184751) | Pelagic Microbial community sample from North Sea - COGITO 998_met_07 (SPAdes) (version 2) | ecosystem: Environmental > Aquatic > Marine > Neritic zone/Coastal water | place: Helgoland, sampling...
TAAATAAATTAATGGGGGATAATCTTCCCTGGGAATCTAAAGAAACAGAAACAGAAGTTAAATATTATAAATTAAATTAAAATATGATGGTGTATTTAATACTAGCGATATTATGGTTAGCACTTACAGAATATATATTCGATGTAATTGGTGAAAAATTAACCTGGGAGATGAAAATAATAAATTTTTTATTCTTCCCTATAGTATTAGTTATATCAATTTACACATTTATAAAAGAATTCAATAATGACTAAAAATAAAATTATGGAACAATCAGAAATCAATTACTTAAAAACAGAATTAGTTAATGACCTAGTAGCTACAACTACTGTAATGGAAGATCTTTGGAGATACCACCCAGAAAATCCAGATAAAAAGGATGTTGTGTCTGAATATAAGGTTTTAGAACAAATAAAAAATGATATCCAGCAAGAGCTTGATGGTTTAGGAGTTTAAAATATGTATAATAAAAATACCATGGGTGTAGATAAAAATAAAATATTTTCCTTGTTCCCAGATACAGTAGATGATGTAGATATTGATATATCTAAGGATATAAGTAATGAGTCGGCTCTTATGTTAGGTATGTATGTAAAACTTATTTATAACCATGAGATATTTCATCAAAAACTTAAAAAGTTTTATGAACAGGAAAAAATACCATTTGATGTAGAACAAACTAAAGAATCTTCTTCATTTGTAGTATTCAATAGAGCCTGGAGTTATATATCTAAAATTAACCTAAATAAATCAGAAGATTTAGAGGCAATTATGGATTATAAAAAAGATGCATTATTAAAAACTATAACCCAAGGGATTAATTACTTTGAATCAACAGAACAATACGAAAGGTGCGCTAAATTACATAAGATAGAAAAATTTAAAAGAAATGTTGAAAAAAACTTGGATACATAAAAATCTATTCGTAGATTTGGAATACAGATTTAGGGAAATAGGGATTGAGAAATAAAGGGAATAAAAGGGTTGGAAACGTTTTAACATTTAAGAGTTATTAACAAATCAAAATTATGAGAAATAAACAATTAGTACACAAAAAATTAGAAAAGATTAATTCTTCACTGCTTAACATAGGGAGAATGGTAAGAATGGGAGAAAGTAAAGAAGTATTCCAAAAAGCAATTGAATCAACTAAAGAAACTGTTGAAGAAGTAGCATATATGGTTGAGCAAGAAAGAGAAGGATAGAAATATTAAAATAAAAAAATAAAAGTTATGAAATTATCTGCTGAAAAGATCCAATCAAATTGGATTGAATTTAACACTAACATTGAAACATATATTACTGGAGATCGTAAACAACGTTTACTTGATTTCTATAGTAAGTATGAAGACCGTATTATTCTAATGCCAGCGGCACATAAGAAAGAATATCATTCAGCATTCCCAGGTGGGTATGTAGATCACGTTAATAGAGTTGTAAAAGCAGCTTTGTCCATGTCCGCTGTATGGGAGGGGTTTGGTTGTGATATGACGACATTTACCCAGGAAGAATTGGTATTTTCGGCGATCAACCATGACCTAGGTAAAATGGGGTCTGATACTGAAGAAGCATATGTACCTCAGACAGATAATTGGAGACGTGATAAATTAGGTGAAGATTATATGTTTAATAAAGCATTATCATTTGCAGCTGTTCCAGATCGTGGATTATTTCTACTTCAGCAACATGATATTAAATATACTTTTAACGAGATGGTTGCAATCCAAACACATGATGGTTTGTATGACTCAGCAAATGATAAATATTTAAAATCATTTATGCCAGAACAGAAACCTCGCACATCACTCCCATTCATTTTACATCAGGCTGACATGATGGCTGCGCGTATTGAATTTGAGATTGAATGGTTACCAAAGTTCTCTAAGAATAGCGTGGATACCACAAAAAAGAATTATACATTGAATAATAATAAGAGTACCAAAAGCAAAGCCTTAACTGGCTTATCTAGTCCAGGGCTTAAAAATATGTTAGACAGTTTATGATATTACAAATAATTTCAATAGTATTAGGTTTATTAGTCGTGATCTTAGGATTTACGACTTTTAATCTTTTACGTAAAACAGAAAAATTAGAAGATATTATTATTGATCAAAACAAATATATTGATGAGTTCAACACACAAATAGATTATGCAGATAATCGTCTTAAAAAAATAGACCAAAAAGGTATATTTGAAGGAGATGATGAAATTGGTTGGTTTTTTTCACAAATAAAGGTTATACAAGAAAGTATATCTAAATTTAAAACCAATACTACCATTAATGGAACCAATTAAAAAAAAGAGAAAACCAAAAAGCAAAAATTACTTTACCCAAGATACTGAAAATGCCATTGTAAGATATAATAATGAACCAGATCCTGAAATTCGAAGTAAAATATATGAATCAGAGATCCATTATGCATTTTTTAAACTAACTCAGAATATTATTCACACATTTAAATTCTACCATACTGAGGTTGAGAATTTAGAACATTTACAACATGAAATAATTACTTTTTGTTTATCTAAATTTCACTTATTTGACCCAACAAGAGGGGCTAAAGCTTACTCCTATTTTGGTACTATAGTAAAACGTTGGTTAATTTTATATAATACTAAAAATTATAGTAAAAAAATTAAAAAGATAGATGTAGATATATTAACTAAAGAGACTTCAAATCACACTTACAGTATGAGTGATGATCCCCAAAATACAGAATTAAGTAAATATATAGATTTATTTGTTGATCATGTTACATTAAATATTTATGATTTATTTCCAAAGAAAAATGATGCTAAAATAGCAGATGCCATATTAGAGTTATTTAGAAATAGGGAAAATATAGAAATATTTAATAAAAAGGCACTTTATATCTACATAAGAGAGATGGTAGATGTAAAAACCCCTAAAATAACTAAAATAGCTGACAAGCTTTATGGTATATTTAAATCACAATATATATTCTTTTTAGAAAACGGTCACGCTAAATTCTAAATCCTTCTTATATCCATATTTATAATAAAATAACATTATGGCTTTAGACAACATAGTATTTGGTAATAAAAAATTTTCTGACATACTCAGTGAAATTTATGACAACCAAAATAAAAAATCATCTCAAATCTCAGGTTTAATTTCAGAATTAAAACCACTTATAAATGATATAGGGGATGCAACTCTTATAGTACCACTTATAAAAGAATATTTAGAAATTGGCGTTCGTAACGATGAACAATTAATTAAAATGTCGACTATAATACAACGCGCGCTCAACAATAGTTCTAGTGAAGATGCACTAGGTATAACGGAAGAAGAAAAACAACAATTAATGAAGGAGATTGAAAATCTAAATAATAACTTCGAGGAAACTAAAGATGGCAGTAAATAAAACTGGAATATCTAGATTATTTCAAGTATCATCTAATACTAATTCAAGTATGGGTGGGACTACTGGTGAAGTCCCACAAATTGGAGAATTTATAGTTGCTAGAGTTACAGATATTAATCTTAATTCTAATTCCGATTTATTTACAAAAACAGGTCAATGGTCAGGAATAGGTACAATTAACTTTTCTGAAGTCAAAACCCCAGGTTCTACAAGTGTAGATAATGCTACCCTCCAACTTGCTACCCCCTTATTCCCTAATTTAAAAAATTATCCCTTAGTTAACGAGTATGTGCTTATTGTAAAGGGACCATCAAATATAAACCCTGATATAGGATCAGAATTAAAGAATTTTTATGTAAGTATTACTTCATTATGGAATAGCCAACATATGAATGCTGTACCCATAAGTTTAAATAATGATAGTAACCTTTCCCCATCTTTAAATAAATCATATACCTCTATAGAAACAGGAAATGTAAATAGACCTACAACACAAAAACAAAGCCTAGATTTAAATGGTAATAGTGGTGGTACTTTTGAAGAAAAAGGAGATATTCATCCTATTTTACCTTTTGCTGGTGATAATATACTTGAAGGTAGATTTGGTAATAGTATTAGGTTAGGTAATACATCTAAAGCTGGAGGTACTATAACAAACAATTGGTCCCGGGGTAGTAATACTGAGAATGGAGATCCAATTACTATTATAAAAAATGGTCAACCAACAAGTGGCTCATCAGAAGGTTATTTACCAATTACTGAAGATATAAATAACGACCCTACGTCTATATATTTAACTTCTACTCAAAATATCCCATTTGATATAGCTGTTGCTACAACACGTGAAGGCGAAGGTTCAACAATACCATATTCAAACATAATTTCTCCAGTTCCTAAATCACCTAAATTATATAATGACCCTCAGATAATATTAAATTCTGGTAGATTATTATTTAATACCCATACAGATAATATATTATTTTCATCACAAAAGTCTATTGTATTAACATCAATTGAAGATTTGGGTATACAATCTCAAACTAAAAATGTAAATATTATATCTGATAAAGGTGTAGTATCTCTAGGTAAACAAAATGCATCTGAATCCGTAATTTTAGGTGATACCTTTATAAATGATTTTACAGCATTAATAGATAACTTAAAGACTTTATGTAGTGCTTTAGGTAAAGAAGGTTCTCTTCCTATTGCTTCATCTTTAGCCAATATTCTTAGTCAATCTGGGGGTGTATTAGATAATATATCTAACAGGGCACAAGCAGGTGATTATAAATCTAAAAAAGTAAAAACTACCTAATATGATAGATTCAAAAATATTAATAGATCTAGGTAAACAATTTTTACAAACACCTAAAGGTTTAGAAATTATAGCAAAAGCTGAGGGGGTACAGGGGGGTATTGAAGATTTTAAAGCAACAAAAGAAATTCTTGAAAAATACAAACCTGTTATCACTACTTTTTCTACTAAAGGAAGATTGTACAGTGAGCAAACAAGTGAACCTATTCAAGGAGTTGAAGTACAACCTCTCCTTGCTTTATTTCCTATGAAGCTAGTAACTAAAACTAGAAAAATTAAAGTTGACGACCCTAATGGTAAAATAAATAGAATAACTGGTAAACCTAAACAAATAAAAAAAGAGGAAGAATACAAAGAATATGTATATGATAAAGATGGTAATAAAGACATAAAAACTGATGAAAATGGGGAATATGAGATTAGGTTTGGAACAGTAACAATCGAAGCCTTACCTGAATTAGCTATATTAGAACCAATAGTTCTTTATAAAAAAGACCAATATGCCCCTGATAAACAATCTTTAATAACCCTTGCGGGTGAAGTACCACAAGTTCTACCTATAAAAAAATTAATTGATATAGATGAAGAATCTGAAAGGCGAGCAGACCAGGTAAAAAATGAAATGAATAAGCTAGCTGAAACCGCTGCCCTTATAGGTTTAGGAGCGGCCCAAATAGCTATAATCACAATAAAAGCCCAGATATTATCATTTGCTGCGGTAGCCCAAAACAAATTATTTCCTTTAGCTATATCTTTAATGGTTGTGTTTGGTATTACCAAATTAGAAAAAGAAGAACAAGAAAGGGCGGTATGCCCTAATAATGAGCTTTTAAGAGAACTTATAAAACGAAGAAATTCTATAGTTAAACAAATAAACCAAATGTGGGTAGTAATAGCAGCTAATACAGCAATAGCAGCTTTATTTCTTTATCTATCAGTCCAATTAAAGGGTGTAAAAAGTAGTATTTCCGCAATAGGCTTCCCAGTTGCCACACCCCCAGGTGTAGGTGTACCTTATTCTTTAATAGCAAAATTAGAAGATGTTAAAGAGTTACTTAAAGATTTAGTTGATATATCTGAAGATTTAAAAAAGGCATTACTTATATCCCTTATATTTTTAGTTATATCCCTAATAATAATATTAAGATACTTAAAACGTATTGATGAACTAATAGAAAATTGTGGAGGTGATATACCTATGGAACAAATAAATGCTGAGCTTTTAGCAATACAAGCTAACTCACAAGAACAGGGTAACTCAATATTAGCTAATGTAAATGGTTTTGAACTATCTGTAATAAAAGAGGAAAAATTTAAAGTCGGGGATCAATATAGAAGAAGAGCAATAGCTAAAAATTCAGGAGGAATTACAATATTACAAGGAGAACCTTCTTTTAGTGCTGAAGATCAAATATTACTAGATGAACTATCATTTTATATAATACAAAACAATTTAAAAGCAGATTAATTTAATATTTATAACTATATGAAACTAAGTCAATTAAAAACAATCGTAAAGGAAGCCGTAAAGGAAGCAATCCAAGAAGAAATGAAAGATATTCTTATGGAAGCTGTACGTGCCCCTAGACAAACAGTTGTCGAAAGAATTACAGCAACTCCTTCAACAGGTATAGGAACACCTAGCCCAACTAACCCAATCATGCAACAACCTATGTCAGATGATAAAAGAATGGAAATGAAGGAAAATATACAAGGTATTTTAGGTAGTATGATGCCTGATGCTAATGGTACTATAAGTGCAAATACAAATACGATGCCATTACAAATGAATGGTAATATGGATACAACTAGCCCAAATGGACAATTACCTCAAGGTGAGGTAGATATGAGCCAAATAATGGGTTTAATGAAAGGTAAAATATAATATGGCATTTAGAGCACCCAACCAGTTTGTTAATGACTTAAGCCCAGCAGTGGGTATTGGAGTAAATCTCCCATTCAATGAAGGTGGTGTGTTCACTCCTAATTACCAAACAGCAGAAGCAATTAAAAATAATTTAATTAATTACTTTTTAACTAATCCAGGTGAAAGACCTGGAAATCCTACATTTGGTGGGGGGTTAAGAAGATTTATATTTACCCAAATAAGTGAAGGTAATTTAGATTTTTTAAGAGAAGATGTAGAAACTAAACTTAAAAGAGAATTTCCTCTAGTAAACGTTCAAGAATTAAATGTTTTATCTAACCCAGACAATAACGAAGTAACAGTACAAATATATTATAATGTTATAAATACTGCTATTGAAGATACTTTAAATTTAAATTTTAACTAATGGCTGTAAGAAAAGACATAAAATACGTAAACAAAGAATTTACAGAATTAAGGAATCAGCTAATTAACTATTCACAAACTTACTTCCCAACTACTTATACCGATTTTTCTAACACATCCCCTGGGATGATGTTTATAGAACAAGCAGCATATGTAGGTGATGTATTATCCTTCTATTTAGATAATCAAATACAAGAAAACTTTTTACAATATTCTAGACAACAAAGTAATATATTTGATATGGCTTATATGTATGGTTATAAACCTAAAGTTACAGGTTTATCAAATACTATATTAGATATATACCAACAAGTCCCTGCTAAATTAGTTAATAACGAATATGTTCCAGACTATGATTATGCTTTATATGTAGATTCTAACACATCAATATCAACAACCTCAGCAACCCCTGTAACGTTTACTCTTGATAATCCAATTGACTTTACAGTATCTAATTCTTTAGATCCAACTAATGTTTCAGTTGCTCAATTATCAGGTGGTAACCCCTCATTTTACCTATTAAAAAAATCAAGAAATGTATTTTCAGGTAAAATTAATACAACATCATTTTCTGTAGGAAACCCACAAGCTTTCCTTACAATAGAAATTGATCAACCTAACATAGCAGGTATAGTTGATATAGTAGATTCAGATGGTAATAAATGGTATGAGGTTGATTATTTAGGTCAAGATTTAGTATTTGATGGTATAAAAAACACAAATGTTAATGACCCTAATACTTATTTAGATAGTGACACACCTTATTTATTACAAACTAAAGCTGTAGAAACTAGATTTGCAACTCGATTCTTAAGTAATACTCTTCTTCAACTTCAATTTGGTGTTGGTAACCCCAATAGTACAACTGAAGAAATTATACCAAATTCAATGAATGTTGGTTTAGGTTTACCTTTTGAACAAAACAAATTAACAGCAGCTTATAGTCCTACAAATTTTGTATTTACAAATACTTATGGTATTGCCCCTTCAAATACAAGTTTGACAGTAAGATACTATACAGGTGGGGGTGTTCAATCTAACGTGCTATCTAACACTATTACTAATATTAATACTTCAAATATAAAATTTATAAAAGGGGGGCTTAATCCTAGTTTAGCACAGTATGTATTTGATTCTATAGCATCTAATAACCCACAAGCAGCCTCAGGAGGTCAAGATGGAGATTCAATAGAAGAAATAAGACAAAACAGTATATCTAATTTCTCAACACAGTTAAGAAACGTAACAGCTAATGATTATTTAGTAAGAGCTTTAAGTATGCCTTCTAAATATGGTAGGATATCAAAAGCATGGACTCAAAAACCAAATGCTGATGAAGCTAATACAACTTTAGATCTTTATGTATTAACACAAGATAACCAAAAGAATTTAAATATTGCTTCTAATACTTTAAAACAAAATGTTAGAACATATCTTAATGAATATAAAATGATTGGTGATACTATTAATATTAAAGATGCTTTTATTATTAATTTTGGTGTAAATTTTGAAATTATTACTTACCCTAATTTTAATAATAATGAAGTACTTGAAAGATGTATAACATCACTTCAAACATATTTTAATATTGATAGGTGGCAAATAAACCAACCTATAATAATACCTGATTTATTTGTAATATTAGACAGATTAGAGGGGGTACAAACTGTTAAATCTATTGTAACATATAATATAGCAGGATCAAATAAAGGATATTCAGAATGGGCTTATGATATGTCCGGAGCTAATCAAAATGGGACAATATTCCCATCATTAGATCCTAGCATTTTTGAATTAAAATACCCAAATACAGATATTAAAGGAAAAGTAGTAAATTTATAATTATGGCAATATACAAATTATTCCCCTCACAAGACGCCTCAATATATAGTGCTTACCCGGCAATGAATACTGGGTTAGACCCTATATTAGATGTATTTAACACTTACCCATCAACAACACCTTCACCTCAAGTTGCTAGGTCAATTATCAAATTTGACCAGTCTGAGATTGAAGAAGTTATTGGTAGTATTGCCAAAGTAGATGGTCAAGCAGGTGAGTGGAACCAATGGTCAGGGAGTTTAAAGGCATATGTTGCAAAAGCAACAAACATAGTACTTAATTCTAACTTAGAAATATATCCAGTATCAGGTTCTTGGAACAATGGTACAGGTCAATATTTAGATAATAAAATTAATGGAACAGGAGTAAGTTGGGTATTCCAAGACTATTCAGGTTCAAGACCATGGGTACAAGGAGGATTTCCACCATTAGTTACTGGTTCATTTTCAGGAAGTAATAATGCTGGAGGTGGTAATTGGTATACAGGTTCAGGGGGTTATCAAAATATTAATTCACTGACAGCATCACAAAACTTTAACTTAAGAAGTACAAAAGATTTAAATGTTGATGTCACTGACATATTAAAAGTATGGTATTCATCATCTAAAGATATTAATCAAGGTTTAATTGAAATATCAAACGAGGGTTTCATGGTTAAGTGGGAAGATTCGAAAGAATTTGTTACTGAAAGTGCTATTACACCTCAATTAAGCTTCTACTCAGTAGATACTAATACTATATACCCACCACAATTAGAAATAAAATGGAGGGATTATTCATATTCAACTAGTAGTGGTGATTTTAAATTTGGTAGAACCTTAACAGGTTCATACCCAACAAATGAATTAACAAGTTCTATTTCATGTTCATTTACACAATCCTTACCAACACCTGATAGTAATACAGGTACAGGTACTGGAGCAACATTTGGAGCTACTTTTAATGGTACTTCTATGTTAAATGTATTTGTTAAAGAATTAGGATTAGGATATAAAGAAGGAGATATATTACAATGGGATGCAGCAACAATAAATGCATTACCTTCTACTTCAGGAGCTATAACAAATGCTGTTACTACGTTATCAACATTTGATATAACACAACTCCCAGTTTTAAGTACTCCTGATGTTTTTGTAGCTTTAGATAATAATCAAGGGGTATTTTATAGTGAAAGTATTAATCAATTTAGAATAAATTCACGACCTTTATTTCCTACTAGAACCTTTACAACACAATCAGCTTATACTTTAAATTATGCTCTACCTTCATCTTCATATTATGCTATAAAAGATTTAGATACTAATGAGTATGTAGTGGAATTTGATGAAGAGTTTACACAAATTAGTTGTGATTCAACTGGAAGTTTCTTTACTATTTATATGAATGGTTTGGAGCCTGAAAGATATTATAATATATTAATAAAAACAGTAGTTGATAAACAAACAATAGTATCAGATGAAAATTATTACTTTAAAGTAATTAATGGTTAAAAAATAAAATGAATAAACTTACAGAAAAAATAGATTTAATAAAAAAAGTATATTCTAAAACCGAATATCCTAAAATTATAGACACTCGATTTCAACAATTGGGTAATCTTTCTGTAAACCAACAGATAGCAGAGACTGTTACTGTTGCTAATTTTTTTAAATATTATAATGATTTATTTTATGATATTCCTGCTTATGGGTCTAGTAATTCACATGAATACCTAGTAAAAACAAGTGGTGACTATATAAATTTTGATCAAGATAATGAAATAATAGTGGCATTAAGGGCAGAAATAACTCAATTAAGAAGAGATTTATTACAAGCACAAATTTCAACTGCCGAAGCCCTTACAGGGGAAAAAATTAATTTAAATGTTGATAATATAGAAGATACTGATCTATCAGGAACTAAAGAATATAATGATATTCTAAATTCAATTCCTTCTACACCAACAGAAGCTAATACTACAAACACCACTACTTTCTAAATATGGAAGAAAATAAAATAAATATAGTCCAAGTTGACCCACAAACATTTGAGTTTCAACAGTATAAGGAGCAAGATAACATTTTAATCTCTTCTTCAAGATTAGATACTGCTTTTTCCTCATCTACGGACTACATAGAATATTATGCTTATGACGAAAGTAAAAATTTAATTTACCCTACAATAGGATCAGTAAAAGCAGTTCCTGTAACAAGTTATAGTGTAGTAAATGGGGATACTGAATTATACCCCTCTGAAGATCTCTCAGAATTAGGATATGATGAAGGTACCTTTTATGCCACTTATAATTTCTACAGAAAGCAATTAGCTTCAGACATTGGAGTTAATTATTATATTAGTGAAATTAGCTCAGATAGAACTGAATTAAGATTAAATAGTAATGTTATATCTAGTGAGTTAATTATTAGTTCAAGTGAAGCATTTATTGAGTTTCGTGAAACCCAAGACTATTTTGTAGATTTTTTACTTAATTTTGGTAATGACCAACAAGTAATAGCAAATAATTTAAGATTAGATACTACAACAGCTGTAGAACCTTCATTACTAGTTAAATTATACGAACCTTTACCTCCCCAATTTGATTTAAAATCAACATTATGGGTAGTTGAAGAAATTTCATACCCCGAGGCATATAGTGTTACTTTTCCACCTTTTAATTTTGAATCAAATGATATTCAATTTATAAAAGGTCCAAATTATAGTATTACTGCAACCCAAGAAACAGGGGAATCAAGTCAATTATTTAGTTATGATACCTTAATAGGTACCGATATAACTAGCTCCCAAAACCAATTAAAAAATTTATTAAACAGGAAAGAAATTAACATAAGTGTTGATTATAATGAATATAGTAATTTTGTTCACTTTTCTTCTGCTTATACTAGGTTAGATAATTTTTACTATAAAGTAGGATTAATCCAATCTTCTAGTAATGCTATAGAATCTCTACTAACTAACAGTGGTACTTATAGTTCTAGCAAAGCTGAACTTAATACAAGTATTGAAACCATTATTTCTAACTTTGATGGTTGGGAATATTTTATGTATTTCAATAGTGGATCAGCAAAATCATACCCAAAACAAAATACAGAACCACCTTATATTTTATTCCCAACTGGAAGTGTTGAAGCATTAACATGGGTAGGTAGTACAGATGATACTAGTGCTTATTATGGGGGTCAAGCAGTTTCAGCTTCAGATTATGATTCTAATAATCCTGATTATTTATTTAATACAATCCCAGCATATCTTAGAGAAGACCCAGAAAACGCAAAATATGAATTATTCGTGGATATGGTTGCCCAACAGTATGATAACACATGGTTATATACTAAGAATTTAACCACTAGATTTGACGCAGATAACCGTTTAGACTTTGGTATTTCCAAGGATTTAGTAGCAGATGCCATTAAAGATTTTGGTATAAAAATATACTCAAATAATTTTAACTCAGACGATTTATATACAGCATTTTTAGGTATAACCCCATCAGGTAGTACGTTCCCATTTCCTAATATGACTGGTAGTTACCCCACACCTTCTGGGTATGAGTACGTAAATACAACGATATCGGCATCGAATGATATAGTGCCATTGGACAGTGTAAATAAATCGTTATATAAACGAATTTACCATAATCTACCCTATTTACTTAAAACTAAAGGTACAATAGCTGGTATTAGAGCGTTAATAACTTCTTACGGGATTCCTTCAACAATTTTAAGGATAAACGAATTTGGTGGTAAGGATAGATTAAATTATAAAGATTGGGACTATAGTGAAGATGTTTTTAATTATGCTTTTCATTTAGATGGTAGCAGTTATATAACTTCTTCATTCTTAACAAACACACAATTTCATAAAGAAGCATCAGATACTGTACCTAGATCCTTACAATTTAGATTTAAAACCCCAGGTATTCCTACTTCATCTGCTTATTATAACGTATGGGTAGGAGATGAAACAAGAGCATTTATAACTCTTGAATACACAGGTTCAGGAATGGGTAGTGGTTCATATTCAGGATCAATACCAAGCCAAAGTAATGCATTTGGTACACTAACCTTATACCCTGATGGTATAACTAATGCCCAAAATACTGCTAGTATAGATTTACCATTTTTTGATGGTGGTTGGTGGTCAGTTCAAGCAACAGTAGATTATGATTCAAAAGTAGGCAATAGTGAAGATGCTTTTTTATATGCCGCTAATAGGATAGATAATAAGATAGGATTCTCAGGATCTGATTCTACTAGCTATAATTGGCAATATTGGTCTACAGTAGTAACTTCATCTTTTCCATCTATTTCAGGTTTTTCTTTAAATAGTAATACTTATGCCCCCTTAACTGGTGCTTTACAAGAAGTAAGATATTGGAATGTTCCCTTAAGCGAAAGTTTATTTTTCGATTATGTAATGAACCCTTATTCTACACAAGGGAATACAATTAATTCTACACCTGATGATTTAACATTTAGAGCAGATTTAGGTACTCAATTAATAACTTCTAGTAGAAAATCAATCCACCCTAAAGTAACAGGATCTTGGGGAGTAACTCCATCTTTTACAAGTGGTAATAGTAATTTCTTTAGATATGGTAATTTTATTCAAAATAAAGAAGAAATATACTTAAACCAAGTCCCAGGAGGTATTAAAAATAGAATATCAGATAAAATTCAAATAGTTGATGAGATATTACCTACAGGTTCTACTTTATCACCTTATAGATCTATTCAACAAACAACTTACCCAAGTGGTAGTGACCCAAATATAAACTATTTAGAAGTAGCATTTTCACCTACAGATCAAGTTAATGATGATATCATTGCTCAAATAGGTGCATTTAATTTAGGAGATTATATTGGTGATCCAAGACAAATATCTGAATCTGGGTATTCTTACCCACAATTAGATGCTTTAAGAGATGCATATTTTACAAAATATATAGATAGCTACGATGTAAATGATTTTATTAGGTTAATTAAATTCTTTGACAATTCATTATTTAAAATGATTAAGGATTTTACACCTGCTAGAACAAGTTTATCTTCGGGAGTTGTAATTAAACAAAATTTATTAGAAAGAAATAGACAGGCACCTCCTTCAATATCTAATACAACCCCTACATATTCGGGTAGTGTTAAGTCATTCCCTAGAGATTATCAAATCCCAAATTCAAGTAGTTCATTTCCAGAATATGGTAATGTTAGTGGATCTGCTATATATAAATTTGGTGGAGGTACAGGTGGTGTATTTGAACCCTTTAATAATTTATATGCTGCACCTATTAGTGAATCTAACTCTAAAGTATGTTTAAACAACTACTTTATTTCAGCTTCAACTGATACCTTAGAACCAAATTCTAATAATGGTGAGTTCCTTTTAACAACTACTACAGTTATTACAACACCAAGTGGGGTAGTAGTAATAGACCCATCAAATATAACTAATACCATGAGTATTAGTACCACAGGAACTGATTTACAAAAACATGCAGAATTAATGTCTTTAGTTTCTAGTTCTGCAGCTGGTCAAATTAATTATGTTAGAGTTACATCTATTGATAGACCTCAAAGATATATGCTGTGGCGAATTAACCAAGGTATATTTTATGCAGGGTATGGATCAGGGGATTCAACTTATGGTTCTGCTCCTTATGGTGATTATACTTCACAATATCAATTCTATTTAAGTGTAGAAGAAAATGGAATAACAGCCGGAGTTGGTGAAAGAAATCCTGGGTTTTGGAATGATGAGAGTATAGAAGTATGTTTTACCGTAGCCGGAAGCCCATATAGTAATTTAACAGAAGCTGAAATATCTGCCTCTTCATTTTTTACACAATATCCAGATTTTGTTCAATCCTGGAGTGAATCATTTGAACCTGGTAAAGGTATAGCTATGCCTAATGAATTATATGATACTAATTCTAACGGTTTATCTGCAGTAAATTACCCTAGAATTGACCAAAGGGAATTTTACAATGGTGAATTTGGAAATCCTATTAATGTAGGAATAAATGATATATGTAGTGCATTCTTTGGACAGAACGATGTACCTGATTATTTTTATAGAATTCAATGGTTTAACAGTCTTAATTATACAGATGAAGAGTTTCAACTCCAAACTCTTATCCCACAAGCAGGTAATACTTGGTTTTGGGCTGATACAGTTAATGTTAATGGAAGATTAACTCTTAATAAAAACGTAAACGTATCACAACAACCCAATACAAACACCTTTTCTAATTCAACAAACCAAACAAATACTTTAGTAGGGAATCAATTTACAACAAATGGTACTGGTTCGGGTGCTACATTGTTTTTAAGATCTACACAAACCAAACCTTTTACAGTTCAATTTACTTCAACAGGAACAGGATATATTCCTGGTGATACAATTACAATTACAGCCGGAACTTTACAAGCTTTAGGTATCGCTAATATTACTCGTGATTTAATTATAACATTAAGAACACAAGATGTAGCTTTTGAGTGTACTAATAAAGTTAAATACATAAAAATGTCGAATGTTGACATAAATGGAATAACAATTCTCCCATTTATTCAAAATAGTTTATATGTACAATTTAATTTAACAGGTGCTAGTGATTACCGAAATGTCTTAATTGAAGGTTACCAAACATGGTATATAGCTAACCAAACCTTCCAAGATGATAATGATAGTAATACTACAGATGCTACTTTATTATATATAAACCAACCCCCATCTTCAACAGCAGTTAATTCATTTGATGTTGGTTTTTATGATTTATCATTTAGTGCAAGTGGTCAATTTAGTTATTATGCTACATCATCAGGAGAAGATCCAAATGTTTTACCTAGTTTAGGTATTACTGAGTCAGTAGCTCAAGGGTTTTTTCCACCTGTACCTACATTCCCAACAGAATCATTTTTTAAAGGATGGGGTGAATCAAATTATTTCCAAACAGATAATAATGGTAACATATTTAGAGTAGATAGTGGAAATGGATTTAGTAGTGATACATTTGGTAATTTTAATACTGGTTCATATGAAATAGACAATGACCCAAGTGTACCATATACTGCAAGTTCTGGTCCTTGGTTTATGAATGCAAAACCTGCTACTATAATGGCGTTAAGTGCATCATCACTTTTAGGAGGTAATGGTCAAAACGATTTACAATTCTATACAGGATCAATAACAGCATCCTCGGTACAAATAGGTCCTTGGTTTAAGGAATTAGACCCACCATCACCTATAGATTCTGGAATAAATTCAAATACAAATGCCCCACCAGCCCCAACATTAACTATAAATTGTTTGAATACATCTCCTTTTGCTCTTACTAACAATGCCAATAGACAAATTACAGTAACAACTAACAATCAATCTGCAGCTTGGTATGCAGTAGCTACTGTAACTAATGTCAATGAAAACCTTCCACCAAGTACTTATGATACTGTTGATTGGGTAAACTTTATAGGAGGTGGACAAGTTGGTCAAGGTAGTAGTACTATTACATTTAATGTAGATAATGCAATTTGTAATGCTCTACCACCTGCACCTTGTACTACTGATGAGCAATTAACTAGATCGGCTAGACTTTATGTAGTACTTGCAGATGATACTTATGTCCAATATTGTAGTATAACCCAATACATATATGATGGAGAGGGAGGTGGTAATCCACCACCACCAGATGAACAATAAAATTAAAACAATTAGGAGTAGCGAAAATTTTTTATTATATTATTTATAATAGTATCACATACTATACTTAAACATGGCGGATCAAACAAACAAACAAATAAAATACTACTTTAAAGAGGATACTAATCAAATATTAGTGTCTGGATCTGACACAGTTGCTAAAACTAATGCTATACTTGAATTAGTTAAAGACCCAGCAACACAAGCTAATTTCTTCTATGATACTAAGATTGTAAATTATGGTGTTGATGCTACTTATGTAGTACAAAATGGTCCGGAATTTGTAAGTTTAGTAGAAAATCAGGCAATTTCTAATTTTTCATCTGTATCAGTTGATAATCAACTTCAAACATTCCCTTCTATACCTGTAACCGGTAACATAAATGGGACAGGTGCTACTCTTACAATAAAATCATCACCCACTCTAAACATAGGTGTTTATGATATAACGTTAGTTAGAGTTAACGCTACAGGTTCAAATTGGACATCAGGGGAAACAATTACAATCCCCCAATCGACATTAATTAGCGCTGGTTTCCAAAACCCAACTGCTGATTTAGTTGTTACTTTATCTACTAATAATGTAAATATATATAGTACTGAAATCCCATTAAAGTCAGATCAAGAACTTTGGGTACATAAAGGATATAATACAGTAGGAGGAGATGGGGATGAGTATAGATATAACCCACACTTACATAGAGCATATAAAGCTTATATAGTAGTTGAAACAGGTTCTGGTATTCCATCTAACCCATGGTTACCTGTAGGTAACCCTATTAATACAGGTTTACTTAGTGGGGGAGGAAATATCCCAGGTGTATATTTAGAAAAACAACTAGCAATATTAGGTAATGAAAGTGGATTATCCCCAAATAATATAACGGGTTCATTTCAAATATATAACCCTTCTAGAAGTATTAGACCTTTTATATTTACTAAGTATACATCTCTACAAACCCCACCAATGTATGGTGCCTGGTTCAGAATATATCTAGAAAACCAAGAGCAATTATATACAAACTTTAGTTTTAATACCTCAACTACACCACCACCAGGATCAAATAAAATAAGTTTTAACTCAGTTGATGTAACTCTAGCTACAGAAATATATATAGACAACTATACACCAAATGGCATAGACATTTTTATGTCATCACTTTCTTCTTCTTATGATTTTGGTAAAACTGGAGGGAAATTAAGAATATCTTCAAATAATACAAATTACACTCAATATGATATAACTTCTATTGATGAAATTGGTAATGATTATTTTAAAGTAAATGTTACATATGATGAACAATCACCCACATTTACACCCTTTACAAATTTTACAGCTATAAGTACCCTCTTTTCAGAAGTACCTAAGTATCAAGGACAATTTTCGCAATTTCAATATGGTGGAGCTCCATCACAACCTGAACTACCCCCTATAGGTTTCCGTACACCTGGTTTTTATACTTACACTAGTAGTGTATTCCCAGTAGTAGATGAAAACAATGTACCTGCAGTAGGTTCAACCCAATTTGGGTTATATGCAGATTACTCTTATTATATGGTATATAATGCTAGAGTAGACGCGAATAATCCAGGCACAGTAAGAGTAACATTTACATCTTCAGCTAATATTCCTTCATATGTTGATATACCTGCTGGGTATAACGCAAATATACCAGCATTAGTAGGGACACTTTCACAAACTGGATTTACACCTGGACCCAATGACCCACCAGATTTTAGTATAGATTCAACATATTTTGGTGAGGATTTTACTGTAATAATTAATGGGGCAGCACAAGGAACACCACCGATCCCACCTGATAATTTTGCTAAAAGATGGGAATCAGCTTATATATCATATTCATCATCATTATCTTCTAGTTTAGATGGTTTATATGTATTTAATCAACTACCTCAAAACGATGTTCAAGTAACAGCTTCTATGTTTATTACTGCATGGACTGGTAGTGCTGTGGGGACAACATATGGAGATGTTAATTCTGAATATGGTACTGCAACTTATGATGTAGGTGAAGCAGGAGATGGACCAACTTGGCCTACGGCTTCAATAAGAATTTATACAGGTAGTTATCCTACCTTTGTACCAACTACATTAGATGCTTTTGTAACACAATCTGAATTTAGAGATGAAAATATTCATGTTAATGGTTTAGCTATTACCATGAGTTACTTAATCCCATCACAATCCATAGGAATTAAAGATTGTTTGTCATTATCATTAGCTGTATCCTCAGGATCAGCACCCTCAGAATCAGTTGAAAATTCATTAGTAGTAAGAGAATATTATCTTGAGTTTAATACCCCACAAGGTGAAGTAATAGGAGATGGTATAGTTCCAACATTTGTACAAAATGCATTTAATGGAACTCAAGGTTTTACCAACGCCCCCGATTGTCAGCCTGTGTTAAACAATGCACTTGGAGAAAGAGAAAATAGACGTATCCAACAAGTAGATTATTCAACAGGGATATATGATCCAGTTAATTTCCAAGCTATATTATCGGGATCTGCTCAAAAATCAACAGTACCTGAATCTAATTATACACAATTAGCTAACATATTTCCAAGATATGTAGGTAGTAGAACATCTGCAAAGGAGGTTAATTCTATAGAAGGATTAGTTAATGGTTTTGGTACTTTACCTGTAATTGATTACCAAACAGCATATTTTGCTTACTGTGACCAAATATTAGACCCCTACCCTGTAGTAAATAATAAGATTCTATTAAATTTAAAATATTTAATAAATGGGGCAGGTGATGCTCTAAATCCTTTACTATCCCCATATACTGGATTAGATGTAGAACAAAGTTGGGCTGAAGGAGGATTAGGTAACATTCAAGTAAACCAAATCTCAGGTTCAGCACAATATGATCAAATTAATGGGTTACAACCTATATTAACAGTAGCTAAACAACCTGTACCTATATTATATTCTCAAACATCTTCAAATGGGTATTTAGGTGAAAATGAATCAATCCCATTAGAAGGAAATCCAAATTTTGTTAGTAGTTTCTCTCAAAGTTATATGCAATATGGTCAAAGAATAGGGGGTAGTGTTTATGATGTAAGTAAATCAAACAACCAACAGATTAATTATGCTAACTTACTTGGAGGGATTACATCCTCAGGAGGTAACTTAAATAGTCTCCAGGTTAGTTCATCATTCCTTAATAGGTGGGGAGAATGGTATGATGAAAGTGCTTTTATATTGAGAAATGATCAAATAGGTAATGCTATTATTTTAAATGAATCAGATACTGCAAATTGGACAGGTTCTACTTTCCCTATCCCTACAGATGGTACTGGAGGTAACAATGCTACTACTAACCCTTACCTAGGAAATCCAGGGCAAATATTTTTTACTATAGATCCAGTAGCTATGTCAGGTAGTGGAGGAGTAAATGTTGGGGAATTATCAGATAATTATATTGCTACAATCAATTACACCCAACCAAGTTCATTCCCTAATATTTTTAGAACCCAAGTTGGAGAAGCAAGTTCTTGGAGTGATTGGAATGGTCAAAGTACAGAATATGGTACTAATAGAGTAGGAGATATTTCATTTAGTTTACAAGCTGCTGCAGGTACTAGTCAAAATTGGCAAAATAAACCATTTACCTTTACAGAAGAACCTAAAATAGTAGCATATTTTGGTAATATAAACAATAACCAAGTAAATCTGGATGGTACTTCTACAACAATGTCATTAGCCCAAGTATCCTCAGATGAAGGAATAGTGAATAATAAATACTCTAGTGGTATTTATCGAAACCTAATCCAAAATAAAATTAATAATGATACAGGTAGGGTTGATGATGTAGCTTATGTATCATTTATATTTAAAGCTCGATCTAATTTCCCATTAAAAAGTGGTATTAAATATAGATGGAATGTTAATTTAGATTATTTAGAACAAAATAATTCTGTACTGGCTGCTGATGGGGTAACCAATTTTTGGAATCCTACTAAGGTACCAAAGGGGTATGGCTTTACAGGACTTAGTGGTGGGACTGTTGCTGATGGTTTACCAATTGTAAACCCTCCAAAAGGTCCTTTTGTTACTCTTGAGGTTGTATCATCACAAACCGAAGATCAAACTGAAGATAATGCTATTAATTATCCATATTGGGAATTTTCATCATCAAACGCAACACCCCCTCTAGAATTTAATTATACCTCTAGTCTTTCTGATACTGTACCACCAATGAATGGTAACACAGGTTTAGGTTCAATAAGATTTGATAATAGTGGATTTAATGATACAAACAATATTTATCTTACTGAAACATCATCAGCAGGTCAAATTATTAAACCTTATATAGACCATTTAAATTCTTTAAGCTCAAAGGGACAAGTAATAGTAACCAACAACTTAGGTTCAATAGTATACACAGGTTCTATTACTAACACAATCAATGCATCTGGAACACCAGCTAATAATGATAGAAGATATGAAATCCCAGTAACACCTGTTGTAGACAGTGATAATATGTTTGAGAATCAAAGTGATTTAACATTAATATTTACTACAGGATCCTCAGATTTAATCCCTCAAAGGAATGTACTTTTAATGGTATCACCAAATGGTAACTTAACTTATGATAAGGATTATTATATAGGATATGTACCTTATGTACCCTCAAACAATAATGCTTTTCCTGGGGGACAAGAACCAACAGATACTGCTTGGCCTCGTCCTAACATACCATGGAATGTTCAACCTGGTGATGAAATTAGATTTGTAAACTCTGAAACTACAACTAGAAGAATTACACAGATAACAACACCATCTGAATATCAAGAACAATCTGGTACTTTTCAATTAAGATTACAACTTGATGATTATATAGATAACGGGATTAATATTCAATTCTTTTTATTAAGAAGATACCTTAAGGCATATAATTCAATTTTAATTAATACCCAATTTTCTTATGGTTCTTTACCACAACTAACTAAATGGGTAGATTCTAAAGATACTAAAATATTAAATACAGGTATTACAGATAGTAGTCAACCATGGACAGGAACATTCCCTTCATCTCAATCGATGACAGAAGAAGCATCTGGTAGTTATGTATCATATACACCACCATTAAAAAAAGCAGATAATACACCTTCAGGTTTCTTTTTCCCACATTTCCCAATAGCAGAAATAGAACTAAACCCGGATGAAACATTAAAACAACTAAGAGACAATAAACTTATAACTTAATCATATTTATAACATATAACAATATTTATATAAAAAACAACAATGGGATACTTAAATAATTCAGTAATAACAGTTGATGCTATCTTAACAACAAAAGGTAGAGAATTGTTAGCAGCAAACGACGGTTCATTCAGAATCACACAATTCGCACTTTCAGATGACGAAATAGATTACACACTATATAATCCAGCTCACCCATCAGGTTCTGCTTTTTATGGAGAAGCAATTGATGGAATGCCATTGTTAGAAGCTTTTCCTGAAGAATCACAAATAGTAAAGTATAAATTAGCAACTTTACCTAGAGGTACAGCTAAACTCCCTATCCTAAATTTAGGGTATTCTGCCATTACTTTACAACAAGGAGCAGTAATAGCAATTACACCACAAACATTAAATTACTTAGGTAATGACCAAGTATTTGAAACAAGTGGGTATAGCTGTACAGTAGCAGATGTTCGTTTATTAAATACATTTGAAGCAACTGGTATAAATACAGCAGCCGCTACTAATTCTAATTTAAATTCAACAACAACAATTGGAACAAACGTTTCATCAACCGTAACAGGTACTCAGATTACATTAAGAGCAACTACTATAAATACATTGTTTGGATCAAATTCAACATTAGTAAGTACTTTAACAGTTAATGGTTTAGATAGTGGAGCTAGAATTACAATACCAATCACAATAACTAAATCAACAACATAATATATAAAACATGGGATTTAAAAGATTAGAAGCAGACGATTTTGTAGTAAGTGCACAAGCACAAACTCAAACCTGCTGGACAAATAACCAACCAGTATTAACTACATTTTATACACAATCAAACCAAGTTAATGGGGCTTCAGGAAAATACTATGTTACTGTATTTAACGAAAACCCAACAGGATCAAATTCACAAGCCCAATTTCAAATAGCATATGGAAATGAATCTGGAGGTGGTACTTTAGCTTATAACCAACAAGCGGCACCTGGTGTATCTCCATCAAAAACTATATATGGTCAATACAGAACATTAGTTTTAGAAGATGAAAATTCATCATTTGTATTTGGTGGGGTTACTGGAAGTTCAATTTATGCTTTAAGTATAGAAAGATCAGCTTATAAACAAGCATTATTCCCAGGTTCTTTAAACTTAACATTAAAAAGCGCAAACAATCCAACAGGTTTACAATTAACAGACGATTCTAAAATGGTAAATGTTCCAACCTACTATGGTACAATGAGAGCTTATCAAATAATTAGTGGGTCAAACGGTACATCTTGGGATGCACCACTTAATGGGTATGCTGGAGCTAATAATGAACTGGGTTCATATGGTTTATTCTTACCTGACATTGGAACTATTTTATTAAATGGGGATGTTTTGGATCTAGGAGGACCTCAAGGTATTCTTTTAGGAACTGTTGATGATGAGAATGTGAATGGTGCAAACCCTTTAAAACTACTAAATGCCTTACAACAAGGTTCTTCATTTGGATTAAATTCTGAAGAAACTATTACATCTGATTATGTGTTTGTTAGAGCAAGAAACAGTGAATTTAACTATTCAGAAAACCCCTCATATATTTCAGGATCAACTGGTGAGGTAATTTATAATTATTTTATAAATAACCCACAAACTTACTTGACAACTGTAGGTATGTATAACGATTCAAATGAGTTATTAGCGGTAGCAAAATTATCAAAACCTTTAAACAAAGATTTTACAAAAGAAGCTCTGATTAGAGTAAAACTAGATTTTTAAAAATGAATGGCTGCTTACAAAACTTTAAATTCACAGGATGTAATAATATCCCCATTAGACGTAGTTAAAGGATTTTCTTTTAATGGGGCCGCTATGACCTCATCTAATGTTAATATTGATAGATATCTAGGGAATAAATTTGGAACTGGAAGTGCTACAGGCCACATAACAGAATACTCACAATCTGCAATATATTTTTCAGCACAACAACTATATTATTCAAACTACATTTCAAGTAGTAATGGTGAAGCTCAAGTAGCAAACACCCAATCAATATCCCCTGATGGTGTTACTGATGGAAGAATAGCATCAAATGCTTTTTTTAATTATGAACAAACAGATTTAAACCCAGAAAAATACTGGCCTACTAGTTCATATACTGTTAAAACCCCCACAGCAACATATGGTGAGGCTATATATGGTGAAGCATTATATGGAGAAACAACATTTGAACCTTATATAGGTACAATGTCTATTCCAAAAGCAATGTTTGGAGACTATATTTTACCTAACTCTATAGTAATAACTACCCCTAGTGGTAGTTACTTTGATGACGGTGAGGGCAGATTAAAAATGTTAACCCCTAATTTTATTGATCAAGATTCTATTGTAGTAGGTAATGTTATCTATGAACATGGAATGATAATTTACACAGGAGGTACAAGAAAAGAAGGAACAGGAGTAAATGGAGGATATGGAGATTCTGAATATGGAGTAAGTTTATGGGGAGGTAGAACAGTAGGTAATAACCATGTTGAAAACTTTGTAGAAACTGAAGACATTATTGTAGAGTTCTCATCTTCTTTTACTATGTATGAGACGCAATATAAGTGTACAATAGGAGAAAGTGAATTTAATTATACACTAAATCCTACGGTTATAAGTAATACAAGTAATGATGGAACTGTGTATGATTATGTAACAGGATCTTATTTTTCTCCATATGTTACTACAGTAGGGTTGTATAATAATAATAATGAATTAATGGCTGTAGGTAAAATGGCACAACCTCTTCCTACATCTAGAACTACTGATACAACAATTTTAGTAAACATTGACAGACAATAAACCTTTACATATTTATAACAAAATAATACTCAACATAAATGGCAGCACCACAAATCCCAACAAGAACATTATCTAATAACGGTATAGAAACCGGAGAGATAATAGAGGCATTACAAGTCTCGCAATCCATCCAAGCCTTTACAGGTGCGGATGCATACTCAATTACTATATCAGGATCTTTACAATTAACTGGATCATTTCTAACTACAGGATCAGTATACTTTTCTGAACTAATAGACACACCAGCAACAGCTAGTAATGAATTAGGGGCAGTAATGATAGATGCTGATGGTAGATTATATTCTGGGTCTTCTTCAGTAGGTTCACAAGGAATCACAGGTGCACAAGGTGCCCAAGGTATTACTGGTACAGGTACTCAAGGTGCAGATGGTGAAAAAGGTGCACAAGGTGTAACAGGTACTATAGGGGCCGATGGCCCACAAGGTGATAAAGGTGAAACTGGTGCACAAGGTATTACTGGTATACAAGGTATAACTGGTGAAAAAGGTGCTCAAGGAATCACAGGTGCTAAAGGAGAAATAGGTGCTCAAGGTATACAAGGTATAAGTGGTACTGTAGGTGCACAAGGTATACAAGGTATAACTGGTGATGTAGGTGCACAAGGTATAACAGGTATAGGAACACAAGGTGATAAAGGTGCACAAGGTATCCAAGGTATACAAGGAACAATAGGATCAGGTACTCAAGGTAGTACAGGAGAAAAAGGTATTGATGGTTTAAAGGGTGCAGATGGTGAAAAAGGTGCACAAGGAATATCAGGTACAAATGGTGAAAAAGGTGCACAAGGAATTGAAGGTGCTGTAGGTGCTCAAGGTATACAAGGTATAAGTGGTACTATAGGTACACAAGGTACAGATGGTGAAAAAGGTGCACAAGGTATAACTGGTACTGAAGGTGCTAAAGGTGAAACAGGACAAAAGGGTATTGATGGTACGCAAGGAATTGAAGGTACAAAAGGTGCACAAGGTATAACTGGTGCACAAGGCATACAAGGTACAGTAGGTACCCAAGGAATTACAGGTACCCAAGGTACAGATGGTGTAAAAGGTGCAGATGGTGTAAAAGGTGCACAAGGTATAACTGGTGCCCAAGGTATTGAAGGTGCTGTAGGTGCCCAAGGTATACAAGGTATAACAGGTATAAAAGGTGACCCAGGAGCAGGTACAGTAGGTGCTACATATAATAACCAAATAAGATATATAGCATCCCCATTAAATAGTGATGCTGAATTTCAAATAATGTCAACAGGTAACCTATATGATGGTTTAACTTGGTCACGTTCAGGTACAGTATTAACTATAACATCTAATTCACATGGTTTAACAGCTGGTGAATTTATTGTTATTAGAAATATGAGTTCAGATTATCTATACGTTGCAGTTGGTGCCCCAGATGGTAATACACTTACGTGTACAGTTCCTGCAACAGGAGATACATCAGGTACAGCAGGTGCTTATATACCAGCATTAGATGTTACAACATTTACAGAAGCAGGAGCGACAGTAAATGCCCCATCAGCAGGTAATGTGCAGGTAAATTCTATATCAGTTGCTACAGGTACAAAAACAACAACTACATTTGATTTAACTATGCCTAGTAATATTGAAAATGGTAGTGGTGATAACATTAGTATAACAGATCAAAATCCACCAATAGTAGCAGTATTTAACTTAAGTAATGGATCGTATAATGCTTCTGCTTCAAATGTGGCAATAAATACAAGTACTAATTTTAATGTTTTCCAAGTAGGATCAATTAACACCTTTGTAAATAATTTAATTAGGTTTCAGTTTTAAAAAAAAACTAAAAAACAAAAATATATAAATGGCATTTGAAGAACAATTATTTATAGGAAGACTTTCATCTGTAGCACCAACATATGACAATATTGTTGCTATAAATGGTGATACAGTTAATGGTCAACCTACCATAACTAACGCATCAGCTTTTAACGCTGCTCAAGACATAGCATTATTAAGAGTAGGACAAACTATAAACACAGTTTCAGGTGGTGGGTTTAGTAGTAATGTAATTATTACTAATATAGTAGGTACTACAATTACTACAAATACAAATGCTGTAGCTAGTCAAACCGGAGGTATATTTACAGCCGATACACCAGCAGGCGTTTATTTCTTTAATAGTGCCTCATTTTTAGACCCTCAAAGTAATCTAACAGTAAATAGTATAACAGGTAGTAATGATGCAGATTATGACCCAACTTTATCCCCAGAATATGCTATAATAGGACAAGCAGCTTCATCACTTGGTGGTTCACAGATAAATGGGAAATTCCACTTATATAAAATAACAGATGTAACTTATAGAGATATAGGAACAGCTAAATTTTCAGGATTTTTAGCATGGGGGGAACAGGGAGTTGAAGCAGATAGTGGTGATTTTCTATTCTCTACAGCTAATCAAACATTAGCTATTGCATCATTATCCCCATCATCATCAAACGTAGCAATTTACGATAGCGCTGCTATAACATCAACCCCAGCGGGTTCAAGTGTAGCAGGTTACCAAATTGCTTTACCTGGGATAATAGATCAAGCATTAACAAGTTCAAGTGAGGTAAATGCATTTCCATATACTGGATCGGCACAAATAACTGGTAGCTTTGGCTTAACAGGTAGTAGTGACACATTAATAAACACAAACGAAAAATTTATAATAAGTAACGCTTCAGTCCCAACA
>Ga0209534_10001269_pt1 | contig 26801 bp, 23 predicted proteins | sample COG_07_FD_184751 | JGI IMG/M metagenome (GOLD analysis project Ga0209534, IMG submission 184751) | Pelagic Microbial community sample from North Sea - COGITO 998_met_07 (SPAdes) (version 2) | ecosystem: Environmental > Aquatic > Marine > Neritic zone/Coastal water | place: Helgoland, sampling...
GTATCGTCGGCTTAAGAGGTAATGTAAACACCCGTCTCGAAAAGTTAGAAAACAACGATTGGAATGGTGCCATTTTTGCGGCGGCTGGATTGGGACGACTTGAATTGACTCCCGAAGATTCTGTAAATCTGGAATGGATGGTTCCTGCACCAGCACAAGGTGCAGTAATGATTGCGTCCCTAAAATCAAACACAGAGGCTATTGAAGCATGTACTCCGCTTAACCACGAAGAGACCGATATTTCAACAAAAATTGAGCGTGAGTTTTTAAACAAATTAGAAGGTGGATGTAGTGCCCCTATTGGTGCACTCGCCTATGTGAAAGAAGAAGAAGTTCATTTCCACGGCATTGTATTAAGTACAGATGGCACTAAAAAAATTGAAGCCAAACGCACCGCTAAACTAGGAGAACACCATACACTTGTAGATGAATGCGTAGAGTTTATTTTGAGTCGAGGAGGAAAAACGTTGATTGGTACTACAGCAATAGACAACGGACCAACCACTATTTTTTCATCAAAGTTACTAAGCCGAGGACAAAAAGATTTGTTTAATAACGCTCTTAAAGTTGAAAGCTCAGACTTTATAAAAACATCGGCCAACAGAATTAAGCCCGTATTTTTAAAAGCCACCCACAAAAATGTGGTCATTACAAGTAAAAATGGGGTTGAAGCCCTCTTAAATAATTGTGCTGCTGAAGACTTAAATTTTGAAACGATTTATTGTGTTGGAAGACGTACCAAACGTCTGATTGAACAGAAAATTGGTCCTGTCAAACATTCAGAAAAAAATGCCAAAGGATTGGCAAAATATCTGGTAGAATTTATTGAAGGTTCTGAAGTGACCTATTTTTGTAGTGACATTCGGATGGATGACTTGCCTACTATTTTAGGAGAAGGAAATATCAACGTTCAAGAAATTGAAGCCTATAGCACCAAACTTGAAGCACCTAAATTAGAAAAATCTATTGAAGGCGTTATGTTTTATAGCCCTTCAACAATTCAAAGTTTTTTACAAAAAAATGCGCCAGAATGTATTGCGTATTGTATCGGGGAAAGTACTGCTAAAGAAGCCAAAAAATATTTTAAAGATGTCCGCATCGCAAAAATTCCTACAGTAGAAAGTGTTATCGAACTTGTAAATCAAAATTATATTTAGACGTTATGATCAAAAACGATTTATTTTTAAAAGCATTGAGAGGAGAAACTGTTGAGCGTCCCCCTGTTTGGATGATGCGTCAAGCAGGACGTTACTTACCAGAATTCATCGCCATTAGAGAGAAATACGATTTCTTTACACGCTGTCGAACCCCTGAACTTGCAAGTGAAATTACCGTACAACCGATCAGACGCTACGGAATGGATGCGGCGATTTTGTTTTGTGACATCTTAGTCATTCCACAAGCTATGAATATTGAGGTTCAGATGAAACCTAATTTTGGACCTTATTTACCTAACCCTATACGTACACAAAAAGATGTTGACAATGTTATTGTACCAGATGTCACTGTAGAGTTGGACTATGTATATCAAGCCATTAAAGCCACCAAAGAATTATTGAATAACGATATTCCTTTAATTGGTTTTGCAGGATCGCCTTGGACAATTTTGTGCTACTGTGTTCAAGGACAGGGGAGTAAAAACTTTGATAAAGCCAAAGAATTTTGCTTTACAAACCCAATGGCTGCACATCAATTGCTGCAAAAAATTACAGATACAACTATTGCCTATCTTAAAGAAAAAGTGAAGGCTGGGGTAAATGCCGTTCAAGTATTTGATTCGTGGGGAGGCATGCTTTCGCCAACAGATTATCAAGAATTTTCATGGCAATATATCCATCAAATTATTGAAGCTTTAAAAGAAGATGTCCCTGTTATTGCTTTTGGTAAAGGATGTTGGTTTGCTTTGGGCGATATGGCAAAATCTGGAGCTTCCGCATTGGGAGTAGATTGGACTTGTTCGGCTCGAAATGCGCGCTATTTAACTGGTGGAAACATCACGCTACAAGGGAATTTTGACCCTTCTAGATTGTTATCTCCTCCAGCTGAAATCAAAAAAATGGTACACCAAATGATTAATGAGTTTGGAAAAGATAAATACATTGTGAACCTAGGGCATGGGATCTTACCAAACATTCCTACAGACAATGCGAAAGCATTTATAGACGCCGTAAAAGAATACAATTCATAGCCCTACCCCTAAATCTATTATAATGAAAGATCTCTTTTATAATTACATCGAAAACTTACAAGACAGCATCACTTCAAAACTTGAAGAAATTGATGGGACTGCATCCTTCAAAGAAGATATTTGGAAACGCCCAGAAGGTGGTGGTGGACGCACACGAGTCATCGAAAATGGAGCGGTCTTCGAAAAAGGAGGTGTTAATATTTCTGGTGTTCATGGTAAATTACCAGCCTCCATGCAAGCTTATTTTAAAGTTGGAGATGTTGATTTTTTTGCCTGTGGTTTGAGTTTGGTTTTACATCCAAAAAACCCAATGGCTCCAACAGTTCATGCGAACTGGAGATACTTCGAAATGTATAACGAACAAGGAAAAATTATTGATCAATGGTTTGGAGGTGGGCAAGATTTAACCCCTTATTACCTGTTTGAAGAAGATGCCATCCATTTTCACCAAACCTGTAAAAACGCTTGTGACAAACATAATCTCAATTTTTATGAAACCTATAAAAATCGCTGTGACGAATATTTTTACAACAGTCATCGCGATGAAGCACGAGGGATTGGCGGCCTGTTTTTTGATTATTGCAAGACCACAGAAAGCATGAGTATGAAGCAGTGGTTTGAGTTTGTAAGTGAAGTAGGCGATAGCTTCTTAGAAGCCTATGTCCCCATTATAGAAAAAAGAATCCATTTACCTTTTACTCCTGAAGAACGCAACTGGCAAGAAATTCGAAGAGGACGCTATGTGGAGTTCAATTTAGTACATGACAAAGGCACCCTTTTTGGGTTAAAAACAAATGGAAGAATCGAAAGTATTTTGATGAGTTTACCTCCACACGTACAGTGGGTGTATGACCATCATCCAAAACCGAACAGCAAAGAAGAACAATTAATGCGGGTGTTAAAGTCCCCTAAAAACTGGGTTTAATTATGTATCCTATCAAAAGAAATAGACGCTTACGGACCAACGAATCTATCCGTAGTTTAGTGAGAGAAACCATCATTAGCCCGAATGATTTTTTAGTTCCTTTATTTGTTGTAGAAGGCAAAGGTATCAAATCCGAAATTCCTTCCATGCCTAATTATTTTAGGTTTAGTTTGGACACCCTTGAAGCTGAAGTAAAACTACTTTGGAGCTTAGGATTGAAATCGGTACTCGTATTTGTAAAAGTAGCGGAGGCACTCAAAGATAACAAAGGTACAGAGGCCTTAAATTCAAATGGCTTGATGCAACGTGCAGTAAAAACCATCAAAAATATATGCCCAGAAATGTTGGTCATGACGGACGTAGCGCTGGACCCATATTCAATCTATGGCCATGATGGAATTGTTTCTAATGGAATTATTCAAAATGATGATACTGTAGAGATTTTAACAGCAATGAGCTTGTCTCACATTGAAGCAGGTGCCAATTTTGTAGCCCCTAGTGACATGATGGATGGTCGAATTTCAAGTATTCGTGAAGCTTTTGAGGATGACGGCTATGTAGATGCTGGAATTATGAGTTACAGTGCTAAATATGCTTCGTCATTTTATGGGCCTTTTAGAGATGCTTTAGATTCTGCACCTGTAAATTCTAAAAATATTCCTAAAGACAAAAAAACCTATCAAATGGATTATGCAAACCGTTTTGAGGCATTAAGGGAAACTGAAATGGACATTGATGAAGGTGCAGACATTGTGATGGTCAAACCAGGCTTGGCATATTTAGATATACTTCGAGAAATTAAAAACGAATTTGATGTGCCCGTTGCTGCCTACCAAGTCAGTGGCGAGTATGCCATGATCAAAGCGGCAAGTGAAAAAGGCTGGCTAAATCATGATGCAGCGGCTTTAGAAACTACCATGGCGTTCAAGCGTGCAGGCGCTGATATTATTGCGAGTTATTTTGCTAAAGACATCGTAAAACTTATCAGTTAGTACACTTATTTTAACCCTTTAGATGGTTAAGAAAAAAGAAGTACGTATTTCAAAATGTGTACATAGTGTCTAATTTATTTTATATTTACGTTCAATTAAATATACCCAAAATGAAAAAATTCATAACACGACTGTTTGTTCTCATTTCAATACTGATCGCAGCACTCTATTTAACAGATACAGATTATCTATTAAAAGCAGTCCACACTATATATGCTAAAGGTTATACCACAGCGTATTTAGAAGACTATAAAGAATTTGACAATGCTGTTATTGAAAATGGCGTACCACAACCGTGGCCTGTTCATGAAGATTATAACAACGTTCCAGAAACAGAAGTCCTAAGTAATTTCAACAAAAAAACAGGAACTGTCGCTTATGTGATCATAAAAAATGACAGTGTCTGGTTTGAAAACTACTATGAAGGATTTGAAGAAAATTCTAAAACCAATTCATTTTCAATGGCTAAAAGTTATGTGTCAGGACTTTTAGGGAAAGCAATTAGCGATGGATACCTCAAAAATTTAGATCAAACTGTAGGTGAGTTCTTCCCTGAATTTAGTGAAGGTTTAGCCGCTAAAATGACCGTAGGAGACTTGTCTTCTATGGCATCAGGAACCAATTGGGTAGAGAAATATTATTCACCTCTATCCATCACAACTCGCGCCTATTTTGACGATGATTTAGAAAAAGTGATTTTAGGGCTTAAGGTTGTGAATGAGCCTGGAAAATCCTACAAATATGCGAGTGGAGACACGCAATTATTAGCGATGGTTATAGAGAAAGCGACAGGGAAAAAACTATACGATTATCTTACAGAAAGTTTTTGGAAGCCCTTGGGAAGCGAAAATCAAACCCTCTGGCAAGTGGACAGCAAAGAGCATGATCTAGTTAAAGCCTACTGTTGTATTGCGAGTAACGCAAAAGACTTTGCGCGCTTTGGAAAACTCTATAAAGACCATGGAAAGTGGAATGGCAAACAAGTCCTCGACTCTACATTTATTGCAAAATCTTTAACACCTCGCTTTCCCGAAAGTCCACAATATGGGTATGGATGGTGGCTTCAAAAACGAGAAGATAAGTCCTTTTTTATGATGCGTGGACATCTAGGACAATATGTAATTGTAGAACCGACTGACAATGTAATTATTGTAAGACTGGGAGATGAAAAATCTCCTAATGCTAGCTCTCAAATTTTCTCAGACGATATTTCGTTGTACATTGAAGAGGCTTATAAAATGTTATCCCATGCTCCAAAAACTCAACCTTGAAAACCTACTATTTTTAGACATTGAAACGGTCCCTGAAACCGAACACTATTCTGAACTTTCTGAAGACAAACAGCTGCTTTGGAAACAGAAATCAAAATACCAACGTAAAGAAGATTACAGTGCGGAGGCATTTTATGACCGTGCCGGGATTTGGGCAGAATTTGGGAAAATTGTCTGTATTTCCGTTGGCTATTTTACCATTGTAAATTCTGAACGACGATTCAGAGTCACTTCATTTTACGGAGAAGAGCGCACTCTTCTTTTGGAGTTTAAAACCCTTCTTGAAACTCATTTCTCAAAACCTAAACATCTATTGTGTGCGCATAACGGAAAAGAATTTGACTTTCCTTATATCGCACGAAGAATGATTATCCACAACATAACACTTCCTGTAAAACTAAATTTGTTTGGGAAAAAACCTTGGGAGGTGCCGCACCTTGATACTCTTGAATTGTGGAAATTTGGAGATTACAAACATTATACTTCTCTAAAATTACTAACCAATGTGTTAGGAATTCCATCACCTAAAGATGACATTGATGGCAGTGAAATATTTCGAGTTTATTATGAAGAAAATGATATTGAGCGAATTGTTACCTATTGCCAAAAAGACACGATTTCTGTGGCGCAAATTATATTAAGACTCCGTGGAGAAGCCCTATTAGAAATGGATGAAATTGCTTATATTTAAGCAATGAATCAATCACCTGTACTTAGCATTAAAGACCTTAGAGTCGCTTTTAAATCCTCCATGGGTTTAAACGAAGTATTACACGGAATATCTTACGATCTATATACTGATGAAATTCTTGGAATCGTTGGCGAATCTGGAAGTGGAAAGTCGGTGGCATCTCTTGCTATTATGGGCTTGTTACCCCCAAAAAAAAGTGTGGTTAGTTCTGGTGAAATTCTATTCAGAAATGAAGACCTACTACACTATTCTCAAACAAAGTTAGAAGCACTTCGAGGTCAAAAAATAGCGATGATCTTTCAAGAGCCCATGAGTGCTTTAAATCCTTCCATGTCATGTGGGGAACAAGTAGAAGAGATTTTGCTGCAACACACTTCCCTTAAAAAAAAGGAAGTAAAGGACGAAGTGATGCGTTTGTTTGATGATGTGAAAATTCCTAATCCTACAACAACCTTTGATAAATATCCGCATGAAATTTCTGGAGGACAACAACAGCGCATAATGATTGCTATGGCAATTGCGTGTAAACCTGATGTTCTAATCGCGGACGAACCCACAACCGCTTTGGATGTGACGGTGCAAAAAGACATTATAGCACTCTTGAAATCCTTGCAAAAAAAATCCAAAATGAGTGTGATTTTTATCAGTCATGACTTGGCATTGGTTTCTGAGATTGCAGACCGCATTCTTGTGATGTATAAAGGAAAAATTGTAGAAAGTGGCGACACAAGATCCATCTTTAAAACTCCTAAAGAGGACTATACGAAGGCACTCATAGGCGCAAGACCAACTCTCAAATTTCGCTTGAAACAACTCCCTACCATTAGTGATTTTTTATCTGGCACCATATCTAGCACTCTTATTTCAAAAAGTACTCGCACCCAAAAACATAATGAAATTTATAGCAAAGCTCCCTTGTTAGAAGTGATCAATCTTGAAAAGACCTATTTTTCCAAAGCCTCTTTTTTTGGAGCAAGAATCGCTTTCAAGGCAGTGGATGCGGTGAGTTTTAAAGTCTATTCTGGGGAAACACTCGGGCTTGTTGGCGAATCTGGTTGTGGAAAATCAACCCTTGGAAAGGCTATCTTACAACTGGATAAAGCAACTGCAGGCACTCTAAAATACAAAGGGAACGACATTACAAATCTCAATAAAAAAGAATTGCGTTCATTGCGCAAAGAAATTCAGATAATTTTCCAAGATCCCTATGCCTCACTGAATCCTCGCCTTACGGTTGGAAAAGCGATTATGGAACCCATGAAAGTTCACAAATTGTTTGAATCGAATGCGGAGCGCAAAGCAAAAACTATTGAGATTTTAGAAAAAGTAGGATTAGAAGCTTCCCATTTTGATCGATATCCGCATGAATTTTCTGGAGGGCAACGCCAACGCATTGGCATTGCGAGAACCATTGCGGTGGAACCTAAATTGATTATATGTGATGAATCTGTATCTGCTCTTGATATTTCGGTGCAAGCACATGTCCTGAATTTGTTAAATACTCTAAAAGAAGATTATGAGTTTACTTATATTTTCATCTCTCATGATTTGTCCGTTGTAAAATTTATGTCCGATCAATTAATGGTGATGAATAAAGGCAAAATTGAAGAACTTGGTGAAGCAGATGCCATTTATGAATCGCCTAAAAAAGCGTACACCAAAGCGTTGATAGAGGCCATCCCGAAAGGAATTTAAATCTATGGAAACTCTAAAATTTAAAAGCAAAAAAGACGTCTTATTTCAGGCTTTAATTCTTGGAACTGCTGGATTTTGCATTAGTACTGTTGTAACCCAAAGCTTAGCTACAGAGCTTGATAAATGGAATTATATAACTATAAATTTGTTACTATTCGTTTGTGGATTTCTATTTTGGTGCTATTACAGCACATACTATGAGCTTACTCAAACACATTTAAAATATAACTGTGGTCCCATTAAAGGGCATATCGAAATTAAAGAAATCCGAGAAATTATAAAAGAGAAAACACTTTGGGTGGGATTAAAACCAGCTACTGCTAGAAAAGGCTTGATCATAAAATATGGGAAGTATGATGAAATTTATATCAGTCCTGAGTCAAATGACGAATTCATAAGTCACATTTTAGCAATAAACGACGCTATAAAAATAACGGCTCACTCCAAACCAAGTTTATAAAACCATTTCTGGAACAACACCTTCAATAATAAGATGCCCTTCTGTCGCTTGTTGAATCGTTTCTACAGAAATTCCTGGTGCACGTTCTAAGAGTTTAAAACCCTCTTTTGTGACTTCTAAAACCGCTAAATTAGTGACGATTTTCTTAACACACCCAACACCTGTAAGTGGTAATGAACAGCGCTTTAAAAGTTTAGACTCTCCTTTTTTATTGGTGTGCATCATGGCTACAATAATATTTTCAGCACTAGCAACTAAGTCCATTGCGCCTCCCATGCCTTTGACCATATAGCCAGGAATTTTCCAATTGGCAATGTCTCCATTTTCTGAAACTTCCATCGCTCCTAAAATTGTGAGGTGGACATGCTTGCCACGAATCATAGAAAAACTAGTTGCTGAATCAAAAAAACTAGCGCCATCAAGAGTTGTAATGGTTTGTTTTCCTGCGTTGATAAGATCGGCATCTTCTTCCCCTTCAAAAGGAAAAGGACCCATCCCTAAAACCCCATTTTCACTTTGAAATTCGACTTCAATATCTTCACGAACGTAGTTTGCTACTAAAGTAGGAATTCCAATTCCTAGGTTGACATAGTATCCGTTTTTGACTTCTTTAGCAATTCTCTTTGCAATTCCAATTTTGTCTAACATGATTCTGTTTTTTGTCTAACGGTTCGTTTTTCAATGCGTTTTTCATAGCCTGTCCCTTCAAAAATTCGTTGTACAAAAATACCAGGAATATGGATTTGGTTAGGGTCTAGCGAACCCACTGGAACTAATTCTTCAACCTCAACAACGGTAACTTTAGCTGCACCACACATATTAGGGTTGAAGTTTCTAGCCGTTGCTTTGAATATTAAGTTTCCTGCCGCATCGCCTTTCCATGCTTTTACAAAAGAAAAGTCTGCTTTAAAAGCGGTTTCCAAAACATACATTTTACCATCAAATTCACGGGTTTCTTTGCCTTCGGCAACTTCTGTTCCGTAACCCGCTGGCGTGTAAATCGCGGGGAATCCTGCTTGCGCAGCTCTGCAGCGCTCCGCTAAGGTGCCTTGTGGAATCAATTCAACATCTAACTCTCCTGAAAGCATTTGACGTTCAAACTCATCATTTTCTCCAACATAGGAAGAAATCATTTTTTTGATTTGGTGTTTTTGAAGTAATAATCCAAGTCCAAAATCGTCTACGCCTGCATTGTTTGAAATACAGGTGAGGTCATTAACATTCATATCAACTAGTTCAGAAATTGCATTTTCGGGAATTCCACACAATCCAAAACCACCAAGCATTAGGGTCATTCCGCTAGAGATGCCGTCAAGGGCTTCTTTTACGTTTGCTACTTGTTTATTTATCATCGTTTTAATTTAGGATAAAAAAGTACGAAAAAAATATTATTAATTGAGTGATTTCACTAGAAATCAATATCTGGTGTAATCGGTGTCATATCTACAGGGATCGGATCTCCCTCTTCAAATATCGGCTCACATTCTACTTCAATGGTGAGGTTTTCTGGCGCTACAAAATCTTCTATTGAAATCTCTAATTCATCTAGCGTGTAACAGCTTCTCATATAATTTGCCCAAATAGGAAGTGCCATAGCTGCTCCCTGTCCATAGGTAATTGTCTTAAAATGAGTGGCACGGTCTTCTCCACCAACCCATACGCCTGTCACTAAGTTAGGAACCATCCCCATAAACCAACCATCACTTTGATTTTGAGTCGTTCCTGTTTTTCCGGCTATTGGGTTTGTAAATTCATACGGATAGCCTGTTATAATTTCTTTGTAAACAAGTTGATCTTTAGCCGCATTGTGTCGCAAACGCTGTCCTGAGCCAAACTGAGTAACACCTTCCATTAATTTTACCGTCACATAGGCGACTTCTTCACTAAGAACATCCTTCGTTTCTGGAGCATATTGATACAATATAGTGCCGTTTTTATCTTCTATTCTAGTGACCATTACAGGTTTGGTATACACGCCTTGATTTGCAAATGTAGAGTATGCTGCCACCATTTCGTACACACTCAAATCTGGAGTTCCCAAAGCGATTGATGGTACGGCAGGGATGTTCTGTTCAACTCCTAAACTTCGAGCTAAATTGATAACTGGTTGCGGCCCAATTTCATTCATTAAACGTGCTGTAATAGTGTTTCTAGAGTTTGCCAAAGCCGATTTGAGGGTTTCAAAACCGCCATAATTTCCACCAGAGTTTTTTGGAGACCACGGTTTCATGTTTCCATGTTTCATAGCTTCTATCGTAATTTGAGATTTTGGAAAGGTATCACAAGGAGATAAATGCAGTTGATCAATAGCGGCTGCATACACAAAAGGCTTAAAGGTAGATCCTACTTGTCGTTTTCCTTGTTTAGCCATGTCATATTGAAAGTGTTTATAATTAACGCCTCCAACCCATGCTTTCACATGACCCGTTTGTGGGTTCATTGACATCATTCCTGATCTTAAAAAAGTTTTATAATAACGCATAGAGTCCAATGGCGTCATGATGGTATCTATTTCGTTGTTTTTAGCCGTCCATGAAAATATTTTCATGGGGGTGGGTTTTTTGAAGGATGCAATAATCTCTTTGTTTGGTTTTTTTAGATCATACTTCATTTTGCGCCAACGTTCAGAACGGCGCATACTCGAGTTCAATAAATCGGTGATTTCTTCAGGTTCTAAATCCAAAAAAGGTGCGGTTCGATTTCTTCTTGGTGTGTTTTGAACAAAAAACTCTGCTTGTAAATTGGCCATATGCTCCTTGGTCGCTGATTCAGCAAAGGTTTGCATGCGTGAGTCTAGGGTGGTATATATTTTTAAACCATCTTTATAGATGTTGTACTTGTCTCCATTTGGTTTGGTATTTTGAGGGTTGTTGACCCACTCTTTCATGAAACCACGGAGGTATGCTCTGAAATACGTTGCAATCCCTTCTCGATGAGATTCTGGAGAATAGTTAAGTCCTAAAGGTAATTGTTGAAGCGAATCTTTCAACGTTTCTTCAAGAAACCCATATTTAGCCATTTGGCTTAATACTACATTTCGGCGGTTTTTGGTGCCAACTGGATTTCGTTTTGGGCGTGGATTGTAAAGTGAAGAGTTTTTAAACATTCCTACTAACATCGCAGATTCATCAATACTTAAATCTTTAGGTTCTTTTCCAAAATAAATTCTAGAGGCTGATCTAATGCCGTCGGCATTATTTCCAAAATCATAGATGTTAAAATATTGGGCTATAATTTCTTCTTTGGTATACTGGCGCTCTAAGCGAGTAGCTATAACCCATTCTTTTATTTTTTGAGTGATTCTACCAACTTTGTTACGAGAGCCTTCCCCATGAAAAAGTTGCTTTGCTAACTGTTGAGAAATCGTACTCGCTCCCCCTCCTTTGCCAAGTTTGACAATGGCTCGAAAGGTTCCTCTAGCATCAATTCCAGCGTGCTCGTAATGTCGAACGTCTTCAGTCGCAATAAGAGCGTCTACAAGGTGTTTAGGGAGTTCGTTAAATGCTACGGGGGTTCTGTTGTCTTCGTAATAAAATTTACCTAGGGTTTCACCGTCAGAAGAAATGATTTCGGTGGCTAAATTAGTTCGTGGATTTTCTAAAGCGGTGGTGTCTGGCATGTCACCAAAAACACCAAAAGATGCCGATAGAAACACAAGTAATACTGCTGAAATAGCTGCTAAAAAACACATCCAAAACCAACGGATTGGCTTTGAAAAATCAAGTGATGCTGTCTTTTTTTTTGCCATAATATCTATTTATTTAGGGGTTCAATGCTAAACCCGACATCGATAATTCCATCAAGTTGAGCAACCCCATTTGGCTCTCCCCGATGGCGCATTGCTTGTTGAATCTGTATTTTGTAGGTGCCCTCTTCACTAAACACAAAGGAATCGTCGTAACCTTTAAAGTAGAGTTTATGTTCTTTTACAGATGTAAATCCAGAACCCAGAAGCTCTCCATTGGGCTTGGCCATGAGGTACTCTAAAGTGTCTTTGGTGACTTTTCCGTTCGGATAATCTAATTCAACGATCAAAAATAAATTACTGAACTTATATGCTGAGGTCGTTCTTAAATTAACGAATAAGTTATAAGGGTTTATAGTGTCGGGGGCTATAAAATCGTATTTAATTATTTGTTGTTTATCCCAATGTTCTGAGATAGATGTATAGCGGTCGAACGACTTACTTTGTTGGCACGAGAAAGCTACAAAAGCAAAAAGAAAGAGCGATATTACTGATTTACTTTGCATTGTTGTTTTGGGGTCTAGGTTTTTTGTTGTTTCTATTGTTTCTGTTGTTCTTTTTACGTCTGTTATTGTTTTTACGTCTTTGATTTTTAGGGGCATCAAATCGTGTTAGACTGTCTTGACCCACAACGTTTTCAAAATCAACTTTAGTATCTTCAATAAGATCAATAGCATATTCCTCTAAACTCGCCACCTTTTCGTTTTTAGCGTTGATGGCAATAATTTCATTGGCTTGAGTCGTAGTCAATTTATGCCAATTCATCCATTCGCCTTCATAGGCATACCACATATGTCCTTTAAAAATGTCTGTTTTTTGACAAACAGCAGTCCCTTTTGTGGTTCTTAATTTAATGTCTGTTTTTGGAAACGCTTTTAGAGCATCTAAATAGGCATCCAATTCATAATTTAGACAACACTTCAGTTTTCCGCATTGCCCTGCTAATTTTAAGGGGTTTAAAGACAATTGTTGGTAGCGCGCTGCAGATGTATTAACTGATCTAAAATCTGTGAGCCATGTTGAGCAACAAAGTTCACGTCCGCAGGAACCAATCCCCCCAAGTCGCGCCGCTTCTTGTCGCAAACCTACTTGCTTCATTTCAATTCGGGTTCTAAATTCTCTAGCAAATAATTTGATAAGCTCCCTAAAATCTACGCGTTCATCTGCTGTATAATAAAACGTTGCCTTGCTGGCATCTCCTTGAAATTCAATGTCAGAAATTTTCATTTTCAACCTTAGGTCTATGGCAAATTGTCTTGCTTTGACTTTCATGGACTCCTCTTTATCTCTGGCTTCAACCCAAATATCTATATCTCTTTGAGAAGCTTTGCGGTAAATTTTAAAAACTTCTTCGGGATTTTCAGAAATCTTCTTTCGTTTCATTTGAACTTTTACCAATTCACCAGAAAGAGTAACCATTCCAATGTCATGTCCTGAGGCAGCTTGAGTTGCCACTACATCCCCTATACTTAAAGTTAAGTTTTCAGTATTTTTATAATATACTTTCCGCCCATTTTTAAAACGAACTTCTATCCAATTAAAAGGAGTCGCACCATTGGGAAGAGTCATATTTGCTAGCCAATCAAATACAGTTAACTTATTACAGCTATCGGTTCCACATGTTCCATTATTTTTACAGCCTTTTGGCTGACCGTCTTTACCTGTTGAACAGCTTGTACATCCCATAATTTATATATATTGAATTTGTCAATGCAAAAGCATCACAAATGTGCGTTAATTTTATGATCTAAAACGTAAATATAAGATTATTTGAGGACTTAAAAAACGAGGCGAACCCTATTTTCTGAACTTATAAAAACTAAAACGAAACTCTTGAATTAAGAATACTATGACTTATCGGGTGTCGCATAAATAGTTCTTAAATCTTTCTTATAGAGTAAATGACCGGCACGGCCCTTTTTAAAAATATCATTGCTATTCCCTTGCCCCTTTCGCAATGCTTTTTGCTCTTCAAATGACATGTTATTGATATCCATACAATCGGTAGAACAGCAATTTTCCATACTTTCTTTGCAGGAATCACATTGAATAAAAAGTAAATGACAGGCTTCATTGGCGCAGTTGACATGTATGTCTGCTGGCTCGCCACATTGGTGGCAGTTTGCAATGACATCGTCTGATATTTTTTCGGCACGGCGCTGATCAAATACAAAATTTTTTCCAATAAACTTATTTTCCATTTTTTCATTCCCAACTTGTCGGGCGTAATTAATAATGCCTCCCTCTAACTGGTATACATTTTTAAAACCTTTATGCTTGTAATAAGCACTGGCTTTTTCGCAACGAATACCACCAGTACAGTACATGACTAATTTTTTTGTTTCTTTATAATCCTTGAGGTCTTCTTCTATTAGATCCAAGGATTCTCTAAACGTATCAACATCAGGGGTGACAGCGTTTTTAAAATGACCTATTTCACTCTCATAATGATTCCGCATGTCCACCACCACCGTGTCTTCATCTTCAATAAGCGCATTGAATTCTGACGCATTAACATGCGTGCCGATATCTGAAGGATCAAAAGTGTTGTCGTTCAATCCGTCGGACACAATCTTATCACGTACCTTCACTTTAAGTTTTAAAAACGAGAATAAATCGTGTTCAATGGCAATATTAAGGCGTACATTTTCTAGAAAATCGATGGTATCTAAATGGGTTTTAAACGCCTCAAATTTATCTGCAGGAACAGAGAGTTGTGCGTTAATTCCTTCTTTAGCCACATAGATTCGACCTAAGACATCAATGCTGTCCCAAAATAGAAATAAATGGTTTCTTAACAACTCGGGGTTGCTAATTTTTGAATATTTGTAGAAAGAGATGGTCAGGCGTTCTTTGCCTGCCTGTTGGATGAGTTCCGTTCTTTCAATATTGCTTAACGTATTGTACAGTTGCATGCTATACTAATTTTAAGTTGATACTAATTGAATTGCAAAGGTAATAATTTTTTAGAATAACCTCGAAAAAAGCGAATGTAAAGGGTTTGGAAAATATTACAAAAAGGTTCGTTAAAATTTTAAAACTTTACAAAAGATGTCTTATTTTAGCAAGAAGAAATTAGATACACAAGACTTATGAGCAGCGAAAAAGATGCAAAATTAAAAGCCCTCAAGCTAACTTTAGACAAGCTTGACAAAGCTTACGGAAAAGGCACCGTAATGAGAATGAGTGATGCCCCTGTGGTAGATGTAGAGGTTATCCCTTCAGGATCTTTAGGGTTGGATATCGCTCTTGGCGTTGGAGGTTATCCTAGAGGACGTGTGATTGAAATATATGGCCCTGAATCTTCTGGTAAAACAACCTTAACATTACACGCGATTGCTGAAACCCAAAAAGCGGGTGGTATTGCAGCTTTTATTGATGCGGAACATGCATTTGATCGTTTTTACGCTCAAAACTTAGGTGTAGATATTGACAACCTTATTATTTCCCAACCTGACAATGGTGAGCAAGCACTTGAAATTGCCGATAATTTGGTACGCTCTGGAGCTATTGATATGGTGGTAATTGATTCTGTAGCTGCATTGACACCAAAAAGTGAAATTGAAGGTGAGATGGGCGATTCTAAGATGGGACTTCATGCACGTTTAATGTCTCAAGCTTTAAGAAAATTAACAGGTTCAATTAGTAAAACAAATTGTACAATGATTTTCATTAACCAATTACGTGAAAAAATTGGGGTGATGTTCGGAAATCCTGAAACAACAACTGGTGGTAATGCCTTAAAGTTTTATGCTTCTGTACGTTTAGACATTCGTCGTTCGACACAAATAAAAGACAGTGATGGTAATGTTTTAGGAAATAAAACGCGTGTTAAAGTTGTAAAAAATAAAGTTGCACCGCCGTTCCGTTTAGCAGAATTTGACATCATGTATGGACAAGGTGTTTCTAAAGTGGGTGAGATTTTAGATGTGGCTGTAGAACATGAAATTGTTAAAAAGAGTGGTTCATGGTTTAGCTATGACGACACAAAACTTGGCCAAGGTCGAGATGCCGTCAAAAACATGATCAAAGACAATCCAGAGTTAATGGATGAACTAGAAGAAAAGATAAAAGTCGTTTTGAAAGCTGAAGCTTAAAAACAAAATTTAATAAAAATCCCGACAAAACGGGATTTTTTATGCCTTTAAATCAGCTTCTAAAGAATTTGAAATGAGGTTGAATACTTTTTTGCTGAGTTCTGTAGTATCCTTAATTGATAACTGTTCTGTGGGAATGGTTGGATGTACTTGCACGCGCATTTTCCCTGGGCTTCCACTAAAAAAGGTATAGGACAACCGTTTTTTATTGTCAAAGAATGTCATGGGCACCAAAGGTACTTTATGGTTGATTGCCAATCGGAACGCACCCGCCTTAAAACGATCTAGAACAACCGATTCTTCTGGAACACCTCCTTCTGGAAAAATACAAATACTAGAGCCTTGTTTGATCCGATTTTGAGCCCGTATAAAAACAGCTTTCCGGCTTTCTGGACTGCTGCGATCGACTAAAATACAGGTGCGTTTATAAAAGAATCCAAAGATTGGAATTTTTACCAATTCTTTTTTACCTATAAATACAAACGGGTGATTTTTAAATGCTACTAACATCAACATGATGTCGGTCATGGAGGTATGGTTGGCAACAAATACGTAGCTCTGTCCTTTTACGAGGGATTCTGAACGTTTTACAGTCCAGTAATGCCCCATCCCAATTAGAATACATTTGGCCCAAATACGGGCTAGCCTAAAAAAGTAAGGGTACCATTTTTGTTTTAGTACGGACAAAAACAACAAAGGAAACATGATTAGAATTGGTAATGTAACAAGTACATAGAACCAAATTCTGTACAAAAACCACAACGGATATTTGATAATTTTAAACACATTCAAAACTACTAAAAAAATTGGGGTGTTGAACAAAAAAAGGGGTTTACCATTAATTTGGATACATAACTGCAATGCGTTTGCTTTACATGACTCATAAAAATCAATGTGCTTTTGAGGGCAATTAAATATTATTTACTACATTTATAACAGACTTAGACCCCAAATCTGATTCTTCATTTTAACCAATTCATTTTTTGAAGTAACGTATTAATAAAACTGTAACTACACAGTGGTGTACTTGTATGTAGTGTTTTTAATACCCTTTACGTATACGTTGAATGAACGTAACTAAAAAAAGGAATGCAAACTTTAGAATATGAAAAATGATAAACGAGAACAAAAGTTACTATTATCCGGAATTGGAGACGTATAAACAGGAGGTTTTTTCTCCATATAATCAGTTACAACATTTATCTAATCGCACCTAAAAAATGAACTGAAGTTAATTCTACTTATTAAACCGTATTGGTTTACGAATAGAAATATTTTAAAACAAATCCTCCTTAAATAAAATGAAAAAAATAATTATAGTATCAGCTTTTATTTTAGTTGCATTTAATGCTATAGCTCAAATAACGAACGTTGAAGAGAAGTTTGATTTACCAACGATTTTGAGTGAGTCATCAGGAGCTATCTTTTTTAATGATAAACTAATTATTCATAATGATTCGGGTAATGAAAATAAACTTCATGAGTTAGGTACAATTTCTGGGGTGGTTACGAGAACAGTTACAGTTACCAACGCCATAAATATAGATTGGGAAGATATCGCACAAGATGACACATCAATATATATTGGCGATATAGGTAACAACAATGGAGATAGAACCGATTTAAAAATTTATAAAATAATTAAAAGCGATTACCTAAACTCCATAAATATAACAGCAGAAATTATAAACTTTAGTTATTCAGATCAAATAGATTTTACCGCTAACCCTAATAATACAGAATGGGATGCAGAAGCACTTATTTCTTTTGATGCAAATAACTTGATTTTATTTACTAAAAATTGGGTCGATGGCATAACAAAAGCTTACTCAATTCCAAAAAACAACGGAACATATACTGTAGCCTCATTAACAACAACTTTAACTAGCGGAGGCTTAATAACTGGAGCGACCTACAATCCATCAACAGAAAAAGTATATTTAATCGGATATAACTCGATATTACAGCCTTTAGTTTGGAGTAGTGAAAATTTTACAAATAATGATATCTTTTCAGGCATTAATACGCAAACATTACTTTCAAGCCTAGGGCTTGAACAAGCAGAGTCTATAGCATATGTCGGGGCTAATAGGTATTTTATTACATCCGAAACATTTAATATTCCACCGTTTTCTGATAATGGAAAATTAATTTCATTTACAACAAATGACAATTTGTTATCTATAATAGATCCAGAAGCTATTATAGTTAGTTTATATCCAAACCCTATTGAAGATGTGTTATTCATTATAGGACTAGAATTTACTTCAGTAGAAATCTATGATGCCAAATCTACACTTGTTTATATAGGAAACAACCAAAAAATAAATGTTTCAAAACTAAGTAAAGGGTTCTATTTGGTTAAGATCAATTTAAAAAATCATACATATAATATCAAAAAAATAATTAAGGATTAATTGAATATTATTTTAAGAAATTAAAAAGAAAAATAGAGCGTTGCACAACAACGTGTATAATTAATTACTTTGGTCATTGCTTATTTGGAAAATTCCTTCATAATTTTCTCGCGTTCGTTTTTGTTTACTAAATTAGTAGCTGAAACACGCAACGAAATCATACACAAACACGTTATGCTTAATTAGAACAAAATGACAAAAACTTCATTCATAGAAAAAATAGATTTAAAAAATTATTTGGAATGAAGTCTGGATATGTTTTAGATTTTTCAGAGAGAACATTTCAAGAATTTATTGGATATTCCTATTCTCTATTTGAGTCGATCTATTATTCGTAACAAGTAGGCATGTTACCAAAAATTGCAAGATGTGCGTGATAGGACGAGTGGCTTTTGTACATGATATCCGCAGTAGAAGAAACAGCATATGATACCATTCGTTGAGTCAACAACATCAAAGAGGAAATGATGAGGATGAAAAATATATTGAGAAAAACTACAAATTTTAAAGTCAGGAATTACTCAATCATTTATCATTAATACAGCTTTATTGGATGCTTTAATTTCTGAAAAAAAATAAAAAATTGAAGTGATAAGACTATTTCATAAAAGAATGCGTTTAAAAAATAGACCGACTGAACAAAAAAATCTTCATAGAGTGAAATACATATTAATTTATACCTTTTTGATTTTGTCAATGATTTGGTTTATATCTTGTGACCGACCTAAGTGTAGTAATAAGAACTCCATATTTGAAACCAACGCACCTGATTCAAAAAAATACAAAGACGAACTAATAAAACAATTAGGTAAGGTTGATGCGACAAAACTTACTTACTGGCTTCAGAAGTATCACCAACAAGAAGGAAAGGAGTCTTTATACTTTCACGTTCAAGGCGATGGATTGTGTGCTATTTTACATGTATCTATGATCCATTGGGATAAAATGGAAGGTGTGAGGCTTAAAAAAGGTGTGGGGCGTCGGGGCGCTGAGTTTACAAATCTAAAATTTGATATTGTTAGAGATTCACTATCGACACAATTTATTTACAATACATACGACAGATTAATTGACTAAAAACAATTGAACGATTCCCTCAAAAAAAGTACCTTTGCTATTCATTCGGATAAAAAATAGAAAATGGCAAGAATTTTAACAGGCGTTCAAAGTACAGGCACCCCACACCTCGGAAATATTTTAGGTGCAATTATTCCTGCAATTGAAATGAGTAACGACCCAAAAAATGATTCTTATCTATTTATTGCCGATATGCATTCGCTCACTCAAATTAAAGAGGCGAAGACACTCCGTCAAAACACTTATGCAACTGCTGCAACATGGCTGGCGTTTGGATTAGACATCCAAAAAACAGTATTTTACAGACAAAGCGATGTGCCACAAGTCACAGAATTATCTTGGTATTTAAGTTGCTTTTTTCCATTTTCCCGATTGGAATTAGCCCACAGTTTCAAAGACAAAGCAGATCGCCTAGAAGATGTTAATGGAGGCTTGTTTACCTATCCAATGTTGATGGCTGCCGATATCTTACTTTACGATGCAAACATTATTCCTGTTGGAAAAGACCAACTCCAACATATTGAAATGACCCGAGATGTAGCCTCTAGAGTGCATGCTAAAATTGGAGAGGTTTTTGTGATTCCTGAAGCTAAAATTCAAAAAGAAAACATGCTTATTCCAGGACTAGATGGTCAAAAAATGAGCAAAAGTAAAGGCAATGTCATTGATATTTTTCAAACCGACAAAGCCTTGCGAAAACAAATCATGTCCATTCAAACGGATAGCAGCGCTCTAGAAGCTCCTAAAGATTGGGAAACCTGTAATTGTTTTGCTATTTATAAACTGTTGGCTTCAGAAGCTCAAATTACAGAAATGAAACAAAAATACGAAGTGGGAGGGTACGGTTATGGCCATGCCAAACAAGCGTTGTTTGAACTGATTTGCGAAAAATTCTCTGAACAAAGAGAGCGTTACACTTATTATATGTCTAACCTTGAGGAGTTAGACCAAGCATTGGCATTAGGTGCGAAAAAAGCTGCGGCTGTGGCAGATGGCGTATTGGCACGTGTTCGAGTGAAAATAGGCTACTAAACCAACTCAAATTCTTTTCCTGGTAGAGGTCGGCAAACGCCTTTTAGTTCCAGATTTAATAACAAATAGGCTGCTTTAGAAGTGGGTATTTCACAGGCAATAGCAATTACATCCAAGGCTGATTTATTTTCTTTTTTTAAATAGTTGTAAATGATTTTCTCGTCTGAATCGAGTTCTACAAACAACTTTTTTTGGACGACTTTTTGTTGAGTTTCCAGCGACCAGTTTAAAATATAAGGAATGTCTGCTGGATTAGAAACCAGATGAGCATTTTTAGTTTTAATCAAATTAAGACAGCCCTGACTTTGACTGTCTGTAATGCGGCCCGGAAGTGCAAACACTTCTCTATTGTATCCAAATGCCATTGAAGCCGTTGCCAAACTCCCCCCTTTTTCAGCCGATTCAATAACAATGGTTGCTTCACTAAGCCCTGCAATAAGACGGTTGCGTCTTAAAAAATTAGAGGGGTCCATTACCGCTGTACTCCAAAAATCGGTAACAAACCCGCCTTGATTTTCGATCAAATTTCGATACTTAAAGTGGAATTTAGGATAGGTATGTTGAAGGCCTTGAGCCATACACCCTACCGTTTGGAGTTGATGTTTGAGAGCGGATTTGTGCGCGGCAATGTCTGTTCCATAAGCAAATCCGGAAACTATAATGGGGTTGAACACTGCGAGGGTTTCTATTATTTTTTCACACTGTGCAAGTCCGTAGGTGGTTAGTTTTCGGGTGCCTACCACACTAATAATCGGGTGGGTATCCCAGTCTATGTTCCCTTTTTGAAACAATACAATGGGCCCGTCAATACAATGTTTAAGCTTAAAGGGATAGTTGGAGTTTTCAAAATATAAGGCTTTAATAGCGTTTTGTTGTACAAAACTGAGCTCGTCTTCAGCTGCTTTTAGATACTTTGATTCATGGATATGTTTAATGGTACGTGTGCCAATTCCTTCAATTTTTGAAAGGGCTGCTTTGGATTCTTTAAAAATGGCTTCAGGACTACCACAAGTGTTGAATTAGTTTTTTGGCTGTAATGTCGCCAATATGGGGCACAGCCTGCAATGCAAGTGCATAGAGCAGTTGAGGTGGGTTCATAAGGGGCAATGTTTACTGTAAATATAAGAATATCTAGCTTATATCCATGACTTTAAGGAGTTGTAGTAAACGAAATTTCGTTTCCATAATACACGCCATTACAATCTTGCATATACGCCCGAACATAATAGGTCGTATTTGGCGTTAGGTTATAAATAAACGAGTCGTAATCATCATTCCAATTGCCGTTTTCTGAAAAGGTGTCTGCAATTGTCGGGGTTGGAGAGGTGCTCCAACACACTCCTTTGGCTTGCGCTTTAACAAAGGAATTGCTGGTAATCATCCCGCCGCTTTCCGCAGAAATGGATGTAATAGCTGTAACGGAAGTTGTTGTTAATTCCGAATCATCGCGTAATGAAAGGTCTTGAAAACAATAGTTGTTGTCTAAATTGCCTCCAACATTAACAGTTCCTGGACTACAGTCAAAACCGTCATTATAAAACACATACAGTTCACAAGGAAAAGCAGTTGAAGTGTCTAAAGAGGAATTGTTAACTATAACAAAGTTACCATACGCTTTTCTAATTGATGGAAGGTCAAGATTCGAAAGTAAAGGATTTGCATTTATTTCAAAAGATGATGTTCCAAAAAGATAGTCTCCAACAGAAAATAACTGCGGAGCGCTTAAACTTGTTAAAGAGGTGTTATTATAAATATTAATCCGTCGATGTACATTTACTAATTGCTGCAACTCAATCGTTTCTAGGGAAGAGTTACTTATAATTTCAAAAAATGCCTCAACATATTCTAAAGCATTTAATTCTATCCACTCAAGAGAAGCGTTGTTAGCAATATTAAACGCATAACTCTCGGGTGTTTTTATCTCTGTCAACTGATTCCATTCAATAGCTGGAAGCAGTTGGTTTTGTTGAATATATAAGCTTCTATACCCGAGATCTATTAACTCTAATTGCGGAAAGTCTAGACTTAATAACTGAGCATTATTTAGTATGCGAAATTCCCTAATTATATATTTTAAACTCGAAAATATAACCTCTATTGTAGAAGTGTTCTCTAGTCGAAATTCAGTAATAGTCTCCAACAAGGGGGCGTATATTCTTCGAATCGAAAACTCATTTTGCATAAAAAAATTTCTTAATTCTAAAAGTACTGGAAAATTGATTCTTACGATATTTCGGCTCATTGGTCCATCAGATATCCAGTTCAAACTAGAAAGATTTGTGATATTTACAAAGGTGATTTCGGAAGTGGTCTCCACAGGAAAATCGTCAATTTGAAAATTCCCCGTTTCGGTATAGTCAAAAATATGGTTGAGGTTGGGGTCATTAGCCACTACCACAATGGTATCACCATAAACAACCTCGTTAGCAATGGTAATCACATAAGGTCTTACAAACAGAGGAACGTCTAAGGGAAGCCCGGTCAGTTCCATTTCAAAAGTGGGTGGTGTTTCTGCCCACCAGCCTGTACCCGTATTGGTTTCAGAAACAGTAAGGTCAGCCGTTGTAGGTCCACCTGTAAGATTGTAACACAATCCAGCCGTTTGAATTTCTTGAATATTGTCAGTCTCTATTGTTGCTCCAAATTCAACGTTATAAGCAAAGAGTGTACAACGCATATTATTTACTAAAGTCACATCAATAGTCGTACAGTCCGAAAGGGTTAGCACCATTGTGTCTATCTCCTGTTGCGGTTGTGTACAGCTGGTGTTTTCTGCAGTGAGTGTGAGTGTTATAGACCCACTGTCAAAGTCGGCATTGGTAGGAAAATAGGTCGGAACTGTACTGGATGTATCATTAAACGTGCCTGTTCCAGAAGTGGTCCATACTAGGCTTGTATAATTGGCTGCAGATGAGTTTTGAATCACATAACTCTCCCCAGCACAGATGGTATTATCTGTACCTGCATTTACAGACGGATAACAAGAAGAGCAATCCGTGAGTGTCAGTGCCCCTGATATAGAGATGTTTTCACAGGACAATGAACTGGTTTCTACTAAAAAGCTGTAAATACTTCCGGAAGCAATGCTGCCAGTAGCGGTGCCAGAAATGGTAAGTGTATTGCCACTCAAAACAGCTTCAATTCCTGGCGGAAGACCTGTAACTGTGGCATTGGGTGATGGTCCATCTATTTGAAATGTTATTGGGCTTATGGGTTCGCCAATACAAGAGTTTTGATTCAATTCCCCTGAAACAACTTCAAGTGATGCTTTTGGGGATACAATAATGGTTCCTTGTGCTACAATGTTTATGGTACCGTTAGGTACTGTTACCGTATAATTGAATGTCGTCTGAGAGGTGACATCAATATCTATGGTTCCTGTGATATACACGATATTGCCCACAATATTATAGTCTATTCCATTTGGCAAACCGCTGACGGTAAGCCCTGATGGATCAATATTAATAGCATAACTAATTTGGTCAATTTCGGCATCTTCACACACTACTTGAGCGTTAGAGCCTGCAGAGGATGTGATAACAATCGTATTATTATCGGTGTTTGTAATGGTGCCAATCCATTCGGTTCCATTCCAAATCCAAGTTAGTGTATCTCCAAGGGTTGTGCCGTCGGGCCAGTCCAAGTCTATATCTTCTCCGGGCTCTCCATCTTCTCCTTGATCCCCTTTTAGAGAATCTATAAACGCTTGCTCGTCGCCCGTATTTCCAAGTTCTAACCAAACTTCATAGGCAGATAATCCGTCTCCATCCTCACCAGATTCACCTATTAATGAATCTATAAATTCTTGTTCATCGCCCGTATTTCCAAGTTCTAACCAGACTTCATAGGCGGAGATCCCATCCTCTCCTGGGTCTCCTTGTGGACCTGGGATTTCTGATCCCGGTGCATACAATGCAAACGGAACCGCAGTGAGTTGTTGTAAACTCAATTCTTGAAATGAGTTGCATTGCCCTGTCACATCAAAATCAACCTTCAGAGATTTCATTGCGGCCGACCATTCAATAGCACTCCATGGACTGCCTCCAACAGCAGTTCCTGTACCGATAACAACATTAACCATCCCATTAGAATCTGTTGTGGTTGTCGTATGTTCTATGTATTCATAATTCCCCATTTCATCAATGAGCGAAAACTGAAGGCATATATTTTGATTTCTCAAAGGGGTGTTTTTTTGATTAGCCCCTGGAAGTTCTACCTCACTTGAATTTATGATTAAGGCTTGGTAACTAATGCCATTCCTTTGATCTTGTGCAAACATTAAAGCACAATTTAAACTGCACAAAAAGAGAATGGTTTTAACGTTTTGGATGGTCTTTTTCATGCTTAATTTTTTGGTGTTAAACTAATAATGACTCTGCGATTAGAATCGTATATTTTTTGATTAAATTGACTTGTTTCTCCTGCCCCTTTTACAGTACACTGGCTTGGATCTACTTGCAGGGAAATTAAAAATTCTTGAACACTTTTTGCTCTGTTGTCAGAAAGAGTTTGGTTGTGTTGTGTTTGTCCAGTTGTATCGTCAGCGTAGCCAACAAGAGTTGCAATAATTGTTGGATTATTTCTTAAATAATCGGCCAGTGTTTCTAATTTTTCATATTGATCTTTGTCAATTTTATAGGAATCTAAATTAAAAAACACGGTGTGTTCTGGAAGCGGTGTTGGGGGCTGCTTTAATAAATTGAGTTCTAGTTTTAAATTTTGAATGTCTTGTTCTAATTCCGATTGCTTATTTGAAATAGAGTCGGGCACAGTGTATTCAGGGAACTCATGTTCGTGAATTGCAACTTCTTTTTTATGTGATTTTAAATGTACTCTAAAATACACTTGATTTGCCACATAAGAGAGTGATTCAGCACCTTGATCAGCAGGTTTAACTGCGTAAGAAAAATTATACCCTATGTCCAATCCAAAGGTGTTTGAATTGACTATAGTTGCAAACAACCCGACACTAGGGTTAATCCATGTCCCATTCATTTCTTTTTCGTTTGTGAGGTCAAACGTTTCTCCGCCTATTTTCTGTTTCCCAGAAACTAAATGTAAGAGATCAAGGCTTAGTTTTGCTCCTAAAGTGTTTTTGTAAAGAAACTTTTGATACTGAACAAACCCCCCTAAATAGTTTGTAGTCCAATTATAGTTTTCATATCCATCTCCGCCCGTAGCATTAAATTGCTGAAAACTCAGTCCGTATCCAATTTTTTGACGTCCTAGCTGTATAGCGCCAAGCCCTAACCTAGAATAAAGTCCGGCATCTGATTTAATATTATCGTTAGAATTTCCTGATGAGTTGCTATAGATATACGAACTAAAATTTAGTCCTGCTTCTAAAGAAACTTCCTGAGTAAAAGCGTTACCCCAAACAAGAAGCGTTACTAGTGTAAGTGTTAAATGTTTCAATGTTTTTTTATGATTTTTGTTTGATAATAAAAGTTAAGAGCGGTCAAGGTTATAATGTATTCGCTATCTGAGAGAAAAGGAAGGTTTAATACTATGGATTGATTTACTGAACTTACTGTATTTTTAAATACAATTCGCCCATTAATGTCTATGATTGTGGTTTGAATATTATCATAGTCTAGTGAAAAGTCAAAAGTAAGGAGATTTGAAAAGGGATTCGGATAAAATTTAACTTCGTATTTATTAGATAAGGGCTGTACTATATACTCATTAAAAATGGGCTGTTGAAAACCTTGGTTTATAAGCGTTGAGTTTAATTGAGAGGTTCCCACAACTGACGATTGACCAACCGAATGAGAAACATAATAATTGGATGTCGTTTGACTGCCCCCTGAGGCTCCTATTGTTTGGTGATGTAACTGCGCATAAATTGAGGTGGAACATAAAAACAACCCTAATGTGATTAGTTGCAACTTAGTGTTTGTAATGCGTATGATTGCTCTCAACATTGGTGTACTGATTAATTATTACAACCAATATAATTACCTAAAATTAGGGGCATTGTTGGTTTAAGTAAATTAATGGAGGATTTTGAGGATTGGTGGGCTTGGCAGTAAAACTATTAGAAACCCACAACCCAACAAAAATACTGAAATCTAATTGTTTTTACAAAAAAAAAAATCTAACTTTGGATTCATGCAAATTAGTCAGTACATAAGCGATTTACTTTACCGCTACGAATGCGTTATACTCCCTAACTTTGGAGCATTTTTATCGCATCCTATATCGGCGAGAA
>Ga0209534_10001272_pt1 | contig 26735 bp, 29 predicted proteins | sample COG_07_FD_184751 | JGI IMG/M metagenome (GOLD analysis project Ga0209534, IMG submission 184751) | Pelagic Microbial community sample from North Sea - COGITO 998_met_07 (SPAdes) (version 2) | ecosystem: Environmental > Aquatic > Marine > Neritic zone/Coastal water | place: Helgoland, sampling...
TATTATATACTTCCTTATTTCTATACATTTTACTTCCTTTTAAAATTATTTGGAGAGAATTATAACACTATTTCTTGTCAATCATAGAAATTCATTATACTATTTATATACAGAGCAATCTAACAAGGAAACCAAGACTTATCCCCATAACCCATCTACATAAGGCCTCTAAAGGCGCTAACAAACTGGATTGTGATACTAAATTTTCTTTCTATATTTTAGCTCTTATACCTTAAACTACTTGTATGCGAATCTGTATTTCACCCTGATGAAAAACATATTATTATATTTATATAATTATATATGTCTTATTTTAATTTCAAAAAATATGATACTGCGTTTTTTTTTCATTCGGTAATAGCCGCCATCACGCTCTCTGTTAGTTTATTTTTAAATAAAATGGTTGACGCGCATTTAGAGGGAGGCAAACATTATTTTTATTTCTTTAATACTTTCTTATCCACTCTTTTTATCTGTTATTTCTTTAAATACTTCTTTGGATGGGGGGATGTTTTGCTAGCTTAAAATTACAATGATTGTCGGATAAACATTTCTATTAACTCTGTATCCAACGGCGCGATACTTTTCACAGACATGGGTCTTCCTCGCTTTTTTGGTGCCTGTTCGTCCTCGTCGCTATCTTTTATTACTATCTTAGTTTTCGGTCTCCCTCTCGTTACCTTTTTTTCTATTAAATGACAACCAGGAATCTCACCCCAACCCATTTTTTCAACTTCCTCCTGAACATCCGAAATATTGATGTTAAGTTTTTTCATAATATTAATATACGGAATCTCCTGTTTCATACCAGGTGGTTTGTAATCTAAATTTTCATTCCACATTTTCGCTCTTTCATTTATATTTCCACAATTAGGCTTTCCATCCGCATTATTTGTTGCCTGACGCATACACACCGTACAATAATCACAATCAACTGGTTTAGTCTTCACACATTGTGTATATAATCGGTGGTTCTTTTTTACACCACAACACCATTCCACTTCAACATGTCCGTAAAACGGAATTGGGATACTCGGACCCTTTTTACTAGTTGTCTTTTTTTTTGAATCTGATTCGGGAGCAGGGAGTAATTCATCTACACTTTTATTATAAATATCTTGTATATTTTTAATATCAGAATCTGTATTTATAAGAGATACCCATAATTTATCAGCAAAACTTCTAAGCACATCGCGCGTTTTATCGTTAAGAATTTTCCCTGACATACTTTTTAATATTTCAAACTCAATCAGATTTATATTCAATTTTCTAATTTGACCCTAACCGATTTCCCTTCCCAGGGAATCTTCTCATATCATAAGTTAATTTATAATTTCCTAGTGATGAAACTTCTGGAGATTTACTTTTATTCCAAGCTTCTTCTGATTCTTCATAATCAAGGGCAAAATCAAAATCTACATTAATATCAGCATTTAAAATTTCTATAATTTCACTAGGTTTGGTCTCGACAATATCAACCAGAAAGACCTTATCTTGTTCTTGATAATGTAACGCAATTGTTTGTCCCTGAGTAACAACTGGATAATCTTTACTGAGTATCTTTTCTAATACGGCTTTAGGATCACTCAACTTTGAAAATTCTTTACTATTGTGTAATCGTAGCTTTACAAAATCACCCTTTGGTGGAGCGACTAATTCTATTTTTACGTTGATTCCTTCACCAATACAACAACTATTCATTATATGATAAGGAAGATGAACTACACCAGGTGGAGCGGAAAATTCATGCACTCCACATACTTCACCATACTCTGTTTCTTTGTGAGATATCTTGAAATAAAGTTTGCTTTCTAGACTCTCGTGGTTATCCTTAGTTAATTCAAATAATAATGACTCTGGTAGTAGAATCTTGTTGCTGTGTTGCAACTTTTCGACCATTTCAGGATTTTGTGAAGAACAAGCGTAGCTAAAACATAAGAGTTCCATTGTCATTTTAAAATATTATAATTTTTTATAATATATTATCAGTTCAATTTTATCGTCACCTTCTTGTTTTCTTTCTTCTTCGGCGTTTTGATTTCTTTTTCTTCTTTCTTTTACTTTTTCTTCTTGTCCTTTTCTTTTTATTTTTCTTTCTACGTCCTTTTCCCCCCCCTCGGTTATTTGCTATAGCCAACCTGTTATACATTTGTTGATACAAGCTTCTTAATTCTCCCATTGTTCCATCCCACTCATCGAACGATGCGGGTTTTGCGTGTTGTGAGCTTTGATATGACTGCGTCTTCTGGTGTGGTGGCGTCCCAGGCGGAGCTCCCATTCTCGCAATCATTTCTCGTTGCAAACGAGCTGTTTCACTACGTAAACCTGTAACACTGCGACTGTCTTCACGGTTTTCCACCATATGAACATTTGTTTGAAAAAATGCTCTATCATATTTATAAGCATTTAAATCACCAAGTAAATTCTCACATACATAAGAAATGTTCTTAATCATTAAAGCACGTGCATAGGCATATGAACGGTTAGCGAAAATCTTGTATAAATAATTAAACTCTTGCTCTGTTATATTAATATTATAATTAGGGTTTCCTTTTAAATAATGAAAACGAAATGATGTGCCTTCTGCATTTGTCCTGCTTGTGGTATTGAAACTAGTGGTTTGTTGTTGATGTAATTGTCCTAGCATCGTCTGCTCGGGGGAAAGACTGGGTTCAATGACATATTTATATTGTAAATAACTTTCATAATTCCCAAATTGTAATATGTTGTTTTTATCTATATAATAAAGATAACTACAAAAAATATCTACCATATGTGATATTCTTGACTGACTTATTCCAAAAGCTATCTCTTTGGTAGCTATGTTTTCCGTTATTCTAAAAAGACAAGCGTTGCTCTTTATTTGATTCCATAATCTTACAGAATACCACATACCATTTTGAATTAAACTATCCATATTTATTATCAATCTAAGGGCCTGCGCTGGGTCGTGACCCCATGTTTTAAAGAAAAGGTTTCGCATTTGTTCTGAATTAAGCTGTGATGAAAGCGACGTGGGATCAAATCCATAATACGAAATTATTTTTTCATAGTTAAGTAGCATATGTAGATATTGGTCAGAAAGGTCGTTTCCACCTGTCCCAGCAAAGGCATTTTTTCTTCCATCTTTTCCTCTTCCTCTTCGGTTGCTTGCCGTTAATGTCTTCGAAACGTCGGCGTCTAGTTCTCCACTGTCTTTTTGTACTTTTGATGGTTGTGCTATATTTCCACCAATAGCCATCATAGTTCTCCAAGCTAAAATATGTTCTATTTCTGCTCTAGGGCCGTGACAACCTGTTTGAATTATCAATGTGGGGTTATCTTGACTACCCACATTTCGTGCCAATAGCCCTCCAGTACAATAACAATAAGATGTTTTGATTCCATTTAATATATCTTTTCTTCTATTTTCAGCTGTCCTGCGTTCCGGGTTTCCAAATAACCTTATTATTTCTTCAGTATAACCCTCAATATCAATTTGTTCTGGTAATGGTTGTTTAGACCAAAAGGCAATATTAGTCGGCGACGGCGCAACGGGAGTGTACCCCTTGTGGTGGCTCTGGGATGACTTCTTCAACCCTTCCGCGTAATATACATATTTAACTGCTAATATTACATGTGAAACGGTTTGTGATGTTGTTGTTGAAATAGTTAAATCACCTTGCGTTGATGTATCTGTAAATGAAACTCTTTTTGGCTCTCCAGATACATTTGAATAACTATCTGTAAATAATTTAATAAAATAATAATTTAACAATTCTAAATTACTTGAACTTGAACTTGAACTTGAACTTGAACTTGAACTTGAACTTGATCTTGAAGATGACTTGCTTGAGCCCGACATAATATATATAATTTAAATATATTATAATTCCAAATTAAACTGTGTAAAATCCTTTAAGGTATTACCAACTTTGTGTGAAAAATCAGCCAAATTTTGAGTCCAATTACTTTTAGATGATCTTTCAACTATATCAATAATTTGCATAGAAGCTTGTGTGTCATTTTCACCAGGTAAAAGTTTTTCTATTATATGATTTTCTATGGATTTTTTGGTATATTTATAATTATCAATAACAGGTGCGGAAAACTCTAAATAAGAAAGCAAAATATACCACAACGATGTGCGTAATCTTATGTGTTTGTATGCTTCCGTGCAATCTTTTTTTAATTGTTGGTAGGATTCAGAATTCATACCACCTAACATATTGAGCATATCTTCTGTTATTTTCATTTCAACATTTAAATTTTTAGGGTCATCACCTAAAATATATGAAAAATCTATTTGCAATAAACTTCCGTCCTTGGTTACTAATATATTTTCAAGATGTCTATCTCCAACACCAAGAACATAACACAGTACACAGGATGATACGCAAGTTTTTATAAATTTTTTTCTTAATTGCGTGACGGTTAGAGTGGGATTCAAATCCATTATATAATTTTGCAGGGTGGTATTATACTTGTATTTTACGTCATAAAGTGTGTTCGCCTTTTCCACCATTTCTATCCAACCACATCCATCATCTATAGGGAAAACGTTGTATGTTTTTATGTCAACTAGATTTTCACAACTTTTTTGTATAAATTCTGCTATAATCATAGTTAGCTTGTCTTTCCTAACATCTTCAAATTTTACCAAAATATTTACAACGCGTTCCTTTCCTTCTTTTTTTACAATTAATGGTATTTTCCATGGTTTTGTCGCGGATTTTATACAAATTACCCCTTCCCCCATTATCCCTATACATTCTGACTGTATATCCCAAGGGAGTCTTACTGTGCCATTTTTTTCAATCCAAGCTTTTACTACCAGATTCCATTTACTAGGAGATAAATTATAAAATATATTTTCATTTATAAATTTCACAAAATCAAGGGTTTTTAATAATTCACGTTCTTTTTCTTTACCGATAACAGACATAAAATGATTCTTAAACATATGCAGTTTGTGATACAAAATTTTATCTTGCATTACAAATGTTAGTTCAAAAAAGAGAGAATACAGTAGTTGATTATCTGTTTTACATAATGGTATGAGTAACTCCTTTCCTATTTTATAATAGGTTAAACTTAAATTTATAAGCCATGGAATTATTAATTTTAAATCATTTGTGGAGAGAATTTTTAATTTTTCTAATATCCAACTTCTACATAATTTATTTTGTAGAACATATTTATTATTGCAAATTTCTAGTAGCTCTTCAAGCTTTGGTCTTGAAGAGCAATTCCTTCTACATGCTAATTCATTACACCTAAAATTTCTTTCTTTTTTGTGATAAAAAGAAACAAGATTTTCTAATTCTGTTAAATTCTCTCCATTATTAAAACTAGAGAAGCATTTTGATATCAATTGGAAGTGTCCGCTGAATTCAAATCTATGATTCCATAGCAACTGTCGTTCTAACTTCGAAAATGGATGTGAAGGGAGTTTGTATTGGACACTCTTGTAAAAGGATAATATAGTATTTATAGACTTACACCATTCTTTATTTACAAGACGAATATTATATAATTCCTTAAATGTCATAGGTAAATTCGTAAATATATAAATAAAGTCGGACGATTTTTTAATGAAATCCATTTTACCTTTACACCCTAAACACATCCTTTTGTCAGAATAAATATATGAAAACAAAGAAAAACTTTTATTAATAGGTGATGTCAAATTTACTAAGCTGGGTATAATACCCCATTCATTAGCACAACTACCGCAAAATATTCTACCACACACTCTGCAGTGATGTTTTCTTCTCCACATATTGAAAAGTTCATTGCATTTGAAACAGCATTGTATATTTTTACTTGGTATCCATATTGATGGACTTGTATTTTGTATAGATATGTCGGTTGTTACTTGTCTTTTTTGAACCATTATAGACATGCTCATATTATTTTTGGTACTCATTATTAATAATTACTAATATTTAAATATCACACATTTATATATGATAATTGGATTTTCTATTTTTCTTTTATCTTTAACTATTGCGATGACGTACTTGTGGTATAGAGCAATTCGTCAGGATTTCCGTGGCTATTAGATATTTAATAAAAATGTAATAAATGTAATAAAAAAAGTTTAATATTACAACTAAATATTATTTGGTGGTTTTTGCTATAATCCAAGCAAGTATCGCTGTTGCTCCAGCAGCCCAAATAGTAATGTAGTGTCTTGCTAATTCGTATTGAACCATATTAATAAATTGACACATGGGAGAACCGAGACTAATGAATGTTTGTAACATACCACGAATACCTGATGGTGCACAGTTATGTATATATAAATTTACTAGAAGCCAGTGAATGAATCCTGTAAAGAAGATAATTCCTGAAAAGTGGAGGATGACGGTGCCGAACTTCTTGACAATGGGGTGTATAATCATGATGGATAATATATCAACCCTACATGTTACATATTGGAACTTCAATTTTATATTCTATAACTTATTAAAGATTTTATAAATATACTTAGAAAGGATGGCGTATAATAATTTATAATGTCTAATGATGATACAACTAGCAGCATGCCCAACGCGGGTAAAAATTCCTCTGAACGAATTACAGGACGCGTAAAGTGGTTCAACAACAGGGCAGGTTTCGGATTTGTAACGGTTTTGGAGGGAGAGAAAAAGGACGACGATATTTTCGTTCATCATTCCGGTATCGAGGTAAATAGCGAGCAGTATAAATATCTTGTCCAAGGTGAGTATGTAAGTTTTGCTCTTCGCGAGAGTGACAATCAAGAGCATCCTTATCAGGCAGGGGATGTTAAGGGAGTTTTCGGTGGATGGTTGATGTGTGAGACGCGAAACGAGAATCGTTCAACGCGCGAGGAGGATGGAGGAGAGGATGACGACACTCGAACCAGAGCACCTCACCGACGAGAAGGACATTCAGGAAGAGACGGACATTCAGGGAGGGACAGACGCACCAGGAGTGGTAGAGGTGTTCGACCGACCGGGTCTGGACCACGTGGTTCAGGTGGGAATGACGAATGGGTTCTAACACGCAGAGGTGGGGGTGGAGGTGGCCGTGACCGAAATACCAGAGACCAGGATGCTTAAATTAATATGATTTTCATAAAAAATTTTATTAATTATACTATATTTCAAATACTTAAATGTTTTATTTAATTTAGGTAAAATTGATTTAAAAAGACTTCCATTAATGTAGATTATAAATGAGTACTTCTCAAAAATCAACACCCGAACAAACTTCTACATGCAATCCTATTACAGAACAATTTGGAGAAGTTCTTAACACTCTTTCTAGTTTTAAATCACAGATTAGTATGTTAGTCTCGCAAGTAAAATCGTTAGAAAAAACAGTAAAAAAACAAATGAAACAATTAGAACTAGCAGCCCAAAAAAATAAAAATAAAGGAAATAGAAAAGCTTCTGGTTTTGCTGTACCATCTAAAATCTCAAATGGTCTATGTGAATTTATGGGTAAGCCAGAAGGTACTGAAATGGCTAGAACAGAAGTAACTAAATACATCATTCAATATATTAAAAATAATAATCTACCTGATAAAGATAACAAAAAAATTATTAAACCCAACAACGCTCTTAAATCATTACTCGATGTAAAACCTACCGATGAAGTTACATATTTTAATCTTCAAAAATATATGAATAAACACTTTATCAAAGCACAAACAACATAAAAACATAACATATTATTATTCATCACAATAATAATATGGCTACAAGTAGAAGAATTGCTAATGAGATAAAAAGAACATGGACCAATTTATATCAACAAACAAATTCAATATATATTACTGACACAAAACCTACAGAAGTAAAATTTTGTATGTTTTTTAGTGGTTCATATAAACCATTACTAATTACATTAAATTTTAACAGCAGACTCTATCCATTTAAACCACCGGTCGTTTTTATAGGGAAAAATAAAAAGAATTATATTTCTTTATTACCAACCAGTTGGGTGTTTTCTAATAAATTTTTAGGAAACAAATGTTTATGTTGCAGTTCTATTTTATGTCGTTGGTCAGGACCCAGCACTACTATGATTGATATTATTAACGAAATCAAACAAAATTTTATGTTCAAAATTAGAATGATGGAAATAGCACATTGTAGAAAAATTGTCGAAAAAAGATTACGAATTAATTATGTTCCTATAGAAGAATTTTTATAAGTATTGAAAATTGATTATTTAATATATCATATTTAATATATTAAATAATATGAATCAAGCCGAACTATCAAACCAAATTAATATAAAATATAGTGATATTCACCACAAACAAAAAGAAATAGATATGTTAAAACAAGAAATTGCACAACTAAAAAAAAAATTATTTATTAATTGTACGCATATATGGAGCAGGGACGTCGATGATAGAAGTTGTCATTCAAGTTGGATATGTATTCATTGTAAATTATATAGAAATAATAATTACAACTAATCATATTCCATTTAAGTTTCAATCAATACGACAGAACCTTTTTTTCTATAACAGGCGGATTAAACAACTGTGGAATTCTTTTATTTATTAAATGACTTAAACAAGTTTTAATAATAATTATCATAATGAGCGAAGCTAATCAAAAAACCCCGTTGAAAGATATCGTAATCGATAGCCAAAATACAGCTATTAGCGTAATGGCTGGTATGTTAGAAATAGCACAAAGTAGAGGAACATTTAATATTGAGGAATCATCAAAATTATGGGAATGTATTAAACAATTCCGAACACCTGCCGAAACGCAGGCACCTGTCGACACGCCTGCAATCACAGAAACCTCATCAAATAATATTGAACTACAAGTTAAGGACGCTTAACTAATAAGTTGAACTACAAGTTAAGGAAGCTTAACTAATAAGTTAATGAAGTTTAACTAATAAGTTAATGAAGTAGTAAATTGAATTGAATTGAATTATATTATAATTATAATAACTATAATATGAAGATTGTAAATGAGCCATTTCCTCAAGAACTTGAAAATGAATTTATTGAAATATTTTCCAAATGGAAATTTCCTCTATCAGATTTCCAAAAGTGGGCTATATATTCTGCTTATAATGGCAATGATACAATTGTATGCGCGCCTACCGGTTCAGGCAAAACGCTCCCTGCCGACTTTATTATTGATTACGTTACTAGCAGAGGAAAAAAAGTAATCTATACAACACCAATCAAGGCTTTAAGTAACGATAAACTTGCTGAAATGACTGAAAAATTTCCACACATTTCATTTGGCCTTCTTACTGGAGATAATAAATTTAACCCAGAAGCACAAGTTTTAATTATGACGACCGAAATTTATCTTAATACACTCCTTAAATTATTATTTATGAAAAGTAAAGAAGATTATGACCCCAAAAAATTAAGTCTTGATTTCAATATGAATATCGACGAAGAACTTGGATTTGTTATTCACGATGAAATTCATTATATTAATGACCGAGATAGAGGACACATCTGGGAAAAAGCAATCATGAATCAACCCAAACATATCCCTTTCATTGGTCTCTCTGCTACTATCGCGTCTCCTGAAAAATTATGCCAATGGTCACAAGATACAAAAAAAGCAAATAGAGGGGAAATATATCTTTGTATAGATACTATTAGAAATGTACCCATCGAACATTGTGCCTTTATTACTATTCCTGACTCAAATTATAACAAAACTACTGGTAAAGATGGAAATATGTTAGACGACAATTGTAATAAACTAGTAACTCTTAAATACCAAGACAAACCATTCAAAGAGAAAACATATCATAAACTTAAAAAAACATTAAATTTTATTTATGAAAATAAAATTCAAGTAAAAGATAGTTTCGTATTTAATAAAGTTATTGGATATTTAAGAATGAATAATTTATTACCAGGATTAGTATTTGTATTTTCAAGAAAGCAATGTCACTCGTGGGCTAAAATGATTCAAAAATCATTATTTGAAGAAGATTCCAAAATTCCCAGCATTATTGAAAAAGAAGCAAAAAAAATTCTTATTAAAAAATTAACCAACTGGAAAGAGTATGTTGCGCTTCCGGAATTTGGTGAGATTACTAAATTATTAGAAAAAGGTATTGCCGTTCATCACAGCGGTGTTACACCTGTGTTTCGTGAAATGATTGAAATCTTATACAGAAAACAATATATTAAACTACTTATTGCTACCGAAACATTCGCTATTGGTGTTAATGTCGCAATTAAATCCGTTATTTATACTGGTCTTAAAAAATATGATGGTAAAGGGTTTAGATTTATACAATCACACGAATACGCACAAGGGGCAGGAAGGGCTGGTAGACGAGGTAAAGATACAAAGGGGGTAGTTATACATTTGTTTAATATTTTCGATAGACGAGATAGTATGCCTGATGATGTAACATATAGAAATATGTTGAGTGGAAAACCAGAAACTCTCAAGTCCAAATTTTGTATTGATTTTAAACTTATTGTATCGATGTTATCAAGTGGTAATACAAATTTTATAGATTATGTAAATAGCAGTATGTTATCGAATGAAGTTGAAAAACAACTTGAAAGATTAGAACATACAAATAAAGACTGCGTAGAACAACTAGTGAAAAAAGAAGATGGATTTCAATATTTACAAACACCCCTAGAACTTTTAAAACAATTTCACGAAGATAAGTATGCGTGTACTATGTCATCTGGAAAGAAAAAGAAAGCTTTATTGCGAAATATTAGTAACACCGAAAACACGCATAAGGGATTGATTAATGATTATAAAAAATACCTTGAGTATTTAGATTTTCAATCAGCTCTCAAAAAAAATGAAAAAAATATAAAAAATACAAGAGATTATGTTGTGGGGGAAATATCTCTCCACGTTAATATTTTACAAAACAATAATTTTGCAGAAGGAGAATATACAGCTGATGATTATTCTAATCTTACACCAACTATCAAAGGAATGATGGCCGCCAATATACACGAAATGCATTGTCTTGCTAGTATTGATATGATGACTCAAGGTGAATTAGATGAGCTTACAGTAGAAGAATTAATAAGTGTGTTAAGCATATTTACTCATATCAAAATTAGTGAAGAGCAAGCTTATATTGATATTAGTCATACAAACGTTAATAATACAATTAAAACAAAGGTAAAAACTTGGAAAACTATCTTAAATAAATATTATGATATTGAAACCAAGTATCAAACAAATTTTACAGATAACTATAGCGTCCATTATGATATGTGTGAATTTATGTATAAATGGTGTTTTGCTGAGAACGAGGTTGATTGTAAGCTTATTTACCAAGAAGCAAAAAAATATAACATTTACATGGGAGAGTTTGTAAAGGCTATACTGAAAATTGTGAATATCTGTAATGAATTGGAGAAGGCGTCTGTCGTCCAAGAAAACATGAAATTAACTCATACATTAAGCTTGGTTAAAAGCAAGCTACTTAAAAGTGTTGCGACGAATCAAAGTTTGTATGTGTAAGTTGTTTGTGTAAGTTGTATGTGTAAGTTGTATGTGTAAGTTGTATGTGTAAGTTGTATGTGTAAGTTGTATGTGTAAGTTGTATGTGTAAGTTGTTGTTTTAGTATAAAATTTTTTATAACATTTATCAAATTATTTTAAAGATATCGCCACAAAGATATTAATGTGTCGTGAAAGATGTTCTTCAAAATGTTGTATTGATAATGGATTACTTGCTCTATCAATAGTTCTGTTTATGATACTATATATGTATATACTTAGTCAAAATCAAGGTATAATATATATATTGGTTACATTATCAGTATTAACGTTAATTTTTTTTTTACTTAGAGTAGATAACTATGGTTGGCCTGATTGGATAAAATATATCACTAGCATATGCCGTGACGAACTTATAGAAGCGGAAGAAAATTGAATGAAATTAAAATATTAATAATATAATAAATCAATAATGCCAAAATTAAATAACTTTGGAAACAAAACTCGTCGTAGCAAAAGAGCCGATAAAAAAAAGAATACCTTTAAAAAATATGGTAAAAATACAACAAGAGGGATTAGAATCAAAGAAGGTCAAATGGGGAAAAGGGCATCCAATAGAAAAGAGAAGGCTATCACTATCTTGTGAAAGGTCAAACGGAATATTCTAAAACTAAAGGAAAATACTGTGGTAGTGTATCCAAGTCCATTTGTAAAATTACTTGTAGAAACAAAAAGCATAGAAACAAAAAGCATGGAAACAAATAACTTAAATATATAAAAATAATTAACTAAAATGGGTAGCTATATAAGTCAAGAAGATTTTAGGGATATCGAACAATCTTTATCACGACATAAACATCTAATAAAAAATATTTTTTTATTATGTTTTTTATTTATTGCACTTCAACTCGTATCTTACGCTTTAATGAATGTTGGTCGGTAAATACATAAATTTTAAATTTTTGACACGATAAATTTTCCTTGTCAAACCGACTTGTAAATCTATTTGTCATATTAATTTCTGGCAAATAAACAATATATTGATACATAGCATCCTTTCTCATTAGCTTATCAAATATATAACCATCATAAACTGTTTCTTGTATGGTCGCGTCGTCCATACATATTTTCAACAAGGAGCAATCATTTTGGACCCGTCGTATAGATTTCATCGTGGTGTTAATATATTCAATACTGCTGTCACTTGTCCACCTTTCATAAAATTCTTTAGATTTTGCAGACATTTCCCAACCCAACTTATCTTGTAATACAATCATGTTAAGCAAATCTACCAGTCTTCTAATAGGACTTGTAATATGAACGTAAGCATCCAACTCAAGCATATCGTGGTCAGCGACATCTTTTGAATATTTACCACCCTGACTATTCCAGTTTTTCAAGAATTTTTTTACGTCCTTTGGTAATTCTTCGGGCGGAATAAATGTTTGACTGAATTTTGCGCTTCTAAAAATACCACCTTTTAATTTTATCAATTCTTTCGCTGACAAATAATTCATTAAAATCATCAAATAAGCCACTACATCGTGACTAGAATCAATAGACTCTGTATATTTTTTATTTCTATTCATCATGGTGACCGTTTTAAATAATTCTTTATAATCCGGATAATTTTCCTGCTCTGCTGTATCGTATCTTAAATTTTTTTCTAATTTTATAACACAATTATAAAATTTGTAATCAACAACCTTATGTTCGTCTATAATTAATTGTAATTCGAATGCGAATCTGTTACCTCCTTCCGTTAAACTGCATAACACATCAGATAATACTGTTGGTAACATAGGTTTTTTTCTGTCAGGCAAATATATAGTAGAAATTCTATCTGAGAAAGAGTCCCATAAATCCAAAGCATCCAACCAGAAGGATACGTTGGAAATATAAATACTAATCCTCTTTTTTCCTTCGGTTAAGTTTTCTATGTCAAAAGCATCATCAAAATCCTTACTTTTCTCAGGGTCAATACTAAAAATATTTCTGGTTTCTCTATAATCCTTTAAATCGCGACTTTTTATTATCATATCAATATATTGTTCTCGTGTTTTTTCTTTTAATTTTTGCATAGTTTTCTTATTTATAATTCTAATAGACGCATATAAACTTTTACAATAAAGTTGATATTCATAAAAGTATTCCAGAGAATCAACATCACCTAATGTTTGAGTTAAAGAACCCAATGGATGTTTGCTTGTCCAATTGCGAAACTCAAATACAACATATTTATTTTTTATATTTTTATTAAACCCTAATCTTAACTTATAAGGAACAATAAATATTGGTAAGCTTTGGTCGTCTGGAATACATTTATATAAGAATTTATCATCTATTTTACCATATGTTTGTGAATTTTCTAATACTAATACCCCGGGAATTACTTTCATACTTCGTGCAGAAGAATGTAATATATCGACAACACCATCATTGAAAGTAAATATATCTTGATTAAACATTTTGTGAGAAAATGGATTAAACCCTACTGGAATAGGTATAGCTGACAAAGTATAAGCATTCGTCACATCAAATTTCATATCCCGACTATTTGGTACTATAAGCTTATAAGTTGTCATTATTTGTATTGATATAATAAACAGGCTTTTTTATATCAATTTTATAGTCAGCTCTAACTTTGACTAGTATTTTTAAATTTTCGTTAGAAAATTGATTTATATATTAGAATTAATTGTATTATTATAAATTGTATTACTATTAATTGTATTACTATAAATTGTATTATCATAAAATGAATTCAATCATATATCGTAAGATTATTTTAAATGAAAATTGGCAGGAAAATCAATTCATTATGATTAAAAAAAAAGTTAATGTACCTAAATGTCCTCCCTTGCAATATTCTATAAACTTTCAAATGTCACATCCCAAGATTTTGTCAGAAGAGGCATATTGGGTTAGTCATAACGAACTATGTATTGGATATCATTCTGCAACAAACCCCGATATATTCAGACCTGTATTTTCATATAGAAGGCAAAATTTATTAGATAAATTACATTCTAATATTAATAATCCTAATTTAAGGTATGCTAGAAAGAAATATTTAATTGGATTAGACAATAAAAAGATATTACCGGTGGATTGTGTTGAAATTATTTTATCATTTATCCATAGTAATCTATAAATATAGTTATTCAAAATCTTCCAACAGTAATCTATATGCGTCTATAAATTCTTTCTCTGCTTCTAATTTTATTTGCCTTTTTTCTTCTATGTGTTGATGATAATTCATGGTAAAAGCAAAGAAAGAACACTTGTCTAAATCTGGATAACCATTTATCGTTATAGGTTTGTCTATTAAATTTTTATAGCTATTATTTACAGATTTGCAGTTAAACCAATCTTCATCTCTAAAATCTAAGTAAGTAGTTATCACAATAACAATTTCTACTGGTAAAATTACAACCATATTTATAATTTACTCACTATTCTTTATCTTTTTTCTAGATTTTCTTCTAGATTTTCTTCTAGATTTTCTATTTTTTCTTCTACCTTTTTATCGACCATATCTACTTTTTTAACTGTATCCCTCTTAATATTCTGTCCTTGTAACATTGATAATACAATCTCAGGAGATATTGCTAAAGAATTCATAAATGTTCTATATTTAAATGCACAAATACTAGATATGGTTTCATATTCAATACTAAACCACCAGTAAGCAGGGATAAATATTATTTCACCTTTATTAAGCGTGAGATCTAAAACTTTTACTTTATCAAAGTCTGCTTTATATTCCGGTTGGACGTTCCAGACATTAACCGGTGAGCGGAATTCAAAATTATCATAATCCTTAACTGGATATAAATATTTACTACTTCCGGGTGGTATTAATTTTATATTTACTCTTCCGGAAGTATTGTAATAAAAATTTCTATAATTAATATTATACCTCAAAGGTGTTTTACTTCCTACTGAACCTGTCATAAAATCATAAATACAGTTACTTACTAATGGTGGTCGTAAAAATGCGTCGTTGTAGTTATAATTTTTGATTGCTCCTGTTTCTTTTAAAAAATCTTGATTTTTTTCACTAATATATTTTTCACTTTTATCTTCACCAAAAATATTTATTGCTTCTTTTAGTAAAAATGGCAAATATAATTCTGAAGTATCATCTTTATTTGTTACATCTCTTACTTGAATATCAAAAGCACCATAATTATCGTCTAAAGCAGCTAAATTACAACTTTCCAATAATCTATTATTGTTAAATTCAAATACTACTGGTTGTCTTATGTTGCAAATTTCTTCTAATGTTTCCTTTGATGGTCTTTCAATTGTATACACTTCCAAATCTTCACTTGTTTTTAAATGATATTGGATATGTAAATATAAAAAGAGAACCACACAGAAAATAAATATAGCTATAAAATATTTTAACATTATTACTAATATTTTAGAAATGAAATTTTCTTTTTTTCCGTATTTAATATATATATAATGAAACACGAACTTATAGAAATTAATGATTTTAAGATAATATTAAACCAAGATTCTAAAGCAAAAACAACTATGGTAGAATCATATATAAGCAGCGGATTTATAAATGAAAATACTGAAAATGCGGGCATATCACACCTATTAGAACACGTAGTTACTGAAGGTTGGAAAAAATGTGGTAAAAAAGGATGTCAATCTTATTGGAAAAAAAAAGGAGTTCTTACAAATGCTAGCACGGGTCAAACAACAGTACAGTATTATATGCACGGGTTAAAAGAATATACTTATGAAATGTTAGATTATATTACAAGTATTAGTATAGACCCAGAAATAACGGAATCTAGAATGAACAAAGAAATAAAAGCCGTCCAAAATGAATTAATGATTCATGCGGCACATCCACAAATGGGGTTATATCATTTAATTAATAAAATGTTATTCAGAATAGAAGGATTAATTGTTCAGGACAATATACCATTACAACTGGAAAATTTAAAACATTATACAGCAGAACAGTTAAAAAATTGGTGTAAAAAATTCTATGGGTCAGGAAATATAATTTTTGTTATATCGGGTAATTTTTCAAAAAAAAAGATTATAGAAATGTTACAAAAAAAACTAACAAAGGCTCGCCCTGTAAAAATGATACCCCAATACACCGACATATTTAAACTTGGGAATGAAATTACGTGGTTGGAAAATAATAATATTGAAAATACCACTATTGCGTTTGCGTTTCACGCACCAATATATCAAAATGAAATGGGGGTATTTTATATTGAATTTTTCAAAGAATTTATAGGTAGTGGTATCACATCCTTATTAATGGAAGAATTAAGGGAAAAAAAACAATGGATTTATAACGTTAGTCTTGATAATTACACTAGTCCATATGGAACATTTTTATTAATTGAAATTTCTACCAAAAATAAACATATTGAAAATGTTGTGGAGAACACGTTAAAAATATTGAAAAAATTAGCAAATGGTGACTTTGAAGAAAAATATTTAGAATATGTAAAAAAAGCTTATATGGTTGAACACTACGATACATGTTTAAATAATTCATATTTATCAGGATTTTATGGAGAACAATACATAAATCAGTTATACATCACAGAAAAAAACCCGGTGATATTATCATTTGACAAAGTTGCGGATTCTATATTAAATATTACAAAAGGAGAATTTGTAAAATTTATTAAAAAATTATTAGTTTTTCCAAATATGAAAGTAGCATATCAAGGAAGAAAAAAAGTAGAAGGATTAGAAAAACTTGTTCTGAATAAAATCAAATAATCACAATATATATATGGGTAATTCAAATTATATAATATACTTAGTAAAAGAATATGCCGCTCTAATATTTTACTTTATCGTAATTTGTAATATTATATTTAGAGTTATACAGTCAAAAAAAAGTAAAAAAAGAAAAAGGAAAGGGAAAACCCGCAAAGGAGGAGGGGTTTATGATTTTTTTAAAGGTATTTTGTTGATACTGCAATGTATTGTCAGTTTTGGTATTGTTTGTAATACCCGATGGTTCGAAGCTATAGATGAGTTACCTACACCACGCGAACTTTTGAATCCCCATTTTGAGAATTCTCCTGGTGTTCAGACTAAAGACAGTAGTACGATGTTATTTTAATTCTAAATATGTAAATATCATATTTAGAGTCAGCTTTTGGATATTTTGTTCTGTGCATTGTAATGGAGCGATAAAAAATTTTTTAATGTTTACAGCAGTTCTTAATCTTCTATTTTTGGGGCTAAGAAGAATCTAATATAATTTTTATCTTTTTGGGCGACAGCCTCATTATCGTCGTCCTCATTATCGTTGTCCTCATTATCGTTGTCCTCATTATCGTCATCGTTATTATCCATGAATGTATCCATTCCATACTGGATTTTCATCGGCATATCAGTTGTAATATGAATTTGAACTTTTTTATTAATTTTACCGAACGCAACCATCATATTTATATAACGGATAGCAAAATTCAAGTCTATGGTAGTATCCTCACCGATAGCATAATAAAGTATATCTTCTGTTTTCATCACCGCATTCATGGAACCATATTCGCCTTTACCTGTCAACCGTATATCTTTGTCACACTGAACTCTTAATTCTGTACCAAAAGTGTTTAATTGTGTTATTAATGCTGTAAAATCACAAGAAACCATTTCAATATCAGCATCATAATCTTCATCGGGAATATCCATTAAATGACTTTCTAAATCCATTAAAGGAAGTTTAAATTCTCTAACAATACCAGATTCATCGTCTTTTGGGGATAGCGTAATATATAAATAATCACTACCTATCTTATACTCTAATTTAATTGATTGGTTTTCTCCTAACATATTGAAAATTTTGGCAAGTAATTCACAATTTACTCCCAAACGAATAACCTCATTATTTTCGTATTCTGTAAACCAACTACTTAATAATTCTAATTCAAACAAGCAGCAATGACTTGAATCCATACCTTGAGCATACAATTTATTTTCATTTATATGAATTTCAATATCCCCGCTAAAATTTTTTAGATTTTTAAGAATACTTGAAAACTGGGCTACCTTGTGAGAGTCGGTTAAAACTAACTTCATGATTTTAATAATATAAGTATGTATATTTATATTATTTTTCAATTTTCAATTATTTCTAATGTAATATTTTCCTGTGTAATAGTATTATTTTTTACAGCTGTTACTTGATTATTAGATTCTAATTCTGTAATCTTAAATTCAAGTGCGGTTATATAATTTTGCATTAGTTCTATCTTTGTAGTTGTTTTATCATTAATTAAATCTATATTTGTTGAATCTATTGCTTGTTGTTTTTCCATTTGTTCTAATTTATTCTCAAGCCTTTTCAATCTATGACCTTGATTTTGCAACATAGCTACACCATTTATTTGTTTATTTGCTTGTTTATTTGCTTGTTGATGTAAATAAGAAGTACCTCCTAACATACCAATATTATTAGTCGGTTTCCCTGGATTACAAACAGGGGCACCAGGTCGAGTTCCTGCTATTCTTTTTTCAATTCTATTCATTTATGTAAAAACATAAAAAATTTTGTTATTAAGGACGCATTGTCATCCTTATAGGTTTATGATATTTGTAATTAATTATTTCAAAATCATCTATTTTATAATCTTCAATATTTTCTTTTTTTTCCTTAATCAATATATTAGCTGGTTCAAAGGGTTCCTTTGTAATTTGTTCTTCTAAACTTACAACGTGGTCATCATATATATGAGCGTTTCCTATAAAATGTACGAATTCTTTTGCTTCTAAATCACAATGTTTAGCGATAATATGTGTTAAAAAGGAATAAGATGCGATATTAAACGGAACACCTAATCCCATATCAGCACTTCTTTGATATAACGTGCAACTTAATTTATTACCTTCTGTTACGTGAAATTGCGATAATACATGACAAGGAGGTAAGGCCATTTCATCAACCTGTTCTGGATTCCAAGCAGTTAATATCAATCTTCTAGACGATTCTCCTGATTTTTTACTTTCATTAATACCGTCAATTATATTTTGTAATTGGTCGATACCCTTTCCTGTATAATTTGTATTACTATTATGATATTTGGAGTTCCAAAAACGCCATTGATGACCATAAATTGGACCCAAATCATTTTCTGATAAATTATGTAATCCTTGTGAATCTAAAAAAGTTCTTGTTGCATTTCCATTCCATATTTTTACATTTTCTTTCTGGAGTAATTCATTAGATGTATCACCCTTTATAAACCATAATAATTCCTTTAGGCATACTCCCCACGCTAATTTTTTGGTTGTCATCAACGGTATTGAATTATTTTCTAGAGAAAAACGCATCATACCACCTATTTGTGTGTGGGTTATACCATTTCTACCCTTTTCTTTTACCCCCTTTGTAATTATATTTTTCAAAAAAGATAAATATTGATATTCTTGAAATCTAGGCATTATTTTTTTATATATTTTATATAATTTTTTTTTTAATTTCTTTTTATAAATCATATGGACGACGATGAAATTACAAATAAAGTTATTAAAAATGGGTTTATAAATCACGTTTTTAATTTTGACAACGAAACTAAAACAGAAGCATTAAACATTGGTCAATATTTACTTTTAGCTATAATCCCTATGGGGTTTTATAATTATATGGTTGACTCTGTCATACCAGAAATAGATGAAAGTAAAAGTAATTTAGAAATATTAGCAGAAGTAGTAGGTCAATTAACTCTTATATTAGCAGGTATGTTTTTTATTCATAGATTAATTACTTTTGTACCAACTTACAGTGGCAGAGCGATGGGTGATATGAATTTATTTAGTATTATTCTATTAATACTTCTAGTATTATATGAAAGTCATACAAAAGTAGGTGAAAAAACGAAGATACTTTTGAATAGAGTTAAAGAAATGTGGGATGGTAAAAAACAGGAAACCAAAAAAGTACAAAACGGTTCAGTAGTTAAAGTATCACAACCTATATCAAGGGCAGGAATGCCAACACATGCTCCAAGTCGGTCTGATTATTTACAATCTAATAACGCGATGTCTAGTCCCACACAAATGTTGCCTCCACCACAAAACACTCCATCACAACAAATACCCACACCAGATAGTGGGGCAAATAATGATATGTACAATAGTGGAGGATTTAATGGTTTAGTTGATGCTAATTCTCCTATTCAATCGCAAGAACCGATGGCAGCAAATGATGCTCTTGGTGGATTTACTAGATTTTAATCTAGTGAAAGTTTTATAGATTTATTTGACGATTCTGAAAATGGAATCTTAGTTATATCAGCATATGTTTTTACAGGCTCTATTGATAATTTGTATTTTACCAATAGAGTTACACCACAATCCTTTAACCCGCTTGATTTTTTGATATCATCTTTAGCTACAGAAATAGCCTCCTCATCACTTAATTGTGAATTTGTATATACATTTCTTAATCCCGTATATTCACCCCACAATTGACCAGGACAATTATATTTATACATGTATGCTTCCATTTACTGTGGTGTATTAAAATATTTTTAAGTGTATAACAAAATTGATATAATAATAATTATGGTAATTTAATATTATTAATGAATAACATACATTCGAAGGGGCAATATTTTACAACTAATAAATCGCTTCAAAATAAAGTATTAGAATTTATAAAAAATAAACCAAAAAGAATATTAGAACCTTCTATAGGACAAGGGGATTTGGTAAAATATATTACAAATAATTGTAATGTAAAATTTGATATGTATGAATTAGATAAGTCTATTAAATTATTAGAAGGTGTTGATAGAGAAAAAGTAAATTACGGTGATTTCATGAAAGCAAATATTACTAAAAAATATAAAACTATTATTGGAAATCCTCCATATATTAAAAAATCATCTGGAAATTTGTATTTAGAATTTATTGAAAAATGTTTTAATCTATTAAAAATAAAAGGAGAATTAATATTTATCGTCCCAAGTGATTTCTTAAAATTAACAAGTGCTTCGAAATTATTAAATACAATGTTAAAATATGGAACATTTACACATATTTATCATCCTAATGATGAAAAATTATTTACCAACGCTAGTATTGATATTATTATTTTCCGTTACTATAGATGGTATAAACAAGAAAAAAAAACATTATATAATGACCAATCGAAATATTTGTTAAATATCAACGGAACTATCACATTTTCAGATACAGAAATTATAAATAGCTCTATTATTAATGATTATGTTGATGTATATGTTGGTATGGTTACCGGTAAAGAAAGTGTATATAAGAATGATACCTTTGGAAATATTACACTTTTAAACAAAAAAAATGTTCGTGATAAATACATATTTATTCACGAATTCCCCACATCGAATGAAGAATTAAATAAATATATGCTAGAAAATAAAGATATATTGATTAATCGTAAAATTAAAAAATATACCGAAAAAAACTGGTGGTTATGGGGAGCACCTAGAAATCAAAAAAATATTGAAAACAATATAGGTAAAAAATGTATTTATGTATCAAATTTAACAAGAAATAAAGAAGTCGCGTTTGAAGGAAAGGTAGAATATTTTGGTGGTTCGCTTTTAATGATGATACCTAAAAAAGAATTTGATTTAAAAAAAATGGTGAAATATTTAAATAGTGATACATTCAAAGAAAATTATACGTTCTCTAAGAGATTCAAGATAGGTCATAGACAATTATGTAATGTTTTGTATAGTGTCAACGATGATTAAATATGCTTGGGCTCTTTTTCGAGCACAATCTGTAAATAAATTAACAATAAATTGTACTTGTTCTAAATCAGTTCGTTCAACAGTTTCAATATTTTTTTTAAGTTGTATTGGATTACTAGGATTAGCAATTACAGAATTTTCACTAATATTTGCTAATGAACAGAATACCGTTTTGATAGGACTATTTTTGTAATAAATAAGATAGTAATAAGGCTTAGCACATTTTTGTGGTTTTTGATGTTTAATTTTTTTGGCTAGTCTGTTCCAAGTTGTATTACCTTGCCCGTATAGAACATAGTTAAATGTTTTTGGTCCCCCGCCATTATAACTACCAGACTTTGTGGGATTTATCATTTTAACATTAATTGGATACTCCACCTCGTCAATAACAGGGGTTATATCTCCAAAATCACGATTGCGTCCTTTTTCTAGAAAAGTAATATGGGGAAATTGTTCTTGTATTCTGTTTGTAACCTCTTCCTCACATTTAAGAGATTCAAGTCTGCCATCTTCGTCTCCTGTGAGTGGTATCTTCGCTGAGTCAAGATATTCACAAATTTTTTTACCCAACGTTTCTATCTTTAGATATGTGGTTAATGACGGAACTGTTTGTTTTATTAGATTCATGTAATAATATTATTATTATTATATAAATTATTATTTCAATTTTTCACCATCATTATACCAGGCATCTCTCCAAATTTTATTTTACAAACCTTTTTGAATCCATTTTTTTTATAAAATTTGATTGCTCGTTTGTTATTTGCCCGAACTTCCAACCAAACTCTATCTTTCTCAAACTTTTTAATAAATTGTAATGTTATTTTCTTTGCTTGACCGTTACCTTGATTTTTATTTACTATTTGGTCTAATTTAATATCTCCTGGTTTAATTACGCATTTTGGTGTCTTCTTTACAGTTTTTTTATATTTAATCCAAGTTAAAACGACACCATTTTTATACCATAAAGTTTTTTTATCTATATGATTTTGTAATCTGGCTCCTAGAAATCTAAAATAACCACTTGGGAAAATTTCAGGGTATTGTTGGAAGATTTTTATTAAACTTTTTATTTTTTTTGATTTATCTCCTCCTCTTTTTTTACGCGTATTTTTACCCTTTAAACTTAATTTTTTACCAGTTCTATATCCTTGATTTGTTGAACTTTGACATATAGCAATAGCGTCTCCAACTTTGTGTGTTTTTTTTACTTTTTGGACGCACCTAAATACACGAGTATTCTTGAGAGCTTTTTTATAATTTCTCTTTTTTTTAGTTCTATTCATTAATATTTATATAATGGATAGAAATTTTTTTATTCTTTTCACGAGGACATAGCATCCTTTAATTCGATGTATGCAGCTATCTTTCTTTTTAATACTAATTTATCTTTTAATACATTACCTGTATCGTTTTCTGATATACCTGCCATAATATTCATCCATTCATCCATAAGTTGGGGATTTTTCTTATAAGTCGGGTTCATCTTTTCCCATTCTGTTAAACTTTTGGGTAATTTTAGTTTTACATCAAGTATGGCATCATCTAACTTTTTATTGTTTTCATCCTTTTCCCATTTATTATCCTCTTTAACATAAAAGTGCAATCTCTTTTTATCGCTGCAATGAATAGGTCTTTGGGTAGGCGATAAATCTTGTAATTGTTTTTTAATAATATTAGTAACACCATTAACAAATCCGTTGTCCTTCGTGTATTGTAAATCTTCTAAAGTAACTTTAATATTTTGAACAAAGTCTTTTAAATTAAGAGCATCTTTACATTGTTCGTTTAAAAAAACATTTATAGTCATATTTTGATTGTTACAATTATTATAAATCGTTTGTGCTTTTGTTGAATTAATTTGCGATTCGATGAGATTTGAGGTTTTAGTATGATTTTCAGTAGATTGTGTAATAAACTGTTTCATTAAATATTTTATATCATTTAATTCTTCCTTTAAAGATGAAATTTCTGGATTTACATTTTCCATTTTTTCTACTTCTTCGTCGTTGTATATTTTTTCTACTTCTTCGTCGTTGTATATTTTTTCTTCAAAAACTATTATGTCTTTTTTTAAGTTAGTTAAAAGTGTAGTGTCTTTTAAGTTGGTGTCATTAATATCGACCACATTTTTGAAGCATTTCTTCTTGTGCTTACTTAAACCACTCATAAATTGATAGTTTTTCCCACACTCACAAAAACACCTTTTTTGTTTGTTTTGGAAAAATTTATTTTGGACCTTGACTACTTTTGGGATACTATCAACCTGTTTAATTGGATAACTTTTGGATAATCTTTTCGAGGTGTGTTTGTTGGTCTTAATATGTTTTACCCAATTATATTTTTTACTTGTGTTATAGCCACATTTAATACAATTAAATCTTTTAATATTTATGCTACTTTTATCTATTTTGCTACTTTTATCTATTTTGCTACTTTTATCTATTTTGCTACTTTTATCTATTTTGCTACTTTTATCTATTTTGCTACTTTTATCTATTTTGCTACTGTTATCTATTTTGCTACTGTTATCTATTTTGCTACTTTTATCTATTTTGCTACTGTTATCTATTTTGCTACTGTTATCTATTTTGTTATCCATTTTTATCTATATATATATATGAATAACACAAAAGTAGCTAAATAGTTTTTCCAAATATATAAATTTCTCAGTCACAATGTGAAAATGTTGTAATTCATTTTTTCCCCTCGCATTTTTTCTTCAGAGAAAATTGCATCTTTTTTTAGAAAAAATTTTATTGACTTTTCAGAGAAATTTGCATTTTTTCTTCAGAGAAAATTGCATTTTTTCTTCAGAGAAAATTTTATTGACTTTTCAGAAATGGAGAAATATTTGCACAAAAAAACAGGAGTGCCTTTTTTTCCGTACAATAAACAATTGAGACCATACATTTGAAACATTTCTTTTTGTGCTTACTTAAACTGCTCTTAATTTGATAATTTTATCAACATTCGCAAAACGATTTTTTGTGTGTTTTGTAAAAAATTATTTTGGACATTTGCTACATTTGCGTTATCCACATGGATAACGCCCATTTGAGTGTACTTGTTGGTCTTAATATATTTTAGTCGGTTGAATTTTTTACTCGTGTTATAATCACATTTACTGAAATTAATACAATTACATTTTTTTACAAAAGTGCTACATTGCTACATTTTCGTTATCCATTTTCTATAATTATGGATAACACAAATGTAGCACTTTTTTTTGCAAAAATAGGCCTAAAAAATTCTCAGTCACAAAGTGTAAATGTTGTAATTTACTTTTCCCTACATTATGCTCTGAAGTGAAAAATACCTTATTTTGAGAAAAAACTTTACTGGATTTTCAGAAAATGGACATTTATTGCAATGTCCAAAATGCAATATATGGAGAAAGATTTATGCGAAAAAACGGAAGTGCCTTTTTTTCAGTACTATAAATAATTTAATCCAAAATAATTTAATCCAAAAATAATAGGTTACAAAATTAATTTTAGACAGATAAACTTTAAAACTCAATACCAAAAACTAAAAAATTATAGATATTGTCTAATAAACTGTTTCATTAAATATTTTATGTCATTTAATTATTCTTTTAACGACGTAATTTCCTGCTTTACATTTTTTCTAATTTGTCGTCTTTGGATATTTTTTTTCAAAAACTTTTATGTTTTTCAATAAGTTAGTTAAAAGTGTCGTGTCTTTTAAGTTGGTAACGTTAATTGCTATCATATTTCTGAAGAATTTCTTCTTGTGCTTACTTAAACCGTTCTTAAATTGATAATTTTTCCCACATTTACAAAAAAACACATTGTTTGTTTTGTAAAATTTCATTTTGGACGTTGGTCGCTTTTGGGTTACCTTCGACTTTTTCATTTGGATAAATTTTGAATAACCCTTTTGATGTGTGTTTGTTGGTCTTTGTGTGTTTTACCCAACTACTTTTTTTATTCGTGTTATAGTCACATTTAATACAAATAAACATTTTTTGAATAGAACAACTTTTAGTTAATTGGTAACTTTTGTTATCCATTTTATTATATATATATATGGATAACACAAAAGTTGCAAAATACCTTTCACAAATATATATATATAAAAATTTCTTAGTCACAACGTGAAATTATAGTAATTCATTTTTTCCCGCATTTTTTCTTCAGAGAAATTGCATCTTTTTTCCTTCAGAGAAATTGCATCTTTTTTTCTTCAGAGAAAATTTTATTGACTTTTCAGAAATGGAGAAATATTTGTACAAAAAAAACGGGAGTGCCTTTTTTTCAGTACAATAAACAATTGAGACCATACATTTGAAACATTTCTTTTTGTGCTTACTTAAACTGCTCTTAATTTGATAATTTCCACAACACTCATAAAACGATTTTTTGTTTGTTTTGTAAAAAATTATTTTGGACATTTGCTACATTTGTGTTATCCACATGGATAACACCCATTTGAGTGTACTTGTTGGTCTTAATATATTTTAGTCGGTTACATTTTTTACTCGTGTTATAATCACATTTACTGAAATTAATACAATTACATTTTTTTACAAAAG
>Ga0209534_10001273_pt1 | contig 26730 bp, 38 predicted proteins | sample COG_07_FD_184751 | JGI IMG/M metagenome (GOLD analysis project Ga0209534, IMG submission 184751) | Pelagic Microbial community sample from North Sea - COGITO 998_met_07 (SPAdes) (version 2) | ecosystem: Environmental > Aquatic > Marine > Neritic zone/Coastal water | place: Helgoland, sampling...
TATAATATTTTTATAAGTAATTCTATGAGGAGGAGCAGATGGAATCAATAAAAGAGCCATAATCCAGTTTGTTAGCGGTTTTAGAGGTGGTTGGATAGAGGGTTATGGGGATAACTCGTACAACCTTTGTCGTAACTTGTCGTAACTTGTCATAAATTGTTAGATTGGTCTGTATATATATTTCCAAGAAATAGTGTTAAAATCTCTCCAAATAATTTTAAAAGGAATGTAAACTGGAGAGAATAATAGTATAATGAATATTTTAATGTTGTGTTAGTACTGAAAAAAAGGCACTCCCGTTTTTTGTACAAATCTTTCCCCATATATTGCATTTTGGACATTTATTAAATGTCCATTTTCCAAAAGTTGATAAAAGTTTTTTCTCAAAATAAGGTATTTTTCACTTGAGAGCATATTGTAGGGATTTTCAATTTATTAAAAAAAAATAGTTACCTACATAAAAAAAAAGTGCTGAAAAAAAGACACTAAATAAGTAAAAAAGAAAGAATTTAGGAGTTTTTTATGTAACTGTATATTAACGATGAAAAAACACCAAAAAACGAAAAAAAAATACTCCTGTGAAAAGTGTGACTATTTCACGTGTAAAAAAACAGATTACAAAAGGCATCTTGAGACCAAGAAACACCAGATGATTACAAATAGTTACAAATTAGTTACACCCAAAAAACACGCATGTTGTTGTGGAAGGAGCTACATATATCGTCAGGGATTATATACCCATAAAAAAAAATGTTTAAAAATTGGCGAGAAATTTGAGGAAAATACCGAAAATAAAAAAGAAACAGAATTGGCAAATCCTGAAAATATTACAAAGTTGCTTAAAACAATTCTTCAAAAGAACGATATTATTCTTCAAGAAAACCGAGAATTAAAAAAAGAAATGAAAAATTTGAAAATAACGAATATTACTAATAACAATAATCAAAATAATAACATTTCTATAAATGTATTTCTGGATAAATATTGCAAAAATGCTATGAATTTGGAAGATTTTGTAAGAAATATTACAGTGAGCTTGAAAGATTTGGATTACACAACCAAGAACGGATACGTCGAAGGTATGACAAGCATACTAACCAAATCGTTAGGAGATTTAAGCCCTACAACCAGACCAATTCATTCCACAGATGAGAAGAGACTGAAATTCGTGGTCAAGAACGAGGAAGGATGGATAAAGGACGACGGGAGTCAACTAAATAGCGCCGTGACAAATACTAAATTTAAACTAGTAGGCAGCTTATCAGAATGGGAAAAAGAAAATCCTGGTTATAATGGTGATTCAAAAAAATTAGATACCTGGCAAAAATCATTATCCGCAATAAGCCCCGAACCATCTATTAAGGAAAAATATGATAATGCTATAAAAAAGAAGCTAGCTCAACTGGCCTCAATCAAGGGAGCGATGGAATCAATAAAAGAGCCATAATCCAGTTTGTTAGCGGGTTTAGAGGTGGTTGGATAGAGGGTTATGGGGTAACTCGTACAACCTTGTCGTAACTTGTTAGATTGCTCTGTATATAAATAGTATAATGAATTTCTATGATTTCCAAGAAATAGTGTTAAATTCTCTCCAAATAATTTTAAAAGGAAGTAAAATGTATAGAAATAAGGAAGTATATAATATTTTTATAAGTAATTCTATGAGGAGGAGCAGATGGAATCAATAAAAGAGCCATAATCCAGTTTGTTAGCGGTTTTAGAGGTATATAAACTACTGAGGTTATTGTAAAGGTTATGGGGGTAACTAATCGCTCCAGTTGTTGTAACTTGTTAGATTGTCGGGTATATGTTTGAAAATTGAGTGTAGTGTGTTTCTGACAAGAAGTAATTAATCAAGAAGTAATTAAGCAAGAAGTAATTAAGCAAGAAAGAATGAATAGTTCGTTAATCAAGATGTTGGTAAAAGACGATGGTAATAAGAATTTTAAAAAGTTGTTGAAATTCCAAAGTGGTTTTGATAATTTACCTGACGAGTTGAGAATGTTTATATATGATTTTGACTCATATTTTATTACCTTTTTCAAAGCGAATTGGGATAAGGTGAATTCTCAATTCTTGAAAGGTGGTTTTCATAGAAAGAATTTGAAACAGTATGATTATGTAAAAAACCAAGAGAAACTTTGTCGTCGGTATTGGTCGAGTCTGCGACCTGAATTGCACCTGAGTGGAAAGCCGATATTATTTAAGACAGAGTGGAATATAAAAATGAAGGCAGCGACGATTGTCCATCCGTTTGGACGAGTAGGTTATACAAGCAAGAATCCTGTGACAGTATGGCTTCGGAATATTGAAAGATTTGAAAAAACTTGTCCTCGGGAGCGAGATATTGCTAATAAATTTGTCAAGGAGACGTATAAGAAGCGAAATTTAAAGGTTAGCATGAAATCAGAGTTTTATTTAAAAAGAAGAAAAAGAAATGAGAGGAGGAGGGGGTGCGAGTTGTTAAAAAAAAGGGGGGACATATTTATTGAAAACATTAAAAATATTTTGAAAAGTCGGATGTTTAAAGAGTACGGATTTGCGGAGGGTCAAATAGTAAATTTGCCGTTTGTATCAGACGCGGAGTGGGAGGGGCACAAATCATTCAGAGGGAGAGTCGAAAAAATTGTATTTTGTCAGCCGATTACAAAATACAAGGGATGTCCGTCGGGAAATGGTGGCAACTGTTGCTTGGGAGGATGTCATCTGTGTTATTTTGCCAAGCCGCGTGGCGAGCGTCGTTTTCAATCGGAGGCGGTTGAAAAATATATTGGAGAGGTTAGAATAGCAATTAGGTTTGATGATAAAGAGTATAAGATTTATACGCCAGAATTTTTGGCATCAAGAGTAGCTTTGAATAAAAGATGTCATCCAATAATGGATGTAGGTGGTATTGAGTATAAGACTTCTATGAGTGAGGAGGGTGTAGTCCTGCATTTGCAGGACTATCCAATAGGACTATACGACGCGGAAACTGATACGTTACGTGTCTTGTAATTTGTATATATTTGTGTATATATTGTGTATATATTGTGTATTTTTTTGTGTATATATTGTGTATTTTTTTGTGTATATATTGTGTGTATATTGTGTATTTAAAAATATTTCTTATTTATATTTTTAAGTCCTTTAAAAAAAAAGTGGAGAGAATTGTTGTGAAATATCTTTGAAAAAATAGTGTTTCATTTTTTTTGTATTCTGTAAAAGACTGTCAGTTTGTGAGGGATTGATTGTTTTTATAGAGTAGTTTGTGGTGTAAATCAGAAATCTTGTTAGATTGTAATTTCTGTGACAAGATTTCTCTCCAACATTTTTTTAAAGTATATAGAAGTATATAATATTTTTATAAGTAACTCTATGAGTATATATATTTGTATATTTTTTGTTTGTGAAAAAAGAAGTTGGAGAGAAATGTTTATTTAATATTAATATGGATATGTTGGTAGAATATAATAATTCTTTGAAGGAGGGTGGGAAAAAGATGGAGGGTAATGATTTTTTCCAAGATTTGTGTGGTTTAATGGAGAACGAGCAATTTAAACGATTTTTTGATAAGCATATGAATAGTTGGATAGACATAAAATGTTCTGCGACGTACATGCATTTATTTAATCAAATTAAAGCAAAATATAATGAAATAAATGAGAGGGATCTTGATAACAGAATAATAGTTTATTTATTATCAAAAATAATGAGGGATAAAACATTAAGGCCGTTGTCTATTGCGACTGTTGACAAGATGTTGTCTGGCAGCGATGTAAATTTTTTTGAAGAGTTTGAATCGGTGGCGAGGTTGAGTGATTAGACTGTATAATAAAACGATTCAAGAAGTAGGTGTGTTATGTGAATTATATGGAGACTCCTTTAATTGGAACGCGAGAGCAGAATTATAAATATTTTTATGTGACGGGTTGCGCGAGTATTACGAGTAATTCTGTTGGTTGTGACGGGATACACGGCGTACGTGTCGACGTCTGTGGGCTATTTAATGACATGAATGAGATAATTTTGGACGTCAAATTGATGATTCCTGATATAAGGGACTCTTTGCGAAAGAGATGTGCAGACACGAGAATTTTACGAAAAGGGAAGATTTGTTATTGACCTTGAAATGATACATTAGCTAAAAGATGCTTATTTTTTCCCAACAATATTCGGTGTAGAGTTATGTGTAGATTTTTGTGAGAGTTATGTGTAGATTTGTAGTGGGTTATGTGTAGAGTTACGTGTAGATTTTTGTGAGAGTTATGTGTAGAGTTACGTGTAGATTTGTCGTGGGTTATGTGTAGATTTGTCGTGGGTTATGTGTAGATTGTTGTGAGAGTTATGTGTAGATTTGTCGTGAGAGTTACGTGTAGATTTTTGTGTAGATTGTTGTGAGAGTTATGTGTAGATTTGTCGTGGGTTATGTGTAGATTTGTCTCGGGTTATGGGGTAGATTTGTCTCGGGTTATGGGGTAGATTTGTCGTTATGGGGTAGATTGTTTTCGTTACCGGTAAGCTAGTTTGTTAGCGATTTTCGAGGTGTCTTGGTGTCTTGGTGTCTTGGTTGCAGGGGGTGGTTGCGTGGTGGTCGCGTTGGATTGGGAGGAATCCGTTAGATTCGCGAGTGTGTATGTGTGTCGATGTCTTTCGTTTTTCTGTATATGGTGGTATGCGAGATTTAATATCAGCTAAAACCTTCAAGGATTTTACTTGATTACTTTGTTTAATAAATCTCTGTGTTATTCTTATGAAACCAGTTTTTTTTAACAAACGAGAAACCATTTATATGTTTTATTATTATAATTCTCTCCATTTTTTAAAAGACAAACTATAAATTATAATAAATAACTATTATAATTTATATTTAGTATATGATTACTTGAGGTATAGCAAATCGGTTGTATTTTACACATTATGAAAACATTATAAAGACTTTGTATAATTATATAATTATAATGTTGAAGTTAAGTTATTTTAATGGAAAAGGTATGGGTGAGACGTCTCGTTTAATCATGGTTGCTGCTGGTGCGAAATTCGAAGATTTCAGATACCCACTTATTGTTAATGATTGGGCGACTTATGATATGACGCGCAAGGAGTTTGACGATGATAAGGCTTCAGGTAAGCTGTGGAAATCAATTGGAAAGTTGCCATTTTTAAATGTAGGTGATGAGGTAATTTCACAATCAAAGGCAATTGAAAGATATTTGGCAAGACGGTTTAAAATGATGGGTGAAACTGCTGAAGAGGGTGCGTTAATTGATAGTTATTGTGAATATATCCGTGATTTTAAAACGGCGTATCAAGCTGTAAAACGGAAAGAAAACCGCAAAGAAGCATTAGTAGAATGGTTTGAAACAACATTACCTGAGAAGCTTACTGCGTTTGATAACCTTTTATTTGGGAATAATGACTTTCAAAATATTCTTCAACCTGGATACAACACTCAAAAGTTTGCGGTAGGTGATAAATTATCATTAGCTGATATAGTTATTTACGCATTTTTAACAGATTTTTTTGATGATAAGGAAGCGGTAGCAGGGGCGTGTAATAATTGTGTGGTTTTGAAAAAAATTGTAAAAACAGTTGGTGAAAACCCTAAAATTAAAGAGTGGGTTGAGAATCGTGAGGACACTCCATTTTAAGGACTCTCAAAAATATAATAACATTATATTACAAATGAATATCTATAAAATAGTATTTTACTTATTAAATTATGCTTGGTATATATTATTTGGATTGGTTTATTTTGATGTTTGGCATCCCGCCAATAAGTATTTTAAAACAGTAACATTCTATTTCAAGATATTTGTATCTTGTATTATTATATATTTGTTCAATCCGTATAACAAAACAAAATGTACTGAATTTCACAGAAGTATAATATTCACGGCAGGAACATTTTTATTATTTTCGGAGGGGTTAATGATGAGTTTAATGAATGAGCTAACGGAGGGTCTTTAATAGTATAATATCTTTCATTCATCAATAAATCTGCGACAATTTCTGTTTTTTTACGAGATTTTCTTTTTAAACGAAATATATTTCACGAAATAAATTTCACGAAATATATTTAACGAAATAAATTCTCTCCACTTTTTATTTTGAGAAATATATTTTTATTAAATGAGTAATACCGGTAGATAAAAATGCTGATACTGTTAGGATGGAAACAATTTTAATATTTTCCTTGAAGGACGGTATTTCAAACCCAAATGTTTTATATTTTCCCATATGATAATGCATAACGGCTTCAATATAAAAGATACAAGTAGTGACAACAAAAGGAATGATAATTTCTTTAAAATGAACCATATAATATATGTGTAGATAATATATGGGTAGATAATATGTGGGTTCGTTAATTTATTTCTATAAATTAATTTATACACCTTCGGACATTTAACATCAGTATGTGATTCATTTTTATTATTAGTATGTGAAATTTTTTGTATTTCTATCGGACATATATTTCTAAATACGCCTATTAAATATAAAAATGTAAAAATGTCTAGAAAGTGTTTATCGTTTAGGTCAGATAAGGGTCATTTTCGAGTATAATTTTCCGATAAATTACTTGAAGTTTTAAATAGGACAAAAAACAATTTAAAGAGTTTGCATATTATAATATGTAAGCGGATTTTAGAATGGTTCGTTTTACAGGCAAGTAATTCTTCGTACCATATACATTCTTCGGTGTTGTATTTCGGGAAAAATCTTCATCGGTGTAAGCTTGGATAGTATAACTGGTTAGTACCTCGAACTGTTAATTCGATTATCCGGGTTCAAATCCCGGTCTGAGCGAATGGAGATGTTAAACCATAAAACATAAATTGAATATAAAAAATGTATTAATATCTTTTTTATATTATATGTCATATCTTAATAAAATAAGCGACGATGAATTTCGTAAAATTGTAAAAGAAAATTGTCTTTTTAGAAGTATATATTCAAAATGTGGATATGCTAAACAACCAGGAGGACGAGTCAAAAAAAAATTCAAAGAAAGAATTACAAAGTTAAATATAGATATAACGCATATACATAAATTATACATGAATAAAATAAGCGACGATGAATTCCGTAAAATTGTAAAAGAAAGTTTTTATTTACAAGATATAGTAAAAAAATGTGGATATCCTACTAAAAATGGGAAGGGAAAGAACATAAACAAAAGAATTAATAATTTAAATATTGATATTTCACATTTCAAATTTGCTTTTCCAAAAGAATTAAAAGACTACTTAGTAAAAGGAAAAAAACGACACAATTCGTCCCATCTAAAAAAAAGATTATATGAAGAAAACTTATTAGAAGAAAAATGTGTTGGTTGTGGTATTGGAAATATTTATAATAATAATCCAATAACACTACAGATGGACCATATAAACGGAATTAACACAGATAATAGGATAGAAAATTTAAGAATATTGTGTCCAAATTGTCATAGTCAAACGGCAACTTTTGGAGGACGAAATACATCATATAAAGTTCAACCCAGTATTGAGTTAATGAAGTAGTATTTCTTTGGTCTTGTCAATATCAAAAATTTCAGGTCTGGACGAATATAAATATTATATCTTAATAAGCGACGATGAATTTCGTAAAAAGAACTGACTAAAAGACTTAAAAATCATAGTTTATGTTACAATATATGCAATTAAGGTCAGGAAAAGTTATAACAAGAAATAACAGAGAAATTCTACTAGAAGGTAAAACTCTTATAGAATTTAACAACAAAGTTGTAGGAAGACAAAACAAAAAAAAAATTAACGGGTCAAAGATTAGACAGATTATTTTAGAATCATTAAAAAAAAGCATAAATATAAAGTTTGAATAATTTTAGCGATATTAAGATACTATTTTTTGTGTTTGACTATATTATAATGTCATCGTCGGAAGAAAATATCACTCTAAATGTTGAAGAAATAGAAGCCAAGAAAGAAGCGGAAGCATTAGCTGCAACAGAAGCAGCCAAAAAAGAAGCATTAACCGCAGCAGCCAAGAAAGAAGCGGAAGAATTAGCCAAAAAAGAAGCATTAGCTGCAGCAGCCAAAAAAGAGGCGGAAGCATTAGCCAAAAAAGAAGCATTAGCCGCAGCAGCCAAAAAAGAAGCGGAAGCATTAGCCAAAAAAGAAGCATTAGCCGCAGCAGCCAAAAAAGAAGCGGAAGCATTAGCTGCAGCAGAAGCAGTCAAAAAAGAAGCTGCTGCAGAAGCAGCCAAAAAAGAAGCATTAGCCGCAGCAGCAAAGAAAGAAGCATTAGTCGCAGCAGCCAAGAAAGAAGCATTAGCCGCAGCAGCCAAGAAAGAAGCATTAGCCAAGAAAGAAGCGGAAGCAGCCAAGAAAGAGGCGGAAGCAGCCAAAAAAGAAGCAGATGAACTAGCAGCACAACTATTAGAAGTTTCTAAATTAAATGAATTAACAAATAAAATTTGGAAAAGGGGTTTAGAATCCAATTTTGAAAGCATGAGTCACACGAATGCTGGTGCATTAAAATATGACTTAAAAAAGAGGTCAGAAATTCACCAAGGATTTATGACTAGTTTAACAAGAAATTCGAATACAGTTATTAGACAAAATCCCCCAACACAACAACCGGCTGTAACATTAAGTGTAAGACAAACGATGTTTAATTCAGGTATGATGTTTGGTAACCGTCGTTAAGTTACATTATATATTAATATAAAATTGATTAGAAACAACTCGTTATAATAATATATAATTATGTCGCACTATTTATTTCACAACAACACAGCTGGTCTAAATGATATTTGGTTTGAATCTCATTCAAGTTTATTAAAAATGTTATGTATGGAGCTTGGAGCAACTGATAAAATAGAGGAACTTTCTGAGAAGTATTTGGGAGAGAAGTTGAAAGTCAAAGCACCGAAGGACCCTAATAAGCCAAAGAGGTCGAAGTCAGCATTTATGTTTTACTGTGAAAAATATAGACCGAATCTAATTGACGAACAGCGAAAAGTAGGAAAGGTAAATATCGGGGATATTGCCAAAATTTTAGGAAAGGGTTGGAAAAAGTTGTCCGGTTCACAAAGGAAACAATTTGATGCTTCAGCTTTAAAAGATAAGGATAGGTATGAAAAGGCAATTGGTGAATATAATGAAAAGAATGGACTATAAAAGACTATAAAAGACTATAAAAGACTATAAAAGACTATAAAAGACTATAAAAGACTATAAAAGACTATAAAAGACTATAAAAGACTATAAAAGACTATAAAAGACTAGGAATTTAATATTAGAAAATTGAAAAATTTTTTTTAATATTAAATGTATATAACAACATGACAACATTATTTATTACATACAGCGATGTATGTAGTAAAATAGCTGAAAAAAATAAGTTAAAAGAATTTCATTCTCAAAGAAAATTTACAGATGTTTTTCAATTAGTATTTAAATTTGATGAGAGACAAGCGGTGGAAATGGTATTACAAAATTGGGAGAAAGCGATATGTAGTGAAATAAAAAATTGTAATAATTTTGATTTAATTAATGAAGAGGAAGCTTACCAAATAAAACGAATTACATTACAAGAATTGACAGTAATAGTAAATCTAGGAAAATACGCAAAAAACACTCTAAAAATGAAATCTTATATAGCTATGGTCTTTGCTCTGGGTATTTATTACAGTACATTTATATTTGAACAAACGGGTCTTTGTTTAACAATTTCTGAAATTTATAATACGATTCCCGAGGGAAAGCGAACGAAAAATGGATATAAAAGTTTCCTAAAAAGTTTCTTTAAAGAGGGGACAAGTGATATTATTTTGAAAATATTATCACAAACAAAGGTGTAAATCTATATTAAATATATGAACACAGAGTTGAAAAAAGAAGCGCATATTTTATGCCAACGGATAAGAGAATTAACAACTCAAATAGAAAAAAAAATAGAAAAAAATAGATAATGCAAGTCAATCATCTCCGTTTTTATCACAAAACCAAGAAAAAGATTTTTTCACAGACCACCAGCGGGTAAGAAATAACCAAATGGGATAATAATATTATACGTTGGAAATCAACATTAAGACATCATTAAGACATCATCATTAAGACATCATTAGTATTTGCCGTTTAATTTATTATTTAATTTATCCTCTAATTCTTTTATTTTTTGTCTCAGTTGACTATTTTCCAGTGCCAAAATGCAAGTATCTGTATATTTTTCAGAATAAACAACAAACCATTTATTATTTTTCTCAATAAAAGGACCACATTTCCCCCAAAAGGTATTTTTACAAGTATTAAACATTTTAAACGCAACTTCTAGTGTATCAGGTTGAAAGTTATAAAATGTAATTAGATCGCATAATTCGTTACTTGTTTTTCCAGGATTTTGAAACATAAATGCTTGAAATGTTTTATAGAAATCTTCTGTAAAATCAAATTCACAGAGAGCAATTAGTTTGCGACCATCACCCTTAAATACAGGACAATTTTTGATAGTATTATTTTGTATAGAAGTCATATTATTTGGTATAGAAGTCATATTATTTGGTATAGAAGTCTTGGTATGATTAATTTTAATTCAATTTTCAAATTAATCATAATGTATAATATTTGTGTTTTTAAAGAACATACTAAACAATCCTCCACAACAACTACTTGTTGTATTGTGTAAAAATAAGTCAGGTTTGGTACAATGAACACACATAGAATATTTTTGTTTTATTTCTTTTTTCCATAAATCTGTGCAATTGCGATGAAATAATTTACGACAGTTATGACATTTAACAAAGGTTGAATATGTATCTACATGATAAAAACAAATTAAACATTCGTTGCTGTAGTCATCGTAATCCTTATCATCCTTATCATCCCTCTCATCCTTATCATCCCTCTCATCCTTATCATCCCTCTCATCCTTATCATCCCTCTCATCCTTACCAGACACGTCTTCTTTGTATAATTCATTCGTTTTCCATTCTTTGTTGTCCCTCTCATCCTTACCAGACACGTCTTCTTTGTATAATTCATTCGTTTTCCATTCTTTGTTGTCCCTCTTATCACCTTCATCCATAATAATAGTATAATTATTCATTTAATATGTAACTATTTTTTATTTTATAGTATAGAATTTAAAACGACATTAGGCAAACCAATAGAAATATCTCCAACACCCACACCTGGGTTTTTCTCTCCTTGAAACGGTTTATCTGCGTCTTCTAACATATCAATATCAATAACATTAAAACTTGAAAATTCAGTCATATAAGCACTCAACGCTTTATCATCTTGAATAGAAGAAGCTGAAATATAATAACAATTATATAATTTCATAAGTATTAATAAAATATAACTAAAATATGGAGCCAATCCCGCCTTCCAGAATGTAGGGTCATCATAAAGAACAATATCCGATAAAATAAAATTTACAAGATAAACAAAAAATGTAATTGATGTTATTTTATAGTATAGATTGTTGTGTGAATGTAATTCCTTTAATAAGTCTGGTTTGTTTTTCAATATAACGGCTAAATTATTATCTCCAACATCATGGTCTATATCAAAATTATGAACGCAGAAGTTTTCTCTCCGTAATTCTACTGCATATGTAATTAAAAAAAATAAAATAGATAAAAAATTACTAAATAATGCTACCCTGTTAAGTGTATCGTCGTTTTGAATATTTTCACTCAACGAACATATATCTTTATCACACTGTCGTGGTACAAAAACGACTAACATCGAACCCATAACAACCCTGTAACTTTGTAACAAAAATAGAATAGCTATTTTTAAACGTTCTTTATTGTCTGTATCAAGTTTCATATTATAATATTTAAACGCAAAAAAAAAATTGGAAAATTAGAAAATTAGAAAAATTAGAAAATTAGAAAAATTGGAAAATTAGAAAAATTGGAAAATTGGAAAATTAGAAAAATTGGAAATTAGAAAATTGAATTATATTAAGAGTGTAAAAATATATATATACCAAATAACCACAATCTTGTAAATATGAATCCAGTAATACTTGAAAGAATGAGAGAATCGCAGAAAGAAAGTGTGTCGTGTTCTATATGTTGCGAAGAACTGACATTAAAAAATATTGTGAATCCAGAATGCGGACACGCGACTTGTAAAGATTGCTTTTGGAGATGGGCAAAAGACAAAAATACTTGTCCATTTTGTCGTACTCATCTTCTAAAAAACGACGAAGAGACAAAGGATATCCAACACATGCGAGATGTGCTCGCACACAGGGATAATATTGTAAGACAAGTCGAGGAATCATATGAAGAAAACGATAAGCTAATTAGTATATGTGTTGGTTTAAAGAAAAAAAAAAACATATATGAAACCGACCTGGAAATTTTGGAAACGAGCAGATTAAATTATATCAAAAGATTGGACGCTTTGCAAAGAGCAAATTCCGGAACCTATAAAACTTATCGTTATTTCAAAGAAAAATATGAAGAATCAAAAGAAAAATATGAAGAAATAAAGAGTATTACTCAACAAGAACATAAGGATAAGTTTAAGGCAATATGTAAAGATATCAAGATTTTGGGCTATAAAGCGGAAAAAATATATTATGTAAAAGGTATGGGTGTCACACGGATATCAATATTATTGACAAAGATTTATCGGATGAATAAAATAAGAAAACAACGTCGTGATTTTAGATTGGTTAGAGATAACGATTCTATGTTGAATCTATTAGAAAAAATGTTTGCCGAACCATCTGAAGTCGAATATGATATATTAAATGAAGAAATGTGGAATTGGTCGTTGTTATACGCCACGGGGTTGTTACGACCAGTCGGATATCGAACGCCAATCCCAAGAACCCCAATAACCTCAAGAATCAGTTTTAGAAATATCACAAATAATTACCAATATGATATTGAAGAAGTAAATTGAAGCTCTTTATGGTTATAAAATTTTTTATAAAATTGAATTATAAATAATTTATTGTAATAGATTTACAAACAAAAAAAATGAGCAACAATATTATACCGACAGTAAATATGGAGATAGTTAGTGATTCAATCGTTGGTTCAATCGTTGATTCAATCGTTGATAGTGATGTAACTATTGACACAGACAGTGATATGGAAATAGATTCAACTTATTTTGATGGTGAATTTGAGGAAGAGAGTTCTACCCAACAATCAACTCAAACAGAGTCTCCATATTGTGATATATGTTACGTAGACCTAACATTTGATAATATAGTAACGAGTACTTGTAATCACCAATTTTGTAATACTTGCTTCTTCAGATGGATTGAAGTTAACGCAACTTGTCCAAGTTGTAGAGCACCTGTTAATTCAAATACTAATCTTACAGCCGAACAATTTCAGCGTGAAAGTGATACAACATACAGAGAATATACAAGATTACTAACTCGGTATTCTCATCTAATAGAAGACAATCAAATAAAAATAGTTGAAATGTATAATACACAGGAAAAGACTAATGCGCTCCTTCGAAGACAAATAAGCTTGAGAGAACAAATGCGTGAAACAGAAGGATATAACGAGGGATATATGACAGCCGCGTATAAGTTCTTTCATGGAAATAAAAATATGAAAGACAGCGATTTACTGCGTGCGAATAGGGATAAACGTGGATTTATGAATGGATATCAAGCTGGTATAGATATAGAATCAAGAAGACTAAATAAAATGGCTAAAAAATTTAAACAAATTACTAAAAAAAAAGTCACATTAAAAAAAAGGAAGATTCAAAAAACCCTGTGGGATTATGGTATTACAAATACTGAGGATTTTGACCCCTTGGATATGGTGTCATAATATGTGTAATAAACCAAGCAATAAATGGTTTATAAAATTTTTTATGTTTTCTGAAAATTGAAATTAATTAATGCAATATAAATTATATCATTAACACAAACTATAATGTCTACTAATTCAAACAACAGAACTAATCAGTCTTCTCGTGGCGGCGGTCGTGGCGGTCGTGGCGGTCGTGGCGGTCGTGGCGGTCGAGGCGGTGGTCGCGGAGGTCGTCGTCGCAATAACTATAAGAAAGAGGTAAAGCCTATTGTAAAATACGATGGACCAATTGTAGGAACCAAAGAATATTCAAAACTACATGAAACTAACAAGGCTGAGAAGTTTAGAGATGAAGATACGGTTGGTAGAAAATTTATTCCACACACATTCGAGCAGCCTAAATCTATTGACCAATATTACCAGCATCTTCAGCAGAAGATGATGGATTTGGGTTGGCGTATGAATGAAGATGAAGATGGCTCCTCCTATTTCGACCATCCTACATACTGGGGTGAGAAACATACTGTATATACTTATGAGCTAGATTCCGGGTCATCTATTTATTTGCCTATTGTCAATAGAGAGAATGATAAAAAGGGACTCGGGTGTTCGCTTATTTATAATAATACTACGGGTGAGTGTAAAGTTGAGACAAATGATTGGCAGTCTTTTTCGGATACCCGAAAGGGTAGCAAACAAACATATTATCTTAATTATGTAGATGAGAGGAAAAATAAGAGGGAAAAATATGCTGAAATGTCAAAAAGGGATAAAAGTGTAATTCTATGGGAGGAAGACACACCGCGATGTAATCCGAAAACCTGGAAGGATGATAGTTTATTTATGGAGTATTAATTGAATATTAATTGAATATTAATTGAATATTAATAATAAATTTTTTTTCTATTAATACCAGGATTATGAGTATAAAATTGAATGTTTATTATTATTATTTATTAATTTTATAATAAAACTATGACACATAAAACAATCAACTGCCCGCTCCACGGAGTTATTAATTTGACTCCAAGAATGTGTAAAATAATAGACACGCCCGAATATAAAAGGCTTCATAAATTAAAACAGCTGGGTGTAACACATCATGTTTATCCAAGTGCTACTCATACAAGATTCGAACACTCATTAGGTGTAAGTCACTTAGCAAAAATATTACTTACTTCTATTAAAGAAAAATATCCTGGACTTGAGATTGACGATAATTTTATAGAATTATACCAAATAGCTGGATTAATACACGATATAGGACATGGTCCGTTTAGTCATTTATATGATGATGAAATTATAGATCAGGAAAAAGATATGAAACACGAATCCAGAGGTATTGCTATATTTAAAGACATGGTTGAAAAATATTCATTATCGTATGATAAAAAGGAGATAGATTTTATAATTGAACTAATAGAACCGTCAAATAAAAATAAAAATAGCTGGTTTTACCAAATTATTAATAATAAGTTTTGCTCTGTGGATGTTGATAAGATAGATTATATACAAAGAGATTGTTATCATTTAGGCTTTGGTATAAATCAAAAGTTTAAAAGATTATTAACTATGTGTGATATAAAAAGATATGTATTTACCGATCAGGACGGGAAAGTTAAAACAGAAGAAGTATTGGCGTGGCCTGAAAAATTACAAGATGAAATAATTTCGCTCTTTCAAACAAGATATAGATTACATAAACAGGTATATACTCATCATACTGTGAAGGCAGTAGAACAAATAGTTAGTAAAATTTTAGTTGAAATAAACAAGAGTACAGATATAGATTTAGCTACCTCGTATGATGATATTATTTCATTTCCGTATAAAAATGAAATAATAAAGGAACTTCAAAGACAATTAGATTTTAGACAACATCCAAGGTTAATAGGAGAAGAGACAATTACTATTCGTGAGTGTCTCGACCCAAATCATAAATTGGAAATATCAATCATAAAATTAAAAAAAATTGTAAAAACATTAGACGAGAATGGTATATCTAATAGTGGTATTACCTCTACGAAAATAGGATTTATCAGTGGTGACGGAGGTAATCCGTTGGAGATGGTTCCGTATTTCAAAAAAGGAACTATAAACGCCTACAAAACAAGTAATTATTCAAGTTTTATGGTACCTAAAAATTGTCAAGAATACATTTATAGAATTTATATAACGAACAACTCTGATGTGAAGGAGGCTAAAAAGATTTGGACTTCTATTATAAAATGAATTAAAAGATTGTAATATAGTTAATGGTTGTAATATAGTTAATGGTTGTAATATAGTTAATGGTTGTAATATAGTTAATGGTTGTAATATATATATATATATAATGGTAAATAATAGAGTATTTTGTGTATCGGGTAGTATATTTGGAGAATATAAAACAATCATAAATCTTGATATGATAGAATCAGTAGATGATATATTGAAAACAGTTATACATAGAATAAAAGAAGATATGAAACAATATCCGCAAATATTAAAACAATTAGACAAAGAAAAATTCCATATTCACGATTATGAATTTGGAAGTATTTTACTAAGCCAACCGGAAAATATTTTTTATGTGTGTAGTCATTGTTGATTATATGTGGATGTAGGTGGGTCTGATAACAGTCCCGTTGCTTGTTCTAATCCTGTTGTAGTCTCGTAATTCTTGTTGTGTCAATATACCTCGTAGGAATTGGACTACCGCGTCCTCACCATCACTCTCGCCATCACTCTCACCATCACTCTCACCATCACTCTCGTCGTCACTCTCGTCGTCACTCTCGTCGTCACGAACATCGTCCTCACTCTCGTCATCGGTTTCGTCATCACTCTCATCGTCGGTTTCGTCATCATATTCGTCATAGCAATCGCAAACCATAGTATCGTCGGATGAATAATATTCGGTATCTGAAATGTTGTTAAAATTCGGTTCCACGTTACTGGAGTCAATATTTAATTCTTGTGTGGTAAATTGTGGTACAAAATGTTGAGCCAATTGTGTTAGGTAAGACTCAATTTCACTATTAGTATGTTGAATAAACCCATGAATAATATCACAAGGTAGTAAATGAACTATAAAACAGGCTTGGTTATCTGTAATATTTCTGATGTCTCCATTTAAAAGTGCACGCATTAATGAATTTCTATGACCCGAACTGACATCGTTTGTTAAGATTTGGTCATACCAAGTTTTGAACTGACAATTTTCATTAGAGCGTGGTTCGCGCCAATTTTCTTGTCCTTCCCAAGCATTATTGACAAGTGTCACGAGTTGTTGAGGTGTATCGTCGCTACGAATAACAAACCAAGCAAGGTCAGATACGATGGCTATGTTATCTTTTTTCCAATTGTCTGGAGCCAAGTTGTATATATTTTTTACGGTGCTCCAGTAGTAAGGCATAGTAATAGATTTGTAAGAATAAGTCAAGATTTGTAAGAATAAGTCAAGATTGTGTATGCTAGTCTTAAATCAGACACAAGAAACTTCAATTTTCTAACTTATTTTAAAGCACTAAAAAAAAGACACTTGGTTAAAATTCTTTATTAAATCTTTATTAATAGCTACTACTTTTTCCTAGTGTTCGTCCTTTATTACTTAACGGGGTTAACCACAAATCAGGAGTATCAATATAATATTCAGCAAGGTGTGGTTCCCAAGCTTTTTGCATCGGGCAATCATAATTTGGTTTGTGATAGTAAGATTTGTCTAATCCCACTATAGCACCTGGACGTATAGGATAACATTTTGGTGGTGATTTTTCTTTAATTCCGTCTGTCAAGACAATTCTAGAAACTCGTGCGTTTTTTTCATAACTATCAAGATATTTATTTGCGTTGTTTAAAATTATTTCTCCTTCTTTTATGAAAATGGCTGAATCGTTGCTTATTCCAAGAAATATCATTTTCTTATTTTTAGCCAACTCTTGAAAAGATTTAATCATTTTATTATATGTTTTTCTATCAGTATCATATAATATATTTAATCCTGATATAATTTTAGTCCGTCGAAGGCTTGATGAAATATATAAATCATATGATTTACAACCTTCTCTTATATTAAGATTAAATATATTCGATAAATAACTTGTCATTATAAATAATAGTTTATACAATATGACTTATTAAAAGGTATGCGATTTTATTCAATTTTATAATATATACAAAATGGAATATAAACGAAATCTTATACATAGATTTTATATATAGTTGATATGAGTTCCAAAATAGCATAGCAAAATAGCATAGCAAAATAGCATAAACAGGTGTTAAAATTCTAGACTTCTATAGAAATTCGTTTGGATAAAGTATGTTATTTTTTAAATTTTAAATAATTAGTTTCAAAATTTAAAAAGTGGAGAGAATTAATAATTCCTGTAATTTTTAAATAAGTAAAGGTGTAAATGTGGTTGTTTTATATATTTGATTGTGTGGGTTCTTACCAAGGGTATTTGATGATTCATCAAAATATTTCATTTTAATTCTACACACTCTACATCCTTGTGTTATAATTTTAAATGAGGTTTCAATCTTACCTACAAAAATAAATTTTTTACAATATGGACATTTCTCCCTTGTTTGTAATTTTTCACATAATTTTATACAATAATTTCCCATATAATAAATGTAAATATTTTAATCATATAAGTCAATTTCTCCATAACAATAATCACACCAGTAACCTGAACTACATACACAGTTATAAGTAGTAGACATATTATAAGCAGTTAGGTGACAAGAATAACAAAGATGTTTTCCATAAAATATCTTTTTACAACCAATACAATTTTTCTTGAACCTCTTTTTCTTGATAGTACCTTTTGTCTTATCTGTATTGTCCTCGCCCTTATTTTTTTTAGCGTGCAACTTCATATATAAAATTGAAGCAATTATTGTTTATATTTTTTATTAAATAAATTAAAATGTCAATTCCTGGATATAAACTCAAAGAAATAAAAGACGTACAAGAAATGAGTGATGCTCCGACGATGATATTGATATTTGTACTAGCTATGATATTCATGACATCAATATTATTTAATGAATTTACCGGAAATTAAATCTATAATATTCTATCAAAACAATTATCTCTATAATCTATATATGTCGAGTTATAATAATAAAGAAGTTATTTTACCTCTTGCGAGTTTTGCTGGTATTACAGGTTTGGTTTTATTTCGGGATAAAGAAAAAATAAAATTATTAAATCAATTATTAACAGATAAAGTTTTTATGGCGAGTATAATATGTATAATAATTTTTTCTGTATATCAATTAAATCAAACAAGGGAGGAAAATGAAACAGACGGGGAAACAGATAGAAGAAAAAGAGCAACGATAGACGCGATATTAGGATTAATAATAGCTATTTTGATGCATCTTGATATAAAACTTGGACCCTTTTTTATTATTTGGATAACATCCTATTATTTCGGTAAATAATTATAAATTCTCTCCATTTTAATATATGGGAAATAGTTGTTTCAAGAAAAAATATAAACCTCTTATTGATTATACATTGAAACAAATAATTGTTGTAGATATAGGAACTTGTAATATATGTGATAGAATAGATGTAGAAGGATATATAGTAACTGTGATAATAGAAAATACTTCAATATTTATTTGTAAAAAATGTAAAACTTAAATAACAATAAAAAAACGAAATTAAAGAGAAGCTGTTAATATATGATGTGAAGGGTACAAGAAGTGCTCTGCGTATGAATCTGGAATTATTTAAAGCAATTCTCATTTAGCTCAGTTGGCAGAGCATCGGTCTTATGAGCCGAAGGTCAGGGGTTCAATCCCCCTATTGAGAATTACAGCATAGGAGGCATATGCTATTATAAAATTTAATATAATTTAATATAATATAATTTAATATAATTTAATAAAATTTAATATAATAAAATTGAATATACCTGAATGTAATAAAATTGAATGTAATAAAATTGAATGTAATAAAATATAATAAATTTATTTATCAAATGTATTCATCACAAATATATCATTACACAACATTATATCCATCACATACTATATTTCAAATGACAGAGCAAGAATTATATAATATGTGTTTCCAAGATATTTTGGGTGATGGTAACTGGGGATATGGTTCTAAAAGAATTGGTATTAAAATCAAAGGTTCTATTACAGATAAACTACCTTTTTCAGGATTTGGATATAAAAATGAAAAGGGGGTTCTACAAGTAGGGATTAGAATGTGGTTAGACCAAGGAGATTATGTAAAATTTATCCATTATGACAGCAACTTTAATATCAATCAACATTTTATGGTCTTAATTACTAAATTTCAAGATGATTATCCACAGTTATGCTCTCAATAAACATCAAAAAAAAACATCAAAAAAACATCAAAAAAAACATTAATAAAACATTAATAAATTTTACATTAAAGCCCTCGTAGTGAAATGGATATCACCTTTTTCTTCTAAAAAAATATTACAGGTTCGAGTCCTGTCGTGGGTATTAAGACCATAAAAGGTGTAAAATAATATTTATAAATTGACTTAAATATTATTTTTAATTATATATATATGTTTTTAGAGTTAGAAAAAAGAATCGTAAATAATGATTATATTAATCTACATGACAACACAAAAATATGGGCTTTTGGAAAAAGAGATGATATTACAACTCAAATTAATTTAGAAAAAAAAAACGACAAATACACATTTTCATTCCCTATAAACGATATACATTATTCTACATCTTTCGACGACAAATCTAAATTACAAAATTATATCGAATACATCATCCACCAAATACATTAAGGACACCATATTGCTTTTCCTAAAAAATTCTCTAAAAAATTTACGGAATTTGTTAGCGACCTTATTATATGTAAGCTTAAATCATTTATTTTCAATTCATCAGCAAAACCTGATTGATACATAAATTCTTTATTTTTTTTGTCAAATTTCTTCAAAGTAATCAATATTTCTTTTATTATTATTTGACAATTATTTTTATATATCTCCCAATTAAAAAACTTATTATCACCTATTCTTTTACGAGTGGTTTCGAGTAATTTTTTTAGTGTATATTTTTTTTTTTTAACTTTTAAATCAATAAACTCGTGGTCACATCTAATTTCAAAATTAGATGACAACTTTATACAATTATTTTTTTCTATAATTATGAATTTACTTTTCCCTTTCGCTAAATTAATTTCAACTATAATTGATGTATGGTAAGGAAAAAAAACATCATTTTTTGTTTTATTTACATATTTTTTCAATTCACGGTCAAATTTATATAATGTTACAATATTTAATGCTGTTTTCATAAAGTTTGATATAGGGTGTCTTGTTAAATATATCTTTTTAATAGAAAACTCCCCATATTTTTCTAACATATGCGTACAATCAATATTATAGTCATGTAAATAAAAATTATAATTGTCTATATTTATTTTGAACCATTTAAATACATAGTAACTACAAATTATACCAACTATTACTAACAATAAAGTTGATACCAAGAATATTGAAAAAATATAATTTATATACCTGAATGGGATTTCTATGCCATATAATTTCATATACAAAGAACATAAAAAAAATTTATTAATAATCACACGCTTAATCTTGTTTGTATGGAGTATCTTGTCGTTCGTCTAGTTTATGTAATTTAAACATTAGGTTTTTTACCTTTTCCTTTCTAGATTTTCTAAGGTTTTTTACATAAACAATCGTCGTTTTTATTAGAATGTAAAATATGTATAGTAACCACCCCAATAACAGGAAAGAACCCAGGGCACTATCTTGTTCGCTCATTTTTTTACACTACTAACTATTATTAAATTATATTCAATTTGTTTTGGACGCTACGATATAATGTAAGCTTTTCAGCACCCTTTTTTTCCGTTAACCACATATCAAATCTGTATGAATCATTCGTGGGAAAGATGGGGCTATAAATTTGGAGAAACCTTTTATTGTTTTTATCAGTCCAGTTGTCTGGATTTTCTTTGCTTACGTCACCTGTTTTAATATTTTGAATAATTGTTAGCATCTTTCCATCTTTTCCCCTTAGAACATCATCTTTAAATTGTGGTCGCCCGTAACCTATCGCGGCCACAGCATACACAACATTTTCACATATTTCTGCGTAACATTTAAACCAACCATCGTTATCGCAAAATCTAGAATCTGTCATTTTAATTTAACTGGCATTAACAATTAATAGCTTCAATTTTATAACATTCAAAAATGTATAACATTCAAAAATGTATAACATTCAAAATTGATATAAAATTATGATGGTAAATGTATCATATAATAATGACTGATATTACAACAGAAACATTTAATCAAGGACAGAAACCGATATTGATTGAGGGTAATTGTTTGGAGAAAATGAAATTAATACCTAATGATAGTATTGATTTAATTTTATGCGATTTACCATATGGTGTAACCAAGTGTAAATGGGACTCTGTTATAGATATCGATGCCTTGTGGGAGCAATATAAAAGAATTATTAAAAAACCAACGGGTGTTATTGCTTTATTTGCACAACAACCTTTTACCTCGTTGGTTATATCAAAATGTTTTGAGTTATTTAAATACAATATTTTTTGGAAAAAAAGTAGAGTTACCCAATTCCTTTTGGCAAATTATAGACCTATGAAATGTATTGAAGAAATATGTGTATTTTCATATGGTGGAGCAGCGGCGGCTTCAAGAAAAACGGGAAATATGACATATAATCCGCAAGGATTGATACCTAAAATAGTAAAGAAAAAAAATTCAAAAAAAAGACTTGGCAAAATGCTTAACCAGTCTCATCATTTAGGTCCAAATAATAAATTAACAAGTAATACTGAATACGAACAAAAATTTACCAACTATCCAAATGAATTAATAGAATTTCAAATTGTTTCAAAAAAAGAGGCTACCATTCACGAAACACAAAAACCAGTAGAGTTACTTGAATATCTTATTAAAACATATTCAAATGAAGGAGAAGTGGTTCTTGATAATGCTATGGGGAGTGGATCAACAGGAGTCGCGTGTATTAATACAAATAGAAGATTTATTGGTATGGAATTAAAAGAGGAATATTTTAAACTAGCGTCCAATAGAATTAACACGCATAAGAAAAAATAAATACATACAATTTTATATACAATTTTATATACAATTTTATACAATATTAGATTTTTTTTTCTTATTTTTTATTTGTTTTTTATTGTTTTTCTTATTTTTATTTGATTTTTATTTGTTTTTTTATTGTTTTTTTATTGTTTTTCTTATTGTTTTTCTTATTGTTTTTCTTATTGTTTTAAATTTGAAACTGTAAGATTTTTAGACTCGTCTTGGACTATGACCTTTTGTTCGGTTGTTTGAAGATAGTTGATGCATCGTAGAAGACCTTCGATGTTATCTCCTAGAACTCCCATACTGCGATTACACGGGTCACATAAATATCCTCTGAAAACTTCTTTTTCGTGGCAGTGGTCAAATACCATACGCCTGTCGGTTTTCTTACAGATAGCGCAAGGTGTTCCCACGGGTGCTTTGTAGGAAATTTTTTGTTTTTTGGCAACAAGCTTGGCAACTTTCATACCTTGTCCGGAAGCTTTAGTGCATACAGAACATTCGGGACGTCGGTGTCTGTAACCTTCTGATGTGAAACCATCACGACCAGATGTATTGCCGTTAAAACATACCAGCGCCTTGGTTTGGGAACATTTTGAACACTTTTTCGTAGTGATACTTGAATGTTGAGCTTCTTCCTCCTCAGGCGAAGAGAAGATGCGTGTTGGATGTTCTCTTTTATAATGAGCGTATTCGTTCTTAGTGAATGTTTTAGTAGACATAATTAGATTTTTATATATTATATCTTTGAATAATTTTAATAATTAGTTCCAAGTCAGAAACAAAAAAATTCAATTTTCCAAAAAGACAAGTCAAGAAAAAGCGGTTTTCGGGTTTTATGTTTTTTTTTTGATTGTTCATAACCCGTATTCTCTTGCCATATCTTTTTTGACGCGCTGAACTTCCATACAATATTGGTCGAGTGACATACTAGTTTCACCCTCCTCATTATCGAATGTTGTAACAAATCGATAAACATCCACATCCTTTTTCTGGCCTATTCTGTGACACCGGGCAATAGCTTGACTTTCGACTGCTGGATTCCAATGAGGAGTCGTGAAATATACTTCAGCAAAATGTTGTAGATTTAGACCTTCACATGATGATTGGATTTGCGTGATAAGAACATCTGGTGCGATATACGAATTTATATGTCTGTATACATCTACTGGAATTTTTGGCGCAATTTCTTCCCACAATTCATTCTCAATCCCAGCCTGTAGAGCAAAACGCCTTTGTTTTTTGGAAGTTGAGCCGGTGATTGTGGTCGGATTAAAACCTTCTTTTCTCAGTCTTGTTTCAATATGTTCCATCTCTTCCCGAAATAAGCAAAATATAAGCTTGGATTTTTTGGTCGTCCGATTCTCAACAACTTTACTGATAACAGCCTCTATTTTACTAGAAGTTGGAGATTCAGTCAATTGGCTCACAATTTCTAAATTCGCTATCACTCCACGCCGTTTCAGCGAATTATATGCCAAACTAGGTTTTACACACGCTTGCCTCATCAACATGAATATTGGGAAAATATACTGATACATAGACCCCAGATTTTGAATAATAGAATCTACGTTGTTAGTTGTTACAGGGGCGAATCTCATAAGATTATGAATGTTGCGTACAAAGACTTCCTCTTCTGGACTTTGCCATTTCACCTCAACGATGTTTTCATTAAGTTCTGGCATTTTAATACCCACCTCATTTTTTGTTCTTTTAAGAACAATAGCGTCGATAATACGACGAATTTCCTTCATACGCGGGGTAAAATGACTGCTGCTACCCTGTATAACACTTTGAATATAAAAGTCTCTTTTTTTATTGTTTATAGGTGTGCCTGTTACCATCCATTTTATAGGCGCTTTCAATAAATTTGCTCCCTTGAACAGTCCTGTTTTACTATTTCTTACATGATGAGATTCGTCATAAATGATTCTGTCCCACTTTTGCGACCAAAGAGGACAACAATACACATCCCCGTTTGACTTGGGTTTCCGAGTTGATATCATACCGTAAGTAGTAATCACAACTCTATAATTGTGAATGTCTTCTGTTTTAACGGATATACCACTCCCTCCGTGATAGACCAACATGTCGTCGTCGTCGAGAGCAGTAAAACTGGTTAGAGCATTTTGCCACTGGTCCAGTAGGCTTTTGGGCATTACTATGAGAGTGTGTTCCTTTGGATTAATTACCATCGCTCCAATCATTAATATAGTCTTGCCTAGACCCATTTCGTCACAAACGAATCCGCCCGCAGACCCAAGTTCTGGTTGTCGTTCTCTATTAATCACCCATTCTATACCTTCAAGTTGATGAGCTTTGATGTCAAGATTTTTTTGCTGGCACCAGGTTGAAAATATTTTTTTAACTGGAAAATCAGTAATTGATATCATATTGACGACTTTTGAATAATCTTGACTTTTGAATAATCTTAACTTTTGAATAATCTTAACTTTTGAATAATCTTGACTTTTGAATAATCTTAACTTTTGAATAATCTTGACTTTTGAATAATCTTGACTTTTGAATAATCTTGACTTTTGAGTATATATATAGGTTTTAATACTAAAATCTTGTCAGAAAGAAAAATTTTCAATTTACTCAAAATTGAAATTTTCTCTTTCTGACAAGATTTTAGTATTAAAACAAAAAACCAAACTAATAAAAACAAACAAAAACTATTTATCAACATTATGTCTTATTTATCTATCAGTTGCGGACCAGCCCACAAGAGCACTTCTCGTTCCAATCTTTTCGATTATATGTCAAATATTAAAAGAGGTTCTTCAAGACGAGTTAACGAACTCAAGAGAGAGGCTTACCCGAACAACTTCTTTAAACTGGGTGTAGATGCTAAGGATAACAAATATCCTAACCCTTCTACTTGTGTTGTCACGCCAATAGGAGCTTGGAAAAACAAGCTAACCATGAACAACACTACGAGCGTTGTGGTCAATCGCCACACAAGCAACCGTAAGAAAGTGACCAAGGTTTCTCCTGGATTAAAGCTCACCAAGTCGTGTGCTTACTGTCATAATACCGACCATTATATCCGTGACTGTGCTGTGCTCGCAGAGAAGAATCGCAATATGGAAGCTCAATCAAAATATCATAAAAATCTAAGAAGCGAAGCAAAGTTTAAGGCTGCCGAAGCTCGTATTATAGCTCAGATTCGTCGTGTTCAAGATGATAGCGAAGACTTCGTTATTGTCGCAGTATCAAGTGACAACGAAGAAGACAACGAATATGACAACGAGGAATTCCCGGCTCTTCAATCCACCACTTCTACGACTTCCACCACTTCTACGACTTCAGCGAGTTCCACCACCTTGAAAAGTAAAAACAACTGGGGTGCTCGTCGTAGTGTTAGCTTTAAGGACGACAGCCAAAACCTTATGAAGCCACCTTGTGATACCAAGATTTATGATATGGATTCTTCTCCGAGTTCCATCAGCGACGAGGAGGAAGAGATTATTCTTAAATCAAGTGTTGGAGCATGGAAGCCACGACGTCTTCAACCAACTGGTATGACATCAAACGAGAGACAATCCATCCTCGACAATATCAAGGAAAAGGAGATTGAACTTTCATCGTACAGCAATGACAGTTGGGCGGACGCGTGCGAGATAGAAGAGCTGGAGGATGAGATAAAAGAGCTCCTCGCCAAATTGGATAAAAAAATCAAATAAAAATCAAATAAAAATCAAATAAAAATCAAATAAAAATCAAATAAAAATCAAATAAAAATCAAATAAAAATCAAATAAAAATCAAATAAAAATCAAATAAAAATCAAATAAAAATCAAATAAAAATCAAATAAAAATCAAATAAAAATCAAATAAAAATCAAATAAAAAT
>Ga0209534_10001276_pt1 | contig 26673 bp, 20 predicted proteins | sample COG_07_FD_184751 | JGI IMG/M metagenome (GOLD analysis project Ga0209534, IMG submission 184751) | Pelagic Microbial community sample from North Sea - COGITO 998_met_07 (SPAdes) (version 2) | ecosystem: Environmental > Aquatic > Marine > Neritic zone/Coastal water | place: Helgoland, sampling...
CTACTTCTGCTACTAGCACTACTACTTCTGCTACTAGCACTACTACTTCTGCTACTAGCACTACTACTTCTGCTACTAGCACTACTACTTCTGCAACTAGTACTACAACTACTTCTGCAACTACTACGACTTCTGCTACTAGCACTACTACTACTTCTGCTACTAGTACTACTACTACTTCAGTATCCAGTTCAACTACTACTTCTGCTACTAGCACTACTACTACTTCAGTAACAAGTACTAAAACAAGTACAACAAAGCCATGCATAACAAATATTAGTCATAATTGTTCTATAGTAAGATATGATAATAACTTTGATAAAAGTAGTGGATTAAGTAAAAAAAACAAAACTACTATTATTATTATTAGCGTATTATGTGCTATATTATTAATAATAATAATAACTATGTTAGTTATTAAAAAAATAACTCATAGAAATAATATTAATAATCATAGTTTTTCTGTGACAAATCCTGTGTATAATACTGATGAACCTATAAAGAATAATCCTGAATTGTATCAGGATGTAGATACTGAACATAATCCCGAAGTGTATCAGGATGTAAATATAAATCATAATACAGATTATATAGAAGTTTTAGAAAGTGATGCCTAACAAACAAAGCTTAGACCAAAAAAAACAAGCTTTTTTTGAAAAAGCTTTTTTCAAAAAAGTTTAAAATTGATTTAAAAATATTTTTTAAATTAAAAAGTATAAATAATATGCTATCTAATTCTGATCTCGAAGAAATTGAAAAAACATTAATGAATGAAAACTCACAATATTTTATTAAATGTATATTATTTTTTGTAGGAGCACTTATAATAGTTTATTCAATCTGTTATTAAATAGTATAGTCTTTAAATGGTACTACACGTGGTAAATCATGTTTATATCTTGCAGCTTTAGCATCTATAGGATCAAATTTATTTATGTCTCTTTTACGCAATTCTTTATCAGAACACGATTCATTTGGCTTTTTACCAAAACAATTTGCTCCAAAATGGTATTCACTATTAGCAAAATAACCACCATTTACTCCAGGAACTCCACATTGATATTTTGTATTACTATTGTTTTGTAATTTTTCCCAAAAATCCTTTTGGGTTGGATAAAGTGCCAATTGACCATCACTCCATCCATAACTACACCAGTTACCACCATCTTTATAAGCTTTTATAACTTCATCTAAATTTGCTAATCGTGCGTCATATGCTCTACACGCAGCTTGAGCGTCTTCATAATTAAATACATTATCCCTTAAATGAAATACTTCATCACCTCTTATATTTTCATCACTGTAATTATTATTATTATTATTATTATTATTATTATTATTATTATTGCTATAATTACCATAATCCGTTGTATCTTTAATTGTATCAAAAAGTGAATCAGATAGAATAAAATAGGATATAATTAAAAATATAATAATAAATAGAGAAATAACTATTACAAATATTGAACTATTATTTTTCATTATAATATATATTTATATTTTTTTATAAAATAAACAATATGCATTTTTGGTAATTAAATCCTCTTTTTTTAATTTTACAACACTAGAATCATCAAAATTATACCAATTATCATTATTTTTACAAAATGAATAATAGTGACCTGAATTAATATTTCCTATATGATTAATTATACCAAATAAAGAAAAATTAGATTTTTTTTTCTCGTATCCCACACAATATTTCATTAAATCTAATTTTTCTACTGGAAAATTAATTAATGTATTTATTTTTCTGCCATTATTGTCAAATCGTTTTATGTGGATAATTAATATATTTGGAAATTTCCATATCATCAAATTTTTCTCTATATCATAATATTTACCATCTTCATCATATTTCCATTTATTATCTCCGTCTAATAGTTGTGTATTTGTGAATAAATCAAAACAATCATAAATAGTAGTATTTTCTTTTTCTGTATCAATTGGAAGACTAAACGTACATATAGCAGCATAATTATATGAATGTATATCTTTGTCTATAACTTTAATATGTGAAACAGTCTGTCCATAAAATATACTAATAATATCAGAATATTGATTTTTAAAATAACTTTTCCATTGTTTCATTGCTTCAAACGCCATTTTATCTAAATCATTAATAATTTTACCTGTAATTGATATATTTACTTTATGTTTTAACTCTTCATGTAACGAATCAATAAAAAACACCAGAAATTCTTGTACATCATTTTGTCTATTAAAATTAAACATATAATTATTCTTGTTGGCACTAATTATTACAGATTTGAAAAAACTCAACGGTGTAATAATACAATTTTCTTCATTTACGCCATGAATAAGACGCAACCATTCTTTACTTAGAATCATTTTATGTGTGAGTTGATTTACCATTTTTTGTTGCAAATATAAGTTATTCATAGGTTCAGTCTTTAATAAACATTGGATAGTTGAATTCAACCAGCAGGTATTTCCAAAATTTTTAAATCCACACAACCCAAATTCATCCATATAATATATATAATTAATAAGTATTTAAGAAAAAATCTTTAAATAAAAATAAAACTAATATACTATATATGAGTAGCACATCGGATTCTATACATTTGCGAAATATAGATACAAATATAAGTAATATTTATTCAATGTTAAATATCATGAGTAATACTATGATTATAAGTCAATTACAAGATATTCGTAGACCAAGATTAAATACATCTGTACCATCTCCATCTTTAGTTAGACAATATATGCATCAAATGCCTCAAACAACACCTTCACCACTTAATACTACTAATGCTACTAATTCCACAAGTAATACAAGTCCCACAACACGGTTACCTAATTCATTATCTAATTTATTTTCAACTATGTTTAGAACTGAAGGGTTTCCGGGTAGTGGAATAGCTATGGGATTTAGTAACATGGATGTATCAGTTCCAAATAATACTGAAGATCAAAATATAGTAATAAGTCATCATAATATATTTAATAATACTAAAATAAAATTAAAAACATATGACCAAGAAGAAGGTATTGAATTAGAACAATGTACTATTTGTTTAAATGATATAGAGAATAATCAAATTGTGCGTGAAATAAATAAGTGCAAACATTGTTTCCATGTTGAATGTACCGATAAATGGTTTGAAGAACATATTACATGTCCACATTGTCGACAAGATATACGTTCTGAAATAGTGGATTAATTTTAACCCATCGTTGGGTATAAACACTATCACAATTCCATAAAGATATTTCTAATTCTTCTGGATAAATAGTAGATGGAATATCTAATGCATTTGCAAAATTAATATCATGTTCTGTAAAAGGATAATCAACCTTGTAAGCTATAGATACATGATACAATTTTATATTATTATCAGATGTATTAAAATAGTCTTGTTGTAGACTATAAAAATTAGCATTATTTGATTGATACACTTCTCCTATTTTAGTATACTTACAAGTCTTATAATTATTTAGTATATTTTGATTTTTTAAATTAACATCATAGTCTAATGTAATATGTGGATTATGTAGTTGTGAATTACTCTTACTTGCCAATAATCTATTTATAGTGTAAAAAATATGAGATGGTATCAATTCGGCCCAAATACAACATCCAAACATATATTTTTATAATATAAAATTGAATTTAAAAAACCTTATTTTAATTGTAATTAATATAAAATGGATCCTGATAAAAAACTGAAATCTTACATTAAATATAAATATAGGCTAATCAATAAACATTATAAAGTAATTAGCTCTGTGCCATATGATTATGACAGAGACGGTGAAATTAAAGAATTCACTATTCCTAGTGGCGAATGTCTTTTAGATTACGAGTTATCTCACAAAGTAAGAACTGAAAAAAGAGACGTTATCGAAAATATAAAAAAAAATGGATACCGATTAAATGGCACTACATTTTATTACAATCATACCAAATTAGATGAACTTAAATTACTTATTAGAGTTCTTTATTAATCTTTTAGATCTTCTTAGATTAGGTTGTGCTTCAGGCTCTAAATCTTCGAAGGTACTTTTTTCGCTATTAACACTATGCAAACTATCAACATCATCCTCATCTATAATATCATAATCACTGATAACTGATTCTGTATCTTGGGACTGTTCTAATGGTTGGACAGGTTGAACAGTATGAGCAATTTGAATTTTATCTATGGATTGGCTTGGTTGACTAACCATTGATCCAGGCCATTTTTCTTTATATTCTTTGAGTGCTTTTTCTCGTATATCTTTCTGTAAATAACTCATTACCATCGCATATTTTATACTAATTTTAGGATTTTCTATAAAATATTTACACTCTTCTAAAAATCGTTTGTTGTAATAGGCTTCAAAAGACATAGGGGATTTTACATTTGGTGCTTTTACATTTGGTGCTTTTACATTTGGTGCTTTTACATTTGGTGCTTTTACATTTGGTTCTTTTTTCTTTAATTCATTAAGATGCTTAATCATCTCGGGAGTCATAGAAAAAAACATATCAATATATTTTATATTAATATATTTTTCTTTAAGTTAAAAAAATTGATTTGATTTAATAATTATATTAACTTTCGTTTTCTCATTTATTATAAAGTTTCTTTATTTTTATTATAAAGTTTTTTTATTTATTGTATCAATAGAAACTTTATAATTTTCCAAAATATTATGGCTTCATATTATAGTTATATCAGTTTCCACCCACTCCTACTTTTCATGCCAGCATGACCTTTTTCTAAAATTGCTTCTGCTTTACCAATTAGAGTAATTTTTAAACTATTTATTGTTTTAATATCGTACTGTCCTGTGGATGAATGCGTAAGTTTAGTTGATTCATGCTTATCTACTTTACCATCTAATAAATTAACTACAGTTTCGTTTCCATTATAGTCACGGCCTATAGTTGTAACTCGTCTCATAGACGAGTTTCCTGAAAGAACATTTACAATATTTGATAATTTTTTAATGGTATAAACATTTATTAGTTGACCTTCGGACGAGTTTGTATTGCCGTCAGTTTCAATATCACGATAATATATAGTTGGACTGTTGTAATCAGTAAAATCGTCATTTATAATTTTTATTGGTCTAAATGTTCTAAGAAGGGGATTTGCTGCTTCTTTAACTAATATTTGTTCTGCCTTTTGACTTTTAGATTCTATATCAGTAATTTTAGACTCTATATCAGTAATTTTAGATTCTAAGTTTGCTACTTGTCTTTGTAATTTATTATTTTCTATTACTAGTAGTTTCGTTACAGATGAATTATTTGAGTCTATTGTAGGAGTTACTGTACTCCCACTTTTTTTCCCACTGCTTTTCCCACTACTCCCACATTTCATTTTTATACTTTTACGATTTAAACGCTTAGATTTAATTTTTATTGGCATTATAATATTAAAATATTTAAAAAATAAAAATTTGATTTGATTAAATAAATTAATTGTATTAACATAAAATGCCAAAACAATTCAACATTAACTATAATAGTTCTAATATTGATGACGCTGAACCATTAGAATTTGATAAACATTTTACTAATAAAACATGTGGATTCCGCACTAAAAATAGCAGTTATTTTAAGGCTCTTGTTTCATTTATGAGTAATGTTATTGATAATGCAAATTTTCATCTAACAAAAGAAGGAATTAAAATTAGGTCTATGGATAAAGCTCATATTTCAGTATTAGATTGTTTTATTCCTGCAGCATTTTTTAGCAATTATAGTTTTAGTGAATCAAATGACCGAGCTATAACATTAGGACTTGATATTAGTGTTTTAATGAAAATCCTTAATCATTTGAGTCACAGCGACGATCTCATCTTTAGTTACAATACTGATACACTAGATATCAGTTTTATTAATAAAAAATACCAGAAATTCTACAGTATTAAACTCATGGATATTGATAGTGATGACCTCTATATTCCTGATTGTGACACAGTCACAAACATTAATATCGAATCTAAATATTTCCAATCTATTATTAAGGATTTCGCTGATATTGGTGATAATGTGCGATTTATTATCTCGAAAGAACGGAAGAATCAAGATGAAAATCAAAATATAGAGCTCGAATGTACTGGTGATATGACTGGCCTTAGAATGGTGCTTTGCAACGATGACTTAACATTGTCTAACTTACAAGACATTAGCTTAGAATTTAGTTTGACAAATTTGGAACTATTCACTAAAGGAGCAAATCTTAATAAACATGTCAATTTAGAAATGGATAGTAATTATCCTCTTAAAATGTCGTATCAAATTATGGAAACAGGGTACATTAACTACTTCTTGGCACCTCGTATCGAAGAAAACTAAGCTTTTTAGAAAAAGAAACTTTTAGGAAAAGTTTTAACAAAAAACACAATAGATTTGTTAAAACTTTCTAAAGTTTAAGCTTAAAGTTTGCTCACTACATTTGTATACAAATGTTCAAATTCTTTCTATTTTTATTTTTATCCAGTTATACACATTTTACAAACGCTAAACCATCTGGAAATCAAGGAAAACAAACAAAGTCATGTTGTATAAATCATAAAGAAAAACCGAATTTACCGCTTGAAGTAGCTAATTATGATTGTTCAATATTAACTTCATTTGGAAACCTTCGTTGTAATCAACTATATGGTGGAAATGTATGCAAATGGGTATCAGGCACCAATTGTAATAGTAAAAAATGCTCCCGTGTTTCTAAATATGAATTACATTTTGGAGAGTATTTAGATGTTGGTCTATGTAGTGGTCTATGTAAAGATACTACACATAGTTGTAATCCACTTACTTATTCTAGCACACAAATAGGTAATAATACACTAAATATTATTAAAGAATGTAGTTGTGACTCTTGTGGAACAGCTCCGGCAAATACTAATGTAGAAATTTCAGTAGACCGTTGCAAAGACGATTGTAACAGTGATCAACGCGATAATGTATGTTTCGCTGGTTTAGAAGATAATTTTAGCCTTAGTAATGGGAACGAACCTTCACAACCTTCATTAGCGATGCTTTCCGGTATTTTATCGGGATGTTCGGCTGGAATTCAATCGGGATTTGATATTTTTGCCGATAATAGATGTTTCGGTCACACATTCACTAAATGTTTTAGTCAAGGCGAGTGCCCTTTAAAATCGGCGCATTTACGTCTTTGTATTAAAGCCGCTAATGTGTTCTTAACAAATACTGATAGCTTAGTTTTGGGCATCAATGGTGGTGGATTATGGGGACAAGGACTCCCAGCACTTAATGGTGGAACATGGAATCAAAATGAAGAAATGTGTTTAAATTTAGATTTATCAAATCTGCCCGGATCCGGCGCTAATATATTAGTTGATATACAAATGGCAGGACATTTAGACGTAATGGTCCAAGATGATAGTGCAGTAGATTTCTTAGAACTTTCTGTTCAGTACGGAAAATGCCAAAGATGTATTCCAGCTCTAAGTTCAATGTCTCATTTATATAGTAATGGACGAATCACCGATTATGTAAGATCTGAAGACTGTGATTGTGTAGAAATAAATGAATGCAAGCGGTACGACCATTTTATAACTTATTATGAAGGCACTATGTTTGAACAATCTGTTAATGTAGGTCAATGTTTAGGCAAATGTTCTAATTATTTAAGATGTAATTCTATTTACGGTAAAAAACTATTAAAATCACCTGAAGGAAGTCGCACAATTAAAGTTGTTGATAAATGTGATTGTGGTAAAATATCATGGAATCCAAATGGTTTATATCTAAATAAATTTTAGTTGTTTTTTATGTTTTTTATTTTTTTTTTATTTTTCAAACTTTTTTTCTGGACATCCCCCCCCCCCCTCAAAAAAAAGTTGTTTTGGGTTCATTCGAAAATCTATACATTTATAAGGTTTTTATATTATAATTTAAAGTTTAATACCATAAATATAACAAATAAAATATACTAAATTAATAAAAATAGTATAAAAAAAGAATAAAAAAACATAAATTTAGCATAAGAAATATGGTCTTAAAAATACAAAAAGAATAAAAAGAATAAAAAAGAATAAAAAAGAATAAAAAAGAATAAAAAAAGAATAAAAAAGAATAAAAAAGAATAAAAAAGAATAAAAAAAGAATAAAATAATATTTAAGAAATTAAAAATATATTATAATTATATATATTATGGTTTTATATTCTTGTGAATGTTGTATTTTTACTACTAATTTAAAATCTAATTATAAACGACACCTTAAAACAAAGAAACATTTAGACAATATTGACAATAATGTTATATCTATGGTAAAGACCCAAAAAGACCCAGAAAAGACCCAAAAAGACCCACAAAAGACCCAAAAAGACCCGCAAAAGACCCAATCTGAATCTACAGATGAAGCTAAATTTTTTTGTGACTTTTGCTTTGTTACATTCTCATCTTTTGCACATAAACGAAGACATGAACTACATAGATGTAAGCAAAACAAACATATTGCACATACTATAATTAATGAAAAAAATAAACAAATAAAAAAGTTAGAAAAAACCGTTGATAAATTAATAGACAAGGCTGGAAATACAACCATCAATAATATTAAAAGTACGCAAAATCAACAACAAAACATAAAGCTTAACAACTATGGTAGCGAAGATTTGAGCCATATAACAGATTTCTTCAAGACCAATTTATTATCTTTGCCACACGGCATGATTCCCAAAATGATAGAGGCTGTGCATTTTAATAACGATAAACCCGAAAACAAAAATATTTTGCTGCCAAATAAAAAAGATAATAAAATGAAGGTATTTAGTGGTGACAAATGGGTCTATAAAGATAAAAATGAAACTCTTAACGACTTAATGGATGGCAAATATTTTATAATGGATACCCACTATGAATCTATATGCGAAACCACAGACAAAAACTTCACTTTGTTTAAACGGTTTCAAGAACTATTTGATAAACGCAACAAAATAATAGTTGAAGCGCAGAAGAAGGAATGTGAACTGTTGCTACTAAATAATAGGTAATATACTTTTTAAAAAAACCAATTAAATTAAAATATAATAAAAAATAATAGTTGAAGCGCAGAAGAAGGAGTGTGAACTATTGCTACTAAATAATAGGTAATATACTTTTTAGAAAAAAGTAAAATCAAAAAATAATAGTTTTTTGTCTAAACTTTTTCTTAAAAAGTTTGTTTAAAGAATTAACACTTAGTTTATACTAAATGAATACAAAGGAATTAATGGATAAATATCGTGATTTAGTGTGGTTAGCACGTAAAAAGCCTGAAGATTTTGATAATCCTATTATTAAATTACAAATAGATAAAGTATGTAATAAATACCCTGAAGAATCACAACAATTATTAGAGGGTGAAAACACCAATTGGGAACATGGGTTTAATTCTGGAATGTTGGCTTGTTTACGATTAGTTAGTTGTGCTCGAATTTATCCTGAAAATATGGAAGAATTTCCTTTTTTAGATACTTAACTACCTGTACCATATTCAATAATACCTTTACTATTAACTTCCAATGATTCTAAAAAACAATGGTTGCAGTCTAACGTAAAATCTTGCTTTATTAATTCATTAATGATGTATCTACGCGTCATTGGTTTATTAGATTTAATTATAAATGTTTTTGTTGGTAGTGGTGATGTATCATAACAATAACAATTAAAAGTTTGTATTAATGTGACTTTCTTTTTAGATGTAATTACTTTATGTAAATCATTAAAATCCATACAAATAGAAAACTTGACATTTGGAAATAGTTCTTCTATTATTTTCATTTTAAATTCAAAATTTTTATATTCTTTGTCTTCGTCTTCATATTCTATATTTAAAACCATACATTTAAATCCATCTAATGTTGATTCCATTTTATTTATATTTTTTTCTATTTCATCCAAATCAGTATAGAGTTGGTTAAACGTAGTATCATATATTTTATCTTGTTCACACCGATTGACTTTATTTTCTATAGTTTTTATATTATCGGATTTATTTCTCGCTTGTATTTGACTTAAACTCATATTAGAGTTTTCATATGCTAGATCACCACCAAAAGATTTATCATTTTCATCAAAATATAAAATATCAAAAATTTTAGTATTATCACTATTAACGACTGTAGTATGATAATCGCTGTTAATAACTATCCATTTTTCATTCGGCATTACAATATTAGCCAATGTTAAACAAAAAGTAGGATTCCACCAATGACAACCACCTATTAAACAATAGGAGTCCATGTGTGTTTTTTTATAATTATTAATAAACGGTTCTAAAATAGGATTTAAATATTCTTCTCGATATTCTTCATATTCTAATTCTGGATTTGTATTTTTGTGTTTTTCTTCATCATAGTTGTCCCACGGAAAAGGGTTTATCATATTATGTCGTTCTAAGGTATCTATTAGTTCATTCTCCCATTCCATTTCTTTATCTGAACTACAACTGGAATAATCAGCTGGAGAACTATTTTTATTTAAATAGTATTTACCATGTATATTATCTAAATAATCATAAATATTTTGATAGGATTTAAACTTGACATCTGGATCAATATTATTATTCATATAACCTAAGATACCCTTTTTAATGGCATTTTTAACTTTTGGAGTATTTAATAGTGGTACAATCACATTATACCAATTTTCTTTAAAATTATAATTAGTAGGCATTATTTATAGTAAAACTAATAATCTTTAAATAATCTAAACTTTTTTTTAAAGTTTAGACCAAAATAAAGCTTTTAGAAAAAAGCTTTAACAAAACATAACTTAAAAATTTAACTAGAATATCTAATAGAATTATGCGTCTAAAAAGCGAACTGTACAAAAAAGAACAAGAAGAAATGTGTGATAAAATTATAGAAATATTAGATTTACCAGAAACTAATACTATTACTTTATATGAATTAGATAATGATAAAGAAAAACAAGAAAAAATAATAGAATTAATACCAGATATTCGTAAATATTTTAGTTTTAATAGTATAAAGGCTGTTGGAGAACCACATAGAATTAAGCGTCCATGGTTGTCTATTATAAAACAAATAACCAAGCTAAAATATACTATTACAGAAAAAGACTATAGAATTAAAGTTGGTGATAAAGTAGAGAGGACTATCCTCTATAGTATAATTACTTTAAATAATAAATAATAAAATTGATTATTCAAATGATTTAAGAAGCATAACAATATCCGAGATTTCACTATGTCTGAAACAAATACACCTAAATTTAAATTTAATGTTAACAAAGTCTTGGAAAAAAGTGATGTAATTCCTACAGAATTATTGGATAATTTTGAAAAAACAATATTTGAATTTAGTCAATATGATACAACTATAACTAAATCTGGATCTACAAATTATTTACTGTTCGGACCTGAAAAAAGTCGTCAATCTATTAATATTAAAATGGGGAAAATTCTTGGAGAAGATTTACCTAAATTATTAATTAATAACAGCACCCAAGAACTTGAAGAATGTGGTATTTTAAAATTACAAAATAGTGAAACAAAAAAAGATTTTGATTTAATTTGGATTAATAAAGAAAGTAAAATAGTTTATTATAGAGAATGTAAAGGAAATATGGATCTTGATACTGAAAAATTACCGGCAACAATTGAAAAAGTAAAGGCACTAGAAATAGAACTAACAAAAAAATATCCTGAACATGAAATTAATGCTGGAATATTTAACTGGAATATATATGAACGAAGTGATGCGGATGGTGGATTAACAAAAATAAAAACATGTGAAAAAAATGGTGTAAAAGTGGATCATTTTAAAGATTTTCTCGATATACTAAAATATAAATGGACGAACGAGCAATATACTTCTTATTTTAGAAAATTGGGACGCATATTGATTAATATACCCTAATAGTTTTTAATAACTAAATGTTTTGTATTAATTTCATCACCTATTCTCCCAGAATGTAATTTAAATCTATATTTTTTATCATATTCTTCTACTATATAATCTTTATATAAGTCGCTTATAAAAGTTGTTTTTCCAATAATCATTAAACATTTTATATTTGTATTTTTAAAATAATCAGCTAATTTTTTATGCTCTTCTTTTCCAAAAGAACAGTAACCATAATCTGTAAATTTACTATCATATGGTGGATCTAAAAACATAAAGTTATTTGAACTATTATAATTTTCAAAAATATATGAGAAATCTTTACATTCTACAATAGTGTTATTTAATAATTCTTCATATTTTTTATTTTTTAATATATCAAAATTATATGTTTTGTATCTTCCAAAAGGAATATTAAATTTTCCTGATGAGTTATATCTTAGCATTCCTCTAAAACAAGTTTTTCGTTGGTAGAAAAATCTTTTAGCACTATCTAAATAATTATTTATCTGCATATTATCTCTAATATTGTAATAAGTCTCTTCGTCATTTGGGTGATTTTCCATAAATGTAAATATTTCTAATGATTTTTTATTTTTAATTGCTTTATAAAGATTTATAAGATCCGGATGAACATCTGTAATCACTGCTTTTTTTGGTACAGTATTAAAATATACAGCACCACCACCAATAAATGGCTCAAGATAAGTATCGTATTCATTTGGAATATAATGTTTAAATTTGTTTATTTCATCTTTTTTCCCTCCACTCCATTTAATTATTGGCTTCAATGGTTCAATTGGTTCAGTCTGTTCAATTGGTTCAGCCTGTCCAATTGGTTCTATTGAATTATTTTCACTTTTTTTCTTATTTTTCTTTTTAATCTTAAATTTAATTTTAGGTTTAGTTTGAATTTGAAAACTATTTTCAGACATTTTATATTTATAAATTATTATTATATTTTAAAATCAATTTTTAAAATTAATATTTGCGTAAAAATACTTAAAATAAAAATATTATAATAAAATTAATTATGAAATAACCACTAGATAAATACCAATATTACTATAAATGTGTAAAAGTTCCATTGAAAAATGTAGTAAAAATTATTATATTAACCATCTTTATATAAATTTTAAATAATAAAAAAAATACTTTTTATGATAAAGTAAAATCAAAAAATTAATTAAAAATAATAGTTCTTATGTTTTTTCTTTGGTCTAAGCTTTCTTTCTAAGAAAGCTTAAAGAAATCTGTAATTCTCACTAATTAGAGATTTTGAAGAAGTCGGTAATTCTCACTAATTAGAGACTTTAAAGAAATCTGTAATTGAATCGAAGATTAATTAGCGATTTTGAAGAAGTCGGTAATTCTCACTAATTGCCGATTTTGAAAAAATCTGTAATTTCACGAGCTTTATTTTTCCGATTTTCTGCTACCCTTATAACTTCACCAAATACTATATCACACGCATCTTTGAATTTTAATGCTGTTATTTTATTTTTGGCTTTCTCTGGTGTTAATGTATTAATTAGCGATTTATATTTGCTTTCATAGTAATTTTCAGGATACTTGAATCCATCTAATTTTTCAACAATAAGTGAATAAATCTGTCCAACAGGCTTCATAATTTGGTTGGTAATGTAGAATTTGTAATCCGGTTTCAGTCCCATTTCTCTAATATAATCAGGATGTTCAATCCGGTCTCCTTGCAACACATTAATATTTTTACGTTCCTTTACTTCTACATAAGCATACGGAATCCGGTCATTTGAGCTTGGTTTATTACCTGGATCTCGAACACCCATTCTGTCAGCAAGCACTTTGTGTGCGATTGAACCAGGATTCTTGTAATAGCCTCTAAGACTTTTCGTTACAATTAACATTTCCATTCCGAATTTACCATTCAATAGTTTAAACAGTTCTTCACGAAGAAATGATATAGATAATTCAAGGTTTTTCTGGTTCATCAAAATATCAATCACACCACCATACACATGCTTAACTATTTCGGCATTATCTCGGCGTTTCAACACAATACCCATACTGGTTTGCTTATAATCATCTTCACCGGTTTTAAACTCGTATTTATTGCCGATGTACCGCTTCTTAGAAAACAATATAAATGGCCAAAATGTCTTTTCATACTCTAATTTATGTGGCGGTTTCAAGAATGGTTGAATATATTCTTGAGCTAAAACACCCATTTCAATAGAAGATTCCAATCCAGCTTTATTTTTCAGCGGATTTCCCGCTCCATCTTTAGGGTTAAAATTAATAAATACAGAGTCTGTATTTTTAACAATTAATGGAAATCCAGTATTAAAATCTCCTTCGCTTGTTTCAATATCATATACATATTCTTCAAAATTAGTATTACGTACATATTCTATTTTTTTAATTTCATTCTCATTTTTACGCATAGTATTAAAACTACATGTTATTTTTATTATATTACGTTTATCACTTCTGGTATTAATTGAAGCATTAAATCCAAGTGATCGAACTAAATAATATAACATAGATGACCCTATTTTACCTTTATTAGTCAATATAATATTTTTTGATTTTGAATTTTTACATTTATATCCGTCAGCTGCATAATATCCACATAAGAAAGCTTTTCTTATTTCATATGAACCATTCATAATATTATTAGGAATAATTTTATATTTATCTTTGTTATAAAATTGTTGTCTATAATCTACAGCGTATTTTTTAATATTTCCAACAGGCACAATTTTATATACACCTGAACTATTTATAGTATCTAATATTTTAAACTCATTATCATATACTTCAAAAAGCAATGATTGTAATATTAAACATAAATCTAAATCCTGATTGTTTAATGCCCAACTATATTTAATATCACTTTTATATTTATAAACACCACAACTTCCATCTCCATAGAAGAAACCATACATGTATGCTTTCTTATTTTCTAATGATTCGCATGATATATTGTATTCATTAATATCTTTTAAAGTAATTTTAGATTTTATCTCATTTTTCATATCAAAATCTATATAATTATGTAGTAATTTATCACCAACTTTTAAATCTATTGGTTTAATTTGATTTTTATTCATATCTAATAAACTATGATCTTCAGTAACATCAACCATACTTGTATGTGTAGTAATTCTATAAATTTTTTTATTTGTTTTATGTCTAATAATTTTTCGCATTGGTTTCCATCCATTACTTGTTTGAATTAAATAATTAGAATTAAATGATTTTTGTTTATCATATAAATCATCAGTAAATGGTTTAAAATTATCATATTTAGACCATTCTAAATCATTTATATCATCAATTTGTTTAATTACAATATCGCCTGTATTTATATTTTTTAATAAAATTGGAGTATCACCTGTTACACTATCCCCATACACAATCTTAGCCCCATCAAAATGTTCTTCTACTTTGTCTTTGGCCAAATACAATAATTTACGCCCCGTTGCGGTCGTAGAAGCTGCAATATCTTTTAAGTAAATTTGACTTGTTGCCGCACCGAGCTGACCATATAGAGAATTGGCTGTCATTTTGAAAGCGAGTTGCAAACCATCAAAAACTGATTTCTCAAAATCATTATAAGTATCTTTAATAGATTTAACTAATGATGTGTCAAATGATTCGGAAGAACCGTCTACTTGCGTCAAGGTGTAAACACCATCTTTTTCATCTAACAATCCTGATTTTGAGTCCATATTTTTCTCGGTGAACTCTAAAGTCTTAAATTTAATTAATTTCCGTGTGTTCTTACGAGCTTTAAGCAATGAACGCAATTTATTTGGAATGACTCCTTTAGAACCATCTAATGGTTGGACAAACCGACACACTTTTTTACCATTTTTTCGCTTACCTTTGCTTTTCACCTTTGGATCTACCCACACATATACATCATGTTCAATATCTTCATAACCGTATCCTATTTCTTTAAGAAGTTCAGCTCCTTTTTCACCTAAATATTTGGCTGATTCCGGAATATCTTCTAATATAATAGAGTCATGAGACAGATTTTCACTAATCATTGAAGATGGATACAGAGATGCATAATCTAAAACTGTAACTGGTGTATCAAGGTAAATACCTGGCTGAGGTTTTAAAACAATAGCACCTTCATAGCCATCATTATTGGCTTCTACTTCAGCCTCATCATCTTCGCCATAGTCAAACATATCAACATTTGTATCTGTCATAGCAATTATATTATTCCTTGCTGTTTTAGATACTTCCTTTTCATATTTGATAACCGGAATTAAAAAGCCTTCGTTTCTACACTGCTGAGACACCAGACTAAAGATTTTAACACCTTGTCCTCGCAAAAACAAATACGACAGTGGAACACTACACACATTGGCCATACCAATATTATTAGTAATAATCTTCAATTTATCTATAAGATTATTACATAGCGCACAATCCTGAATACAGTATGTCGCCACAATGCAACGGTCATCGGCACTTCCATCTTGTAGCCTAAAAATATCTTGAGGGCTCACATCATCTTTTGCCAATGTCCATTTAGGTTTTAAGTCCATAATTGAGGGGTCAATAGATTCATTTAATGTAATAGTATTATCTTCTAAAGAAACGGCTATAATCTTAAATTTTTTATCCTTATATTTCTTATCAAATCCATAATTTATAGTAATAAAATGTCCTACATTCATTATTTCAATTCCTTTAATTTTCAGTTTAGCGCCATTAATGTCTGTTATTTTATCATTAATAAATGTTTCAGCCACATAATCTAACTTATAGGACACTAAATTAAAATCTTTCTGGACGATTTTAAATAAATCCATAACTATACGACCTTCCATCGTAATATATTTTAAAATATTATCGCCAAGCGCCGAAGAAGCCAATTTTTTTTCTTCCATTCTACTATTTTTAATCATATTTTCACCTTCTTTAGTATTAATCCTAATGCGACCAAGCTTAGAGAATTCACCATATGGAATTTCATTATAACCACCTTCATCATAGCCAAATAATTCTTTAGCACGCTCCCACATAAACGAGAAATCAAACCCAAAGATATTGTAACCCGTTATAATATCTGGATCCAGCTTCTGGATAAATTTAGTCCAAGCCAATAACACTTCTGCTTCTGTTTCATACGCTTCTACTACAGCTCCTGGAATAGGAGAACACGACTTAAGTGTTATTATATGTTTCAAATAACATTCAGGTTCACCGTAGCGCTGCACCGTAGTGCCGATTTGAATTACTTTATCGCCTTCAACTTCAGGAAACTCATTATCTAATGAACTTATAATACGGTTACAATAGGTGTCTCGTCCATCATCTATTTCTGGAAATTGTTCATCAAAATAGGAATACAACATATTTATACAAAGACTAATATTATTTACAATTACAGGTGCATAATTAGTTTGAGCATCATGTGAATCATTATCAAACTCAAATTCTTCATTAATTTTATTTATTTTTACTAAATCATTATCTGTATAATGTGATAAATAAATATCCACAAAATCATTAATACTATTATTATCAATATCACAATCATTTTTAATAAATAATTTTTTAATTTTTTTAAAGAGCAAGTATATTTGTTTTAATGCTTTTTTTGCTATAGCTTCAATAATCCTTTTAGCAGGTTTCTTATCTGTTTTGGTATAAATAGTTTTAACAATAATTTTTTCGCGTTTATTATACAAATTTCTATTACTCTTTTCCTTCAGTTTTTTAATGCTTGTAGGTGTAAATGAATCTTCAATAATGTTGGAAATTCGTTTACTATAATATGTTTGGAAAGTATGAATATCATTTTTTTCTGTGCTAAAGAAATATTTCAAAATTTCAGTTGCCATAATCTTATAGTTTTCATCTGTGCGCAAAATAGAATGAATATCATTAATGACTTTAGTTTTAGATTTTGGAGATGGAATTTCTTCTTCTTTTGTATAGACACAATGAATATCCGCCGATTTTGATTTATTTTCTATATCAAATGCTAACTCTATACAATCTTTAAGATAATCAACCTGTTCTGTTTTACTTTGTTTTTTTTCACTATTAAATAGCTTGTAACCATCATATATTTCACACCCCAACTTCTTATAATTCTTTCTTGGAAGGGGAAAATCACCATGACTACTGCTACATTCTATATCAAAAGAAGCAATCAACATTGGTGCAATTGCATTATTGTCAATAGGTTCAATCGAGTCAAAATCAATATCAACGTCAATTTGGCACTGCGACGTCTTTTCTGATTTTCTATTAACAATATATGAGCCTCCAGGAATCTTCACCCACCCCGCAGCCGACAATTCTTTTGTATGAATAAACCGGATAAATGGACTAATATTTGACTCATAGATTTTAAATTTAATTGGAATATTATTATTAAATGATTTAATAGTTATGCCTTCCTTAATAAGCTGATTCACTTTATTCATAGCCATAGTGTTACGAAATGTAATTTTAATAAAACTAAATAGTTTATTATTATTAAACCCATAAAAATCTTTACGTTTTACTAATTCTAAAAATAAGACATCGTTAGAATAAGAACTAAATTGTTTTTTTTCTTTTGATTCTTTATCTAATCCCAGTTTAATAGCTTCAAACAATTTAACTTTGTGTAAGTCCGTAAATGATTTGGTAACTTTAATGAAGAAATAGGGCTTAAAATCATTATTATTTACAGATACTGAATATCCTTCTTTAGTAACACCATAGAGTTTAACAACATGCTTTCTATTTCTAATAAATTTCTTATGACTTCCCTGATCCGGATTCAATTCTTGCTTCATTTCATTTGTACCAAACCATTCTAGACACTGAAATATAATATCATTCTTAGCATTTATTTTTATAGGATTGTTTCCTCGTAATGTATCCATGATGATTACAATTTAATTAATATACATGCGGTAATTTTAAATCAATTTTAAAAACCTTTTTAAGAAAAAGAACCTTTTTAAGAAAAAGGTTGACCAAAAATAAATAGTAGTTTTTTTTTTATAGTTTTTGTCTAAACTTTTTTTTAAAAAGGAAGCTTTTCAAAAAGCTTAGACCAAAACTTATTATTTTTATTTATTTTGATTTACTTTTATTAAAAGTATTATAGTTTTTGGTCAACCTTTTTTTTAAAAAGGTTCTTTTTCTTAAAAAGGTTATGGATATGATTATTTTACTTCATATGTTACATTCTTATCTAACTTACTAAGATTATTGTCAAATAATTCTAATATCTTAGATAATGTACAGTAAAAAATATCTTTTTCATCGTCAGTTTTTAATTTCTCTCTTATTTTTTCTAAATCTTTAAAAACGTTCTTTGTTAACTTATGAATATTAATTTTATACTTTTTTTGTATATGATTTATTATATCAGAGAAAATCATTTTCATAACTTCATCACTTGTTGAATTATTAAATGAATATTGAAAAATATTATCCCAAAATGAAGTATTTCTTACTTCATCTATTATATTATTTTGTTCGGTTTGATTATAGCTTTTAAAACCATATTTATTATACCATGTGCGTCCATTTAATAATATATTATATAGTCTTAAACTTATTGAACACTTATTATCTGGATCTTGTGAATTAAAATAAGTTATACTTGATACATCATATAGATTAATATATTTATAATTTAATCTATGAGCTATTTTAATAATATTTGTTAGATTTTTTCGGCCATTTAATTCACATTTAGACAAATTTTCTATATATATTTCTTTTTTTTTAGTATTAAATTCCAATTGAAAACATGTTTTATATGGATATGATTTAGATCCATTACCACTACTTATACTATATATTATAGCTTTTGATTTCTCTATTCTAAAAAAATAAACGTAATGATTAGTTTTTGAAGGTGGATAAAATTCTTCTAATAATAATTTTATTTTATTTTCAATAGATTCATTAAAATTACGTTTTCTTATAGATATTATTTTGTTTTTTTTTTCACTATTTTTTTTTTTATTAATTCCAAAGAATTTTTTAGTAGACTTCATTAATAATATAAGACTAATTTTATTTTACAGATAAACTTTTAAAAAAAAACTTTTTCATAAAAGTTTAAATATTATATAATATTAGATGGAAGATTTTACTACTTTTTTTTTTATATTGATTTGTGCTTCAGTATTTTATGTGTATCTTGAGAATAAGGCTTCAGATGTAACATATGTACGGCTAAATAAAATAGAATATTTAGTGAGGAATTTACCTGATAAGGAAGAAGCTGCATTATTACTATCAAAAATAAGAGATAGATTAACTAGTATTGTAGACAAAGTATGTTCTAATATTGATTCTAAAGATAATTCTAAAGAACATAATGCCTCTTTAAAACGGTTAAAAAAGAATTTTAAACCAAATAATATAACTGAAAGTTCACCAGGTAATAAATATACTTCGTACTCAATTAATAAAGGTGATAAAATTGTGTTTTGTTTAAGAGCTAAAGATGGATCAAATGATTTAGTAGATATAAATACGATGATGTTTGTTGCAATTCATGAATTAGCCCATCTTATGACTAAATCAATTGGTCATACTACCGAATTCTGGGATAATATGCGATTTCTTTTAAAAGTGGGGATTGAAATAGGGGTTTATAAAAAACAAGATTTTAATAGTAATCCGGTTGATTATTGTGGAACAAAAATTACTGATACACCATTAAATAATTAAATAATTAAATAATAAGTTTAATAATTTTTTTTTGTAAATTTATAATAATGAAACTAACTCATTATGGTTTATTTAGTGGAATAGGGGTACTCATATCTTTAAGTATAATAAGGTATATTGATTTTAAATTAGCGCTAATTTTTATTTTAGCTATTACAGCACAAACAAAAATTAGCTCTAAAAATGAATCTACATACAGTTTAATATCGTATCTTTCAATAATACCAATATTAGTAATTATATTTAACAAATGTTATAGAACTAAGGAACTCTTAGTTGGAGCTAGTATTATGTTAGCTGTTGGACGTATAGGTTGTTATTATGCAGGATGTTGTAGTGGTAAAATAGCACACAATCATTCTTATTTCAATCTATCATACAATAAAAATAAATATATAGATAAAGATACAAAAGTAACAGTTTATCCAACTATTATTATAGAAATAGTAATCCAATTTTTAATTGCATTCATTATTTACAAATCAGATTATGCTATTGTATGGTTTGGCATACTAAATGCAGTATTAGCGTATTTTACAACAATATGGCGCAAAGATGAACGTATTAATACACTATCTATACCTATAGCGTCATTATTACTGGTTTCATTAATTGGTTATTTAAAGTGCGGACAAATTAAAAATTATAAATTAAAAGTTCAATTATCGTGGTGGATGTTTATCTTTGTTATAATGATGAGCCTCATAGTAAGCAACGATATAAATGTAAAATCATTTAAGACCAATTAATTTTTTCTAGCATTATATTAATGTCTTTTTACAATTTAATAAATGTTGTAACAAAACAACATTATTTATTTATTCAGGGCGAGTCCCCATTTAAAAAAAAATTATCTCCAGATCAGGTTGAATCACTACACAAACAGTATAAAGTACCCAAAAAAATTATATCAAATGCTACTCATATTTTTAATTATGATATTAAAAACTATAGTATAAGAGATTTGAAGAAGTTAATATTTGTATTAATAGGTGTGCCGTTTGAGAAACAACATTTATGGATTAATAACAAATCACCATCAAATGATATAGTTAATAGTATTATGCGAAGAAATAAATATGATGAAACCGTATTTAATACAGGTGTTTTCAAGAATTTCCCACAAACATTAGGATATTTATATAAGGGTGAAGAAGGTATTAAATATTATAATCCAAACTTATTAGAATTAGATTATGACGATATTACCCATAAGGAGGCTAGTGATTTATATATTGATTTACATGCGAATATAATAGGCGAGTATGAAAATATAAGTAATACTATTTACTTTATTGATTATGATTCATTTAAAACTTTAGGCATAGATGATTCTTCAGAGTTTAATTTTGATAGCATATATTTTTCTAATTTAAGATCATTAAATGACGATGAACTTCCTATAAAATTAAAGGAATATGGTGAAATTTACAAAAATTTAAATAATAATAGTATTGACTTTCAAAAAATAGATAATGAAAAAATAAGTGCTAAATTCAAATTAAAATTTGAAAGTATAGAGTTAAGTAACTTAGTTATTTATATAAATCCCAACAATTATGATGAATTAAAACTTGAACAGTTGTATAGTAATATTGAACCTAATGATAAAAACAATATAATATTTATTAAATATAGAAATATTATTCGTAATGAGAACTATAAATTAAATAAAAATGCATTGTATAAAATAAAAAAAAAAGGATTTTCTATTGGAATTTCGAATCATAATAATTATTTTGTAAAATACGAACATAATAAATATGAACCAATTATTTCACTTAAGCAAATAGAAAATTGGAAAAATAATTTATATATGATAAGAGAAAGAGACTATAGAATAAAAAATGAGGAATTAGTTTTAAAAATAGATTTAAGTGATATTAAACCTAATTTATTTTGTACACTAATTATTCATAATAATGGTATGATTGAAATAAAATTTTTAGAAATTAATAAAGAATATCTATTTGCTGACGCATTATTAGATGATATAATAAAAAAAGTAAATGAATTGCTTACTAAATTAAAAAGGAAAGAATCGCAACTAAAAACAATTAATAATGATAATCAAAAATTAATTAATTTAGATTTTATAACTAATTTTACCATAAAACATGAACAGACCGTTACACTAATTGATATAAAAAGGGGGTTTGAAAAATATCCGTCTTTAGGTTTTATTATTGAAAATGATGAAAACAATATTACATTTAATTTTAAACATACTAATTTATATAACAATTATGAAAATATTAGAATATTTTTCAATAATTTTAAATCTAATAATGAAAAATTAAGTGTAAAGGAATTTCGAGAATTATGGCTTCAAGAAGCTAAATTAAAATATAATTTAGCATCGGTAGACTCTATTAATCTTCAAACAAGATTTATTGAAGAAGGTGAAGTAAAAGATGCTAGTGATAATATAGATGTTGTTATAAGTAATGGAATAGATGTAAATCATTTTATAGTGCGAATTATAAATGGAAATAATTATACTAATATTAATGATATTAATTCTGTTTTAGAAAATATAGTATTTGAAATAATTACTAAAAAAACTATATCTATAGGTAAAGCTTCAGGTAAAGCTATAGGTAAAGCTTCAGGTAAAGCTTCAGGTAAAGCTTCAGGTAAAGCTTCAGGTAAATCGTCAATAAAACAACCATTAAAAACCCAAACTTTCGTTAATGATGATGAACTTGATCTAGAAATTCAATATTCTAATTCGAATGATAATTCGAATGATAATGCTAATGATAATGCTAATGATAATGATAATGCTAATGATAATGATAATGCTAATGATAATGCTAATGCTAATGATAATGCTAATGCTAATGCTAATGATAATGCTAATGCTAATGCTAATGCTAATGCTAATCAATTAGAAACAAAAATGCCAACTTCTATCCGAATGTATATGGATAATTTAAGAAAAAAAGATCCAAAATTATTAGGGTTTAAAACATCTAAAACTGTAACTGCGTGGACGAGGCAATGTTCACCAGCTATGAGACAACCTATAATTGTAAACAATTTAGAAATTGATAATATGAAAAAAAGGAATCCATTAGGGTTTGAAAAAATTAAGGATACTATTACAAATTGGGGATCATCAAATAAATCTTCAAATCATTATATGTGTCCGCGTTTATGGTGTATAAAATGTAAATTAGTTTTAACTGAAAAACAATTATTAGATAATGATAAAAAATGTCCCTTTTGCAACGGTAGAATCATAAATGAAAAAAAAATGAAAAAAGGAGAAACTATTATTTTAAGGAAACATAAATATTGGCATAATACAACTATTCCTAAAGATTTTAAGGAAGATATTAAAATAGAACCTAAAAAAACTAAAGAGCAATATTTGGCGGAATGGAATAAAGATGGTATTTTTTATAGTTCAGAAAAACAGGCACAACCTGGATTTTTAGAACCTAAAAGACATCCTGCAGAGTTATGTATGCCTTGTTGTTTTGCATATTCACCTAAACCAAATAATATAGATAAATGTACAGATGTCAATATAGATTATATAGTGAATGATAGTAGTGGAAAATATAGTATTGATGATTTAACTAATGATAGTATACTAAATAAACACAAATTATACAATGGAAGTACTGTATTGTTAGTAAATCGGAAACCAGACAATGGGTTTTACACTATAACAGAAGATGGACCTGTGAAAATGGAAAATTTAATTAATAGTAATAATTTAAAAATTAATTTTATTAATGGTATGGTTGTAACAGATAATACACAAAAAAGTTATAATGTTAATAAAAATAATGAACTATATTCTGTTAAAGAATTAAAAAAAAAAGGAGCTAATGATGCTAATGAATATATATTGGGTCCAGAAAAATTTCCTCTTGGAAATAATAAATTCGGCATTTTAACAAAAAAATTAGATAAATATTTTAATAATAGTAGTGTCAAATATATAGGTAAAGTGAAGGAAGAATGTAATATATTAGTTCGAAAAGGGATAAATCAAAATTCAAAATATTCATTTTTAGAAGCAATATGTTCATTAGATTATAAGAGTTGCGAAGATTATATAAAAGAACTATTAGATTTCATAACACCAGATGTATTTGTTTCATTAAATAATGGTGAAATTTTTAAATATTTTCATGAGCAAACTAATTATACTAAACATTTAAATAGTTTTCTACAGTGGTGTTATATATTCAAAGATAACCTAATAAAATTCAAATATAATATATTAAATGAAATTGGATCGAGGGGATATAATGAAGCAAATTGTCTAAAAGATATGGAAACAGATAGTAACATTCGACATTTATATAATATTTATCTATCAATGGAAAATTATAAGAAATATATTGGAGATTTAAATATTTATAAAGACTATAATTTATTAATTGATTTAGTATCTATGAAAGAAGACTTAAATATATTTATATTAGAAGAATCAAAAAAAAACAATATTAAATTATTAAATCCACTAAATGATGATATAAATAATATTTATAAACATGGTAGAATTAATTTATTACTTTATAAGGTCAATACTTTATTTGAACCACTCTATGAAATAAAGAAAAATAGCTCTGGAAAACTTGACAAATTGACACATGATATAACGAATGAAAAAATGAATAAGAAAATAAATAAATTATACAATCTATTACTAAAACAAAATGAAGTATTATCATATCATAATGTATTAACCCAAATTAAGGATAGCGACTATGATATTAGATATATAATAGTTGATAAATATTTTAAAGGCGTTGGTATTTTGACAAAAGGGATGCTTATTATACACACCGCACCATTTAACATAGATTTTGATATTGATTTTATTTATATGAATGATGTAGTAAGAATGCCTATTAGTGATGCATTAGACCACTATAAAAAAATGTATAGATTTTTAAATATGACAACTAAAATAACTGGATTAGTAAAAGATGGAGATACAGTACACAGTTTAGTATGTAATAATAATTATATACCTATAGAAATTGAAAAATATGTAGAAGGTAAGTATAACTTAGATGTGATTGACGAAAAGTATATTGAAAATTTAGATGAACTATTATTTAATTCTATTATTACACAGGATGACCGTTTAATATTTAAAGATGTGCATGATTTAAGAAAAAATTTATATAATAATTTGAAATTAGAATTATCGCATTTTTTTAAAACGAATAATAAAGAACTTAGGGAACACATTTATTTTTTCTTACGGAACAACGTTATCGATATCCAAACGAAACGCCACCAGTTATTAGAATTAATTAAACATTTAGTGTCTAATTTTATTGTAATTGATACGCCTAAATTAATTAAATCAAAAGATAATTTATCATGTCAAGAAATGAAAAAAAGATCGTGTATTAATAAATGTGGTATTAAAGAGGATGATAATGTTTTAACAGTATTATTCGACAGTATAGAATATAAAATAAAGCCTTCAGAATGTGGTCTTAAAATCGATAAGATTAATTATGACGTTTTTTATAAAGCAATAACAGAAGAATTATTAAAATTATATAATGTGCGTTCCGATATATTAAAAGGAAATTATAAATTACCCTATGATAAACCTGTAAACGAAAATATAATAGTATTAAATCGATTAGATTATATAGAAAAAATAAGAGAATTATACCAAACAAATAAATATATTTACATAAATAATTATTTCACCTCTATATTAGATACTATAGAATATAAAAAAATATCTAAATCAAATGTCACCAATAATGCAAATAATAAAAAATTATCTAAGAAAAAAATGAAATCAAAAACGCACGCAAAACCATTAGATTTTAAAGTGGTGTCTAAAAAAGCTAAACCTATTAAGTTTAAAGTAGGATCTAAAAAATTAGATATAAATGCTGATTTAAAAGATATTTATGGTAAAGATATTAAAACTTCTAAGGTTCATAAGGCCGGTAAATGTGTGTTTCCATTTAAGGTTAAAAAAGTTTGGCCTGAAGAATCCTATACAGGTAAAATGTTAGGTAAAGAAGTATCAGGAAAAATGAAAGAAATATTAGTGGATGATTGTGTCAAATCTGGACGAAGTAAAAAATACGGATACTGGTGTGCCACTTCGGTCGATGAAAATAATAAACCT
>Ga0209534_10001288_pt1 | contig 26470 bp, 36 predicted proteins | sample COG_07_FD_184751 | JGI IMG/M metagenome (GOLD analysis project Ga0209534, IMG submission 184751) | Pelagic Microbial community sample from North Sea - COGITO 998_met_07 (SPAdes) (version 2) | ecosystem: Environmental > Aquatic > Marine > Neritic zone/Coastal water | place: Helgoland, sampling...
TTGATATGCTCGTCTTTTTGCGACCCACTCAAAGCCAGGGGTTATATGTCCAAATGTGCGGCCGGGGTATGCGCCTGGCTGAAAGTAAGAACGATTGCCTGGTCCTAGATTTCGGTGGTAATACTCAGCGCCATGGCCCCATAAACTCGCTTAATCCACAAGGCGAACAAAAGGCAAAGGGAAGCAAGGCAACACCACCGTCCAGGACGTGCCCAGTTTGTAAAACCATTATGGCGGCGTCTTGCACTAAATGCCCCGAATGTGGCCACTTGTTTCCACGCGATATAACTCACGATCAAACCGCCAGCACGGCCGCCCTTTTGCTGGATTTGGCTTTGCCTATCCCCATAAAACACGAATGGCATAACGTCAATAATGTGAATATTGCTAGGCATAAAAAACTTGGCAAACCCGATTCGGTCCGGGTCACTTATTGCACCAGCGGCGGCGACTTTTCGACTTGGGTTTGCCCGGCTCATGGTGGGTATGCTGCCGATAGAGCGCACGCGTGGATAACTGCCCATTTTCCGACATTGCAGGAACATACGACCGACGCGATTTTGGATAATGTGGGCAACGGCACCATCCCGTTTTCTATCCGCGTCAAAGAGAGTGATAAATACCCAAACATTACCCGTTATGACTTCTCTGAGTTCAGAGAAGAATTACCTTTTTAACTTTAATAATGCTATTGAGAGCTAACATTATGTTTTACACAAAACCAATCAAAAGCCCCAATGGCAAAGACTATGGGTTTTTATTGTCAATAAAAAAGAGTAAGTTAGAATCACTAACTCGCTCAAAAAGCGAGGTGGTTTATGTTAGATAGAATAACTATCAAACGATTTTCTGAGTTATCCGGGTATACGGAATTAGCGATCAGATCAAAAATAAAGAACGGGGTCTGGCTTGAAAATTTAGTAATTTTTAGGGCACCAGATAACCGAATATTAATTAGTTTAAGAGGATACGAGCAATGGGTAGACGAGAAAAGAAATACAGCGGAGTTTCGCCAGGGTCTAAAAGTACAATCAGTATCAGGTTTGAATACCCCACCCCCGAAAACAGGCAAAGGGAATTCTTACAATTGCAGCCCACCCCCGCTAACCTAGAGCGCGCTTATAGGCATTTAGGCGCGATTAAAGATGCAATAAAAATGGGCACATTTGATTATGCCGCCACTTTCCCAAAATCAAAAAGAGCATTAAAATACACAAACTGCACGCTTGTATATGAATATTTAAATGCCTGGTTAAGTAGACAAAAACATATAAAATCTGGCACTCGCGTATTTTATAACAGAATTATTCAAGGTCAAATAAAAGGCTCCCCACTTGAAAAAACGCCACTGGTGTCCCTTACTTGGTCCATGGTAAGAGATTGGGCATTGGAGATGGACGTATTACCTAAGACACGATCAAGCCGCCTAACAGTGCTTAGAGGCGCTTTAGATGATGCTTTAGATGATGGGATAATAACAATCAACCCATTAATTGGTAAACGCTTAAAAAAACAGTCTGTAATAATACAATCAGAAGCGACCAGGGTGGACCCTTTTTCATGGGATGAACAATCCGCTATAAATAAAGCCGCCTCACATCAATTTGGCACAATGCTGACGTTTTCTTTTTTCACGGGGTTAAGGCCAGAAGAGATACGCGGGTTAACTTGGGACCGGGTTGATTTTGTGGGTCACACTGTTTTGATTGACCGGGTAATTACCGATGCAAGCCTGGGTAAATTTGAGCCACCTAAAACACAAAATTCATTCCGCACGGTAGAGTTAACTAAACCGGCTTTTGACGCTTTAATTGCCTACAAACAATATTCATTTCTCCAGGGCGGCTTAATATTTTTAAACCCACAAACTGGCAAACCTTATAGCACCACCAACAAAATAAGGGCGCAATGGATTATCGTATTAAAAAAGGCCGGCGTGCGTTATCGGGTGCCCTATCAAACTAGGCACACTTATGCCTCTACAATGTTGGCGGTGGGAGAGGATTTGGCTTATATAGCAAAACAGATGGGACATTCTGACATAACGGTGACGTTAAAATACTACGCTCGTTTTATTCAAAATACGGGAATTAGGCATGGGAAAAAACTAGAAGATGCTTTTAATCTATCTAACCAAAAATCAGCCAGGGGATAACACCCTTGGTCACTTTGGTCACTTTCTGGTCATAATGACCTGTAAGTCATTGATTTATATGGTGCGGACGGAGAGACTCGATGTTAAAATCAAAAAGTTATACCGTTATAAATCAATGACTTATACTTATAATTCTATGCCTTATTGGTCCTTATCGGGCTTGATTGGGCTGACTTTGGTCACTTTTTTGGTCACTTTTTAAAACACCCAATATAATTTTTTTTAACTTTTTTTCCCAAATAAATTTGTTAACTTTTGATAACCAACAGACGCCGCAACCAGGACCGCCAGGGCTTGTTTATACCAATCTGGCATTAGGTCCAAAACCCTAAAACCTTGCTCCACATAGGGCACCGCTGACGGTATAAATGCCAGTACCAGGGGAATGGAAAAGAGCAAAGTAAACCATTCGTCTTTTAAACTTTCGTTGCTGTTTTTCGCGTGTATTTCGTCCCAGGTGCCCGACTGTTTTAGCTTCTCCTGGATGGCATTATTGCGCCCCTCGATCTCCGCTTTTTTGTTGTCCATTTTACCCTGGAGAAAAGTACCACCGACACCGACCAGCGTTTTGATTAATCCAAGCATTTTAATAATCTCCTGATCGAATCATCTGTGTTATTTCATTCGCCCTGGCTGGTGTTTGACTTGCCCAATTACTGTCCAAAAATTCATCGGCTGCCAAATCAAAATCACCATTTGCCATATATGCCAGGCTCTTTTTAAACTTCTTTAACCTGGGCAATCCTAGTTGGAAACAAATATTAATCATGCAATCTTTTCTAACTTCGTCCAATTCTGCGAACCAGGAGAATGTAAGAATTAATTCTTTATTGACCCTGGCCACATCGTTTGACAATAAAAAATCAATTTCATCATCGGATAAACCAAGCCCTCCCGCCGGGTCGATATTGCGCCCCACTCCAATGGTGATCTTTTCGGCCGTGCATTTATACGCGTGCGTTTCTACCCCTTCATGGGCGCGCAACATTTCTATAATCATACTCATTAGGTTAGGTCCCCATTTATATAAAACCAGATTGCGGCCGCCCCTGCGCCCAGGATAAATAAACCTTTTCGCACGACGCTTTCGCCCACCTTTTGATAAAACCTGGCGTATGCAATTTCACTTGCCCTGGCTGCAATTTGCTCAATTTCTTCGTCGCTCAACGGCTGTCTGTTTTGCATTTAATATGGCCTCAAATATAAAGCGACGCCAAATAATGACGCCATAATAATTAACAAAATACCCATCACTTTAATGCCCAAATTAATGTTTTCGGATAGCTGTTCTTTGCGTCGGTAGCTTTCTCGCGCTTCGGCTTTTATTGCGTCTTTTCTGGCCCTGGCTGCTTTCGCTTGGAATGCTTGCCAATCGTTCCACATACCACCCCGGCCACAATAAATCATAAATGTTTTCAATTCGGCTTCTTGTGCCTTAATTTTTTCAAGTGCTAGAAATTCTTCCAGTTCATTTTTTGGACCCGTTGAATTTTCGACACGTTTTGCCAGGGCGCTTTTATTGTCAAAATATGAAATAACGGCCGCTGAACAATCTATCAACTCTCTGCCTGAGCCAACAAATTGTTTAATAGTCGAATACGCGGCCGAACACGCTGCCATCTCAAGAAGCATCGAAATACCTAATCAAAATTTAGCCACCCAGTACAATGTCGAAATCGGACCCCGGTTTTCATACGCCAGGACCCCGTTTATTTTCCTGACGGCGAATCGCTCATTATTTTGCCCCTGGTCGGTTTGGGGTTCGGCCACGACAACCTGGCCCACCGGGGCTGGCTGAATCATTACGGCGTAAACCTCTCCGACTGTTGACCACATCTATGGCGTAGATTCTTTTAATTGTGCTGCGTCATGAGCAGCGTAAGCAGCCACCACAGCATCACTATGCACTGCTGCACAGATAGCTTGTACTTCTGCACTCTCTGCTGAGTAGTCATCACCTGCGCTAACAACGTGCCTGTGGAAGCCGCTAGATAGTTCCACACCATCTTCCATTACGGCTGTCTTGGTGCGAACTTGAACGTGCTTAAATTCGCCTACGATTTCAATCTTGTCTTGTGTTACTTCTTTTGTTAATGCCATTTGTATTTCTCCACTAGCAATTCCATGCTAGATAATTATTGATTACTGACTTGTAAAATATGTTGCGTTAAAGTAAATGCTGTCATTGACGCTAACATGATTACCATGCCTAAATGGTTCCCATGATGCACCACTAACTGACATATAAAATTTTATAGTTGTGGATGAAATATACACTGCTGTATTAAATGCGTTACTAGCTTTAACTATGCCATCTGACATGCAGCTACCAACTACTTGTGGCTGTAATATAGTAAAAGGCAGTCCATTTATTTGAATCGCGGCAGTGTTTGACCCAACGCTAGTAAATAAAATATATGCGCTTAAATTAACGACATTGCCTATTTTTGTGTAGGACGCGTTTGTTACGTTTAATGTACCTCCACCTGCATCGGCAGGAGTCCAAGTACCTTCTTCATAATCGTCAAGGGTATTGGCTGCTCCTGTGCCACCTAAAGCAACACCACCAGTTACGGCAACACCTGTGGCTGTGGTGGCTAGTTTTTTGTCATTGTCATAGTAAATATTTACTGCACCATCCACATTAAAGACAGCAGTTTTCTCCGAACCATCTGCGGAGGTGATACGCACAGCGTTAGAACCTCTTAAATACAAGTCACCAGTGCCACCATCATCAATATAACTATTACTACCATCATGGTAGATAGACAGATCATCACCAGCACCAAACTTAGCTTTGACATTATCACCATGAGCAGTGTCACCCGTCATAGTGCCGCCAGCACGAGCTAGACTTGCAGATGTTGCATTAGTTATCGTGATTTTCTTAGTGGTTCCACCATCATTAACCACCAACTCTTCTGCACCATCGGGGCTTGTGAGTGCCGTTAATTCGCTTATTTTTACGTCTGCCATAAATTACCCCTTAATTTCCATTAATGTCATTGTGCTGTAAACTCCGCGCCCACCTAACCTGGCTGAACCTGACGAATCTGGACGCCTAAATGCCACCGTATAAGCCACGCTTGACGTGCTGGATGGTGAATCTAAATGACTTGCAGAAACCATGAGATCAGATGATGCGTTTGAGCCAATTGCTGCGTTTGCATAACAGAAACCTGACGTATCATTTGAGTGTCCTTGTATACCGGCCGCTAAATTTGTACCGCTTAAATTTGTGTCCAAACCAGAACCCCTAAACGCGGTAACGGCCACTGCTGAATATGTTGAACTTCCATATAATTGACAATTTACATTAAATTGAACCAGTATTTTATTTGACGTGCTCGATGGGGTTATTGATGCTGTTAAAGGGCTTCCAACCATATCGCTTGATGTTGTGTCTTGGTATGCTCCCCACGCTGTATTAATAACCTGTAAAACTGAGCCTGGTGGCATTTGTGAATCCGTCAAATTACCCACTGCCGTTGCCACTGCCGAATCGACTAATGTTTTAACAAAGGCCGTTGTGGCCACGCTGGTATCATTGTCGCCACTGGCTGGTGTAGGCGCTGTTGGGTTTCCTGTTAATGCCGGGCTGGCTAATGTCGCCAGGCCCAGGTTTGCGGCGTCTAATGCCCCCACTGTCACCCAGGCATTGTTCGCGCCATTGCGAATCTTTAAAAGGCCGGCTGTGGTGTCTGCCCAATATTGATATGAAAAAGTCGTGCTTGGTTCACTGCTTCCGCTGTTTTGACTGACCACCGCGTCCAAGACATTATTAATATCTGTTCTGACCGCTGCCCCAGTGCCATTAGCTATATCATAGTCATGTTGAGCCATATTATGCTGCCTCTTTTCCGTATCCGACTGCCTGCCAATTTATTGACCTGACAATGCCTGTATTTGATGAATTAAAACACTGGACCGTAAAACCAGTTCGCGCTTTGCTTGTCACCCTAAAATAGTCACCGCTGTTTGAATCGTTCATGGTGACGCCAACAACTGGGACCGCTTTAAAATTGCTGTCAAATGAAACCGCTGTACTGCTTGCAGACACCGATAAATCGCTGGCTTTTTCCACCCGGTCGGGCATATCAACCGTCACCGAAAGGGCTGTTATTGCAATGTTATAATCGGAATCTGTATTGGTAACAATTACTCGAAATTCATACGCCCTGGCGTGATAGTCTCCCACTAAAAAGGGTGCCCAATCTGTCCAGGTGGGGTTTGATGCCGGGTTGTTGTTTGTGGTCCTTAATTCTAAAACGGCGGTAATTGCGTCTGAACTTGCCCCGTCGAAATTGTTCCAGGTATCAATATTTGCTGTCCGGTAATCAATTAAATCTGACGCGACCGTGACCGACGAACTTAAATTGGCAGTTAAACGGCTGGTATATGTTTCGCCAAGGTCCACGGAATTTGCAAAATAATATGACCCGCTGGATTCTATAATGCCAATGTCGCCAATTTCACGCGCTAATCTGTCGCCGTTTTCGGCAATTAAAAAATCGCTGTTTTCGGCTAATATATACCTGGGCGCGCCGTCCAGTTTTAAAACATTACTATCGACAATCATATCGACTTTAGTACCGCCAAAACTGGGGTTTTCTGTCGCTGTAACCACGGCATTAAAATCTATAATATTGGGCACGGTGGTAACTGAATATTTCGCATTGGTGCTAAATCGGCCACCTTCGTCAACGGCTTTGGCCATGTATGTGCCAGACAATAATGGAAGCACGGCAAAGGTCTGGCTTCCTGCAATCGCCTCGCCAATGTCCTGCCCATCTTCCCAGGTGGCATTTGCGGTTAACCGGCTGTGACGTATCCGGACATAACCACCATTAATCACGTCAAGGTCCGTAATACGGGACCAAGTTAAATGGCATTGCCCATCCAGGGCACGAATTGAAAAGTTATTAACATCACCAGGAACGGCGGTTAATCCTGATATTGTCTTGTTATTTAAATAGGACCACTCAGATTTTGCGCCTAGTGAGTTAATGGACCTGGCTCTAAAATCATATTGCCCTGGTGGGATATCGTCGACATTGGCTTTTAATGCGCTGGTCGTTGTAATAAAGGTATAAATCGACGCCCCATTGGCTTTGTATTCGGCTTCGTAATTCACAACAAACGCGTCGTTTGGTGCTGCCCAGGAAAAGATCGCCCTGCTTTGCGTACCCTTGGAGTTTACGGTGATATATAATTCTTCTGATATGCCGGTCGGCAATGGTGACGCCACCAAAAACGGGTCCGGCAAATTGGTATCGGGCACGTTATCCGCTTCCGTTTTGACGGACCAAGGGTAAATTGAATCCTGGTGTTCCACTAATGATACGGCCACCGTGCCGTCTGGATTAAGTGTTAATTTTTGCAATCTAAAGGCTTTGGCCGTAAACCCTGGTGTTGAATGGGTCACGCTTACAATGTCTGAAACAGAACAATTTAGGGCTTCGCTTGTGGCATTAAACGTCATGGTTAACGCATTTCTTGAACGCTTTAATGCAATCTCAGCAATGTCCTGGGCGCTGTATACGTTGGTCGTGCATGAAAGGTCCATATTCTTGACCAACTCAATGCCGCCATCCTCTGCTAAATATCCCGCCTCTTCTGCGCTTCCAGCAATGGGATATTCGATTTGGTTTAACTGCCAATTGGCCGACGGGTCCGGGAAGGTGGCCACGACCCTATTAAACTTCGTCTTTTTTGATTCGCTGCGAATAGATATGCCGCCAATAATGTGCGACTCGTCAAACGCAAATGTGGCGCTTCCCTGGTCCTCAATGACCAGCCCATATTTGCCCTGGCTGTAAGGCATTATGCCGCGCATGGAGGATAGTATAACTTTGACGTTATTGATTAGGCTTTGGCCGGTGTTAATAACAGCGTTACAAGTAAAAATCTTTTGGTTTGAACTGCCGGTATATGATGTTACCAGGGCGTCACACTTTGTGGCTGCCGCGTTAAATAAAGTGTCGTCAATAAACCCCGTTGCCAAACCTTTTCCATAGCGTGAATTGGTCAAATAATCCCGTAGGCAAAGCGCCGGGTTTGAACTGTTCGCCACGGTCGCTGTGGCGCTGGTACGGCTGTCGTAAACCTTTTTACCCTGGACCACTGCATGGATTGTTGGAATGGAGCCAAACGCGTCCTGGTCCCATTTAAAGCGTATGGCTAAATAAGCAACGCCACTTAATTTGTGCGCGCTGGTCCAGCCAATGTTTGCATTAACCAGGGTAGCATCTGCCGCTTGGCCATCTGCACCAGTGTATTTGTTAATCGTTAGTAAGCCAGAATATTTAGAATCCGTGCTTAAAATATCATTTATATATACATCACCAATCGAATGAATTTCTCCCTCGCTTAACGCCAGGACCATGTATAAATAAATATTATCTGCGCCGCTGCTCCCTATAAATACCCTAGTTCCACCGACTTTGCGCTGGCCATAAATCACGGGTATTGTGGCAACATTTGACTGCTTATTAACCAAAACCCCTTCATATTGTGCGGCGGCGTTTTGCTGATCGTCAAACTCTGGGATTTCAACAAACCATGAAACCACGTCGCCAATTACATCGACTGTGACGTCGATTATAGATTGTCCGATTTGGCCAATTGTGCCAATCGTTGTGCCTATGGGGTCACTGAAAAAATCGCTAAACCAACCCATTTAAGCGCGCCCCCATTTCAAATCCTTGACGGTGTTGGCTGCAAATTCAAACCCTAGATCACCAGGGAAGTAAATTTGCTGGCTGTTATGGTTGGTCCTACGGCCGGCTTTTTTGTCAAAATCTGCCCAATGAGAACTGGCCGAAATTACAATGGTGCTAGTGTCGTCGTTATCTGAAATTGAAAAACTTTGAATGCGCCCGTCATAAATGCTAATCGGCGCGCCAATAATGGAATAACTGTCGGTTAATAAAACCCGGTTAATCGTTATCTGTTTGTCGATATACGGCTGGCTTAATAAAATGCTGATATATTCCTGGCTAACCCCCGACAATGTAATACTCACCGCGCCCACTTGAACTTCCGACGTTTCCGTGACGCTGCTAATGCCCTTTAACGCGCTGCTGCTGTTGTAAGTATCGCCAGAATAAATTAAATCTTGTGGGCATTCGGTTATAAAAACAGCGGTTTCAAAGTCGATCTTTACCAGGTGCGCTGTGATAAACGAATCTTTGGCCAGTTCAGTTATTGTGTCGGAATTTATGGGTCTGCTCACGATAGCGCCTCAACAAAATCGACTTCATATTTAAAGAAATTACCAGCGCCCAGTTTATAACCTTGCACATCATTGGATAAACGCACGGTAAATGGCACGTTTGAATAAGTGACTGTATCTGAGGTTGTGACCGCTGTTATTAATGCCGGCGTAAATGCCATTGCACCATTGCCAGACCGGTCGGCGGTCAACATATATACCTTTGTGTGCCCTGAGAACTTAACCACGTCACCGGCCTTTAAAGCCCCTGTAAGGCCAGCAATTGTGACCGACTTAACGCCCAGGGCTGCCGCTGAACACGTCACCGTGCCACTGGGGTTGCCGCTGCTAGTGCTTATTTCTGTGGGTGTTACCGTGAAAACACCATGGCGCCCTTCCAGGGCCACGACATAAGCAAACACCGGGTTAAATTCGCTCCTGGTCATTGGTGGATAGGTTGCTGTGAAGGTCCACTTTTGGCCACCAATCTTTCGGCTTTGCATCCGGCCGCTCACCGTTTCAGAAAACAAAGTCGGGCTTTCCGATTGTAGATTTATGGCGTTAAACTTTGGGCTGGTTGGATAGGTCATGCTAGTGCCGGCCTCCCGCGCTCATTCAATGACTGATTAATTATGTTCATTAATGTGCCACGCCGTTTGGTCAATAATTCATCAAATCCGGCGGTATCATTTGCAGATATGTTGATGGTGAAATTGCCGCCACTTAGCTGGTCATTAGGGACCACGTTTGCCGCCTGGTTGGGCACCACTAATTCGGGTCCGCGCTCACCAACAATATATGGGCTGCCGGCGCTCATGGGTCCACCATTTGCCCGGAATTGAGTGGACCTAATGGCTGCAACCTGGGCCATGCCATTTGCCAGGGCAACCGCTGCAAAACCTAGATTCAACGGGAATGGATTATTCAAGGCTTTGGCGACACCGTTGTATGTGTTGATTATGGCGTCTTTTAAAGCAAAGGATTTATTAAGCGCAAACGCGGCTTTGTAATGGCTGCTTAATGATGAAAGCGCGCCCCGCCCTTCGTCGCGTAAATCGTCGGCATCTTTTCTGCGTGCGGTTTCGAGCATACGGGACGATTTTCTTTGCATCTCAAACGCTACTCCATAAGCTGCGCTTTTATCTGCATTTTCGGCATCCAAACGATTTCGATTTAACTCAAGCATCCGTCGATCATGGTCTAGTTGGAATTCGTACTCGCGTGCAAATCTTTCGTTGCCGGTTGTGCCGGTCACATCGACCAAGGTTGTTTCGGTGGTAGTAACATCGCCACTCACATTGCTATCGGTTATTTTGGACAACCTGGCTTCCAAATTATCAAGCGTTTTTATCGTGCCAGAAACGTCAACTTTAGGCGTTATAGGATTAGTTTCTAAAACGTGCCCGGTCGCTATTAATTCTCTTAGAGTTAATATTGTTAATTCTAATTCTCTGACTTGTGGGGCTTGTGCTGCTATTAAAGCATCATTTCCTTTGCTCATATTTTTGAGCATTTCAAGTTGCTCAACCGTGCTGGCAATTGATGCCTCAATTTGGGTGATTGTTTGTTTGTCACCGAACAATTTTTCGTAAACATTCTCAACGCTTCCAATGGCGTTAGAAAAACCGATAATCGAATTGGTAATTGCACCAAATGCCTGAACAATTGACCGGGCGGCTTTTACAATATTTACGGCAATGTCACGCGAAAACTGCGCGATACCACCAGAATCATTAATTTTCATTTCCACAAAATTACGCAAAGCGTCTGTGGCTTCGGTAATAATTGGAGCCAGGGAAGCAACCACCCGGTTAAACACGTTTCCCAGGTATGACGTTAAACGCAAAATCGCGTCGTTAGCGTCCTCAACGCCTTGTATAAGCGCGCCCGACATTACCAGGCCCAATCTATCGGCCTCGGCTTTCATGGCTTCCATGGCGGCCTTTCCGTCTTGGAGCATGTTAATAACCTTTGCACCCCTGGCACCGAATAGGTCATAAACAAATGATGCCCTATCGGTTTTGTTGGTCATTCCCTCCAGGGCGGTTGCCGCCTGGCCCATAACATCGGAAACGCTCCTGGTTGAACCATCGGCATTTTTTGCAGATATGCCGTAACGCTCAAACGCCTCTTTGGCTTCGCCCGTGCCGCCAGCCACGTCGCTGATATTAATGGCCAGTTTTTGCATGGCTTTGTTTAAAGCCTTAGATTCGACGCCACCCAATTCGGCTGCATATTGAAATCGCTGCAACTCTGTGACTGATAGACCAATGGCTCTGGCTGTTTTGGCCAGTTCATCGGTTGCATCCATTGAGCGTTTGATTAAGAAACCAATACCAAGGGCACCGGCTGCCAAACCAATGGCCGTTTTCATTGAAAATGCGGCTTTGGCGATACCACCTAATCCAGCGGTAACAGCCATAAAAGCCCTACGCGTTTTATTGACCGCTTTTATCTGAATTTTAATATCTTTATTTGCCATTTTTCAATTCCAAAAACGCTGCCCAAAGTATAATTTCGTCGGTATCCAGGTCCATGATTTCCCCCAGGCTTTTGTGGAGGTGTTCGGCCAACATCATGGCGAACCTCAAATCATGGTCCTGTTTTAGTTTTTTATTGCATCCTCAAATTCTGGGTCGTCGCCGCCCATTTCTGAAACCACCCGGCTGATAATGTCCGGGTCCACGCTTCGCATTAATTCGGTCATGTTAGAGCGCGTAAATAATTTGGTTCCGTTTTCGTCCATTGCCCTTAAAATAAAGGTCATGGCCACGGCTTCGGCTTGCTTTCCTTCACCGTGAAGTTTTAGCACTTCGCCCTGTTCCTTAAAATTCATTGATGGCTTATAAAATATGACGGTTTCTTTGCCGTCCACCACCCATTCGGGCACATTTGAACTTTGCAATTTGCCGCTCATGCGGTCCCTAAATTGCGTCTTTGCGACCTCTAAAATTTGACTCATAAAAATTCCCCGATTAAATAAACCCCGATATAAATAGGCGGTGGCTCGCGCATCGGGGAAAACGCTTTTAGCAAAATGCTATGCCACCGCACTAATTTGTTAGCTTTGAATAGCCATTAAAATCAAACAGTGCCCCAGGTAAGAGCGCCGGTGCCTGTAAAGCTAAATGTCTGCTCGACCATTCCTTCAATTGCTCCAGCCACGCCAACTTCGGTCACAATAACTGAGCCGGTGGCATAGGTTGCGCCACTTGCATCGGCTTCCGGGTAAAGATTTAACACGACGGCCGCGCCAATTGTGACGGCGTTTTGGCCAGAGTCGGCTTCGTCCCAAAACATTTCGCAAGAGCCAGAAAATGTGGTCTGCCCGGCTTTGTAGGTTTTAGCTGCGTCACCCAGGGTGGTATCTTCAATTGTTCCAACGCTCTCGCTTAGTGAATAACTTCGTAATTCGCCGATGGTGGTGGACCCGATTTTTACCAGGCCGACTGTTGCTGTATGATTAGCCATTTAGTTGGCCTCCTTAGTTTTAGTGATTACTTTCTTTGGTTTTGCAGCCGGCGCTTTATCGCTCCAGCCACGGTTTTTCATTGTTTGGATTTGGCTTGCATGGGTGTCTACAACCTCACCATTTTTATACATCAGCATTTTTTACCCTCACTTTTGTTCGGTTTGAATAGCATTAGTTTGCCAAAGTATTTGGCGCACCAGGCGCGATTCTATACACTGCCGTTAATGTCAAAGTCGCCAGGGCAATTGGTTTCTCCTGGTCGGCGCTGTATTCAATTTGTGTATCTTCCAAATCTACTTCCACGACTTTGGAATTTAATGTGGTATCTGCAAAAATGGCGGTTTCAATCTCGGCGCATATTGTGTCAATAACGTCCTCTACGCCGTCCTTAGATTTTGCCCTGGCTTCTACTCTCAATTGCAGATTGTGCCAATTTTTTGTCTTGCTGCTTAAATCTTCATTTACAGTATCGCGGTCCGCGTAAATGGTTAAAGCTGGTAACACGTCATAAGCAAAAATAGGTCGATCATAAACCCGGCTGCCGGTTGTGGTTAGGCCGGTTAACGTCGTCACCAACTGGGCGCGTATTTGCTGCCGTGCGTGTGGCATTACGTTTGGTCCTCAAGGATTAAATTTACAATCCCGGTGCCGTCTCGTTGGACCCCTTGAACGTGATAAACCACGCCGCCAATTGTCAACGCGTCACCATGGGCGATACTTGACACATCGGCCTGGGCGCAAGTAAACACCGGGTGGAAACCTTCCACGCCCTGCACTTCCATAAAACTTTCGTCAAAGATTCCATTGATCGTTGTGCTTCCGAATGTCGCATCTACTGCGAAATCTTCCGTATCAAAAAACGAATCAAAATCTTCAACAAAAGCCATGACTTATGCCTTTTTCTTTGCTTTTGCTGGTGCTTCGGTGGCTGTGTATGCCTCTGCCTTGCCCATGCGAATTAAAGTTTGCCCGTCCTGGTCGCTGACTTCTGCGACTGAACCGGCTAACAAATCTTTGCCGCTTGCGGCTGTACTGTTTAAAATTTTAACTTTCATATATTCACCTGGTTAAATTATTACCTGGTTAAAAATGGGCGGGTGTTACCCCGCCCAAGGGTCTAGGGTCTAGGGTTTAAGAACCACCCGAACCTTTAGCGAACGATTGCGCGTGACGCACGGCAATGTCTACGTCCTGCATACATACAACGCGAACCGTGCCTGACGCTGAACCGGTGCTGGTGTCGACGTTAATATCAAGACCGCCCCACATACCAATGATCAAATCAGCCCAGTTACCAAATACAACGGTGTTGGCCGTCATTTGATTTGTGACGCTCATGTTGTAACCATTGACCTGGCCGTTAGCCATTACGAATTGACCCGAACCGGCATCCTTCGCTTTTTGCTTCATGGCACCCGCCATTGCCGCCGTTGAGACATAGCCCAAAGAGCCAAACAAAGCGTTGTCAATTGAAACCTGGCTTTCCACATCGACCATTTCGCCAAATGTTGGATTGCCAATCGCTGCAAATGTCTTTGCGCCAATGCCGGTGGTGGCTAAAATGCCGGTGGGCTGGTTGCTAGAACCAGTGCCAGCGATTGCCGATAGGTCAATGGCCATTGCCAAACGCATTGCCAGGTCGTTGCGTACAAAACCTTCAATGTCGATTGAACTTTGTAGCAACAACTTGCGGCTAATGTCTGAGAACGCGCCAACCGTCTTGGGTGTCATTGATACCTGGTCAAACGCTGCCTGGCTTTCAGTAACAGCGGCCGATTCCGCAACCCAGTAAGCTGTTGCCCCACTGGTTTGACGCGGGATGGCCACGTTACCATTTAGATCGCGCAACATAGTAGCGCCCAAACCGGCAACAACCATGGCGTTTTCTAGGCTATCAATAAAGCTATTGGATAACAGATCGGTTGCGACGGTATTACCGCCAGCGGTCGCCGTGCCCACGTTTAAATCACGCTTTAACACTTCGGTTGGCACAAACATTCCCTGGGCTTGACGGCCCATTTGGTCTGCCGCTGCGCGTGACGCTTCAAATTCAAACGCTGCCGCTTCTTGAGCGCGACGATCAGATGGATTTGATAGGGCATGAATAGCGCGCATAAAGGAGAAATTGCGAACTTCTTTTTCGGTTAAACCAATGTCCGTTGAAACAACCGGGGCTGGCTTGCTGATATTGTTTAACACATGGCTGCGAAATTCATTAGCAGATTGACCGCTGGTGATTGCTGCGCGTGCGTCTGTTGAAAAACCGTGCTGGTTTCCGATTGCTTCAATGTCAGTGATGCGGCTTAACTCGGCTTTTCTTACATCTTCAATTGCAAATGTGTTGTCGACAACTGGTGCGACTTCTGGTGCTTTTGTATCCATTTTGGATTCCTCAACTTGTTTAATTTGAATGTTAGTTACTTCGGTTTGATGCTCACCATCAACGCCTCGGCCAATGCCGACTCCGGCGTCTGCTGGAATGCTCACCATGCTTATTTCGTATGGTTCCCAATCGGTTGCCCGGTAGGATTCCATGCCGTCTTTTTCAGATTCCAAAGCCATTTTGTGAATGCGGTAGCCCACACTTACAGACTTTCGGATGCCGTCTTTTACGTCTTGCCAAATTTCTTCTGCCCGGTCGCTTTTCCCAAAACGAACCTGTGCCCGCCCAACGCGGTCGCCAGAAATTACCACCGACTCAACGACGCCCACATGATCTGTGCCATCGTGATCTACCAGGACCGGGCCGCCGTCATTCAACCGGCCAAGGCGAATGGATTTGGCGTCATGGTCCAGGATTTCGTCACCGAACCACCTTTGTACTGGTGCCTCGCTTGAAAAAGCCAATTCAACTGTCCTGGCTTCCTCATTAATTGCGTCCCTGGATAGATCAAAAGACCTATGAAGAGCGCCTGTGTTAATCGTTTTGTTGGTCATTATTAACCTCTTGCGGTTCGACTTGTTCGACGGCTATACCGTACTGCTTCAATAATTCGTTTTCGGCCTGTAGCTGCGCCAGGGTATCTTCAAAATCTCGACCGGCGGCGGCTGCCACTTCGGTCCTGGACATAATGCCCATGTCAATGCCTAGCTTGCTGGCTTGCTGATCTTTCAATGGGTCAACCCAGGCCCATCCTCGCGGCTGGAATTCAACCTTTGTGAATTTTTCAAACTTCCGCTGTGGTAGCGCCAGGGCTTGGGTTGTCAGTGCTTGAACTAACCAGGCACGATAAACCGGGCGACATAGCTGGTTTGATAACCAATTTTGAATGGTGCGCCATTGTTCCCTTTCTTCCAGGACGCCGGACCGTATGGACGAAAAGTTAACGCCCTCTAGGTCGTTTGCCAGCGTGTTATAAGCGACGTTTAGGCCACTGGCTGCACCACGCAAAGCCGTCTTTATAAACGCCTGGTAGGCGCTCGTTGGGTGCTGTGGGTCAAAGGCTTTGAAGTCCACGCCCTGGGGCAATTGCTCCATGGCTCCTGGCTCCATATCCATCAACAAATTGCCGTCGTCGTCTTCGTCGCCCACATACTGGTCGCCGTCCGGGCTGGTATAAAAGCCCATTTTGCTGCTAGAAATACGCGCCGCGATTAGTTCGGCTTCCTCATACGCGCCCACCTGGTTTAATCTATTAATGGCGGTGTGCATCCAGGGGACGCCCCTGGCTTGCCCTGGGCGCTCGGCCATGTATAGGTGCAACACGTCGGCCGCTGGCACGCGCTTGTAATGGCGGTTGTTAAATATGGTGATATTATCGCCAGGGTGGCTAGTGCTGATATGGTACGCAACCGCTGCGCCCCATTCGTTCAACTCAACGCCCATGACAATGCGGTGGCCGTTGCTTAAATTTTTGTTTAGCGTTTCGTCAAGCTGGTCGGCTTCGATCACCTGGAGCGCAAAACCAAAGTCGTTTTTAAATCCCCGGACCATGATTATTAAAACTTCACCATCACGCGCAATCGCTTTAATGGCCATATTCTGAACGTCAATCCAAGTCTGTCGCCCGGTCACTGTACAGTTTTCAATATTCGACCAGGCTGCAAATGCGGCTTCGATTGCAATATTATCCTGGCGGTCTAATGTGCCATCGTCACGCCTGGACCTGGCTTGCATTTTAATGCCATGGGTGCCCACGACATTAGCCGACGTCATGGCTAAAAACTTCCTGGCATAATCATTGTTCATGCACAAATTACGGGACCGTCCGCGCATCAATGGCAAGGTGTTAATCAACTCACCATTTGCGGAAAGGGTGGACCCTTTGAAATCACCCGTTAGACGGTCGATAATTCCCGCGTCATAACGTCGCTTATTCATTTTTTGCTTGCGCTTTTTTGGCGCTTCGTCGGCTTTACTAAACCAGCCCATTTTATAAGAACCTCGTTAGTAGGCGACCATGATGGCCCAAACCTTTCTTGGCGCGGTGCCGGTTAATTTCGGCGACATATTTACCACGGTAAGAATCTGCCAATTTCTGTAAATCTGCTATTGGCGTGCGACTCAAAGAGCGACCGTTAATGCTGTACGCTTCCTGGTCCTTTGTGGCTCGTTCTTCAATTACGGCCTCGATGTTATCTAAAACAATCTTAAAGTGGCTTCGCGGGTCGGTTGTTGCCAGGTCCCGGTTGGGTCTGACTTCGATATAACCACTGTCAATTGTGATTCGCTCGCTATCGCTGTCGCGCGTTAGATAGGATTGCCATTGATAATTGCCGGCGGTGTAGTTTGCCGTTGTGCTTGCGCCCACTTCGATTTTAAAGGCGGTCCCATTTGCGCTTGCCGTGATCTGAATTTCGGTCGCGCCGGCACCATCTAATCGAAACGAGTATTTAAGGGTATAAGCGGATGATGGGTAATCGCTGAAATCGTCTTTTTTCCAAGTCCAGCGGTCGCCAATGACCAGTGAAAATGGTTCACGTCCTGGGTAATTTGCAGTATCAAATAAATTGGCCATGCACAAAAACGCCTTTGATCTAATGCCGAAAGGCATAGGCGTATCTGCTTTTAATGTCAATCGTATATAAGCGCGCTTTGGTTCTTTTTACCAACCATCAATACCTGGTAGCAAACCCTCCTTTTCTCGACCTCGTTTTCTTTGTTCTTTTCACCGGCGGTGGTGGTGTAGCTAGTGGGCTAGTTTGCTCCGGCTCTACTGCCACCGCGTTTTGTTTAGCCTTTCGCTTTGCAGCCAGGGCGGCCAGTTTGACGTTTAAATTATCCAGGGCTGCATAGGCATAAGCCAGGCAATCAAGCGCCTCGTTTCTATCTCTTGTTTTGACAAACTCCATGACCGGGAAACCGCGCCGGTATTTAGTCACCATTTTTTCGGCCGTTAGCTGTTGGAAATATTCATCGTCAAAGTCCACGCCAAAGTGAATATATCCCTCACCACTGGTCAACCTTAACCTGGCATAAATGGTCCGCTTGGCGGTATCCACTCCGACCGTATACATGGGCGTCCTGGTGCGCCCCACTGGCTTTGGTTTGGTGGTCAATGGCTTTCCCATTCCCGCCTGGCCTTTAATCGCAAACACCCGGCGGCTGCTCCTGGGCTTTGTGAACTGGTAAACATACTCGGTCAAATATCCACTGTCGATTGCCGCGCCAGCTATCCGGTGGCCATCATAAGTTTTTATTAAAACCTCTTCTAACTCATGCCAAACCTTTTGCTGTGTTGGGTCCCCATAAATCACCACATGGTCCAATATCCAGCACTCCTGGTCCAAACCCCACCCGACAATTGAAACCTCGATACGGTCCTTTTGAATGTCTGCGCCGGCTGTTAGCAATAACACCTCTGGCGGTATCGCGTCGATGGCATAATTTTCTTTGCGCTCCGACAATAAATGCTCGCTCAAACTTTCGCCGGCTTCCTCCCAGGTTTCGCCCAGGGAAGTATTGACCCAGGTTTTTAATGTCTCCGGGTTCTTTTTTGCTTCTGCAAAATCTTCCGCAACGTCGGCAAATGTGCGCCAGGGCGAATATAATTCGTTTAGATGAAACCCGGCAATCTTTCCCCCTGGTAACTCGGCCACCCACTTGCCATTTTTTATCATTTTGGGTTTGTGTTTATCTTCTATCACGCCGCCGCATTCAACGCACACCATCACCGCTTCTTGGGGTTTGCCCTCGGGCCATTGCACGTTTGCCCATTTAAGCCTTTGCTCATGCTGGCAATGTGGGCACGGCACCTCGTAATAACGCCGGTCTGATACGCTAAATTCTTGTTCGATTCGGCACGCGCCTTTTAAGGTGGGCGTGCTGGTTAATACGATTTTTCGATTGTGGAACGTCGTTGTTCTTTTTCTGATTAGGTTTACCGGGTCGCCCTCGGCTCCTGCACTTTGCGGGTATCTGCTCACCTCGTCGCAACAGACAATTCGTATGGGACGCGACGCCAAGCCGGTGGGTGAATTGGCGCCGGTCATTGTAATGTGGCCACCAGGGAATGATTTGTGGAATAAGGTATTGCTCGACGCCCGGCTCTTGTTATCTGCAATTAGCGACTTGAGCGCCGGCGTATCTCTGACCATAGGCGCTAGCCGGTCATGGCTCCAGGTCTTTGCCATATCGACGGTCGGCTGTAACACCATCATTGGTGCCGGGTCCTGGTCTATAAAGTAGCCCACTATATTGTTGATGATCTCAGTTTTACCCACCTGGGCGCTGGACATAATCACAATCGTTTCTATCCTGGCATCTGCCACGGTGTCCATAATTTCGCGCTGGTATTCGGCCCGGCTGGTTCGCCACCTCCCTGGCTCCGCGCTCGACTCTGGCGATAGTCTCCGGTTTTCGTCTGCCCACTGGCTAACCGTTAGCTTCGGCGGCGCTTTCCATATTTTCTGCGATAGCTTCAAGGCTTTTAACGTGTTGTTTAGGTAATCCGTCATTGTCTAATTCGTCCAGTGCTTCGTTGATTAATCCAGTTAAAAATTCTTCTGACTCCAGGTATTCATCCATTCCAATTGTCTGCGCTGCCGCCTTGGCTGGCATGGCCAACAACTTTGCCCGACAGTTCCCGATGTGTCCCTGCCAAGTTTCCACCACCAAATCCATTGGAATCAAATTACCGCGTGAAATCTCTAGTTCCAGGGTGGCTTTTTGTGCCTGGAGTTTTGTTAACTTGGCGCGCTCTTGCCCCAGGTCCAAGGTTCCGCTGGTTTCCATATCTCGGGACCTTAACCAATCGCTGACCTCGCGCACGCTATACATTACGTTTTGGCCATCTTTAGTGGCCGGGCACCCACTTCGGCGCCATTTGTCCACCGTCGTCAAATTAACGCTAAATGCCTCGCCAATTTGGGTCCTGTTGAATTGCATCATGTTCTCGCCCTTTGTAACTTTATGTAACTAAATAAATGTCGCGCTTCTGAAACACCCTTCTAGGGATGCTTGTCCTAGAACCTATTGCATTTGGGCAGCCCTATTGGCTCTCCATTGCTTTAAATAGGCTGCTCGTGTCTTACCCGCTGCGTTATCTCTAATGCGCTTCGCTTTCTTCCTGCAACTTTCCCCGCAAAACAATTGCCAAGCGGTTGCTGGCGTAAACTGTTTGAAACAATGCGTGCAATCTATTGGGGCATAAACCACCGGTATATAATCTGCCTTTGGCTTGCATTCATCTGAGCAATACATTCTTTGTGGTGTATAAATTGTCGAAAAGTATGCGAGTTCGCAACCTTTACAGATTCCAATTAACTGCCTTGGTTTTCTGTTTAAAACATTAACGCTCCTGGTTACTGCTCTTAGGTTTTCTTTTCTATTATCAAGCGAGTTATGATTAATATGATCAACGTCTAACCTACCACTGTACCCAAGCACTACCCGGTGCATTCTTATCGTAATCATTTTCCCATCAACTGCCGAATTGCGAACTGCGTACACATTAGACTTTGACCCGTTATACCTTGCTTGCCACTTGTATTTCATCAACCCTTGATAATCGGCATCATCAACTATTGCATAAGCATGATCTCCAACGGCGTACTTTCCCCTCAATCTAATAGCTTGCATTATCTTTCCCTTGTTATTGCATAAAAACATACACAAAACGTCATAAATAACCCTGTTTTGTACCTCACTGTTTATCTTTCCCTACTGTATAGCGACTTGGTGGCACGATAGTCCCATCAGGTTTATGCTATTCAAATAAATCACCCTGACAGCCAAAAACCTCACAACTTTCAGCGCAGCCACCATTATTCCCTCTCATTCTAAAAAGAATATCGTCCCTGCTAAATTCTGCAAATGAATCCTGTGCGCTTTTAAATGTGTGATTGCCTCGGTACATTACCAACGGAGCGTCCACTCTTGTCTCAATAATTCGTAAAGGCTGCGTATTGAGCATTTCCCAAAAATCAGCGGCTAACTCTGGCTCGTCGATCGCAGCGAGAGCTATCTTGTTAACTCCTTTTTTAATACAAAATACACAATTCCCTAACCATTCATCTAAATCTAAATCAAATGGTTGATCTTTCCACCAGCCTAAAATGTCTTGTTTATCCATTGGCGATATTTCAGCTAAAAATCTGTAACCCTTTTTAGGCTTTAACCGCCTTGGCTCGTCTATCCTCATACCAAGCCATGTTGTGTAATTGTTGCGCCCAAAAGTTTCATCACAATATTTTTTATAAGGCGCAGTTTTCATGCGATCTGTACACATTGCACCATGAATAAATGGAGTGCTATAACACTTCATCATGTCTTTCCAGGGACCATAATCACCACAAATATCATCAATGCTTATTTGTCTCCAAGTTGCCCCCACACCCACTTCGGTTGTCATTACTGATCTTAGACAAACTAAATCTATGTTAAAGTGCTTAACCACTTGCCTAACAAATAAATAGGTATTTTTATGCTCTGCACCCGTATCCATAAAAACAAACTTCACGTTTTTAATTAACCCTTGAGAAACCATTGTCAGTATTTTGTGTATTAAATACGCAGAAGTTCTGCCCCCACTAAAACTGACTACATTGTATTTTGGTTGCTGTTCTTCAATCATTCCCCCACCTCATGGTTACACTCTTGCTCGGCTGCCTTATACCCGTCCCAATCTTCTACACCATGGAGCTGCAAATACTCTAACAATTCGCTGTCCTTTTGGATTAGGTAATAATACTCACGGTCGACCATAATCTTTGGCCGGTCCCTTAACATATCTTCCAAGGCTTTTGTCATTTGTCTAACTCCTTATAAAATATATGCTGATCTATTCGACTGATCGTTTGCATATCTACAACCCAATAAGGTGGCTCAATCCAAGTCGCATGGTAATGGGTGGCATTCTCGGAATAGTCAGTGACTAGGCCATAATAGATTCGATGCGCCATAATCTTGGCTTTGCTGAATGCCTCCTGGTCGGTTGGTTTATCGCTTAAACCGTCGCACCACCAGCTATAGGCACAAGCATTGCGTATCGGTATGGTTTTATTATCCTTACGATACCTGGCTTGCTTAACCACCTCGCAAACGGTCCCAGGGTAATGCTCATGGCGAACTCTATTCATCACACTGAGGCCGACCATATACTGACCACTCAGGCTTTGATTGCGCGCCTCATGGTACAAATTGAGCGCCAGGCATAACACCGCTTCACCAATCACCGTGCCGTCGCCATGGCATACGCTAACTGCTTATTAAAGATCGCGTTAGCTCGACCAAATACAACGTCGCCGGTGATCTCATAGAATGGGAATTTAGCTTGATATGATCTAGTCTTGCGCCATTGGGCAACCATGCGAATGCGCTGGTTATTCCTTGGCCCATAACGCTGCCAGATACCCGAATTTTCATCACCTTGCATTCCCTTGGGCACCCCACTGAAAAACTTGGCTTTGTTTGCCATGGCTTTCTTAACGTAATTTCTGGGTAGGTTTCCATATTTGTTTAATTTGCTATTCTTTGCCGGGTGAACCAGGGCACTTTTTTTCGGCCTTGATACGCCACCCTCAATTGAATATTTCATATAGGACCGGTTGGCCGCTGCACCATCTATATAAACCTCAGACATTAGATTGCGCTTGTTCGCTTTCTTGTATCGAAAACCTTTTACAGTAAATGGGGTCGGCCGGTCCAAATATTTGGGCGCTTGCTGCTTTTCTTGTTTCATGGCTTCAAAGGCCAATTTGGTCAATGTCGAAGCAATTGCAAAAGGCACCTGGCGTTTGGCGGTCTTGCTCAAACCACGTTGTATTGAATTGATGTTAGTTGTTATATTTAAATCCATTATCTATCCCTCATTTCCAATCTTTTATCCATGGGCTGCGACGCTTGCCGATTCGCCCCGCTTGGCTGCTCGACATTTTTTTAACTTCTACCGCTTCCTGGGGCGTCCATCCCCTGCTGATTCGTCGGCGTATTCTGCTGACGGGTAAATCGTTTTGCTCCGCAATTTGTTTAATGGTTAATTGCTCCCCGCCCAAATTATATTTTCTCGGCTTTAGCAAAAAGCTGGACCCTCCATTATTTTTTCCCTATAAACTGAATAAAACATTTCGGGTGATACGGTCACGGTGTAGGCTTCAATCGTTCCCCAGGTGACGCCCTCCATAAACAAGTGCCCTGGTAAAATCACCCGCCAGCGGCGTCGATCTTTGTACCAAAGCACGGGTATTTGTTTGGCAATTGCTGCCTGGCTGACGGCTTGCTGCCACCATCCACTAATCTGTCCAGGGCGTGCCTCGGAATAATTCTTAATCTCCAAAGCTATTGGCCAGTGCTGTTCATCACCATCTAATATTAGGTCATGGCCACCGCCCCTAGTTTGCTCCAGGTTGCGTTTTAATTTGACGCCCAGGTTAAGCGCAATCAAACCCGCGACTTCCCTTTCTGCGCTTGCGCCTTTTCTTTGACTGTTAACCAAAATTTAACCCTTTTGAAATTATCGTTTCTCGCTGCTTTTTCTTTTATATGTCTTTAGATATTAGGACTCCCCTTATAGGGGTCCGTATATATATCTATAGATATATAGTTAAACCGCACAAGATAAACCGCAAAACCGCCGCATTTATCGCCAGCTATATGGGCATTCTCATTCCTAAACCGCACTAAACCGCAAAGCCAAAAAAGACTAAACCGCAAAAAATCGATTCTACGCCGCAAAACCGCCGCACTAAATTGATCACTTTTTGTACAGTAAAATTGATCATTTTTTATACACCTAGATAGATAATTGATCACTTTTTATATGCCTTTATAGATAAAAGATGCGCCTGTTGAATGGCGATTGCCTCGCGCTAAATGCTCAATCTGGCCTTTTTTATCCATGCCATAAACAATGCTTTCTATGGTGTTAAAATCAATATTGTATTTATCCTGCTTGGCTAGTTTTAGCAATTGCTTTGGGTAATAATTGGCTCGGTTTTGCATTGATAGATTTATGTTTCGATCTTTGCAATAGGCGATCTTTTCAATGATCCATTTTTTGTTCAAATCGTAGGATAATTGGTCCACAAAGTTATCGACGTCGGCTTGATGGTGTGGCGCAAAACCATCACCGTTATGCTTAAAATCTATTTCTAAATCTTTTTTGCCATAATTGTTTTTCATAATTTTCATGGTGACGCAACCCTTTTCCGGGTTAGGGAAAACCCACCACCTACAACGCCCCGTATTGCTCCAGGCGGTCGAACCACCAGCGCCCGTTCCATTGGCCATACCTGACGCCGACGGGTGGCATAACAGAGCCAAAGCCATTTCAAACTCCAATGCCAACGACGTTAAACAACCCTGGATATATCGACGCACTTGCTGCCGGTCGATCTCATTACCGCCAAATGTATCGGCTGCTGTGTCAATCGTTAGCATGGCGGGTTTTATATCGCCCACTTTTTCGCGCAATTGGTGCCATATTTGGGTTTTAACGCCATTGACATTTTTGCCGTCAAATTCCATCAATAAATTGTCCTGGGCTGGTCGTGCGCTTAAATACAAATTATCTAAACCCCGAAAATCCATCCCATACAATGTATTGATGGACGCCTGGCGCCGGTGTAGCTGGTTAATATCATCTTCACAAAAGAAACCCATTGCTGGACCCTCGGCACATTCGACGCCCATAAATGGCCGCCCGGTGGCAACGCACGACATTAATTGCTGTATTAACTGGGTTTTACCCACGCCACCATCACCATAAATAAGTGTGGTTTGGCTCCTGGGCATCCAATCGTCCATAATCCATTCCATGGGCTTTGGCTCATGGCCATATAGGCTTGACGCTTGAACGATCTCAAATTTGGCCGGTGGCTCGATGTTTAATAAGTCTTTGTTATCCAGGACCACATTAACCGGGCGCATGGTGGGCAACTGTGGTTCTATCGCTGCCCTTGTTCGCATACTGTCGATTGACCTTATGACATTGGTAACGAATCCCATGCAATTAATACCTGGCGACCCTTTCATGCCCTCGGCTGCGTCGGTAAACAAGGCATTCGCACCATGTTTATCAACGTCGGCTTGGTAGACCTGGCAAATGATTTCTTCTAGTGGCTCGGCCCTTTCTAGCATGGCCGCCACGATCTGCTTTAAATAGTCATTGCGACCCTCTGGCACGCGTGATTCGTCCAATGGTTTTGGCGCTTGTTTCGTCACCAGGTTAACCACGTTATCGGCCATGGCTGCCATAAATTCTGGCGATATGGTCGTTTGCATTTGGTCCATTATTTCGTCAATGTTTAATAATTCGCCCTCCTGGTATCCCGTAAACGCCACGTCGATGGTGTCCTTTGTGCAAGCGGGTTGCCAATAAGCGCGGCTTAAATCTTTGCAAGTGGTGTCGATGTTTAAATCTGACCCTAAAATGCGCTCAAAAACATAATTGAAAACAATAGGCCATTCGGTCCGGCTAACCAAACGATCAAACGGAATCACCAGGCGCCACCTGGGCCAATCTTTGCCATGGCTGTGGGTCGAATGAAAAGCGTAGGCATTACCGGCTAATTCTGGTTCAACGTCCTGGGGTAATGTTGGCAAACCTGAGCATTTTGAATCAAGGCCAATGCCCTGGCTGTTGTCATAATCGACAACCATCATCGACATTGAATCAACATTGGCATCACCGCGCTTGGGCGGGTCCATTTCGTAAACTGCGCCGCTATACATTAGCCCGGCGTCTTTATTGTTTATGATTTGGTGATCGCTCAAATGGTCTTTCACAAACTCTGGCCACGGCTTGGATGCGCTTTTGCCTATGCTGTTTTTAACACTGGTAAACAGTGTGTAACGCATCATTGGCCATCACCAAACACGTCTGGGCGCATTTCGTGTCGTGACACCAAACCCTTTGCGGCTTGTTCCACCATAATCACCCGGTTACTGGGCACGCCTTGCCATTGGCTAATCGCCTGGGTGGTGATTGTGTGCCCCTGGGAGCGAATATGCCGTGCCAAGGCTGCCGGACCACCAGCAAAAGCGATTGCTGATTTGGTGTAATCGGCCATTTTATCCTTGCCGGTCAATATGTTCTTTTTCCTAGCCATGATATTAAAACCTTCATTCCGTTGTTTGTTGATTTCGATTGATTGTAAGTTTTAATTACCAATGACACAAATGTATAATAGCGCGCTTTGAATTCACTCAATATTTATTGGTAAGTAATACTTTACATTTATGGAGCCGTCA
>Ga0209534_10001316_pt1 | contig 26195 bp, 27 predicted proteins | sample COG_07_FD_184751 | JGI IMG/M metagenome (GOLD analysis project Ga0209534, IMG submission 184751) | Pelagic Microbial community sample from North Sea - COGITO 998_met_07 (SPAdes) (version 2) | ecosystem: Environmental > Aquatic > Marine > Neritic zone/Coastal water | place: Helgoland, sampling...
ACTAATGAAGTTTTACCTGAAGTTTGTGTTGTTTTTTGTGCTTTATTTTTTTCTTCATAAAAATCAGATATTTGTTTAAGAGTAAACTTACGTAACCATACTGGCATATTATATACTGTATGATAGTCATATCCACCTTTACCATGGAATAGTATAGAATGTATTTGGGTAAATAATCCTACTCTAAATTGAGGCGCTATTTTAGAGCTCAGGCCAAAAAAAGCTAATCCCAATGGGGATGGCTACCTCCTTCCCATCTTCGTCTATATAACGAAGGTCCACATCTGGTTGTGTGTCTCTAAGATGTTTTCTTAGTGTTTTAGAATCTATAGCTAGTAAAAAATTATCAACAAATTCTCTAACTTCTTTAGACCCTGTTTCACCATTAACTGATGTAATAATATATTTTAATCTTGTACTTAATTCAGGAGCTACATTTTTATTTATTTTCTTTAATCCCTCTAGTTCTCTATCAATTTTAAGTTCATCTGCTCCAGTTAAAATTTTATAAGTAATTGGGGTTTTTGAATGGGGTAATATAAAGTTAAATTCATTTTTACCTTTTGTAATTAAAGATTCATCAAATTCTTTATTTTCTAAAGTTGATAAATCAATAGTTTTTTCTTCTCCTCGATAAGTAAATTTATATTCTGCCCCATACCCTAATATACGAGTTGCTACTAATACAGCATTTTTATCTCCTAAAATTAAATCTTTCTGGTTTACTCCTTCAGTTAAAATTACAGAATCTAATAATTTATTTAATACTGTTCCTTTTTGAATGTAGGATTGATTGGTTAAAATATCCTCTTCTTTAGCAGTCATATATTTTATTTCTACTTTACCACTTGATAAAGGATGATCTTTGGGGTATATTAAACCTTTTGAGGGTAATTCTACTTCTTCGCTTGGAAATTTAAATTCGGCCATAATCTTTATTTAATTAAAACGTTTTTACGTTGATAAATATTAAGATAAAAAAAAGCTTGACCGAAGCCAAGCAATTTTTCAAATTAGGGGTGGGTAAAATTTTTAGAAATTTAATACACAGTAATCTGGTTGAACTGTCATTGTAATTTCTTGTGCAGCATTTTCTTGATCCCAGCCAAAATCACCAAATGAAGCATTTGTAATCATTGCTCCTTTGATAATCCATTCTGAAACGATATCACCTACAGGTCCTAGTACATTAATTGTTAAGTCTTTCTTATAGAAATCACTATAACCATCTCTACCAGTTACTGATTCATGATGTAATCTAACCCATTCCATTACTGATTGTGCACCAGATGGAGTGATAGGATCAAATAATGTAAACTCAATAGTACCCCAAGTTGTTTTACCTTTTACAAATCTTTGAACATTAATGTGATTCAAAGGTACTGTTCCTTGTTCTACAGTTACAGCTCCTACACCTTTCATAATGTAAGCTGGGAATCCATCTACAAAACAGATAAATCTATTCTTTTGTTTTGGTTCAAATGCTGTGAAAAATATTTCGTTTGGGTTTAATACTGCCATTTTATTTTTTTATTTTATTATAAATATTCGTCTTTTTATTTCTTATGCTGGGAAAGTTGCTCCAGTTGGTAATACATTAAAATCTAACATAATAAATTCAGCTGTTCTAGTTGGTTGTAAGAAAATTTGTCCTACTAACTCATTTCTATCTATTACATCTGGTGTATTATTACTTTCATCCATTACTACTTTAAAAGCATATAATCCTTGTCTTTGTTGTACACTTTCTAAATATGGGTTAACTTGAGTTAAGAAATTTTGTCTAGTTGCGATTGTATTAGCTTCAAATACTAAATTATCTGCAATTTGAGAAATATATTCTTTAAGTGTAATTAATAATCTACGTACATTTACTCTATCTAATGCAGAAGCAGCTTTTTGTAATGTTTTCTGTCCAAATACTACTACTCCTTGTTGTGGGAATGTAGCAATTGGGTTAACATTTGCTTCATATAAAGTATCTCTATTAGTAGATGTTAATTTTCTTTCAGCTCTAACAACTTGTCCCATTCCACCTCTAGTAATACCCGCTGGTGCAAACCATGGATCACTTGAAGCATCTGTAAACGCATATACTCCTGGTATAAACGTAGAAGCCGGTATGTAAACTAATTGACCAGAATTTGGATCAACTGTTTGTAACCATGGCCAATAGGTAGCTGTATAGCTATTATCAATACCTCCCGCTTGGTTTGTTACTGTAGCAATTGGTTGGTTATATCTTACTAGATCAATTACCGCAATATTATCACCTCGGGTGATTGAATTATTTATTAAAGTAGTAATTTGACCCGCATGGTCTTGATTAGTTAAACCAGGTACTGATATTACATTATACTGATAATCATCTTGACTAGCTAATAAAGCAATTGCATTATTATAATCAGACCCTATTAATCCTTGAGTATCGATATTATTAATATCTTGATAAAAATTAGCTGCTCTTGCTACAGGAATATTTCTACCAACAGCTCCATCAAATGAACCTGATCCTATAATAGGTAAAGAGGCTGTGAATTCAGATTTTGCAGTTCCATCATTATTAAAGTAATTTGGTGTTGGAGTATTTACTTGTCTTACTCTAACATAATTAGAAATTTGTGCAAATGAACCTGATTCTTGTAAAAAGGTATCTACTCCTTCTGTTACTAGATTAGTAGATATATCACCAATTGCTCTTGAGATATAATTTGGAGAAAATGGATCTAATGAAATATTATTATATGTTTCTAATACTACTTTATTATTAGTATTATCATTACCACGTCTAATTGCTAATGAAAATACTCCTGAAGAAGTGTTAACACTTGTAATTTCCCATCTTACGTTAAGAGATGAACCACTAGTTAAAGCTCCACCTGCTATTTCAACACCACTTGTATCAGACCCAGCAGGGTATGTATTATTCATAATTTCACCTTCAGAAATTGTTTCTAATACAAAAGCTGTTTGGTTTTCAATCATTGCATCGGTTAATACAAAAACTGGATTTGTTGAAAATACACCAGCTGTTCCACTTGCAATACTTACTTCATCCTCATTTGCATAACCTAACCCATCTTCTGTAACTACAACGCCTGAAATCTCAGTTAAGATTTGAGGTTGAGTAATTTGAAATATGAGAGCATCTCCACTTGTAGCACCTAAGCTTGTAGCAGGGATAGAAATTTGATCTCCAACTTTATACCCTGATCCTAAAGTAGTATTACCTGCATCTAATGTAATATTACCTGCAGTAATTGTTCCTGCTAAATTAGCATTCTGGATAGAAAATGTTGCGGCACCACCTGCAGCACCTGCTCCCAAAGGAGCTCCTGCTAAAGCATTAATACCTGCGGCCGTAACATTAATAACTGAGGTATTTGTGTAACTAGATCCTCCAGATACCAGTGTAATTTTTGTAATTTCACCCGCACCATCACTAGTTACTGTTACTACACCTCCAGATCCACCACCTGAAACACTACCTCCATTTGAGATTAAATCAGATACATTAATATTTGTGGTTGTTATAGAAGGGGTAACACCTGTAATTGTAGTACCACCAGCTGTTACTTCAGCTCCGGCTAAAAATGAATCTCCTGTACTAACTACAATATCCCATAATGCACCTATTCCATCTCCACCAGTACCTGATATGTCATTATAATTATCAGCTACCATATTTGAACCTGATTGTACAATTATAGATGTAAAAGGAGTACCCGTAAATAAAATACCATTACTATTACTAGTTGTTACTGTTACTTCAGCACCCGATCCATTTCCTGAATCAGTTACTAATGGAACACCTGTGTATGTTCCAGGGGCTGATGAACCACTACCACCACCTGTTGAAGTTTTATATCCACTAAAGATATTTCCAATTAACCCACCGGTTGGAGATTCTAAATTATTTTGAATGGTTGTAGAAGTAGCTGAGTTAAAAGATCCCGAAGTTACTCTTGTTACTAAAAGTGAAGTTCCACCATTTTGAAAATATTGGTTTGCTGCGATAGAAGTAAGATATGTGTACTCATTAGAACCACTTAATAGAGCCCCACCAAATAATGCTTGGTATGAACTAAATGAACTAATTAGAGTTGGTCTTTCTACAGGACCAATTACAGTAGGTCCTATAATTGCCGCACCTCTTTCAATGGGTTGTGAAGTAACAAAAGATTGATCGTTTTCTCTTGCTAATACACCTGGGGAGATTAATGTTTCTGCCATTTTATTATGTTATTTTAATATTGTTTTATTATAAATATTAAAAAACTTTTCAAAAAACTATTTTGTTAAAGTAAATTCCCCAGTTTCTAGATCAATATTTCCTTCACCATACTTATCCTGGAGTTCTTTAGCTGTTTTATTAGATTTTTCTTGTAAATTAGCTAACCCATCTAGAATTTGGCTTCTTTGACCTTCTAATATTGCTTTTTGGATATCAACATTACCTAAATTAAAAGTAATTTGATTTTGTTCTTGTTGATAACCTCTAAGAACTTTTAGTTCTTCTTCTGATAACTTAATTGTTTTACTCATTTTTTAAATTTTTGTTTATAAATATTAAATTGTTTATTATTAGTTGTTTTTTGTATTAATTTTATTCTAACCAATCATCTATTTGTTCTATAACCATATTTGGGGTTATTGAAGTATGACATTCAAATTGGCGTGGTGTATCTTTATGTTTGGGACACCAATACCAATCTCCAAAATCAAAGTTATGCTCAATTCCTACCTTGTTAAAACACCCATGGCATACTGATTTATTGATAATTCGTTTATAATTAGGGAAATCTAAAGGAATTTCATGCCAGTCTTCTGTAAAATTAGATATCATTACTACTTTTTTTTCTAGAGCATGAGCTAACCAAGTTAAACCCGAGGATAGCCCTATAAAAAATTCAGCGTGTTGTATATAATTAACAGTGTCTTCTAAAGATACTTGTGTTTTGTTATTAGATTTTTTTGGTAACCCATTCCAATAAGGAGGACAACCAAATAATTCATCACGTTCTACTACTACAGGGGTAAAACCTTTTTTTCTTAATATTCTACATAACTCAGTCCAATAAGGAGGAGTACCCTGTACACTTTTCCCTTTAGGATGATTCCAATATTTTAATTGTGAAGTAGAATGTACACTTATAACAACATATTTTCCTTTTATAGGACGTTTTTTAGGGGTAATATTTAATTTAGGTTGAATGTAATTCCATTTTTTATAACCTAAATCTAAAGCAAACCCTTCTTGAATATTAGTTTTAAAATTATAATCTACTGGAATTATTTCCTCAAATCCTTCTGTTGTATTTACTAATTTTAAATTTGGATAAGACTCTTTAAATAAAAATTGAAACTTAGGATTTACCTTAACATAAACATCACAATTTTGATCTAACCTATATTGATTTATATAGGGAATAGCTATGATTGTATCCCCTAAGGAATTTGATAATATATTAACTAAAACTTTTCTCATATATTACTTGAATTGAATACTTGAGTAGGGGTAATAGATTTTTGACAAATATGCTGTTTATTTGTTCCTTTCCAAATAGGACACCAATCCCAATCCCCAGGATCAAATGTAAAATTAGGATTAGTCCAACAAGGAATACATGCATTATCATTCATTACACGAGTAATATGAGAAGTAAATTCATGATCTCTTTCACTAAACCCATTAATCATAATTGTATGTTTTTTTAAAGCCCAATTTAACCACGATAAACCTGATCCTAGCCCAATAAATTTATCAGCATAAGTTAAATAAGTAGCTACTACATCTAATGGTCTACCTTGAATATTAGTTGTACCTGGGATAGTATAAGGGGTTGAGGAAAGTATAACTACTTGGTAATTTTTATTTTTAAACATTTTGGATAATTCAACCCAATTATCATAAGTCCATTCCTTACACCCCGAAGTTGATTGAGGACCAAATACTACATATTTTCCTTGAATAGGTTTTTCACCAATGTTAAAATTAACCCCATAATTAAGTTCTTTATATTCTAACCCTAAAATATCAGTTGATGTTTGTATCAAAGGAATTGTATTTGGTTGGGTTGGGTGATCATCAAAATTTTTAAAATTACCATCTGAATTTTTAAACCATCCTATTTTATATTGAGCATAAGCAGAACAAGATTCTCCGGGTTTAATAAATTTAATATTTTTATATTCTGGAAGGTTTTTAAACCAATTATTATGAAAGGTACTAACTATAACTTTACATTGATGTTTTTTAGCAAATTCTATAACTTGGGGGGTCCATGCTATTGTATCACCAATTGATTTTGAATCTAAAGTTATTTTTACGTTTTTATCTTTAAGGTCTAATTTATGAATTACTTTACCATTTAATTTAATAACCCAAGGAATAAAATAAGATTTATTACATTTAGTCCACATATTATTAGTAATAACAGAAGAATGAACTATTTTATTTGTTTCCCCATTTATAAATTCTACTTTATACTTTTCAAAATTAGACCCTTTGATTTCTATTTTAGGACCTTCATTAAAACTAATTTCAATGTTATTAGGAGGTATATTATTTACTAAATAGTCTATTTCTTTTTTAGCTATTTGAGCAGCATTTTCCCAAGTAAACTTTTTTCTTATTTCAACCGATTCTTTTATTGCTTGTTTTTTATGTTGTTTATAATTAACATAAGCATCCCTCATTACCCTTTTTAAATCATTAAAATCAGGTGAATAAAATTCCCCAGGTAAGTCAGATTGAGAGAATGTACTATATTCTCCCCCTATAGCAGGAATAGTTCCTTTAATTTTTACGGGCAATCCTTTACCTTCTGCAAATTCTAATTGAGCACTACAATTTGAATAAATAGAAGGGGTACCACAAGCCATTGCCTCAATTAAAGGTAAATTCCATCCCTCAGCACGAGCACAAGATAAAAATACATGACCTTTTTGTAAGTACTTAATATATTCTTCTCTTGTTGGAAAATGTTTTATTTTTAATCTTGGATCAATTAAACCATAATGTTTAAGTCTTTCTTCAGTAGATTCAAAGTCATCCTTAGCCATATGGTTGTCTATAGATAATATTAAATCTACAGGTTCATCTTTATCAAATTCTTCTAAAAAAGACTCAATAACCTCTTTAGTAGATTTTCTATAATCCCACCGACCAAACATTGTAAATTTAAATCTTCCATCGTCATATTCCGGAAGTGTAGCCTTTTTATTAGGGTGAAAAATAGTAGAATCTACTGCTTCAGGAACAACCTTTACTTTATCTGAAGGAATTCCTTGTTCAATAGTACAGTCTCTTTGCCATTTAGAAGCAACCCAAACTTGATCAAATGTAGATAATTGATTAAAAAATGTTTTAGGTTGACGAGTTGTTTCCCATACATTATAGGCTATTTTTGGGCCTTGATAATCTTGATAAAACACATGGTGGTTTGTTTCACACAAAACTAGATTGACATTATGATCAAAATCGTTAGGATATTTAGTATAAATATCTTTATGAATTAAATTATTATCTTCCCACAAATATTGTGAAGTAAGTAGTTTTTTATCTAACCCATCAAAGTATTCTTCTCCATTATGGGGTTCATCTTTATAACCATCCCATGATTTACCTACTGTAAAATTTCTTATTTTTAAGTTATAAAGATTAGAAAGTTCTCTATAAAATGCTCTTGTATGATTAGCATAACCTGTAGTTCCTACATAACTACCATGTGCAAATATTTTAGGTGTTTTTATCATTTTATTTTAAATTTTACACGTTTTTACCGTTATATACACGTTAAAATATTTTTAATTATTAAGTGATGTTATAATTTTATTTACATCAAATACTTCATTTAAATTATTGTAAGGTATAGAGTGGATATCTTGTGCTAAATTAAAAGGTTGGTAAACAGAATTTTGAATTTGGGGTTTTTTTGTAAAGAGATTAGCTTGAATATTATCATGTAATTTATACCCAAACACTGTTGGTTTAGTAGTTACCCAACATACAGTAGATTTCACATTCATGGCTGCTGCTAAATGTTGAGAAAATGAATCTATTAATAAACGTTTAGAAGACATTTGAAGTAAAATAGCAATACTTCTAAAACCATCTAAAGCTTGCATTGTGTCAGGATAGGTATATTGGTCTTTTCTTTTAATATGAATAATTGCATAATCATTTTTATAATGATCAATAACATTTAATACAGTAGGTTCTGGTATATCTCTTGTCCATGAATATTGAAAACCTTGACCTTGAGGTCCTCCATTTGTTTGTATGGCTAAAATAGGTTTATCTAATTTATAAAAAGGGGAAAAATAATCTAGCTCGGGTTGTGTTAAATAGATTTTAGGTTGTTCATTATTATAATGTAACCCATAAATTTTACACCAAGTTTTAAATAAATGTTCTTTTTCTGTTAAAAATGAAGTGTGACGGTAGGGGTCTTCAATAAAAAGTTTGCAATCTTGATCCTTAATGTATTTAAGATAAGCCCCATTCATTTGTTCAGGTCTATATATTTTACTAACCTGGGGGTTATTTAAAAATACATCAGGGTAAGCAGTTACAACTATTAAATTAGAATTTTTATATCGTTTCTTTATAACCTGTACCATGGCTGTTGCCATAATAGATTTACCTAAACCCCCATCTATCTGGAATATTATGTTCATAACTTTGTTTTTAAATTAAATAACTATTTTATATTTTGATTACCAAGGAACACCATCATCCGTGGTTTTACTTTGTTCATAATTAATTTGTTCTGCAACCGAAGATGAATTAGATGTTTCTATAGCTAAATAATCTATGCTTCCTGTTACCCAAGTAAGCACTATTTCTTCTGTTAAATCATCATAAGATACAAAATCTGGGTCTGAAGGGGATTTAGATGGGAGAGAGTAATCTCCTACCATTCTTTTCATAGATCCAGAGTATGTAGTATTACAAGTATAAGAAGCTGTTGTAACTAAACCATCGCTTAAATTTCTTTCTAAATTAGTTATTGACCAAGTATGTTGCATGTTGAAATATTTTATTTATTATAAATATACAAAGGTTTATTTACTTATCCTAATAAATTTAAGAATTTTTAATGTATAAACTATTTATTAAATCAACTTGACCCCTTCCATACTTATTAAACATATCTTGTTGAAATAAATTTTCTTTGGTATTTAATTCTATTATATTAGTATAAACTTCTTCTAATTGACGTTCATTTTCTAATTCAGCTAATTTAATTTCTCCTAATTGTACTAAATATTCTAATTTTTTATTATGTAAAGAATTTCCAATATTAAATTCTTCTTCTGTTAATTTTTGATTATCCATTACCATTTTATATTTTTGTATTTAATAAGTTTTTTAATTTAGAACTATCTAATGTAGCCACTAAATTTATATCATTTTTACTATTTCTATAAGCATAAATTTTATATTCACTTTTATCACTAATATAAGAATATATTTCTTGGAAAGTAAGTAATATATTAAACTCATGTTTAATTTTAAAATCTAAGGAATATTTATTTACTGTATCAACTATACTTTTTTTTACTAATTTAATATTACTAAAGTTTGTTAGTGTTTTTAATTTATTTTTATGGTTTGGTTTAATTAGTTCAGTAAATACCGTTATAATAATATAATCGTATCCTGATATTAATTTTGGGTAATTTATATAAGGGTTAAAATTTATAAAAAGAATTTTTTTAGGTTTACCAGAATTTTTAATTTTTTCTAAATATTCTTCTGATAACCCAACTGGGTCTCCTTTATCATCTAAATGTTTACAAACTATAGAGGGTACTATACTTATTTTTTTTCCTAATAGTCTTATTCTATAACATATTTTAGAATCTGGGGGAGCGTCAGTATCAAAATAATCTCGATTTTCAGTTAAAGGGAGAATTTGTTTTGCATCATTTACTGAAAGTAGCATGCATCCATTTCCTACAAATCCTATATCTGTATAATCTGTGTAAGTTAAATCGTCTATAGAGGTTTCTATCCATTTATCTTTTCTTACACTTGCTACTATACGTCTTTTGGTTTCAGGTTTTTCTGTAACTATAGTAGGTCCTAACCATTCTTTATTAAAATAAATCCCGCTTGCTATGCCACAATTTTCTATTTTATAGTAGGTATTAAAAAGATCTTCTAAAGCAAAATAAGGCGGTATAGTATCATCATCTACAAAATGTATAAAATCTCCATCTTTAACTGATTGTAATCCTATATTGATATTTTGTAAAGCAGAATCATGTTTAACAAGCGTGTCTTTTTTGCGGGTATATTGTTCCCATTCTTCCCAATTTAAATCAGGGTGACACCTTCTATTACCTTCTATGAAACTTATTTTATTGTATTTGTCAGATAGTTTTAATTCTTTAATTTTACTTTTGAGTTGTTTTGTAAAATTACTATCACATCCTAAAACTAGATTTAAATTAAGCTGGTTTATTTGGTTAGGGGTAGTTAAATTACAGAAGTAATCTAAAAGTTTATCTATAGAAAATTCTCTTCCTATAATAATAGATACAATAGTACAACTAACTTTATTTTTCATTAAAACTTATTTCCAGTACTATTAATATATGAATTTATTTACTAAATTCCAAATTAAGATATTCCGGTTACTTTACCAACGTTTGCTGTAGCTACTCCTGTTATTTCTCCTATGTTAGCAGATACTACCCCTGTTACGGTATTTCCATATCCAGTTACTGCAGTATAAGTTAAGGTTGGCTTTAAAGTTAAAGAGTTAAGGTGGTATTGTAGCGGTATTTGAAATCCTGATGAAGGTTGAGAATTAGAATAGTCGTAAGTATGGTCTATTACTGCTAAAATTAATTCAGAATTGGTATTAGCATCCGATATCGCAGTACTATTTAATGCTATAGTATTTTGAGCATCTCCAGTGTTACTAAAGGTGGTGAACTCAGCTGAGTAAGCAGTGCTTAAATCTGCAGCTCCAAAGTCACCAACTGCAATATTAGAACCATCAGGTGCAGTAGATTTTACAATAATAATATCTCTGGTTGCGGAAGGGGATTTTGTATATAAATCTAAGTCTAAATCTGTAATTGTTCCGCTAACTGAGGAAAGGTCAAAATGTAAATAACCTCTTCTAATCCTAAATGTATTACCTCTTGATCCAACATATTCAGCATTAATTAGAGCACCCGATTGATATACAAAAGCAGTTGTTGCCGTAGATGCATTCCTTGTATCGCTCCAAGTATATATAGTAGAATCTAAAGATATAAAAAGTTCTCCTGATGTATTTTCTGGGGTTACTGATGGCATAATTTTACTGTCTTATATACATTGGCATGTAATACTCGTTTGTATTATGATATTCATTTTTTGGGATTTGAATTTTATAATCACTCAATCTGATTAATTCATAGCTAACTCCCCTTCTATTTTTAGTAGTTTCGTCTGGAGTGAAATTTTCCATTGGATTCCACCAAGTCATTCTACCTCCTACCTTTAAAAATTTAGTAATGTAGTTTTTAAATTCGTGTAACTTTGTATCTTGATAAGTATCTATAAAAATAGCATCAAATTCCTGTAAACCTGATTTTTCAAAAGATTTTCTAAATTCATCAAACCAGTTCTTACCTCCTAAGATAGTAACTCTATTTTTAAGTCTATTTTTATCATAATATGTATTACGCTCTCCGGCCCAAGCATTTGCTCTTTCAGTAATAGCTAGGTGTGTTTCTATAATTGTATGCTGTACCGGTTGATAGTTTTGTATAAATCCGGCTGATATACCCATACCAAAACCTAATTCTAACACGCTTTCTACTTTACCTCCATTAGTAACCCATTCGGCAGATCTTCTCATAATTGGGGTTTCCCAATCCATCATTACGTTAAACTCTTTACCGTCTTTAGAGTACTTAATTTTATCACTTTCGAAAGTAAGAGATCTTTCTTTATATCCTGTATCAAATCCTGCCATAAAGTTATTTTTAAGCTATTTCTACCCAAGCTCCGTCTGGGTTAAAGTAAATTACTTCAGTAGAATCATCAATTAAATGTCCTACTACTCTTACAATATCTCCTGTACCTGAAGGAGCTCCTGTTGTAATACCTCCTGCTGTAGTTGATAAATATAGAGGTGATCCTATAGTTCCTCCTGTAAGACCGAATACTGATGTGAATCTTGCAAATCCTCTTATAAGCATACCTACAGTATTTGAAAGTCCAGTTCCTGCAGCTATTGCAAGCATATTAGTTGCTGAACTAGCAGCATCAGCATCAGCTAATGACCAACTAGATGTACCTGATACTGGTTCAAGTAAATAATAAACGTTTCCTGCTGTTACATTTGAAGAACCTACATATATTAATTCACCTGCAGTATTAGCAGTTCCTAAATATGGTGTTTGATTATTATGTGCATGGAAGGCAAAATTATTTACAAAAGTAGTACAATTTGATAAAGCTGTAATGCTGGTACCAATAATAAAGGAACAAGCTTTACTATTTATATTATTATTATTTCCTGATATAATACCACTCATACAACCATTATTTGTGTTAGAACACCCACCACCTATAAATCCTTGGCCTGATGAAACAGTGTTTGTGCATCCTCCTGCTATTACACCTCCAGTAGCAGAGACGGTATTTTCACCACCCCCTGCAATAACTGCTTGGGAAACTCCACTAGAAATTGTATTATTATTTCCTCCACCAATAGGAGAGGATGTTCCTTGAGTATCATTACTAAATCCTCCTCCAACAGAACTACAAGCACCTCTAGCACAGTTAATATAACCACCAGCTACTATACCATAGTTATTAGAAACATAATTATCACGTCCTCCACCAATATGACCATACTGTCCATAGGAACAGTTATTATACCCCCCGGCTGTTGTACTATATGTATTTGATGAATCATTAGAGTAACCACCACCAACAGTTGAATAAGAACCTCTTGCACAATTTAAACGACCTCCTCCAACAATACCATAATCATTTTGAACAGAGTTACTACACCCACCAGCAATAGTCCCCCAACAATCATTTGTACCAATTTTATTAAAATAACCTCCTCCAATAGTACTACAATGAGAACTAGCACAAATTTGATTTGTACTTCCACCTCCTATAAATCCTCTATTTGAGCATATTGAATTAGACTGACCACCTACAATAGTTGAATAGGTACCATTTGATATACAGTTACTTTCACCTCCAACAATAGATGCGCAGCCACTACTATCTATGCAATTAGATGCACCCCCACCTACAGTATCAAAATTAGCTCCTTTTGCATAATTACCTTTACCTCCTACAATTACATCAAACTCTCCAAAAAGTACGTTGTTAGATCCCCCACCAATAAATTGTGCGTCATTGAAAGTACAATTACATCTACCCCCTCCTATAAATACAGCATTTGAGTCAGTACAGTTAAAATTCTGGATACCCCCAACAATAATATTAGCACAAGCAGTAGTTAGTGTAGGTGTTATACAGTTTTGTAAACCACCTCCTATAAAGTCAAAGGCTTCTCCTCCTTTTGAGAAATTACATTTACCCCCTACTATTACACTAGTAGAAGTAAATACTTTATTTTCGCTACCCCCACCTATAAATCCCCTAATAGCACAGGATTCATTTGTAGTACCACTTACTAAACCTGCAAATTCGGCATCAACTATATTTTCACATCCTGCACCTAGAAAACTATCAGCTGCTGATGATGTATTTAGACTACCTGCTCCAATAAAAGACCTTAAACCATTACTTTTATTACAAGTTCCACCTGCAATTGTTGAATAACTACTTCCAACAATATGACAATTTGTACATCCTAGACAAACAGTTCTATTTTGGAAATTAGCTTTTATAGTTGCATTGGATGGATCAACTCCAGCAAATGCCATTTCACAATTAGCTACTTGTCCTCCAATGATATAATCATTATCAGTCAGTACAGCTAATTCACCTCCAAAATAATCATCTCCAATAATAATTTTACCAAAGTTATTATTAACACCAAAAGTTGTCTGGTCTGTACAGAAATAAGCACCTTGAGTTGATACGTTAAAATTAGAGGTTTGTGAACAAAATGTTGCAGTAGTAACTGTAACATTAGCTTCTACATTACCACCCCCTGCACCATCATAGGTAATTACACCATTATTTGTAGTTCCTGTTAAAGATAATAATCCACTTGTTCCTGAAGAACCTGATGATCCTGAAGTTCCTGATGAACCTGAAGTACCTGAAGAACCACTAGAACCTGATGAACCTGAAGTACCTGATGAACCTGATGAACCTGAAGTACCTGATGAACCTGATGAACCTGAAGTACCTGATGAACCTGATGATCCTGAAGAACCACTAGAACCTGAAGTTCCTGATGAACCTGAAGTACCTGAAGAACCACTAGAACCTGATGAACCTGATGAACCTGAAGTACCTGATGATCCTGAAGTGCCACTTGAACCACTTGAACCTGATGATCCACTTGAACCAGAGGATGCTGCATTTTCTCTTGTACCTACTTCTCCGGCACTATTAATTACAAGTGTTGTGTTTTCAGATCCTTGGGTAGAAAGACCTGTTAATTTAAGTTCATTTAACTCAGCGTTACTTCCACTAAGTACTACTTTTTTCCAATTTGGCATATCAATTTCTTATTAGGTTGGTTACACAAAGTGCCCACTTCCCCGAAGGGCCGTAATACTTATTATAAATATGTTTTAAATTTTTTCTATTTAACAGGAGGAGGAGGAATTTGATTTTCCTCTTCTTGTTTTTCAATACTTTCAATTTTTTGATTTAACTTTACTTGTATAGTACCTATAAAGATAGCATCAATACCTGTAATTGGAATATAATCAGTTGATTTTCTAAGAGCACGTAATTCTCTTAAAGAAAGATTTGTTAAATTGTAAGACATAACTATTATTTTTTAATTGATTCTTGGTATTTTTCTTGAAGTTTTAAAGTAGTATTATAACATATTTCTACATATTCCCCTTTAAATAAACTATTTTTAATGGTTACAAGTAAAAATTCTATTTGTTTTGGGGTTAGTTCGATATTAAGTGTAGGAGGATTAGACATATTGTCTTTTCCTCCTACAACTACATTTTTAGTTTTTAATGCCATAAACCTTTTTAATATTTTAGAAAACAATTTTATTTAAATTTTACGAATAAATATAAATATCTTCGTTACTTGCTACGTATATGTTTCCTTCTTTATCATATTTGGATGGAGCATCATCTGGGTCATTGGTAGTTCCTACAACTACTGCTGCCATAAATGCATCTGGAGTGTATGAAGATAAAGTAGCATCAAATGAGCTAGTTACACCCCATCTTCCAGTAGACAAACCATCATAAGCAAAGGCATCACCAAAATCTTGGTCAGTTTGTTGTATAACAATACCACCATCACCAACAGTTGTTGAACCTGATCCAAGTAATATAAATCTATCTTTAACTAATAAATTTTCAGTATTTCTAAATGAAGCAGTACCATCAACAAATAAATCATTTGATATAATAACATCACCTGTTACTGTTAATAATCCAGTATTTGATTCTGATCCACCATCACTAACAAATGTTAATCTTTGTTCAGCATTAGCACTAGTACCATCTATATCAGTCAGTATTCTATTGTTTCCTGAGTTTTGTACATTAATTACACCACTAGTACCACTTGATCCTGATGAACCACTTGATCCTGATGAACCACTTGAACCACTAGTTCCTGATGAACCTGAAGTTCCACTTGAACCGCTTGAACCTGATGAACCAGATGTACCTGATGATCCTGAAGAACCTGATGAACCAGATGTACCTGATGATCCTGAATTTCCTGATGTACCTGATGAACCTGAAGAACCGCTTGATCCTGAAGAACCGCTTGATCCTGAAGTTCCTGATGAACCAGAAGTACCAGATGAACCATCATTACCTGAGGTACCGCTTGATCCTGAAGTTCCTGATGAACCAGAAGAGCCACTTGAACCTGAAGAACCAGATGTACCACTTGATCCTGAGACTCCAGACGTTCCTGAAGAACCACTTGAACCAGAAGAACCTGAAGTTCCAGATGATCCTGATGAACCACTTGAACCAGAAGAACCAGATGTACCAGAAGAACCAGAACTAGCTGCATTTTCTCTTGTACCTATAACCCCTGAAGAATCAATAACTAAGGTTGTTGTTTCTGAAGGATTTGAGCTTAAATTTGTAAGGGATAAATTTGCTAATTCAGCCGCTGACCCACTAACAATTACTTTTTTCCAATTTGCCATTTTTTATTATTGTATTTTATTTGTTATTGATTTATATTTTATTATACATATTATGTTTTTATTTTAGAATTAAAGACCTAAATAAAACTCATTAGAAGAATAAACAATTCCCCCTGCTATTGCTGTTGGTAAAGAGTTAAAGTTAATTAATTTTAATACTCCTTCATTTGTTACTCTAATTCCTTGATTACTTGCATTTTTTATTAATAAAAGATCTTGACCCGACCCATTATCAGTTATTTCTAATCTAGGACCTGATGGGGCTCCTCCTATACTTAAACTAGTACCATCAAATTGTAAATTAGATTCTCCATTAATAACATTAGGATTTCCTGTAGCACTTAATAGATAATTATTTACATTGTTATTAATTGTGATACCACCACCACCACCTCCAGAAGAATTTTGGACTTGGTAAGCACCAACTTTTAATGAATCTACAAATCTTACATTACTAGCCATTTTTTTTTAATTTTTTAATTCTGTACCTGGTGTTACATCTGATATATTAGATATTTCTCCTTGGTCTTCTCTTTGTCTTCTTGTTCTGCCATCTTTTGTCTTATTAACTCCTTCTTGGAAAATTTCTGAATTAGAAGTTGTTTCCATAGAAATAATAAATTTAGATTTAGAATTGTATTTAGAAATAGAATTCATATCTTTTTGTATTGTATCAGGTATGATATATCCTCTTAACCTAATATTAAAAGTACCTTTTACTAATCTATCTCTACCTGTTGTTAATTCTGTTGCTGTAGAAAAACTGTCAATAAAAGCTCTAAATTTAAATCTTTCAGGATTTCCCCAATAAGCATCAGATGCATATTCACAAGATTCAATAATTTTATTTAATTGTTCCATGTAATATGTTTGAACAATTACACTATACTCTAAATTTACAAAATCAGGAACTGCTACTGCATAAAATTGTTTTGCGGGTATTTTATTTTGAATAGCTGCCCAATTACTATAAAAGTTTTTTGGGTTATAACCCCGTTGAAATGTACCATATAAATTAGGACTATTAGCATCTAATTTATTATAAACTGTTCTATCCTTTGTTATAGTATCTCTTTTAAGAACAATAATAGGTAACATAATAGCACCTTTTTTATCTCTATAATACCCATCTCTTTGAAATGATTTCCATCTTTCAGGGGAACCATATATTACTGGTACTTCTCTTCTTTCGCCGTTTTGATAAACAAAAGGTTTTATTACATTTTGGAAGTAATAAAATACTGCTTCATCTAAATCTTGAATCCCAATTGAAAAAGGTTTATTTGTATCTCCTTTCCAAGATAATTTTTCTGACCTGTTAAATGGTATACCTGTTTGATTCTCATTTGAAGGTGATGGAATATTAGGATTACCATACCTTTCAGATGTTGGTCTTTGTTGATCAATACTGATTTCTTTTTGTGTTTTAGGTATGGGTTTTCTATACTGTGACATTAAAATCTTTCTTTATAAGGTGAAATCGCAACTTTATCAGCTGGGATGTAATAAGTTGAACATAATATTGATAAGTTAGTCCCAAATAAATCTAAATTAGGATTTAATGGGTTATCAGTACCATCTGAGTTATTATTAGGGTAATCAGGGTTTTTTCCACTCCAATATTGGTTAGCTACCACACTTTGTACTCCATAATATCCTTCTTGATATAAAATTATATCTCCAACATCCGGAACAACTTCTTCTGTTGGGTTTCCATTTGGAAAACCAGGTCTAACAGCTTTTAAATCATCTCTTAAAAAATAAAAATCAATAGGTTGTTGGAATTGTATTCCTTCAGAATCTTCAGGATATTCTTGAGCTGATCTATTAATTAGACAATTAAATAAAAAAGGACCATTATAAAATTTTTCAGCTGCAGCTTCACCATAGATATTAACTTTCGTTTCTTCTAATTTAAATTGATAAAAAGCCGCTTGTTGGGTAATAACATTACCCATAACTTCTCTATTTAAGTGTCTTACCAGAGAAACATCTCTCTGTCTTGCAAACATTGCCATATTATCCTATATAAATTACTCTTGGAACTTGATCCAATTCTCTTAATACTGCATCAGCTTCTCTTACTTTTCTTTCTAATAATGAAGCACGTGAATTTTCATCAAAATATGCTCTTAATCTTTCTAATAAAGCTGTTTTTTCTGCAGTTGCTGCTGCTAATAAATCTGCTTGATTTAATGTCATATCGGCATTAGGGATAGGTACTGTACTATATTTACCACGAACATATCCTAAAATTTCTTTACAAATTGCTAATGTCATTTCAAATATCCATTGTCTACCTACTGAGTTGATTAGTGAGTATACAGGGTTTTGATAGGGCATATTAGAAACATTTGTAATTTTATCTTCAGCACAGATTAAACTGCTTTCTAATCTTTCATCTCGTATAATATACTCGAACCATAAATTACCACAATTACATGAACCATTTACATCTTCAGCAATATCTCCTACTCCACTAATTTCATATGGTCCTGGGATAGGGAATATTCTAATTACATTGTTATGTATTTCAAAGCTATAATTAGACATTCTAACCATTTGATTCATCTCAATTGATTGAATAACTTGCATATCGTAATTTAGAGGCATCATTAAAAAGCCCATTGAACCACCAAATCCACCCATTTCCATTAATCCAGCAGCAGCTACACCCCCAAACCCAAACCCATCAAATGGGGCTAAATATCTTGCAGATGCAGGTATAGGTTCTTGATAAAATACTCTTTTTATTTCTATACTACTGGATATACCTTGTTGTTTAGCCCAAATTTTTAAATCATAATCTTGTACACTTGAAGTTAAAGGAACATGCCCTTTATACCAAGGTACATTACCACCAACACCTGCTTCTTCACCATATTGTTCTGATAGTCTAATTATAGTATCAAAATTAGGTTGAACTATAACTTCACTTAAATCTACATTTTCATAAGGTAAACCAGTAAGATCTAATACATTTTCTCTAATTAAATAAGCATATAATTCATTTCCATACATTGTTATGGCTTCTTCAAATGCGGTAAATATAGATCCTGTTTGTAATTCAACATCCATTAAAGGATACCCTAAACGTGTAGTAACAAATTTAGCAACTTTAAGACAGTCAACTTGAAATTCAATGTCATTATTATAAAAACCAAAAGCGGTTGCATTTGGGTTCCATAATGGATTACCATCATAAATTGGAACATTCATATCTTATTTAGTTTTATTATAAATATGAAAAAAAAGACCTCAAATTGAGGCCTTAAATTTTTATTTTATTTATTTTATTTATTAAGCTAATGAACCTGATCTCCATCCTCCATCTATGTATGCATAAATAAAATGATTTCCACCTGTTACAACAAATTCAAAAGTACCTTCTGGTCTAGCACCAGTGGGGATTGCAGAAGAAGTACATCCTATTAAACATGAACCTGAGTTATATTGTGTATCAACAGATCCAGTAAATGATCCTGTAATTTCTCCGTCAAATGATCCTGTAAAAGAACCTGTTACATTACCTGATCCTGTAAATGATCCTGTAAGTGATCCTGTAAGTTCTCCGTCAAATGATCCTGTAAAAGAACCTGTTAAATCTCCATCCCAAGATCCACTTCCTATACCATTAAATGAACCAGTAAATGAACCCGTTAAAATTACATCTTCAGTAGTTGTAATAGACCCTGATACATCAAGTGATCCTGTTATATCACATGAGCCTGATATTGTTAATGAACCAGTTATCGAATGTGATCCTGTAAAGTGTCTAAAATTATTATCTAGTTCTTCAATTGTTAAAGCTGAATCTTTACCACCTGAACCTGTTCTATAAGTTAATGCCATTTTTTATTAAATTTAATTTTGTTATAAATATTAAGAAGAACCTACAAGGTACTCTATTCTAATATCTGATTTGTTTGCTTTTGCTTTTATACTATATAGTGATGCAAAGGATGTAAAATATTGTAAATCAACATATCCTTCTACTACATAGTCATAATAATTGCTACTTTCAAATTGTGCATTTGATAACATCATTGATTTACCTGGATCTATTTTAAATACACCCTCATCACCTGATCCTACATTACCCGTATTAGGTGCTTGTGCATCAGGGCTATTTTGTATTAAATATAAAGAAAGATAATTTTCACAATCTAAATTAGTAAATCTTAAATATTTTACCGTATCTCTAACAAACGAACCTGCTACTTGAGAAGCTTCATTATCAACAAATCTTAAAAGTTCTACACCTGTATCTTCCCAATTTACTGATATTGTGTCTATTCTTCTTACTAATTGATTTACATTAGGTATTTTTATACTATTAGTTGCTACTTCTTCATTACCATTAGGTAAAGTTATGCTTTCACGTATAAATACTTCTAACGAACCTGTAGTAGTACATAATGCCATAATTCTATTTTATTATAAATATGATGTTAATTCTTACTATTATAAATATATGATCCAGAAGTGGTAATACTTACTCCTTTATCAACTGCTTCATTGTAATAATCTAATAAATCTTCAACAATCTCATTTCTATGGTTAGTAGTTAATGTAATAGCTTCTAAATTTTTAATTTTTCTTGCTGCTGTATATAAAAATTTAAACCCAGAATCTGATTTTTTCTTTAAATCTGTTTGGTGGGCATCACCACATATCATCATTTTACTTCTTAAACCTATACGTGAAGTTATCATTTCCATTTGTTCGTGAGTAACATTTTGAGCTTCATCAACTATAATCATTGAATCCATAAATGTTCTACCTCTCATAAATGATACGGGTACAATTTCTATTTTACCATCTTCAATAAGCTTTTCAATTTTTACTTTATCATGTAGCGCAAAGAAATTTTGATAAATAGGTTGAACCCAAGGATCCATCTTTTCTCTTAAATCACCAGGTAAAAAACCTATTTCTTCTTTTGATACAGTAGGCCTAGTAATTATTATTTTATCATATTGTCTTCTTAAAAGACCATCTAGGGCAACATTACATGCTAGTAATGTTTTTCCACTACCTGCACCCCCTCCCAAGAGGGTAATTGTATTTTCCAGGATGTGTTTTTTAGCGTCTTTTTGTTCTTCATTAAGTTGGAGTTTGAACTTAATTGGGTTCTTAGGAATTCTCTTAGGGCGATAAACATCGTCCGTATGGGGTTTACTTGCCATAAATTCTTGAAATTAGGGGTTATGTAATAAGTGAATATAACCGTTGTAAATACGTTAGAAAACAATAAAATTTTAATATAGCTATATAATGAGATAAATATAGTTTGTGTATAACGCATTTTATTATACATATTAAAAGCATAAAAAAACCCGGCATAAAGCCGGGTTAATTTATTAAGAAATATTAAGTATCTACTATAAAGTGTTTAAACCTGATATATTAATTTTTCCGTAGAATTCTGGACGAACCATTTTCTTAGCATATCTAGTTAATAGACCTTTTCTTGGTACGAACGTATCTGGATCGTATACAAGAGGAGTCATAATTAACGGAATGTAAGGAGCAAATACAGCACCACTTTCTAAGAACTGAGTACCACGGTATCCTAATAGGATTGTGTTAGCAGTCATGTAAGGGTTTTTGTATACTTTTTGGCGACTATTTAAAGCACCAACTTTTTGTACACCAAATGCATAGCTCATTTTAGCAGCATCACCATCTGTGTCAGCAGCAAATCCAGGAATAGATTCCAAGATAGTAGCTACAGTTGGAGAAACAACCATAAAGTTAGCACCACCACGTAGAGTTTTCTGGTGGATGATGTTGCTCAATTTTTGGATTTTAGTTCCTAATGTTTGGAACCATTGTCCTTGAGAATTGTAGAATCCAAGATCTGAAATAGTACCATTTCCGCCACCTGTGATAGCTTGGTTATTTACAGCAGACCATGTTTCAGTTCCTGCAGCAGCAGAATCAATTAACATACTTAAGATTTCTAAGTCAATTTCTAAAGAAATGTACTCACTTAAGATTGAAGTTAATTCAGCTTCAGCATCTAATGCATGATATGCATTTAAATCCTGTGCAAATTCTGGTGTCCATACAGCTTTAAGTTTTCTAGTTTTAGCAACAATTGCAGATGATTGCATCTGGATGTTGATTTCTGGAATTACTTGTTCTGGGCAACATCCTGGCTCGTCGTTAAACTTGTTAGGGTGTGGGTTACCTGCTTCAAAGTCACCTCTGTTATTATCAGTTGGTTGAACTTGATAGTTTACAAATACACTATCAGCTTCAATAGCTGTATCTAAAGCCACAAATACTACGAAGTCATTAACTGCATCGTAAGTTGTAAATTCAGATAATTGTACACCAGCTACAGATCCATCAGATCCTGTTGGTACAACACTAGTTAAAGATCCTGTAAATAATTGGAATCCTTTTACACCTTCGAAATCAGCAAAAGCTAATTTTGCAGCAGGAACTTTTACCAATTGGTAATCTCCAGCTACTGCAGAAGCAGAATATTCTGAATTAAAGTTAAAGTCTGCCCAATTTGCTTGTGCAAAAGTGTTACCAGTTACAAGAGATTGAGTGTTTTGGATAGAATATCCGAAACGACCTGATCCGTAAAGACCACCAGCATTTGTGTTACCAAATGGGTCTTCAGCTGAGGTTTTGCTACCATATAATGAATCGCCTGCTGAAAATGGAGATTTACTAGATCCATATTGGAAATCTAGGAAAAATACAAGACCAGAAGGTAAATTCATTGGTTGTACTGATACAAATTCCTGTGCAGCAATTTGACCAAATACTTTACGTACTAATGGTAAAGCTACACCAGCCCACTGTCCACCAACGTTTACGCCAGTTTGTGACTGAAATGTACCACCACCACTTACACCACCACTAGTTTGTGATGATTCAACAACAAGTTGTTTAGCTTGATTTTCAAGAATCATACCCATGTTATTTTTCTGGGCACCTTGTAAACCTTCTAATAAACCTGTCTTTTCCCATTTGCTAGCTAATCTAGCCGCGTCAGACTGTAAAGACTGGTATGGGTTCGCGCTTTCTAAAAGAGTATTTAAGCTCATTTTTTTTTAGTTTTTTAGGGTTAAAATAATTTTTAAATTAATCCAGCAAGTTTACGCATACGGTTGTATACATCATTGCTTTCAATAATGGGTTTTTTAGCTTCAGTTATTGTACCAGTTGCTTTAGAAGCACTACCTTGTGGTCTTGCTTTAGCTTCTGTTTTTGATACTAAACCTTCGTTTAATGTTTCAAAAATAACTTTAGCTTCTTTTACTGAAGAGGCTTTATCAAAGGCTTTAAGCACTCTAACTTTTTTATCTTCAGTTAAGTTTTTAGATTTGAATACTTTGTTTGTGTAAAGTAGTTTAGCATTTAAAAGGTTAACTTCTTGCAATTCAACTTTAAGAGCTTCGATTTTATCTAATGCTTCTTTAAATCTCATTTTTTCGGTTTCTTTTTCGATTTTAGTGTCATCTTTGTCACCATCTTCGTTTCCGGCACCGGTTTCACCTTTGTCCATGTCTTTTGCTTCGTCGATTTCTACATCAACTTCTACATCTTCAACATCTTCTACGTCCACAACGTCTTCAACATCTTCCTCTTCAAAGTCTTCGCCTGCTTCAATTGTTCCGTCTGCTACTAAATCTTTAATAACATCCTCAATGAATCCTTTTAAGTCGTCTTCTGACATATCTTCTAGATCAATTTCTTCATCGTCGATTTTGTCTTCTTCGTCTTCTTTCTCGTCTTTCATACCATCCAAGTAGCCTTCTTCTTCAGCATCAGTACGTTCGTCCTCTTTCAAGTCCTCTTTTTCGTCCTTCATACCGTCTTTGTAGCCTTCTTCTTCAGCGTCTGTACGAGCGTCCTCTGAAACTTTCATGCTTTTAAGTTCTTTTTCGATGTCGTCTTTAGCGTCTTCGAATCCGTCCTTATAGCCTTCTTGTTCAGCATCTGTACGTTTGTCTTCATCCAATTCAAGTTCAGCAAGTAATTCGTCTAGGTTAATCTCGTCAAGCTCTTCTTTAGCTTCATCCATATCTTCTTTCTCTTCTTTCATATCATCTTTAGAATCCATTTCTTCTTTAACGTCGTCTTCTTCATACTTTTTACCGTATCCTTCGTCAACGTCTTCTTTGTCCATTTCTTCTAATTTTGCAGAAAGCATAGATTTCAAATGTGGAGTAAAAGCCTCCTCAAGAGCAAGTTTAGCATTTGCGATAGCAGTTTCTTTAACAGCTTTAGCATCGGCAATTGCTTCTTTTAACAAATCATTGTTTGCCATAATCTCAAAATTTAAGTTTGTGAAATACGATTATTAGGAATCGTAATAGGGAATAATTTTATATCGGTACCATATTCAGTTTCATGGCACATTGCGGTTATACGTATATGGAGAGATATTAAAATATAAAAGCCCTCAAAAAGAGGGCTTAGGTCTAAATCGGTTGAATTTAGAGGGGTTAAGTTATTGGACATGATCCTTTTGAACAAAGAATTTCATGTACTACTTTATTAACATTCGTATAATCATAAGTGATAACTTGTTTCCCTTCATTTAAGGTATGCATATAAGAACCAGGGTTAGAAGGTGTTGAAACAAAATCCCAACATAGTAATTCAAAGTCATCTTGTACTTCCATTACCCCACCTCTTTCTTCTAATGATCCCATACCGCGAGATGAAACACCTACTGTTACACCTGCCTTAATTAATTCTTTAAGAATTTGCCCTGAAGGTGTAGGTAAAATTTCTATTTTGCCCATTACATTATCTCCATCCCACCAATAGTCTGATATTAGATGTGATACATTTTTTAAGTTTACTACAGTAGATTCAGGATGATCTAATTCTCCCATTGAACGTCTTTGTTCAATAAGTTCATTATATTTATCCATTTCTCTATTCCATAGATCTTTTGAATAATATCTACCATTGCCATTTTTAACTTCGGCTGTAGCTAAAATTCCTTCAACCATTAAGTTACCCGTCTCCTTGTTAACATTTTCTGTTAATTGAAGGGGGTTAACCTTAAAGGTATTAGTTTCTATTAAGAGTGATTTACCCATATTATTTAACTAGTTTATAAGAAACTTTTTTAATATTAAAATTTGGGTTTTTTACTTTTTTACCACTTTCATCTCTGTATTCAGCAGGTTTTTCATTATCATCTTTTGCTTTTTCAGGTTTTCCTAATGATTTACCAAAAGAACTTAAAGATACTGCGGGGTTAAGTTCAACTTTTTGTCCTATTTTAAATAAACCTCCTTCTTTATCATATTCAGTAGCATTGCTTACCATATCATTTTTAGCATCGGTTGGTTCTAAAAATTTACCTATATATGGTTTTAAAGCCTCATCAGATACATCTTTTGGAATTTCATAAACTCCACCATCAAGTCCTTCATTAATAGTATAAGCAGATGTTGATTGTCCTACTTTTTTAGGATCTCTTTCACCAGCAGCACCACGAGTTGGGTTGTTTTTATCATTCCAACTTACCTCATCCATTTCATCTACCATTTCTTTTTTAGAATATTTTGACCCACAAGATTTTTCATAGATTCTTTCCATCTTAGCTTTTCTTCTTTGTAAATCTTTGATTTCTCTTTGCATTTGCTTCATCTTAGATTTATCAATTAATTCACTTAAGTTTTCATCTTCTTGAATTGAATTAACTCTATTTACTTTCTCATCAATGTGATCATGTAAAAAGTCTAATTGAGCTTCCATTTTTACTTTTTCAGCTTCTTTCCCTATTTCCGCTAATTTACTATCTATTGATTCTTTTTTCACTTTTTTCTTTTTATCTGATGCTGCTTTTTTCATTGGTTCTTTTTTATCTCCGTCTCCGTCGATATCTGCAAA
>Ga0209534_10001317_pt1 | contig 26187 bp, 11 predicted proteins | sample COG_07_FD_184751 | JGI IMG/M metagenome (GOLD analysis project Ga0209534, IMG submission 184751) | Pelagic Microbial community sample from North Sea - COGITO 998_met_07 (SPAdes) (version 2) | ecosystem: Environmental > Aquatic > Marine > Neritic zone/Coastal water | place: Helgoland, sampling...
TAATAAAGATTTGCTGCACTAGCTAATATAATCTTTTTTTCTATATTATTATAAACTTTATCAAACGTTTTCTTCTTAATCTCATCTCGTTTTAACTGTTCTTTGATTAAATCGTTTGCATTAACCATATTGTTATAACTTGTACAAGATTTTTTATTATCTAATTTTATTTAATGTTTAAAAAATATGAACATATAATATTTATAATATCATTATTTATTGGAGCAATATTTATTTATAATATGTCCGGTATTGATTTTAATACTATTAAATTATATAATAATTATCATAGTCAAAAATGTAGAAATATAATTAATAATAAAAAATTAAAACAAAAAATAATATTAGACAAACAAGTAATAGATGATGAAATGTTAGTAAATGACGAAATGTTAGTAAATGACGAAATGTTAGTAAATGACGAAATGTTAGTAAATGATGAAATAAATAAGTCAGATGAAGAATATAGTAATAAATTATATCAAGAAATAGAAAATGATAAACTTAAAATTAATACTTTAAAAGATAATCTAACTAATAAACTTTTATCAGAAACTGATTCATATAAATCTACAATATTAAAACAAAACAAAAAAATATCTTATATGAAGATTACAAACTATTCTCATTATAAAAGTGACAAAAAGTATAGAATATGTTTTGGTAGTTGTAATGTTAACCCAAAAAATACAAGAATTTGGCAAAATATTGCTAGTTATCAACCCGATCTATGGATGTTTTTAGGAGATAGCTATTATAATGATATAGATATCGATAAAAAAAAATATGTTAAAAATAGTAATGAACTACTAGTAAATCACTTAAAAATACTTGATAAAATGAAATATAATCCTTCGTTTCAGAACTTTTTAACAGTTCATAAATATTTTGCTATTTGGGACGACCATGATTATTATCAAAATAATGATGATTTTGAGGTAAATGACCAAATTAAATTATTATTTAGACATTCATTTTTAAAATTCTTTAATGTTCCTAAAAATGATGTTAGATATCACAGAGAAGGTATTTATACTTATTATGATTTAATTATCGAAAATAAACATATCATTAGATTCTTTCTTCTAGATACAAGAACTACTAAAAATAATCTTGATATATTAGGAAAAGACCAATGGAATTGGTTTGAAAAAAATATTAAAAACTCAACTGCTCATATTAATTTAATAATATCAGGTACAGCTTTTATGGCAGATTCTAATTCAAAAAATAATTTTGAATCCTGGGAAAACACAGGATGGTCATATAAAAAATTAGAAGAATTATTAAATACACATAATTTAAAAAATGTTATTCTTATATCTGGTGATATTCATTTGGGTAGAACAAGAGTTAGAAATCATTTAATAGAATTTACTTCTAGTTCTTTAACAAGTCGTCCATCCAATTTAAATATAAAATCTGATATGGGAGACCCAGTTACTAAAAATAATTTTGGATTTATCGATATTGATTACTCAAATATAAATACTCCCAAGTATACAGGTGGTTTAATAAATTTAGAAAATGGAAATTACTCTAATTTAATACAATTTGAAACTATTTAATAATTACTATTCATAAGAAAGAAAAATGTAATTGATATAATAATTTTTTTTATAGGACTATCCATATCTAATATATTGTTATAATGTTTGTTAATATATAAATATACACCATGGGATTTATATCCTACAAATAATCCTACTAATGCACCAAATATTGTTTGTTCTATAGTATGACACTTTTCAATATAGACTCTCGAATACATCATTATTGGGACAAATAAAGATAGTAATACTATCGATATCTTATCTTTCGACTTTAAACTTTTAAATTTACCATCGCTTGATTTATTATATAATAAATCTTTTATTAAAAACCCTGTTTGTAATCCAGCAAACTGAGAATGTCCACTTGGAAAACCAAAACTTTTCGCAGGTTCATTTGGACAATTAGTAAAATATCCACAATCAGAAGCACCTACTGGTCTACTTCCTTGTCCTAAAATTGGTATACTATTGTTATTATTAGCAAATACAGGTACTGATATCACATGCTTTAAAAAATTATTCAAATATGAATTACAAATAATTATTATTGATAAGAATAATTGTGATCTTGATCCATATATTATTCCTATAAATAAATTAATATATACCATTATTAATTCAGAAGCTTTTATAAATTGGAAAAAAAGATCAATATTAAAATAATGTGGTATTATTTTCATTATATTATAAACTATATTTTAATTATTATAATTTATATATGTTGTCTAAATCATTTAAGTAAAAATATCATTTATGTATAATGATTGATACTATATGTCTCAGTGGCGGGGGTGTTAAAGGTATTTCATACATTAGTGCATTATCATTTTTAGAAAAAGAAAACTATATTAATTTTAATAATATTTTAAACTTAGTAGGTACGTCATCTGGTTCAATTATTTGTTTCTTCTTAAGTATCGGTTATACATTAAAAGAACTTGAAGACTTTGTATTACAATTTGATTTTAAAAAATTAGAACCAGATGTTAATTGTAATATTTTTTTGTCAGAATACGGTATTGATGATGGTATAAAAATTATGACAACCATTAAAACATTTTTAATTGAAAAATTAGATAGAGTAGATATAACCTTTAAAGAATTATATAAATTAAAAAATAAAAATTTACAAATATTTACTACTAATTTTACACTTGCAAGAAGTGAAATATTTTCTTATGAAACAACACCAGATGTTTCTATTTTATTAGCTATACGAATGTCTATTTGTGTACCATTTTTGTTCACACCGGTTCAATATAATAATTGTTATTATGTAGATGGAGGTATCACATATAACTTTGGATTAAATTATTGTAATAATTCTTCAACAATTGGTCTTGCTATTACAAATAAAAAAATAAATGATTTAGATTCATTTCATTCATATTTTACTGGATTATGTAGTATTGCATTAGATTCAATTAGTTTAAATTCGATATATCAAGAAGAAAAATATTTTAAATATAATTATATTGAAATAAATTGTCAGTTAAAAGAAGGTTTAGAATTTGGAATTACTACAGATTGTGTACAACAATTATTAAATGAAGGTAAAGATTTTTCAGAAAAATATTATAGAAATTTTATTTCAAAAATAGTTATAGATGATATTATAGATAAGATTATTTGTATAGATTAATCTATATATCTTAAAGAAGATAAATCTATATATCTTAAAAAAGATAAATCTATAGAAAATATTTGTTCATCACCGTAAAATTTTTATAGAATGTAAAGTAATATGCCCCAAATAGTTAAATTAAATGATTTCTCAAGTAGTGATACTGTCGAAAATAAATATGGTAAATTTGAGAAAGTTAATTTTAAAAAATTAATTAAATTAGAAAATATTAATAAAAATGGATTTATACAATTAGAATATGATATTAATAATAACCCTTATCTTGAATTAAACTCTAATCAAAATAAATTAGTATTAACTAGTAAAAATATAACTACAGATAGTGCTGATTTTCAATCAATTACACTTAAAAATAATAACTTAGAAGATACAATTAAAGGATTAAATACAAAAATTAATTATCTTGAATCTAGAATAACAGATTTGGAAAATAAACAAAAGGTTATAGAAAAAACAATAGATGAAGATCCATCAACTGAATTATATCTAATCGAATTTGATAATGCAACTATTGGAATATTTGGTATGTTTAAATTAAATGATGATAAAAAATATTTATATATTTGTTATAATGTTGATAAAAATATTTCTTATTGGAAATTAATTCAAACAGTTACTATTTAAAGTTTTAAATAATATAACTACTTTGGTTTTGGATATAAATTTGATAAATCTGAACTTAAATTATTATATTCTTTCATTTTCTCGGCTACATCTCTTTCATCAAACACTATCTTTGGTTGTAACATAAAAGCTCTATCTAAACTTGAATAATTATTTGTTTGAATACTATCTTCCGAATATAACAAGTCATAACTTGTTATTGATAAACATTCGTTTCCTACAAGTTGGCCATTATATTCTGATATTGATTGATTACCATCTGTCATTATTATTTGCTGATTTTTATTATATATTTTAAAATCATTAAATTTATTATTAAATTTATTCTCAAAATCTGTGGTATCTGTAATTCTTTCTCCAGATACTTCAATTGCTTTATCTAACTCATTCTTTTTCCTCTCATATCTTGATAATGTTGATTCTTCATCCCAATTATTATTTAATCCATGTTTAAGATTCATTTGATCTGCTTTTTCATGATACAGTTGCTTTGCTTCTGATGGCATTGACGGAAAATGCATTTTCAATTGAGATGTTGAATTTTCAAAATTGGTTTTTAAATTATCATGACTTATACCATCTTCGCCAAATGATTTTAACCAACTATCATATTTTTCTCTAGTTTCATTATTTGTTAAAATTTGATTAGCTAAAGTTAAATGATTATAAATATCTTCATCTATCACATTATTTTTATCTGGATGAAATTTAATTATTAATTTTCTATATGATTTTTTAATTTTTTTCTCAGGTGCATCCGATGCAACATTTAGCAATTCATATAAATTAAATTTCAATTGATCAAAATTAATTTCAACCATATGTTTTGACATTATATATTAATATATAAAACTCTTTAACTTAAAACGATATAAATTTTAAAATCTATTTTCTAAATTTTAAAATCTATTATTTTATAATGATTAGTTTACAAGAAAAAATTAAAGCTTCTATATATCTATTATCATACTTTGAAACTCTTGGTTTTTATAATGGTAATTGGGAATTTAATTATGGTATAAATACAATTAATACAAAAGAACAAGCATCAGAAGTATGGCTACATATAGTTCATGATTATTTTGCAAAAGGAGGATTTACTAATATCGATTTAACTGGATTTTTATCTAGTGATGATACTATTATGACTATCGCTACTGGAATAGCATGTTTACGTGGAGTATCAACAAGTACAAATGAAAAACATTATATAGATGAATATATTAGAATATTAGATAATTTAAAAAAACCAGTTCGCCAAAGTGGCATTAACACATTAAATACATTAGAATTAATAAAGAGATTACAATCAATTGATAAATTAGAATCAAAAGAAAATATGGGCGGTAACGGAGCAACAATGAGAACATCAATAATCGGATTAATTTATTATAAGGAAAAAGATCAAGATTTATTAATAGAAAATTCAATTATAGCAAGCAGAGTTACACATAACTATAGTTTAGGTTACTTGGGTGGATTAGTTACTGCTTTATTTACAAGTTATGCTATAAGAGATATACCCGTATGGGAATGGTCTACATATTTGATAAAATTATATGAAAAAGGTATCATTGATAATTATATGAAAAAAACAACTATTAATGACGAATATATTAAAAATAAAGATCAGTTTTTTGATAAATGGTATCAATATAATGAAGAAAAAATAGAAAAATTTAAATATAAAACTTCTGATTTTATTCATTATGATAATAGGATTGATTCGTTAGATGATTATAACGATTATAAAGGCAAAGGAAGCAAAAATAATTATACACGATTTGGTGGATCAGGCGTTAGCTGTCTAATAGTTGCATATGATTCATTATTAAGTAGTTTTAGTTCAAATAAAATACCTTTTAATCTAAAAGATAATTCATTAAAAATAAGTTTAGATAGTCTAATATTTTTCTCATGTTTACATTTTGGTGATAACGATACTACAGGAGCTATAGCAGGCGCATGGTATGGTGCAATGTATGGATTTAAAAACTTTGATCAAGAAAAATTAAAACCACTCGAATTTAAAGAACAATTAAATAAAATTACAACTGAAGTTATTAAATCAATTTCATCAAAAAAGTAATATACTAATATCTTAAAGTAATTTTTGTAATTGTTCTTCTAATCCGTCAACTGTACGCTCTCCTTCATAGTTTATTTTTTCTTGACCTTTTTTAAAGATAACAGAAGGATATCCTTGTACACTATATTCCTCGCATATATTTTTATTAACATCATCATCACACTTTACATCTATTACCTCAACATTTGTAGTATCTTTATGTTTTTTTTGAAATTCATCAAATATTTTTTGGAAATTAACAGAATATCCACACCATTTAGTATTAAAATTATATACCTTTATTTTTGATTCTTCAATAGAAAAGTCTTCTTTTCTACATTTAGTACAATATATAAAATATACAATCACTAAAAGTATTATACTCCATGTTGCAAGACTTAAACCAAAATATTTTTGATCTAACATATAATAAATGTTATATTAAATATAATTTCTTAAATTATATCTTAAACTATTTTAAATTTATATTTAAAAATTATATTTAAAAATTATATTTAAAATTTATATTTAAAATTTATATTTAAAAATTATATTTAAAAATTATATTTAAAAATTATATTTTCTATTCCATGATATATATGGCTAGCCCACAATCTAAATATGCTAGATACGACAAGTTCGTACCCGTCTTAACAAATGGTACCTTAAATGTTACCACCTTCCCAGCTCTTCCCCTCTTCTTACATCAACTTGAAGAAAATTCTCAAAAAGCTATTAGCGCCGGACAACCTGTCGCAAGTGTTCTTTTCCGCGCAGATACTTATTATCCTGTTGCTGATAAAAAATATGTAGCAACAACAGCTGCTGGAGCAAGTGCCCCTGTTTATGCCAGTGTAGAAACATATGCTCCTGAATTCTCCGTATTAGCCGGAAATGTTAATACTGCACTTGTTGATATTACTGATGCTGCCCAAGTAAGAGAAGCAACTAAATTAGCTGGTGAAAACCCATGGTTCAAAAATTTACTTGATACTTTATATACCCAAGCATCTGCTTCTTATACCAGAACACGTAACACTAAAACTGCTTCTGAGTTTATCAATGCCCTTAACCTCAGTGAAGCAAGTAAAATAAACAGTAAACTTTTTGCCGATGTCAAAAACTCTTCCGGTGTCAGCCGCACAACAGCTGATGTCCAACGTGGTATGGTTGCTAATACTTCTTCTCCTCTTGTTCCTACTGATGATTACCGCACAACACCCTACCCTTTCAAGATTGACAAATATATATTAACTTTCATGTTAGATGCTGCAGTTGCAGCTGCAACTACTACAGGAAGTCCTTCTGCATTTTTTAACTCACCAGCATCTTTCACTGACGAAAAATTCTTTTTCAGAAAACCCAATGAACCAACTAAATTATTCAGAAAAGATGCTAACGGTGTTGTTACTGAAGTTCAACAAGACAGTGTTGCTTACAAAGAACAATTACAAGGCGCAAACTGTTACAATCTAGGATTCGTTGGCGATGGCGGGACTAACAAATGTGAAGACTTAGTAAAAAAGTGTTTAGGTGGTCAAGATGTATCTGCTTGTAAAGAATTTATGTCCGACAAAGATTGGTGGAATGAAAACAGCAAAGTTGATGATTTATTACCAACTGTAGCAATGAAAATGTTAAAACAATTTGGTTTCAGTATTGAAAATGTTGTTAATAAAGAAATTGGTTTAACATTAAAACAATATCAATCACCAACAAGTTGGATTAAAACTTTACACACTGATTTCGTACCAACAAATAAATTAACTACTGCTGAGGTCACAAGTATTGCCGGCAATCAAGCATTAATGAGTTATTTAGAAAAAGTTGTTAATAAAATTAACTCTAACCCAGCTGTATTAAATTCAGGTTATACTGGTCCAAGTACTATACCTTCAAATAATTTTGCTGGAACTAGACTATCTCAATTTGGTATAAAACCATTGAGAGTTGCACCTGGAAGCGCCGTACCATCTGTTTCATCAGTTGTTGGATTACAATCCCAAGTATTAAATAGAAGACTTGCTGTAGGTCATTTCTATGGCGTACCTACACTAGGTGGTTTAATCTTCCAAAGAGGTGGTGGAAGTGTTTTAGATAATTTACCAATGCTTGTTGCCCCACATCTTAAAGAACTTTTTAAATCTTTTGAAACAACATTAAAAGCCAATGGTAAAGATTTAGATGCTAGTGATAAAGCTCATATTTACAGTTTACTTGAGAAATTAGGTAAAACAGAAGAACAATTAAAGAAAGCTGTTATCTATACTGAAAAGTACATTGAATTATTATCTGTTTACGGTGAATCTGATAAATCTAGTGTATTAAAATATGATCATATCCAACAATTTGTTGATAAACGTAATGCATTATTCGAGAAGGTAACTAACAGACAACTTACATCTCTTGATATTCAAAAAGCTGTAGCTGAAGCTGTTCAATCCGAACTTGCCAAAAAAACTACTCCTTAATTTAACAAACTATTATACAAATTCTTATATGATTTCATATCAAAATTTAAATATTTAAAACTATAATTTTAAAAAATATAAACATTGTTTTAAATATTTGTTCTAACTAATACTAATGGGATTAGGAATATTACTACTTGTTTCTATAGGCAAAGAAAATTTATACTTAAGTGGACAAGCTGAGATAACTTTCTTTAAATTAGTATATAAACAATATACAAATTTCAGTATAGAAACTATACCTCAATATTTTAAAACAGAACCAGATTTTTCAAGAAAAATAACTATAAATATATCTAAAAATGCAGATCTACTTGATAAATTATATTTAAATATATCATTACCTAGTATTTCTCCTAGTAGACATACATATTTGCCTGATGGTATTAAAAAGTTTAGATGGATCGAAAAAATAGGATTAGGTATTATAAAAAATATAGACCTCGAGATTGGAGGTGTGCTTATTGATAGAATAAACGGCGAATATATGAATTTTTGTTATGAACTAAATAATAAAATAGGTCAACAAAGAGGATATAATAATATGATAGGAAATATTGAAGAAGTCAAAAAATATACAAATGGTAAAAAATCTTATAATTTACAAGTACCACTAAATTTTTGGTTTTGTCAAGATTCTGGACTAGCTCTTCCTCTAATTGCTTTAACACACAATGATGTGAAAATTCATGTAGAGTTTTCTAGTTTTAATAAATGTTATATGGAATCGCCTTCACATTATATAAAAATAAATAATATGTTTTGTTTATTTCAAGAAGGTGAGATAATTCAACAAGAAATAAATGGAAATATAGCAATTGGTAAGTTTGTATATTTTGATATAGTTGAAAGAAGACTTTATTATGATAAGATTTCAAATGATTTTGAAATACCATTGGTTACTTCATCTAGATATAATATATTGGGAAGAGATTCCAAATTTGAAGTATCAATACAGGTAAATACATATGTAATAAAGGATGAATCATATTTTCTTTATAATTTTCCTTCATTAGAAACATCTTTCTTATTAGCAAATTATGTATATCTAGACAATAAAGAAAGATGGGAATTTATACATAAGGATTTAGAATATATGGTACCACTTGTAGATATAATACCTGAGAAAAAAGTATATAGTACAAATGTATCTTATAAAATTGATCTTATAAATAATCCAACGAAAATAATATATTGGAGAGGACAATTACTTTCAAATTACGAAGCAAATGATATTTTTAATTATACAACTTCGCCTATTGAAACATCAAATAGTGTTGATTCATCTCAACATGGAGTATTAATTAATAAAGTAGCAATTGTAATAAATTCAATTAATAGAGAACCTGACACAGATTACAAGTTTTATAGACAAATGCAAATATATAAAAATAATTTATCATCTGCACAAGATGGTATAATGTTATATTCATTTGCGTTATTTCCTTCTGAATATCAACCTTCTGGTACATTAAATTTTAATAAAATAGATGATGCTTATTTACAATTAACTTTAAATAAAATTGTAAATTATCAACAACCAATGTTGGTAAAAGCATATGGTGTACATTTAAATATTTTTAGAGTAATAAATGGATTAAGTTCTTTGGTTTTTATATAAATATATAACGGTTAAACCCAACTTAAGCTACTAATTCCTCCAATTATTCGTAATATTTGATATTCTTTAACAACCGTATGTAAAAATACATTTTCATTAACAACCATTTTGTTAAATATGACATTCAGTGTAGGATCTTTTAAAATATTAAAATTTAATTGTCCAGATGGTTGTAATGATGTTGGGTCTATTGCAAATGAATATCCAAATAATCCAGGTTCAAAAGATCTTTTAAATTTTTCATATGGAACAACGCTATTATAATAAGTATAGTTATGTTCTGATAATAATGATCTCCCATTCGCTTTAAAATCAATTTCTTTTATTGGTTTAATTTCTGTAGTTATATTTTTATTAGTATGTATCTTACTAAAATATGCTATTAACTTTGAAAACTTTGTTCTTATTCTATTATTTGTTATATCATTCGCATTAGTTCCAAAATAAGAATCATTGTAATTATCATAGTATGATAGTTTTACAAAATACAAGTACAGAATAAATTTTAATTCATAATTGACTAACATTTTATTATTTTGTATATATTTTAATATAGTTTCAGAATTTTCTGTTATTAAATATTCTATTGTATCTAATTGTAAAAAGTTATTTAGATAAGATGTTGGTATCTCTTGAGTAAATGTTCTATTATTTTGAATATATTTCTTATATAATTGATAAAGTTCAGTATATTCTTGATAGTATTGGTCCTTAACGTTTTCTATTTCAGATAGATAATTTTTACCAGTAGTCTTTGATTGACATATCCAAAAAATATCTTTAATCAACCCTTTTATATTTAAATTAATTGTTTTTATTTCTTCTTTAATTAAAATCGGATTATATACAACAAACCTTTCTATTAAATATTCGTGATTATATTCTGCAAACCGCTGTCTTTCAACTGAATCTAATAAAATAGTATCTGTTATCATTGAAAATTTAATATAATTAGGCAGTTTAATATCATAATTGGATATATTGTTTGAAATCATATTTTCTAATTTATTTAACTTTAATTTAACAGTTATATTAGTATTCTCTAAAGTAATCAATGGTAAATAATTAGATGAAGACTGATTAAACCAAAACATTGTAGGTAAATATAAATAAAATTTATTATCTTTAATTTTAGGATACATCATCATTTCTTTTTGATTATGCAAATATTTAGACATAATCTTGTATACATTTTTATCTAATACATCTATTTTTTGATTATTCATATAAAATTCAATGTAGTCAAATATGTGGTATGAGAATTCTTCTCTCCATTTTATATCTTCTTTTACTATCTGTTCATCAATAACAGTCTTATAATAGTTACTGTATTTTAATTCATCAGGAAACTTGTAACTAATTCTCGATAAAGATATTAAATCAAGATTGGAATTTACATTTTTGAAATCTGACATAAATAAATTAAAATTACTATTACTTGAAAGTATTATAATATTACTGGATGTATCAATTGTTTCAATCTGAATTTCAAAAGTATTGGCATTTATAACTTTTGTTAATAATCCATTAAAAAATGTATTAGATTGATATTCTATATCCGTACTATCTAGTACTATATTTACACTATAATTTATATTATGAAGATTATACTTAATATTACCAGTTAACACAAGTGGCTCAATTGTTGAAAAATAAATACTTCCATCTTTTTCACCAAATATTTTTATATCAATATATGTGTTATGTAAAATATCTTCATTTGAATTAGTTTCTACTTTCTTTATTCGATAGTCATTACAATCATTACAAAGAAATGAATCAACAGATAATAGATTAGTAAAATAATATATATAATTTCCACTTTCTTTAAATTTAGAATCTAAATACTGAATATCAATCTGTCTTGGGGGTCTGATAATATAATTATTAGATAGTTTCATTGTCATTATTTGATTATATTTATATGGTATTACGTTTGATGGTCCAGTATGAACTTGTTTAAAATTAAATGATGGTGTACTGCTAAAACTACCTAAACTCGTTAAATCTATAGTAATAATATTGTTATTCATATAAACATTTTGATTGTCTACCAAATAATAGGCACCACTTATATCAATGTAATATTTAAATGAACTTGTTAAACTAATAGTTAAATCATCAATCAATTGGAATGAAAGAAAATTATCACTATAGTCATACAAAGTAACATTTACAATATTAGTAATTTCTATATTATAATTAGATAAATCATATGCAGTGTATTTATCAGCTGTCTGGTATAAGAAATTTAAATCAGTTGTAAATGAGTTAACTACCCCAGTAATATCTGGGTTTCCGGTAGATACAAATTTAACTTGTGCATCTGACAAGAGTTTAACTAAATTTATTGATTCAATTAAAAAAGGTTTATCTACAAAACTTAAATCGGTAATTTGAACAGGACTATTTTTTTCTAATTTAAAGCTGTTATTTAGGACTTTAGGATTTGTTATTACATTTGATGTAAAGATGCGCACTGTATTTTCTTTTATAAACTCTATATTAGATATTGGTGTATTATCTATATTATAATTTATAGGCAATAGATTATTTACTTTATAATTAATATTAGTTAAATCATCTTCTAAAAATATATCATATACTGATAATGTTGTTTTATAAGTCTCTATTGTTCCTAAATTATAATAAACAAAGACAGAATAGTTAGTAAATTTATTAAGTAGGGTATTTCTTTGTATATAATATAATCCATCTGTATCTGTCATTATTTGATAATCATTATCATCAATTGTAATAAATATATCATTAGATATTGCTTTTAAGTTTGATTTATTTAAATTGTCTGTAATACTTATATATAATCTATCTTCTGTCGAGATTGTCTTAAGTGTTTGATTCTTAATACTTATCAATTGTTCAATCTTTATAAAATTATCATTTTTTAGTTCGACATTACTAATTAAATTAAATAAAGTACTTGTAGAATTAACCTTATAACTATTAATAATTATACTATTATCATCAAGCACGAAATTTAAATTACCGGATGATATATCATTAATTAGGTAGTTTTGATAAAAATATCCTTTTGATTCTATACTAGTTATGTTATAACTTTTATCTGCAGTTAAAGATATTTTATTAAAATCATCATAATTGTATTCAGAATTAAAAATTATTTTGTTAGAATTTTGTTTGTTAATATTTAATATTTCATCATTTAAAACATTATCACCTGTTAGTAAATCCAATGTATACCTTTGGTCTGGTTTAAATATTATATCATTTGATGATGTAATTTCATATTTAAATAATTTGTCACTGTCTATTTTATAATTAATTGTATTTTCATCATTGTATTTTATATTATTAAAATCATATGTTTTATAAATAATGACATCTTGATTAATATCTGATTTAATAATACTATTATGACTATACAAACCAAATGGTATCAAATTACCCAATGTGTCAACTTTATATCCATTATAATTTTCAACCGATGCCCAATTATCATCCTTTTTGTATGTTATATCTAATTTGTCATTAAATTCTGAATTAAAAAACTCTTTATATTCACTCTCTGTTTCTAATATTTTATCCCATTGTTTAGATAATAACAATTTTTCAAATGTTAATACACCATATGTGTAATTAAATGATTTACCATCCAAAATATATTTAATAAATTGTTCTTTCTCAGATGATATTTTTACTATCTTATCAAAGAGAATATGTGAATCTACGCCAAAACTAGAATTAATTTGGTTTTTATTTATAAAGTTATTAATATCATTGGTTACCATACTTGCAAATCTACTAATATATAACGAGGTTGTCTTATTTAAAATAAATTGATTATCTAAATATGCAATTCTTCTTATACTTGTATCATTAATTTGTTTAAAAATACTACTATTATTCACACTTCCATCTTCAAGCTCAACTTTCGTTACTAAACACTTTTTAAAAATAATATAATCACGTGTATTTACATCACCATTGTATCCATCTAAAAATCTATTAATATTTTCAATAGGTGTATTCCAAAAGTAATAATACTTTGAGTTATTTTTTATATAATCAAATATAATTTCTTCTACCTTTCTTATTTCAAGTAATTTATTATAATTTGTAAAGTTATCTTTACCTAGTAAATTAGCTACTTGTTGTAAATTAGAATTAACTAATGTTTCTTCAAGTAATAAAACTGAACCTGCAGTATCATTTGAAACTACAACAGTACCACTTGAATCAACATTAATATGTTTAGCAAAAACTTGATTCTTATACTTGTATTGTGAATTATTATAAAAAGTTATAGATGTCCAATCCTCTAATGATTTTGCCATATTAAAATATATTGTAGTATTTATACCTTCAAACATATCTACTAATTTATTAACACTAGAAATAGGTTCATATAATTCTTCTGTAATAGCTCCAGATCTTGGATATGATATATATAAATTACTATCAAAATTCTTTATTTCTTTTTCAACAGAAACTTCTAATTTCGCATCTTTATTAATACCTAAATTATTTATATTATTAGACAATATTGACAGATAATACTTTGTACTATCGGACTCTAAATCAATATTATCTTTAATATAGTTTTCTAAAACATATTTCTTTAAAATATTACTAGAACCAACCTTTATTGGTATAATTGCACGCTCATTACCAATATTCCAATTATCTGAAAGATAGTTTTCTAACTCTAAATCAGATGGTTTATTATTATTTAATTGATTATCCGTTTTCCATTCTGAATTATTTTTATTCAAGTACTGGAAATAACTCTTCTTAACAACATATATATTACTATTTTTTGTTGTCGGTATTTTATTGAATAACAAATATACCTTATTATTTTCCATAACAATACTTAATTTATCTTGAACTATATTATTTACTTTAATATTAGAATAAATATCATACTTGTCCATTAGTATTAAATATTTGGATGATATTTCTACTTTCCATTTATTATTAACAAGTGTTGGTTTAGATAATATTTTTATTGGAATAGGCATATAAGTATCAATAGATTCAGTAGAGTTTACGCCAAATGTGTCATTTACATGTAAAATAGGATTTTCAAATTCGATAACATTATTTTTTATTTTAATTGGTATTAATCTATGTAAATAAAATAGTGAATTATTATTTGAAATATTATTTAATGTTTTTAATTGACCATCTTCAAATATAAGTTTTGAGTAATGTATTATTGTTTCATCATATTTACGTTCTTCTATTAAAACTTGTTCATTTAGATTTATATCAAATGGCAATTTGTTAAAATATTTTCTTGATATAGTACTACCCGTTGATAATATATTAATTGGTATATAATTATCTATAAAGAAATTAGAATTATTACTAAAATCTCTATAAAATAGATTAAACAATATACCAGATGTAGTTAAAGTATTAGATTCTGATTTTATTTGTATATCAAAATATCCATTATATAATTTTATATCAAATGTACGTAACTGAACTTGTTCTGTGTTATTTTCCATATAATAGTAACAAAATAATTTTGAATAATTATTATTATTTTCTTCAGTTGTTTTATAATTATAACTCAATACTTTATCTGAAATATTTACAAAATTACTATTAATACTATATTCATCAGTGTGTGCATGATTAATTGGCAACAAAATGTCAACTTTGCCCGACAAATCTACATAATTATTTACATCTAATACACTATAGTTAGAACTTCCGTAATTTATTAAATTTTTAAAATTATACGTATTACTATTTAATATTATCTCGGAATGATAATCATATAGATTATGTTCTAATACTTTATCAAATAGGTTATCATTTATTTTAATTATCTTATCTTGGTTATCAAATACATGAATACTAAATTTTTGAGTCTTAGAGTTACCCAAGTTATCAGTAATAACTAATATAACATTATTATCACCTAAATAATAATTTGTTGGCGTGCCTGTTAAATTATAGTCAACATCTAGTGTTAACCATTTAGGTAGTGTTGATGCAGTTATATATATTTCTTTTCCCAAAGTATTATCTACGCCTATTCTTCCAGATACTTTGTACGAATATCTTTTATTATTTACTGATGTGGTTATTGGAGATGATGTAAATTCTATTAAATTATTAGATGATACATCAATAGTAAAACTCTGTGTTGTTTTTAGATTATTTGAATTTACCTCTAATATCACATCATAATTATTACTTGCATCTAATGTACCACTTAGATTATTACCAGTTAATGTTAAACCAGACGGTATAACAGAACCAATTAATGTAACATTATCATTATTATTATTATTAACAAGTATATCATAAGAATAATTTGTATTTTCAATAACTTGGGTTAATGGTGTTGATGTAAAATACGGCGCATACTTATAATCTACAAATATAGTAAATTTTTGCAAAGTAGTATTATTACTTGTATCTTCTGATTGTAATACTATTATATTATCACCAACACTTGAAAGAGTAGGTGTACCATAATATCGATTTGCCGATACATCTAATTGTAGCCAGCTAGGTTTCGATATTTCATATGTATTTAGTAATGTTGTATTTATTGACATATCATATCTATATTCATATCCTACATATCCAAATGTCAATGGTGTATTTGTAATTCTAATTGTAGTATCATCGCTTACTACGGTTATATCAAATTTCTGAAACATTGAATTAGAGTCATCGTCTGTAGCTACTATATTTACTGTATTATATCCAATATTACTTGAATCTGGTGTACCAACTAATGAATAATTACCTGCATTTTCATTTAATGTTAACCAAGATGGTAATTTTTCTGTTGTAATAGTACAATTACTAGGGTTTGTAACAATATTATAAGTATAAGCTATATCAACAATTCCTGTAGTATTTGCACCTGAAGTTATTTTTGGATGATTAATTAAATCAACTGCTTCACCTTTTATTATAAGATTATTCAAAGAATTATTAATATTATTATCATTAAATTTAGTATAATTAATATATAATGGGAAATAGTATTTACTATTACTAATAACATAAAATGAATCATTTATATTTAAATGATCAGATGGAACATTATCTGAATTATTAAAATTACTACTGTTATAAAAAACAATAAGTTTGTTTAAACTTGAACTTGAACTTGAACTATTAATATTAATTTCTTCATTGTATATTCCTGTAGAAGTTAAATAAACAGGATATTTATATTTATTAGTTAAAATATCGTAGTAATAATAAGAAGATGTTGAATTAAACAGAGTATCAGGTGATGTATTAATATCAATACCATCAAAATATATATTTGTTGATTTATAAAGAGTTATTCCATCGAATTTAACTTTATCAAAATTATAAACAGGATAATTATATTTTGATATTTCTGAAAACTCTTTTTTATTTAATTTAATATGTTTGTATATACCAGGTGATAAACTAGCTGTTAATCCTAAAACTTTACCATTATCAATTAAATGATTTGTTCCATTATAATGTATCATACCATAATCAAACGATACTCTACTTCCTGTTATATCTAAATGTTTTTGTACAAATGGTTGATAAGGCAAGTAAAATATAAAACTATCTTTATAACTATCTACTAAATTATTTAAAATAGGTGCATAACTATTATCATAATCGTTCCAAAAAACATGATGATTAATTACATATTTGATAATTAAAATAGCATTTTTTATTACACCACTATCATTATATCTTGTAACAACTCGTGTAAAACCACCAAAATCTGGGCCATAGTATTTCCATTTATTATTACTTTTTTGAATAAAAATATCATTACCTTTATTGTTAAATCCAAAGTTAATTGAATTATTGGAAAGTACTATATTTTCATTATCATAATATCCCATATTTTGACCGGTGTAAATAAAATCACCAATTTTAATTTCATCTCTATTTTTGCTAATAAACATATTATCTTCTTCAAAATTAAAATTTACAATTAAATTCTTTGTATTAAAATTACTAATATTAGCAATTGAAAAATAATTTTTATAAAATGTATTTAATTCACTTGCAGTATGATTACTTATTATATTAAAACTATATCCTTTGTATTTTAAATCATAATTATTAATTAAAAGTTTAATATCACCAATACTAATAATTTCACCAATATTAAAAGACCCAAATACAGTATAAATAATATATATATTTTTATTAATAAAAAAGGATCTTTCAACTATTTTTCCTTCAAATAGATTAAAATATAAAATTCCTGTATTTTCACTACTCGAAAATGTATGATTAACGATAATATAATTATTTTCTATTTTATCAATATTTAAAAAATAATTTTTCCCATTTATATTTACAATACAACTTGAAATTAGTTTAATATATTCTTTATATCCACCTTTAATATATATTTTATTTTCATATATTGTTATATCATCTATTAATTCATAATATCTTTCTTGTTCTGTTAATCTTGAACATTCAATAGGTTTAATATCTTTATAATAAACATCAGTATTTGTGTTATCAATATTCATAAACTGCAAATATCTATCATAGCTATTCACATTTGTTAATGATACACTATTATTTGGTACAATTGTTATATTATCTGGAGAATTTACTTTGAATATATTAGGAATACATCCAGAAAAATCTATATTAGATGCATCTTTAAAATTATTTTCTATGCCTGAAATTATATAAGGTTCATGTAAATAAACATAATTTTCTAGATTATATTTCATTTCTAATTTCTGTGTATAACTATCATCTACTAGAATTCGAGTTATTATATCAAATATATAAGGTGTATTCTCATATACAAAATTAACTTTGAAATTTAATTTTTTAAAGTCACCTTTATTTATATATGTGCCTGTACGCACCTTAAGTTCAAATATATTATAAGAAGTATCATGTGTTATTACATCTATATTATTATGTATTTCTTTAATATCTATATATGATACCTTAGTATTATCAAAATAATATTTAGTTAATGGTCCATTTACAACTGATGTACTACTTGATAAGTCAAACTGTAAATAAAAAGATGTATTAGATGTTAAATTGTTAGATGAGTCTAATTGTGTTTCGGCAATTTGTAGAATAGAATCTATTTCTGTATTTAAACTACTATCAGAAAATATACTATATTTTAATTCTGTTACAGATGTGGTTGTATCAATTATATTAACAGTTAATGGTCTAGTTATATTATTATCAAAGAATATATTAATATCATGTGTTGTATTACACTTTGTATCAATAAGATATTTATTATACCCTGATACATCATAATAAATTAAATCAGTATTTATTGTCTCAATACAATTTTTAAGAGGACTATAAGTTATACTTTGATTCACTTTTGTATTATAGCTATAAAAACTTTTGTTACCAATAAATCTATTAGGATTAATAAAATAAATTTTTTCAAATAATAATCCAGCATTTGATGATTCTCGACTAAAATCACTAAATTTATAAAATATATTATTATATGTGAAAAATAAATATTTTATTTCATTATATAGTGTATCATCGCCAATAAATATTTTGTTACTACTTATGTCAATGTTTATCCATTCTTGTTTAAAACTATTACCAATATCACCATTAAAAAACCACAAATTTTCGGGTACAATACTGTCACTCATATCACTTAATTTTTTTATAGTATCTTCATTAAAAATATATACTGATTCATCAAGTGTTTTATTAATTAAATGATAATATACTTTTTTATTCTGTAGAATTAATGGTTTATTACTTATAACTGTGTTTCCTAATGAATAAATAGTAGTATCAGTTATAAATGAATAATTTAATCCTTGAATTGTTTCAATATTTAATATACCATCTTTTAATGTACAATATGTTTCACTGTTATTATCAATTTGTTTATTATAAAATTTAATAGTTATTAATTTATCTAATATATATGCAGTTGTTGAAAAATTAATTGTATTTACAAGATTTTCTTTTAATATTATGTTATCAGTTGAATTATATGTATATCCAGATGATTTAATTGTACCTACAAAATATGTTGAGTTCTGAAAAGAAATGCTATAATATGATAATAGTGCTAGATAATTATTATCACCATATGTAGTACTAATAACTCTACATAATACATTGTCAATTAGTAAAAAATTATTCACAACTAAATTATTATTAGTATTATCAATTATATATAAATATATTTCATCATGTATTATTTCTAAATCTGCATATGTAAATGTACTATCTATCTCTGTTACATAACTTGATTTATACACTTTATTAAGATTATCTTCTATTTGGAATTCATCTTTAGAAATAAAAGTAGACAAATAACATGAATTCATATCATCTACAAACATATAATTTTTACTTGTATCATAATTAAAATTTAATGTATCTTTTATAATAATATTATTTTTAACTAGACCAGGTCCTAAATAATTAAAAAAATCTTTCAAATACGTATATTGTGATATATTATTATTATCAATATCTTTATGAACTGTTTTTCTTATTGGACGTAATTCTTTGTTGGTTTCTATTAAATCTGATTTGATTGTAATAGGGCTAGAATCATAATAACTCTTTTTATCTAATTCTGGATATAATAAAAAATCATCATCATATAGATATTTAAACTTGTACTCATTTATAGTTTTATCAGTATAAATATAATTTTTAAATTGTTGTTGAAAACCATAAAAATAATCAAAACTATTAGAAGTTGAATTATTACCAATATCTAACCATAACATATTATTTTCAACATATTTAATTTGTTTTTCTATTTCATTCTTATATTCAGTTAAAAATAATACCATATCATTATTTAATCTTATTTCATTTAAAAAAGGTTTATAATTTGTTATAAAAATTTCTCGCCCACTTCCTTTTGTTGCACTATAATTTAAATTTATATCTAATGATGCACCTGCCTTTGAGTTATAGAAATCAATTACATATTTACTAAACAAATTATAATTATAATAAATATTATTTTTAGGTTTATAAACACTAAATGTATATTTTGATATTTTATTATTTTCTTCTATATCTGATATAACTATATTTTCATTTTTATTATCTAATAATGACATTAAGTTAGATGAATTAAATTGTTCCAATAATTTTTGTATTGTTTTTCCAAAATCACCTTCATATATTTTATTTATAAAGTTCTCTTGAAAAAATGATTGTACAAAACTATTTGTAGATTCCATTTTATTAATAATATTTCTAATATCATAAGTATCTAATATTCGGTCTATTTCTGTATTTATTTTATTAATCAATTGTTCTTTTGAAATACTATCTGATAAGTTTGATTCAATAATATTATAATCAAATGATGACGATATAAGATTATCTTGATATCTAAGTAATTGATTCGAATTTAAAAGTTCATTTAAATGTAAATAATCACCATCTATTGTTATATAATTTACTTGATCTGCTTTTTCTAAATTAAATGGTAAATTATACAAAATTACATTACTGTCTTTAGTAGTATTATTATCAAAAAATATTAGCATAGGTGTTTGAATAAAATAATCCATTAAATCAGATACCTTATTTTCATTATTCTGTAAATAAAATGATGTATATGGTAATAAATTTGGCAAATAGGTGTTATTAAAAATCATAATTGTATAGTCACTACTTACTGATGTAGTAGAATAGTTTTTTGTATTCATCAACTTAAATTTTAAAACATTATTAGTAACAGTCGGTAAACCTAAACTTACTCTTTCTGTAGAATTTTTAATATAATAGGTACCAATATTATATTTAATATATTTGTAATAATTTTCATAATTAATTGAATTAGTTATTGGTATTTGTAAAAATATACTATCTGTTCCATCGCTATTTTGTGTACTTGTTATTGTACCTGATAAAGTCACTTCATCATATATATATCTAACTTTTTGAATTGATATTTTTTCTATTTTATCAAAATTTAGTTTTTCATTTATATAATAAAAATTATCTTTAATATTGGCAAAATATATATCATTTAAACTACTTGATTTTGAAAAAACTATCTTCTTTTTAGAAACGGTTGAATCTATTAAAGTAGTTTTTAAATAATAGTTGTATTTAGAATTTTTATTTAATATTATTTGTGTACCGTTAATAATATTATTTTTTATAACAGTATTATTTACTCGAATAAATAAATCAACAGTATCATCTATTTTATTATTCATATTAATTTTAAAAAATTTAGAATTATCATTAATAAGTGTATTGTATTCAGAGTTATTTTTTGATCTTAATTGATACTTAAATTTATTGGCACTCGTATCAAAATTAGTATTATTTGTTAATACTGGTATTATATCTACTGGTTCTACAAGAGGTATAAATTGTTTTAAGAAGGTCAAGTAATAAGTTTTATCTAATGTTATAGGGGTTTGAAATGTTATACGATAATCTGTATATAAAGTACATGAATTTAGATCAATATTATTTAATTCATTTGTTGTAACTTGATAAGTATTACTAACATTACTCGTAATAGTAACTTGATAATATCTGTTATTTGCAGAAATTAAATTATGATTTAAATTTATTGTACCTGAATAATCAAATTGTCCTGTAGAATTATTTATATTAGTAAATAAACTTGACTCAATACCAGTACCTGTTAGACCAAATATAGTTGGTTTAAATATAGGTATACTTTCTTCTAAATAATAGTTAGTTAGATTGGTAGTAACGTCAATACCCTCTATTTTATATTTATTAGTTGATAATTCAATTAATGTAATATTATATTTTGTGCTACCGTTTGTTATTTTATAAATTGAACTTGAATTTAATATAAAATAATTTTCTTGTGTTGAAATAATATTTATAACATAAAAATTTTCACCATTAATTGTTTCACTATTAATTGTATAATTAATTAATGATATTGAGTTTTCATATTTTTTCTTTTCATATATATTATTTGTATAATTTACACTAGTCTCACTACTAAATAGATCCTGTTCAATATAATCATCATTTGTTAATACACTAGAATATGTAATTGTTCCATCACTTGCTGCATTTGATAATATATCAAATTCTGTCACAATTGTATTCTGATCTGTTACTAAATTAAAATTAAAATTATTAGTATCTATATATTTATCATACGTGAATGTTCGATTGTCATTTTCAAAAGTTACTTCTGATTTATTAATAGTCGAAGCATTGTAATCAACAGCATATTTATTTATTGCCATATTAACGGTTACTATTATTTCAAAATTACTATTAATTTCTATATAATCTTCTAATGTAAATATAGGCATAGCATTTTCATATGATGTAATAACATTATAATATTTATTGTTAATTTTAAATTCAACTTTGAATCTATTATCAAAAAATTGATCTCTTGCATTTTGAGTTTCATTTAAGCTTATTCTATTTCCATCTTGAGTAATCATTGTACTATCTATATCATATTTATATTGACATTCAATTGTACTAGTTGAACTATTAGAATATGTATTATTTGTTACTTGTGTTAATTTTGTAATTGTCTGATATGTGGAAGATGCATTTGAATCATTTGTTATTACACCTTTGTATGAATAATTATAAAATAGTCTATATAAATCATTCTTAATTTCTTGTAAACTAATCACATTATTTGGTATATATGTATAAAACATATTAATTAACCCATCATGTTCTCTCATATTATCAAAATTAGGGTAATACTTATTATCTTGTACTCTTTTATATCTTAAAAAAATACTATTTGCTATTTTATTTCTCCACCAATAAATAAATTGTATATTTTGTCTCGAAATTGTATTAAAATTTTTAAATATATTAAATTCATTAATTTGATAAGTTAAAACATAAACTATGTAATTATATAATATTGTTAAATCAAACTTTTTGCCATAAGAATTGTAAATAGTTGTCAAATTTAGTGTTTTATAACTATTAAAATTCGTATTTAATGATTCAAAAAAAGTTGGTTCATTGTCATTAGTAAAAAAATCTAAAAAATTAATTGTATTATATGTAGAAAATCTTTCATACCTTAATATAAAAGTATATAATATACTAAAAATATAATCAACTTGAAACTCATTGCTGTTATTTTGTATATTTAAAGTGTTCCATAAATTATCAATGTCTTTTTCTAATAAATTAGTTTGAACTAAAAACCTACTTACAATATGACTTGAAAACTTATTAATATTATTATTATCAAAATAATCATTAAAAAAATCAGAAATATATGCATCCCAAATACCATTTTCATATGAAGTTAATGTTGACTCAAGTACTTTATTTTCAGTTTGATCGGAAACTTTAAACATTTTAAAAAATGTAAAAAAACTAGATTGTGTATCATCATATAATTTACTTAAAATAAACAAAATAAATCTACAATTATATAAAATAGTATTTAATAAATAAGTATTAATATCTTTCTCATTTTTATTAAATAAATTAGTCGATATTATATTATTTGTAACAATATCAATATCTAAATTTTCATTTGTAAAATTTGTTTCTGTTAGATAATCAAACTTATTTTTAATTTCAAAGTATTTTTTGACTTCATTGATTTTTCTTGAATTATTAATAGTAAAATTTATTTGATAAAATAAATGATATTCATTTAAATTAAATAGTAGATGATAGTTCATAAATAGTCTATATTCTACTCGATGGTTAAACCATTCTGTAAATTTACTATAATCTAACAATAAAATAAAATAATCTTTATTTACATCGTCTATTATCTTATTAATAAATGAATTAAACCAGAATGAATCAATTGTTTTCATATATGGAATAGATGGATGGTTGACATCTTTATTAAAAGTAATATCTTTAAATTTTGAATCATTGTTAAAATATTTAGAATATTCTTGTGATGTAATTGAAATAACTTCATTTGTATTTAAATTATTTTCAGTTAAGTTATGAGGATAATACATCATGTTTTCAGGAATGATATAAAAAATATTTTCACTAGATAGATATACAAAAGATTTCATATTTAAATATTTATAATAAAGTTTATCTGATACTTCTTTATTAAATTCATTTCTTTCAGTCTTAATCTTTTTTAATATTTCAAAATAAGGTATTTCTAAATAAAAAAACATATCTTTTAATAAATCACCATCGCGTTTAATATTTAGTTCAAATTCAGAATCAAACTTTTTATCACCATAATTTGTATGATAATTATCAACACTAAAATTAGTATATTTCATATATACTTTTTTAAAATGAGATATTTCTGGATTTCCTATTAGTAAACTATCTTCTTTTCCTACTGTTGCTAATTGGAGTAAACCTCCTTTCATTTATTATCTAATTTTAGAAATTATTCTTTAGAATAAAAATTTAATTAATATATTAAATGTAGTTGCATTAAATTGATAGCTTTCTTCATTTTTCAAAGAAAAATTGAAAGAGTAGAACTTCGAATAATCTAATTAAAATATATAATCTACTGTATTGTAATGTATTATTTAAATATAATTAGTTTAAAGAATTGTCCATATTCAGAAGCAGCAAATTCTTTAGTAAAAAACAATAATATAAAATCAAAAGTTACTATTATTAATAGTGATGAAAAAGAAAAATATAAAACAGATATTATTAACACATTTCCTCAAGTTTATTTAAAAAAAGAAAATAGTTCTGGTTCTGTATTATTAGGTGGTTATGATACTTTGAAGTCATATTATGATTTAGTACAACAAGGTAAAAATAAAAAAGAAACACTTGATAGTATTAAAATTAAAATAAGAGATTCAAATAGTGATATTACTGATAAATCTATTTTGAGACTTGTTGAATTAATGATTTAATTTAATTTTCCCTTCTTTATATTCACCAACTTTTTCATTCTTATTATTAAAAACTGTTCCGTTAATTTTATCTTCATAAAAATAATCAATACCATTTAATGACATGCAACTTAATAATTCTTCAGATGTATCTGAAATTTCATCAGATACTATATCTACATGTTTAATTTTAGATTTCTTTGAATACTTTTCAATTAACATTAATTCATCTATACCTTCTCCTTTTGCTATTTCAGATATTAATTTTGAATTAGATTCTAGCATCAATTTTTGATGTTCTTTTTTAGCTTTATCTAATTCCATTTTGATTTCTTTGGTATATTCATCTACCATTTCTATAATTTTTTTTAATTTCTTTAGTTTTTTCATTATTATATTGTAATCTTT